>Ga0065711_1051772_pt1 | contig 10241 bp, 8 predicted proteins | sample Hoacrofraction12_FD_59098 | JGI IMG/M metagenome (GOLD analysis project Ga0065711, IMG submission 59098) | Hoatzin crop microbial communities from Cojedes, Venezuela - Epithelial fraction 12 v2 (version 2) | ecosystem: Host-associated > Birds > Digestive system > Esophagus > Crop | place...
GGAGTCTCCTTCTCTGGAGATATTCCAGCCCCACCTGGACGCGGTGCTGTGCAGCCGGCTCTGGGTGACCCTGCTTGGGCAGGGGGTTGGACTGGGTGACCCACAGAGGTCCCTGCCAACCCCCACCATTCTGTGATTCTCTGTGATTCTGTGATTCTGTCTCCACCTGAAGATGGTATATATATTTTTTTAGGCTGTACAATGTTAGGAGAGCGAAACTTCTTGTCTGTTGTATCTTCTGGCCACCCTTCTGGCAAATATTCAAGATGGTTTTTCACCGCTGGGTACTGCTTTCTGCCTGACCCAGGCAAACAGAGTGGGAGGTTTCATCGGGACATTGTAGACTCTCATAAAATGTCGGCAGATGTCTTAAGTGAGTTTTGGCCATTGATTCCTAAGGTGTATTTCTTCTCACTTTGAAGAGCTGCTAATACAGAGGAACTTCATAATTGCACAGAATTTTTTAAATTTTAGTGTGTGCTTTGCCGCATAGCGAGGCCGGGTGTTTTGGGTGGAAGTGGCTTGTGCCAGTGACCGCTTGGCCTTAGGAGATGAAGTCAAGGAGAAGGCTTTAGAAAATGTTGGGATAATAGTACAAGTTTGTACCTGAGTTTAAATTTACCAGTTTCTAACAGAATAGCTTGTTTTAATTGTGCATGTAATTCTGGGCGTACAGATGTTGCAGTTCTAGTAGGAGCACAGCCTAGATCTGGTATTGTGCATGCACACAAGTGTCTGTCATGACTGTGCAAACTGTGGTTTTCCAAAGCATTCCTGGGCCAGATGCAGGCAGATTTGGATGAAGACAGCATCGTGTGTTGTGTAGGACAAGAGATCCAAGATCCCACACGGCATCTCGGGGTGCAGAAGGCAGCGGGGAAAGGGCTGCTGCGGATCTCTGAAGTAAAAAGCCAGTGTTCGAACTTCGAAAAAACTACTGCATTAGGTCTGTTCCTGAAAATAGGTGAAACATTTGCTTGAATTTTCAAAACAAATGAGGTTTGCGTGTCTCGCGTGCGGATTTCATCCCAGGAGGTTAAAGCCTGGCAAAGTTACAAGCGAGGGAGAGCAGAGTTTTGTGAAAGAAGATGTTTGTTCTGATTTATAAACGTAAGGTTACCAAATGTGGTAGGCCAAAGGGTGTCTCTGTTACATCAAGATTGTTGTGGAAGTCTCATTCTTTTCTGTATTTCAAAAAATAGATTTCGTTTTTAGCCTGTGGTCGTATTAATTTGTGTTAGAAATGTACTTGGGAAGAAAGTCCGGCTTGCAAAATAATTTTTGTTGGGTGTTTTTTTTGTTGTTCTCACAGCTGCGTTAGAGATTAAATTGCTTTTTCCTTTTGTTCCGTGAGGAATTCTCGTGGTGAGTTGTGATTACCTTTGAAAAGTGTATGCCTTCATGTAAATAGAACAGAAAATGTGTGTGTTGTGTAGCGTGCAGTTCCAGCCAGGAGGAATAATTTCTCTTCAAACTGTGCTCGCACTGTCGATGTGATCTGGCACATACCTGGGTTGTGGAAGGGGGGATTTGGTACACGGAGTTAGATCAGAGCTGGGTCTGTTAAAAACCAACCAAACACTACTGTTAGTTTGCAGTTTTGTATCAGCAGAAAGAACTGGAAACGGGCAGATAGAGATGGGGAGAAAGTAGTGTCGCCCCATCTGGCAATAGCACTGATTTATGCCGTACGAAGCTGGCTGCGGAGCTGTAATGCTATTTTCAGAATGAATTAGTACGCTTCATTTTATGCCTTCATCAGCTCCCTTACTGCATCGTGAAATGGGCAGTTATTCCAGTTATTCTTGCTGAAATAGTGCAGCAGTATTGATACATAACGGGGCAAATAAACACAGTTTACCTTCAGTTGCTTCAGCGCGTGTGCTTTATTTGTAAATACGTTATTTGCAGTGATTTGCTTTGTATCAGATGAATTATTGAATTGAGCTTGTACAGCTTCAACATAGAAAAAATAATTTCCTGTGTTTTCTTTTTTAGCCTTCTGTTGAGTCTTCAAGCCCAGGTAAATATTTTTTTAATATTTCCTAAACTTGCGAGGGAAGAGGGCATCCTTGAAAAATGATTTCTGCCGGTCTCCCAGTTAGCAATCTGAGGGTATCGTTTGCTGCTTGGCTCGGTGACGGTGCTGGTTGAAGGGGTCGCTGCTGGTGGCGTGGCTGCCGTTGGCCTTAGGCTTAAACACAGCACCCAACGCGAAGGTGCTGTGCGCTGGCAGTTAGGGGATACACCGTTGCTGTCTGGTCCTATGCTGAACAGCATCAAGAACAAAAGCAGCAAGGAAAGCAGAATTTTTTCACCTCATTGGATTGCTAAAAATGAGGGGTTTCACGACTTCTGTTTTCAAAGCTGGTTATTTTCTGATGTTCCAGTGTCCCAGAGCTACTGGCTGTCTAGAGTCAGCCGAAGTGTAAATTATGAATATCTGTGGGTTTTTTGTTCGTTTTGGTACCGCTGTACTTAGTGTGATTTATTTCCAAAGTTTTTGGCATCCTACTGGTGGAAAGGCTTTCCAGTAGTTACTTTAGCTGGGCTGCTGTTGTCTCTTGAGCTCCTATTTCTTTCGGAGAAACAATCAATTGCTTTAACACGTCGGACTACAAAGTATGGTGACGCCTTGCAGTCAGCCCCTCCCTCTGGCAGCCGTAGCGTGGGTACAGCTCTTCAAGCCTTGGAAAATGAAATTTAAACTGTCTGTGGAGACAAGTGGAAAAATGTTAGCAAGGTTAGAATGAGCAATCAGGTCTTGCTGAATTACAGAAAAATGCTGCACCTGCCAACCCATTCATCCATTCCTTTGTTTTTCATTGTCATAAAATATAACCAGACTTCTTTACAAAGAGCCATGAAAAAAACTGCACGGGGAAAAATAACTAAGGATTCTGCATCATAAATAAAATCTGCATAACTGTGAAGCTTACTTTAAATTTTGAAAAAAGTCATTAGTCTGCCTTTGTAGTTGTAAACAGAAAGCTTGCAAAGCATCAAGGCAACAACTACCCTCAATTGGTATTTTATGAGTATTTCTGCTCCCAGTAGAACTCTCGATTCAGACAGGTTTACAGCTATTTAGGAACGAAGTCTTCAGAAACTGAACACGTTACAGACATCTTAACTAGGGGCCCTGTGTGCAGGTGTCGAGCGCTTTGGGAAGTGGCTGGTTAAACAGTAGCTCCTGGTTCTCTCTTCTCCCCGCTCAAAGGACAGCTTTCACTGTCCGCCGGTAACCAGATTGGCTTTCCCTAAGATAAATGATGGAGGGATTTCAAGATATTTTAATTTCTCAGTATAACTTGAGTATTAAAATGTCACCAAAATAAAAAACTAAACTCTGTGAGGCCATGATCTAACTAAAAACATTCTTTAAAATGTTTTCTATCAGGAGGTTCAGCAACATCTGATGACCATGAATTTGATCCATCAGCTGATATGCTGGTGCATGACTTTGATGATGAACGGACATTAGAAGAGGAGGAAATGATGGAAGGAGAAACAAACTTCAGTTCTGAAATAGAGGATCTTAACAGGGTAGGTAGCCTTAAGTAGTCCTAAAACATAACCACAGCCCGCAGCCTCACACAAAACACGCACAGGTTTTTTCCCTTTTATTTGGAATTGAAAATAAACCACTCCTAAAACACTAACAACAAATAATATAGAGGGGGAAAGAGACTGAGCTAAATTTACAGTTCTCAAAACTTGGGGAAACTGGTACATAAATGCTTAATAATGTGTAACGCTGTGCTTGTTTAGTTTCTTTTTGCATATATGTGCTGGTAGAGGATTTGCATTTTAGAGCTAATATAAATTAAAAGTATGCTCTGACTAAACTTGTATATTCCACTGTTGTTATTTTCTAAAGCACTTACACTTGATTAGTGCATGTGGATTTTGATTTTTTTTTGAAAAATCCCATAATTTTACATTTCTTTCGCATTTTTATACAAACATTTGTACAATACTGTAGGGGAGCGTGTAGGAGTATCTTCAATTTTAAGGCAGAGGAAACGGAGATGCAGGTGGAATGGCTGACCTGAAGCAAAGAGTTGTGAGCAGAGCTGGGATCAGAACTCACAGTTCTTGAGAACAGCGATAAATAAATCTTAAAATGTGTATTTTCTGAAATAATTGCGTATAGGATATATTTGGCATTTTGAAATTATGCTGTCACTTATGTATTGTCTTAAATTACTTCTCAGGCAGGAATAATATTCTTAAATTATAAACTAGGTTTATTATAAATGCAAAGTAATTTAGATACAGTCTGTGGCCTCATTGGCTGAAAAGGCTTCCAGAACAGATCATTAATGATTCTGAGATGCATATTCGATGTATAAATCTGATTTAGTGTAAGTGATTATGCAGTATGACTTTAAATTAATTCCATGCCGTTAAACTAAATTTTGGGTGTAAATGATAATTTCTTTCTGGCAGTTTCGGGTTTGATATGAAATGGTAAATGTAAAGATAAATAAATAGTCTGGCCAATGTGGCTGTGGGATAGCAGGCCGCGCATCAAGGCTTCCTTTTACCTCTTTTGGTTTTTACTCATGGGTGATAGGCAATCTGAATCTCAAAGCTGGTGTCAAGACAAGGGCTCTCCTGTCTCCTGCTTTGCCCCAGCGTTTCCACGTATTAGTGCAGATTTCCTCCAGGCTGTGAGTGTGCCTGATTCACGAGTTCAGCTCCTCCAGCGGCCAGCTGGCGGTCGGGTTTTGCAGAAGCGTTTTTGAACCTTAATGGTTTCGCTCCTGACTCAGAAAACCTACACCTTCCTCTGAGGGTGAGGATCTTTTCTACTTGTTGGTCGAAACTCTGGTGAATCTGAAATGCGTTAGCACTTGAGGTTGAGCAGCATCCTGCGTTTGTGCAGGTATGTGTGTGCAGGATCACAGAATCCCAGGATGGGCAGGGTGGGCAGGGACCTCTGTGGGTCACCCAGCCCAACCCCCTGCCCAAGCAGGGTCACCCAGAGCAGGGGGCACAGCACCGCGGCCAGGGGGGTCTTGAACATCTCCAGAGAAGGAGACTCCACAGCCTCCCTGGGCAGCCTGTTCCAGGTCTCCATCACCCTCAGAGGGAAGAAGTTCTTCCTCGGGTTCAGCTGGAAAACACACATTTCTGTCTAAATGGCAGTAGCCTGTCTGCGGCTCGCGGCCTGCAGTCCCCTCTCTGCTGCTCTGGTGTAGGAGAAGTGCAGTTCCCTGAGAGCAGAGCAGTACCTGCGGGGCATCAGAAGTATTGGATTTGGTGGCTCTCAGCGATATTTCTTGAAAGGTAAGAGCTTTCCTTGAGCAGGAAGGGTCATCTGCGAGGTGGGACAGCAGGTTGCCTTTGGTCAGGTCCACACATGTGTTCAGTAGTACTGTTTTCGTCGGTAGGAGCATCTCTACCAGGCAGAGCTCCTACTCTGAGCTCAAAGCCCCAGCTGGAGGCAGGGTGACGTGGAGGGTCTGGTGAGCGTGAGGCCGGGTTCTGTACCTTGGTGCTGCGCTGTCTGCAGGCAGAACACTGCTGGGCGGTGGGTGCTGGCTTCCTGGGTGCTGCTGGGGAGAGGGAGCCCTGGCCAAGGCTGCCCAGAGGGGCTGTGGAGTCTCCTTCTCTGGAGATATTCCAGCCCCACCTGGACAAGGTCCTGTGCAGCCGGCTCTGGGTGACCCTGCTTTGGCAGGGGTTGGGCTGGGTGTCCCCAGAGGTCCCTTCCAACCCCGACCATTCTGTGATTCTGGAGCATGGCGGGTGCTGTGCGCGCTGCCTCCCGGCACCGCTTTACAGATTATTAAGCTTTTGACTCCCCCCCCTTTTCTCGTTTGTTGTTTGATATCATCACTTGGTTTCTCCTTTTGGGGACCCCCTTTTCAGGGAGGGCTCTTGGGTTTTCTGAGGGTTGTGCACCAGCATCCTCTTGCCTGTCAAGGAGAGCAGCGTACACGGAGGCGGGCAGGGCTTCTCCCAAACACTCCTCCAGCCTCTAGCAGGGTGCGGTGCAGGCACCTATGGCAGAGATGCTGTCTCTTTGTCTGTAGCGCCTGTCAGTCTTGGGTTTCCTCCTCCCATGGATCTGTCCGTTTTATTTTTAACCTCGGTAGCCTGGGCGTCCTCGAGGCCTGTGGCAGCGCTGGGCGGCTCATTCCGTGTGAGAAACACGTCTGGGTTCTCAGAGCTGTTCTGTGTTCCCTCTGGGGGCTGCCCCGGAGCTCCGCAGTCAGCAGAGCGTAGAGTAGAGCCGTCTCTGTTGGCCTTCTCTGTGCTGCTCAGAGACAGCTCTGTCCCGTTGCTGCCCCTCACCTCCGCTCCAGGCGCACGAGTCAGAGTCCATTTCTTCTTCTTAAACATCTTCCATACAGGGAATTTCCATGTCCTTGATAAGACTTGGTACTTTCTTAACCTTTGCTATTTTTGCAATATCCTGAAACGATGCAGGAATTGTGATTTGTATTTTATCATGGGGAGTCACTGACCCTTGGGGCTTTTTGAATTGTGATGGAGTGTATGAAGTGAAGAGGCTCTACCTAAGAAAAATGTTGTAAATACAATACCACTTTTCTGGGTAACATATCGTAATATGCTCATTACATCGTTCACACAGACCTACAAATTGTTGTAAATGTTCTTGTGAATCCTCAGTCTGTATCTACAAATGGGATAGTGGTGAGGAGCGCTTAGTGAAAGTATGTTCCTTTCCAAAACGGACTGGAGAACGTTTGTTTGGGTAATTGTGAACAGGATTTTTCTGATAGCTGTACTGTCAGGTTTTAATTAAGATCACAGTCCTGTCATGTTGGCTGTGTCAGTAAAATATTAGTTCCCCACTTCTAAGAGTTCTTTCCATAAAGTGAGAACACTGGGGACCAAGAAGTCAGGAGGGAAGGGGAGGGTGTTTAGGTCCACCTAGTCTGCATCTGCTCTGTGTGTAGCTTAACCCAAGAGTAGACCCATAAGTGGTAGAATGGCTTAGTTCTTTGAAGTAAAATAAAATAAAATACACAGACAACAAGTACCAGTAACCCCTGTGTAACTCTTATTTTCACACAGCAGAACTAACTCCCCTTGCCTGTTGTAATTGGCGTCGTTAGTATGCTTCCAGAAACCAGAGGTGTGTTGATCCGTGGAGGCCCTGAGGAAAGGAGGTCGCTGGAGGAAGTCTAGGGTCGGCTGATAACTAAAAAAATCTGATTATCAGCTGAGATGTACATTACTTACTAAGAAGAAATGTTTGGAGCAGGCAGAGACCTCTAAATAATGAACAAAGGATTTCTTCTTGTGAGAGAGAGAATTTTAAAATGCTCTCTGAAAGTTTCTGCGATGAAACATCTGGTTAGTGATGCCGTATGCTGCCCCTGAAAGCTGGACGCTCAGGTATTAAAAGTAATAAAATAAGTAATTTTCAGTTCATAGTTTTTATTAATCAAGTGAATGCAATTGATAACAGTTTGGGAGCCACTAAATTTGAGAACTGACTATATAATTTGAAATGTCTCTTCAGGGTGGACCAGCACTCTAAATATAAAGAATTTTAAATGTACACGTATTTTAGCAGGTTTGCTTCCAGCTGCGGATGCTTTTGTAGACAGCTAGCTTAAAATGCATATGAATCTGTAAACATTACTGCTGTCTTCAGCTGGATATCAGGTGATCCTGAACGTAAGCTGATCCCTCACCCGCATCCAACCCCTCGTTTTTTGTTCTGCCCAGAAAGGAGAGAGGCACAGAGGGACTGAGAGCTGCGTTTCGGGTGTAATTTTATATTCAAAGCCAGGCTTGCAGAACTCCATAGAACTGTCCCTGTAGCTCAGCACCCCAAAGGAAGGTTAAACTCCATGTTCAAGCCAGGTACTGCAAGTTCTGCTCCTTATTCTACTGAATTCTTGCAGACCTTGCAAAACCCACTGCCTTGCACTAGGACAAGTTCCTGCCTGCAGAAACCGTCAGGATCTTAGCTGTCTGCGTGAAGCCGTTGCTGCTGACACACATTTTCTCTGCTTTTTTCCACAAATACGTACAAATTACTACCATTTTTCAGGTAGTTTTTGGGTGGTGAAGGGAATGCCGAGATGTGTGCCGGTGAGGAGCGTGTTCGCTCTGCGTGCTGAAGGGTACGATGCCAGCAGACGTACCCTGCCACACCGCAGCGCTGGTGTTTTGGCCGAGTAGTAGTACCCGAGTACCAAGGGGGGGATGGGGCAGCTTTGTGGCCCCGTTGAGAGACTGCTGGTACCTGAGGTCTGCTGTAAACTTGTAAAGGATTGGGAAATAAAAAGTTCCCCTGCGTAAAGCCCACGCATTTTTCTCAGGAGCCGACACTTCGGAGTTGGGCTGTCCGTTCGTTTTGTGGTGGCCGTTCCTCGTACGCGCGGTCCTCAGGTGCCTGGCTTTGCCGTCCTGTGGTTACAGTGCACACCTTGAAGCTGTCGAGCAGGCGTGGGCTGTGAAATCTTTCTGTTAAATCTCAAACTTTGTTTGGGTGTTTCTCAGGAAAGTGACATGCCGATCCAGGAGCTGCTTAGCCGCTATGGCTATGACGGTACCATTCCACTCCAAGAAGATGATGATGATGAAGACGACGAAGAAGAGGAGGAGGACGGAGAAGACGATGACGATGTCGATAATGATGACAACAGTGGCTGTAGTGGTGAAAACAAAGTAAGTGTTTACACTAATCAGAAACTGATTTTCGTTCAGCCGTTCTGTACTAGGCAACCACTCAACGTGCCAGATCGTGGCAGAAGTAATTCATAATGTCGTTGATTCCAGATGCTCTGTGTACTGAACGCTGTTTATTCTTAATTATCCATCTGCACTTCTCTTCATTGCTCTTCATCTGTGTCATTCCACACTGTTGCTGCAGCAAATTAGGGTACATGTATCTGTACAGCATCATGTGAGAAGGAGTGGGAACAGCCCTTCAGAAAGAGTCTGACTTCAGAACTGAAGTTTGAAGTGCCGGAAGGCAGCTTCGTAGATGCGGCTGAGTGCTCGTTTCAAGACAAAAAGCTGATCTACTGAAACTCAGCAGTGGAATTGAATTAAATGTGTCTCTGAGTACTGGAGGTGGCTGCAAGTTTGCTAGCTTTAGCAAGTTAAATTGCACTTTTTCAGCCTGGCAGCCCTGGTGGTACTTAAATTGTAAACTGAATCTAATGCATCAAGTGACTTTGCAAAATGTATAGTTTTGAACTTCGCATCTTTAAAATCCTGTTCTGTGTGCTCTTAAAATAAATTTTCTGATTTTACAAGAGTCCTTTCTACTTGTGTATGTCATACATAAATGTACCAATCCTGTCCTGTCATGGACGCAGCTGTAACTTCTCCGTTACCGGGAGCATTCAGAGCTGCATCGTGAATGCTATTAAAATCTGAAACCCTTTGTATTGTCAGTAACAAAAAAGCTCAGGCATTAATGGAAGTTGCATTACCTCATCTGGCTTTAAAAAGGGTGCATTTTGTTCTTTGGTATCTTACCCATTTTGGAGTCTCTGGAGTGCGACGCAGAGATGAGGAATGATATATCTCTTTCCGAAAATGAAGTTCTTGGGGTTTACAAACTCCCTTGACAGATGCTGAAAAAGATGCTATTTGTGTGGGTTGAATGGTTCAAAAAGAAGAAAGATTCTTGGTTCTGTTACATGGGAAAAGGCTCAAGAAGCTGGAGAGGGGTTACATAACCTGAAGTATATGAAATGAAGACACAAAAGTGGTTTATTTTGTTGCGTGTGGTGATGTTCCCAAAGTCTCACTGGTTTCTTGTGACCTCGCTCCTTAATCGCTTCCTGACACAACTTCCATCTTCTGCGTTCTCACGACCTCCTCTGCAGCTCGCCAGTTCTGTTCCTGGCTGGTTTAACAGACTGCCGAGCTTGGCTCTCAAATGGAAGAATCCTCAGCGTCAGTCACTGCTGTTAGCAGCGCGAGGACTCGTCCTCGTCCCTCCGCGGGGCACTGGCGCTTTGGAGCGCTGCAGAAGCCGGCGTGTTCCTGCCCGTCAGCAGCCAGGGTTCACGGCCTGGCACCGCAGGCACAGCCCGGGGGTGAGCCTGACTGCGGGCCTGGCACTGGGCTGGACTGGATGTGCGTGTTCGCCCGTGCCACCCCAGTTCACAGAATCACAGAATCACAGAATAGTAGGGATTGGAAGGGACCTCTGTGGGTCATCTAGTCCAACCCTCCTGCTGAAGCAGGGTCACCTACAGCAGGCTGCACAGGACCTTGTCCAGGCGGGTCTT
>Ga0065711_1010974_pt1 | contig 10240 bp, 6 predicted proteins | sample Hoacrofraction12_FD_59098 | JGI IMG/M metagenome (GOLD analysis project Ga0065711, IMG submission 59098) | Hoatzin crop microbial communities from Cojedes, Venezuela - Epithelial fraction 12 v2 (version 2) | ecosystem: Host-associated > Birds > Digestive system > Esophagus > Crop | place...
GTGTCAGGAGGATGGGGCCAGACTCTTTTCAGTGGTGCCCAGCGACAGGACAAGGGGCAATGGGCACAAACTGGAGCAGAGGAAGTTCCGTCTGAACATGAGGAAGAACTTCTTCCTTCTGAGGGTGACGGAGCCCCGGCCCAGGCTGCCCAGGGAGGTTGTGGAGTCTCCTTCTCGGGAGATATTCAAGACCCACCTGGACAAGGTCCTGTGCAGCCTGCTGTAGGAGACCCTGCTTTGGCAGGGGTGTTGGCTGGGTGACCCACAGAGGTCCCTTCCAACCCCTAGCATTCTGTGATTCTGTGATTTCAGAGAGATTAATTAGGTGTTCAAAGAAACTCTTGTTCAAGAGATTTACCTCTTTTTCTTTGACTAAAGCTTCATGTTTTTCTTCAAGTCGTTTCATTTCAAATGCTAGCTTATCAGCTCTTTTTGATTCTTCAGACAGCTTGTTATGAAGCTCCTGGACCTTTTCGTAAAAAAAGACTACATTCAGCACACACACACTGCAAGATGCTACCTTTAACAGCTATGTTAAAACCTTCACTCCTGCCCATTTCAGCCAAAACACACAGCTGGTCCTCCAAGCTTGGGGGAGGGAAGATGCTAAAATAAGCTGTTCATGTTTTTCATTGAAAAATAATTAAAATTATTTTATTCAGGCCAAACGACTCTCTGAGGAAAAAGTAACATCTTAGGTATAGATGTAGCCTTACCTGTCTTTTGTAGGTTTCTAGCTGGGCACGTGCTACATTGGCTTTCTTCCGTTCCTCCTCCAGACTGACTGTATTGTGCATATACATCATGTTGGTTTCATGCAGAGATTTGACTTGTCTGCGGAAGTCATTCAGATCCTGTAGCTTTTTACGATACACCTCAACAGTTGATTCCAGCTTACTTGCCTTGTCTGCAGTAGTCCTTAAAGTATAAACGGGAATCAGAAAAGGTGTGTTACTTCAAACGACTAAAAAAGTCAATTTCTGCTTTCGTGCACATTCAAGCTATTTTCATAGGGTGATGCACCGTGCTTAACAGCAGAGTTCAACCTTACTGCTTTATTTTTAAATGCATAATCAACACAAACTTGCATTATGCAAAGATTGCTTATGCAAACGGAAATCACCAGAGGCTTTAAGCGGGAGTAAGACTGACATTCATATGCCAGAAGTACAAGCAAGGGTTAGTGTGTCAAATATCTCTAGGGAATTCGGTGGGGTGCAATGTAAATGCACCCCAGCGTCCTGTGCTAGACAGTCATCTCAAAGTAGTTTTACCTGGTAAGGAAAACCATGCAGATGTTCTCTTTGTGGGGTCATACATAATTATACATAATTAGAACATAACTGCACTATGAAAATGATCCTTAGTAGATAGGACCAAGAATTACCAGCTGATCATTAACAAAAATCTACATGATAAGAAAATATTTGGATCACAAGTACACAAATTAATTTTAATACATACATTTAATATCCGCCATCTCATATCACTAGAAGCTAGGACAAGAAAATTATGGAAGAAAATCTACAGTTAAGATTTGTTTCAGATGTTATGTAAGAATAATGTTTAACTATAAGTTAAACACCTGAAACCACTTCTCTTCCCATGTTTTATTCATGCTATTTTAGGAATAGCAGACCTGCCTTTGCAATACGATTTGCTTTGGATTTCTCTTGGGTGGTCTGCTATTTAATTTACTTTACACAAGCTGGAATTTTATTCTCATCGAGGTTACTGTGTATCTCATCTTCATTTTGGTAATCATGTTGCTAACCTAAATCTAGCCTAGAATGCTGACACCAAAAGTTATGTCAAAGTTCTACCTCCATCTATGCTTTTCGACATCAGGAAAGGCAGCCTCTTGCCAACACAACTGCCCCCTTCAGAAGACGCACACACATAGCCCCATAAAAACTTCTTAATTCTTGCACACCTTCACCCTCCATCCCACATGAAGAATAGTTTTTGTATTCACTAAGCCTGCTTCACAGAAAAACTCCATGTTGCTATTCTTATGCAAACAACTGAGGCTACACCTGAAAGCTTGCACTCCATCTCTCCTGTGACAAAGGGCCCTCTTCCAACACTTATTTTAGCTCTCGTTCAGATAAGATCTACCTGCAGAACTAACATCTCAGGAAAAAAAACTTGTTAAATACCAGGCCTTGGATTTCAACATTAAATCCTCCTCATGTATGTGTGGGGAGCTATCTCTATTACATACCTAAGAATATCATTTTCATCTTTCAAGGCTCTAGATTCTTCTGCCAAAGAGGTTAGTTCATTGTTTCTGTGTTGCAGCTCAATCAGTCGCTTTTCTAGGTCTTCACAATGCACACGATAACCATCTTTTGCAGCTTCAAGCCTATGACATCAAAAACAAGAACTCTGTTAAGAACACATTGTTATTACATATTTTTCATTTAGTACTAGAAGTATCAAAAATAAACAAGACAAAAAGAAACCTATTAAGTAGTCAGAAAAATGACACTGTAGCATTGGAACATTTTCTTGTCTACCTGTTAAATCATAATGGATTGTGTACTGCAATTTTACCATATCAATATCAAGGGATGAAACAAAAAGTGATTTTTTTTCTCCCATACGGACCACAGGAAGAAAGACTAATATATAAAAGAAAACAGTACCGTAAAGAGATAAGGTGATCTGGGGGGGCCTTCAGGGATTTTTTTCTTGTATTGCACACAAATCAGTTCAGCACTCATTTTCTGCTTTCCATCACCTTTTTTGAAGTGTCAAATGGCTAGAATATTGTAATTATAAAGTAATATTTTCTACAAGTAACACACTCTTTTCCTTTTTAAAGGTAAGGACTGTCTTCAAAACAGGTTTATACAATACTAGAAAGCTTTTCTAGAGCAAGAAATTGAGACAGAAAGTCCTGAAAGAGTACCAGAAATTCTCTGGATATATTTGACAGAACAAGCGAGGGATTTTTGAGAGAAATCATTTCATACCTGAAGTTTTCTTCTTGCAGTTGTTCCAGCTGCAGCTGTGCATGAAAATACTTTTTTGCAACCACAGTATTTGCATCATCAAGAGAGTAATCTAATTGCTCTAGCCTGACATTCATAACCTCATTTTCTGACATCAAGCTGGTTTTTTCATCCTGGAGGGCAGCCACCTAATGCAGATAAAACAGCATCAACACTGTAAGACCTGTCCAACTGGAAAGAACTAAAGCAAGACAGCAATACATCACCAAATTAGTTTATGAAAAAGGTTGAGCGTTCAGAAATTTTAGAATGTAATTTACACAGCATACTTGAGCATACAGATGCTTTAGTGTATGACAGTTATGAAGCACTAAAGGAAAAGACCCTCTAGAAAAAGACAATTTTTGTAACTGAAACCATGGTAAAGGCAGACAACGTGATATGGAGAGAAACTGGTACTTTTATTAAAAAGGGTACCATGGACGCCGTACAATAAAAAAACACCTTGAAGTACTGGTGTAAAGGTACTCCCCATCTTGCTCGTACTTCACAATAAAAAGCAGGATGGCACTGGCTAGCACACTACCACAGTACTGCCGTGCGCTCAGCAGTGAATGGTTGCGCAAGAAGCAGTTTCAGGCGCCATAAGCTAGTAAGCACACACGCAAAAGAAAAAACCTAGACAGCTTCATATAGAGCATGCAGTTTTTGCAACAATCAAACAAGTTTAATATTGAAAGTGTTCACAGCTAAGCAAATGAGAATACAACACTTCATAGAAACAGTAAGTATATTAACAGCCATAAAATGGGGAAGGATTAAAAGGATAGAACCTTTAAAGTTTTTCTAGTGAAAGCTGTGGTGTTAATTTTAACATCCTGTCAAACATAAGAGCATGTAGCATGTGTTAGTCAACTGGCATTTAAACAGGGACAATGTGCTTTTCAGGTTACGTTTTCCTGAATCATAAAGAAAACCTACCTTTCTTATACTCTTGGAAAATATCAAGGAAGACTGAGACCTTACAAGTGAATTTATTAAGAATTAGTTTAAATGAGAAGCGTCAGTCAGTATTATGGCTTAAATTAAATCATTAAAAAATCATGTTGACATTATTAGATAAAACATCAGATATAACCTAAAGTATGCAATATTAAGAAACAGTTTGTTTGTAATGGTAATTTAAAAGTGTATCAGTCAAACTAATGTAAGAAACAAAACTGCCATTAATCTACCACTTCATTAGATGCTGGCCTTCCAGGTACGCTCCTTTTTACATACCAGATGTCACTTTACTATATACATGCACACACAAACACCTGTGGGTAGAGAGCATATCTGCACCTTGCTCAGCATAATACTTCCTGTTCAAGGTTCAGCCACTCCTTCAACACACACAACATTCACACTTTTAGAATTATGTTAAAAGAACACCCATCTCAGACTTAAAAAACAACAACACTATCACACAGCTCAGAGCAAGTTTTTCATCTTTTCTCTATTCCTTTCTGATAGCTTTCTCTTCTATTATTTCAGCATAACAGGAATGGTGTCAAAGTCAACACAAATTCTTAACAGATTTTTAAAAACACGCCACAGTGTTAAGAGAGCAATGGTGTCCTTAACTGATCCGGTTACACTCAGCAGCACCCTTCCCTTGAATACCTTTCATGCCTTCACCTGGCCCATGCTATGCTATAAGCAACTGGCTTTATGTAACCTATCATTAATTAACAGAGGAATCTCAAAAGAAGTTTGTGGGAGACAGGAGAAAGCCTGGGACTTCTCTAATGAGACAGACTAAGTCACCTAATGGAAGCAGAAAGTGCAAGTAAATTATTATCCCGGCACCTCCAGAAGTTAGAGCTTTTCAACAGTGAATGCACTTCTTTAACTACTAATCTGGGAGTTCCACTGTCAAATCAATCCTCTTGCCCATTTAAATGAAATCACTGTCTCCTGCAGATTCTACTCACAAGCATTTTTAGATCTCTGCTTTCAATAAGAAGTCTTACTACTGCCTCATGAAAAAAAGTAAATGAAATATCAATTCAACTCTAACAACAGCTTCCTGGGCATAGCAATTGGCTATGAGCTACTTTATATACAAGTATTCTGCCTTTTCAGTCATTGTTACCTGTAAGAAATGTAAAATAGGCCTCTGGTTTCGTGGTGGGTTTTTTCCCCCCCACCTCAAAGGCTCACATAGCCATTATAGCACTCTGGCTTCTGTAAGCAGATGCCACCCAAATGTTCTCTCTGCACAGAATCAAATCTGAGGTGAACTGCTTTACCAGATAAACCTCTTCCTATTCTCAGATTATAGTGCCAATAAAAGAGGAATTAGACTTACAGTTAATTTTTTTCTTCTTTCTTTAAAAAGCTGGTTGAAATGCAAGTTCCTGTGTATTACTAAATCCTCTCTCCTTTTTCTAAAGACTGACTTAATTTCTACATCCATTAAAAACAAAACCAGCCCTGTGATCAGTGGCTTGAAAACCATCAGCAAGATCTATTAGTTTCCTTTTTTTTTTGTTTCCTGAAATATCCTCCATGTTGCAACCGTGCACAAGAAAACATCAGTAAATTTCAGACAAATTTCAGATTTTATTTAGTCTTTCATCAACTCCTATTGAAAACAGCATCATTTTCCTAGGACTACATCTACTGACCGATTATTACATGAACTGGATATTTCGGACAGTTCAAAAGACTAGAGTAAGCAGTGACTAAAAATGAAATGGGCAATTTTTAAAGCCCTGATAACACTGTTTTGATGACTACCTGCTACTAACGGTAAACACAAAGCTAGCAGACCAAACAACCTTTGAGATGACGGCACAGGACCTCAGTTCACACTTCCATCAGAAAACTACTTCCAGTAATTGCATTTCAGAGTACAGAATGATTGCTTCCCCCCCAAACGCTAAGAATTCTTATAGAATCTTACATAAACGCAAAATTCACTTTGCCCTTCAGAATTTCTGCATCTTAATAGCAGCACCACTACACATTATAGCAATAAGCAACTTGCTGTTTCTTACCTGTAGATCTAGCTCTTGACATCTTTGTGCCAACTCTTCTTTTTCTGCTAGTGCTTCCTGAAGATCTTCCAAAGCTTTTTTAAGCTTTTAAAAAAATAAGATAGTCAATCATTCTGGCCCATATCCAAAGTACTCACAGTTCTAGCTTCCAAAACAATTGGTATAACCAATGGAGACATTCAGGAAGGACGGTACACACATTGACACAGAAACCTGTATATACACTGTTAGATCTGGATCTCTGCTCATTTCACCTGCATTTTAAATAACTACCATATGCAATAAGTAAATTATTGAAACTCAGAGTAACACCCATATTCAACACAACAACTTAGGCTAAAAGCATAACAAAACCAAACATAGCAACATTCGTGTTGTCACAATCTCAAAATCCCTGCTTGTTAAATCAAACGCCCTTCATCTCCAAATAGAAATAGCAATGCCCCTTAATGGGCAGGTACTTTTAAAGACAACTTCATTTTATGTGCAACACCTTGCAGTGTTCAGGTTATCAAGAATTTTCATAACCCCTTAAAAATAACCCGAAGCATTTAGCCTGACATGGCTGAGCCTTGATGTACCCCTAGCTCGTCTTGCAATGTAGGTGTGCACTGGCCAGTTTTATCCCATCCAGGAAGACGACATAGCAGTCGCTGCATTTTTTTTTAAAAAGAAACTGTAAAATAGCATGTAACTTTTCACTTAATTAGCACTGAAAAACAGCACTACTTTATTGTGCATTCTCTGCCTACATCAGCATGTTGCTCTGTCCTTTATGAACCAGTATGATTTAATCGGATCAGCTCCAAGCGGAAGACAGACCAAGCAGTTTGTGCAGACAGACGACTAAAGTGCGCAATTTATAGCTGAGGTTATTTTTCTTTTTTTGGAGAGGAAGAGCAGCCCTCCTCTTCATATTGGGATGGCAAGATATGAACTTCTTGTACAGGCTTGAACTACAAGAGCAACACATACTAGGCAGTTACCTGCTGTTCCATCTCACTTGATGCATCACTTGTGGAAGGACCCGTTACTTCCTTGCTCATGAGCTACACAAAGAGGCCACAGGAAAAGAAGGTTCAATTAAAGTTAAATATCTGTAAAGTCATTGTCTACCAAGTACCAATTGTATTTTCCATCTTGTCCTTCCATCCCTTCAACATACCAAAACAGATTAATAATAATTTAAAAACCACCTCACGGTTGGGAAAGGATTTAAAAAAAAATAGAGTAAGATTACTTTTTTTACCCCTCCTTCCCCAAATTAACCAAATTAACAGTACCATCTCGTTGCATGAATCTGATCTGTTGAAGTTACTGCTACCCTCTCGTTCAGTTAAAATAGAGTGAACCAGAGGACAGGATTTCACACATTTAATTTAATAGTTATCACACTTCTTTGTGTTCACTTTAATTGCCATTAAGCAAACAATGGGAGCATTAACACAGCTCTCGCTGATCTCCAGTACAAGGATGTACACAGTATGTTTGTCAGTAATTGAAGGTCTTCACTTCATACTCAGGAATTAGAGTATTATTTCTAGACCTTCTTCAGAAAGAAAGTTTGATTAGTCAGAATACAACAAACAAGAAGCTTAAGAATATATTCTTCCCAATAGGGCATTTATAGCTTTAAAGACTACATAGTCAACTTAGATTTAAGTTTTAAAGCCTACTACCAATTCCACTGTTACCTTGATAGCAGGGGGAGCACACTATGACAAGAAGACAAGAGATGCAGTCGGGAGTTTGCAAATCAGATGCTGGATTGGTCTGTCAGAGCAATGTAGCCCCACAAACATTTACGATCAGCTAAACTTCGGGACCAAGACTACAGCACTGGGACAGAGATTTCAGAACCTGACTCCAGTATAATCGGCAGCTGGCAACTAGATACGTTTCTTGTGTGAACCAGGAAATCTTCAGCATTTATTGTCTCCACAAGTTGTATGTTTGGGCATACAAGACTAAAATCAAAACCCCTAGGTTAGGGTCTGGGGTCTCTTGGTCCTGATCCTCCCAGATTATTTAGGGAAGTAGTTAGGGTCTTCCCTGATCTTTGCTTAGACAGAAGAATTCACCAAGATCAGCAAATGAATATTCAGACTTCTCATCTGACAGCATTAGGCTATGAATTATTACTTACCTCTTGAATGGCAGTCATGACAACATGTTGAACAGACTCTTCAAGGGTCATGATATTTTGTATGTATTCTGTGAAAAAAAATTTGTAGTGACTCACGACAATGTTCATCTTCATGGCTTGAGTAACATGACATAACATTCACAGAAATATTCAGAAGAAATTTCTCTGTAAAGCCTCTTCAAAATAGGTAGTGCTCTTTTCATACAGAGCACTACCATTACCCAGCAACATTATTATCCAGTAATATGGTGCATAAGCATAAGAGATTATGATCTCCTAAATGAACAAACTTATACTATACATAATAGAGCAAGGAGATTAAGATACCTGTATTCACATGGTTCTTTTTTCATACATACATCTATGTATGGAAAGGCTTATGTATATACAAAGAGTCAACAAGATTGCAATTAAGTTAATAAATAAAACTTACGGGGGAAAAAAGCAGTTGCTAGCATTTTAATTCCCAGTGCAGTCTGGCGGCTTACTTCCCAAATACTCTTTGATGCAGTCATTTCAGACTACCTAGGAATCACACCTATCCTACTAATGTGCTGAAGATTCCTTAGCCATCAGAGCACTGAGCATTAGCTTTGGTAAGGTGAGAGAAAAACTCAACTAATTCAGCCTCGAGCCTCTGCAGATAAACAAAAGGCAGTTTCTAATATAAGTTTTTAATTTACTTTGCTCGATTTGCATTTCATTAGTAAGTTTTAGGGCTTGGTACATATTTTAACAAGTATAAGACACACAGACTTCAGAGTATCTTTTTTTAAACCTACCCTGAACAAAGCTTGAGTTTTATTCACAGAAGTTTCCCATAGATTTTCTGCTTTTAAGTGAACTCCAGTTTCAGAACAGGCATGCAACGTATTAACAGTAGAGACTTTCTGATACATGAGGAAAAAGTTTCTACGTCTCTTCCACCCTAACAATCACCTGAGGCAGTCTGCTGTTTAGTGAAAAGATTTAGGTAGTACATACCTTGTTTCCTTTCACAGTTGACTGCACAACCTAAAATAAGCTGCAGTAGCCTGCCCAGTTCAGTGGGATCTGAATTCTCAGATATCCGGTTTAAGTCTGGAATAAGCTCTTCTGAAATCTGCTGACCCAAGAACTGAAAAAAAGAAAATGGAGAGAGAAGGTAGACTCCCACTCCTGTACGACATGAAAATATGGTATCAGATAAGAAATCTGGACTCACTAAGCCATCCAGAGAAAATGGTTATTAATAAGCTTGTTACCGTAAAACTTACAGAAGGGAAAGGTTTTAAACATTAGATGCAGAGATACACACTAAAAATACTGGCTTACGAGACAGTACATAGATAGCAGTAACAGATTAGGAAATCTGAAGAGACCTAGATAAAGCAGATACTCTTAACTCATTTGTTACAGGGTTTCATACACGAAACTCAGATGTCACACATTGTGCCTCTCCCTGGCCAGCAAAGACCATTCCAAATGTCAGTCTCTGTCCCTCAGTGTGGATGTGTGTCTGGGGGAAGGGGTATTCCAGCCACTGCTAGCCAATGACTTTTACCATACTTGGCACCTCAGATTTTTCTGTGAATCTGCCTAAATTTAATCTAAAGCATATATTTCTTAATGCTGTCTACAAAACACCTATGATTTAGTCTAATGAAGTTATGCACTTTAGTAAGAGTTCTATAAACTGTTCTGGCAAAACCACAAGTTTTGAAAGTCTTTTACCTGGGGGTTTAACTGACCACTTGTGCAAGAAAAAGCTATGGTAGTAAATTAAAAGCTCCTGTGCTAGACCTCAAATATGAGAGAATTAATTTATTCTACCAACATAATAAAATAAGGAATTAAAAATGTTTCTATTTTCAGTCACTCCCTAATCCTTCAAAAAAATCCTCATAAGCCTAAAGAAATTCTACTTCTGGGCTTGCCAGAGCACCTCATTTCTGGCAATACAGAAGGGTTTGGCACCTGATATCCCAGCCAAGACCAGGTGAGACCTGGAAGGCATAAGATGATCTGGCAAGTTTTTCTATACCATACCCTTTACATAACTGTAACTAAGCTCCATTGAAAAAAAAAAAAAAAAAAAAAGATTGCTGAATTTT
>Ga0065711_1051769_pt1 | contig 10240 bp, 7 predicted proteins | sample Hoacrofraction12_FD_59098 | JGI IMG/M metagenome (GOLD analysis project Ga0065711, IMG submission 59098) | Hoatzin crop microbial communities from Cojedes, Venezuela - Epithelial fraction 12 v2 (version 2) | ecosystem: Host-associated > Birds > Digestive system > Esophagus > Crop | place...
ACACCTGGAGTGCTGTGTTCAGCTTTGGGCCCCTCACTCCAAGAAGGACATTGAGGGGCTGGAGCGTGTCCAGAGAAGGGCAGCGAGGCTGGGGAGGGGTCTGGAGAGCAAGTCTGATGGGGAGCGGCTGAGGGAGCTGGGGCTGTTCAGTCTGGAGAAGAGGAGGCTGAGGGGGGACTTGCTTGTTCTCCACAACTACCTGACAGGAGGGTGTAGTGAGGGGGGGTTGGTCTCTTCTCCCAAGTAACCAGCGATCGGATGAGAGGCAATGGCCTCAAGTTGCATCAGGGGAGGTTTAGATTGTATATTGGGAAAAATTTCTTCACAGAAAGAGTGGTCAGGCATTGGACCAGGCTGCCCAGGGCAGCTGGGGAGTCCCCATCCCTGGAGGTGTTCAAAAATCGTGTAGGTGTGGCACTTGGGGACACGGTTTAGCAGGTGTGGTGGGGTTGGGTTCACGGTTGGACTTGATGATCTTAAGGGTCTTTTCCAACCTATGATTCTGTGACAGGAGGACAGTGGTTGCTCCAAGAATCAACCTCTACGGAGCTGAGCCGAGAGCAGGTGGGAGAAGGGGAACCAGACCTATGGTACAGACCTGCTGGGTTCTGGTTCACATGCATGGGCCTCCTCTCTGGGCATAGCCCCAGGTTCTGTGCCTGGGTGTGGTGGGCTGACCCTGCCAACAGCCAAGCGCCCATCCAGCCGCTCACTCACGGCTCCTGCAGCAGGATGTGGAGGGAACCAGAAGGGGAAAAGTGAGAAGGACTCATGGGCTGGGAGATGACAGTTTAGTAAGAGCAGCAAAGCTATGCACACAAGCAAAGCAAAAGGAGTTTGTGCCCTGCTCCCTGTTGGTGGGTAGATGTCCAGCCACTCCTGGAAAGCAGACCCTCAGCATGCATAGCTGTGGAAGACCAGCTCCATAACCCTGAATGTCCTCCTTCTTTCCCCAGTGTCTTATGGTGTGGGATGTCCCCTTGGTCAGCTGGGGTCGGATATCCCCTGCCAGGTCCTTGCCCACCCTCAGCCAACTCGGTGGTGCGGAGTGGGTGAAAGAGAAAGCGTTGACACTGTGCGAGCACTGCTCATCCATAGCTGAACATCAGCAACCCGAAACACAGCTGCACACAGGCTGCTGTGAAGAAAATTAACCCCATCCCAGCCAGACCCAGTGCAGCAGGTAGCCCCTCTGGGCTGGGCTAAGAGGGATGCTCCAGCCACCCCTGCCACCTGAGGTCCCCACCAAGCCTCTGCTACCTCACAGCACCGGGAACCTCACACCTGGTGGGAGACTGCTAAATTCTGGCTCCTAACTCTATTAAACCCAGTGTAAACAGTCCCTGATAACACTTTAAAATAATGGTCCATTATGGCAGCAATGCTTAATTAGAGTGGAGCTGACAAATGGAGTCATCATGATTAATGTTATTATAATGAACACATCTGCAATTTGGTATAACACACAGAAATGTCTGGCTTCCCAGGAAACCCTCAGATACAGAGGGTGTCTTTTATATTCATAGGGATATAATAATTCCTCTGAAGGAATCCCTTTGTAATTTAGCATGAATTAATGTCCATTTATCACACTGTGTTACCCAGCGCAGCCATTTATCTAAATCCTATATATGCAGTGTAGACTCTTGTCTAAGAACATCCGATAATGCAGAAATCCTTTGAAGAAATACATTTACTGTAGATCATTAATGCTCAGTGTGCTAAGTGGCCTTTAAATTAAACTAAGTTAAATAAACTCTTCTTTAGGATAGCAGTGTAACTTTTTCATTAACAAACACATTAAGGCCTTTTTCATTTACATACAGCTGATGCAAGCATATGATACTAAAACGTTCAATTAGCGGAACAAAATGTAATTCAGAGTGTCGACGTGGTGAGAGGAGGCAGGAGGAGGCAGGGGTTTGACACCTCTGGATAACTCCTGTGGGAACCCCTGGCAGGTTTGCCTGCTCAGCCCGGCTCCGGGCTTTGCCAGAGAGGTTGTTCCTCGTAGAAGGGCGGTAGCTGCCGGGAAGGGGGGGTGGTGGGCTGTCATGGGGGCACACAGCTTTCTTCCTGGGCTGAAGCTGCCCAAGATGCTGTGCTTGCCTCCCCCCAGACCCTCTGGGACTGGCGGGACCTGCTGTGGGTGCTGCTTGTTGAGGCACCTTCTGTGCCCACATCTGGGCTCCACTTCAGTCTGCAAACTGGTTCTGACGTGGCTCCACTCCTCTGATGGGGAGGGGAACTGGGGCTGCACACACAGCACCCTCCAGCCCGACAGCGACCGGGTGTCATGGTGGCAAAGGGCTGTGGCCGTACACGGGGCAGCCCCACCACCATCGTCAACGCTTACGGTGAGGAGCACATACGTTGACATGGAGCATATATGTCAGCATGGAGCACATACACTGGCGTGGAGCAAGTACGTTGGTGTGGAGCACATCTGTCAGCATGGAGCACGTGCAACAGCATGGAGCTCATACATCAGCACGGAGCAGATATGTTGGCATGGAGTATGTATGTCAGCATGGAGCACGTACGTCGGAATAGAGCATGTATGTCAGTGTGGAGCACGTACATCGCCGTGGAGCACATACGTTGGCATGGAGCACATATGTCAGCATGGAGCATGTACATCACTGTGGAGCACATACATTGGCGTGGCAGGTCCTGCTCGTGTGCCAGCCCCGTGCCTTGCACAGGGGCCATGGGGAAGCTGGGCAGCAGAGCTCTGAGAGTCAGAGCTAGAGGGGTTCTCCTGTGTCCGCGTGATGAGTCCCCAGAGCAGCGCGTTGCTGGAGTCTCCTGAGCAAACCTCCGAGCCTTGTCTTGCAAGATGCCCTTGAAGCAGGCTCCAGCAAAACTTCTGTGGTGCTCTTTATCCTGATCCTCATGTTCAAATCATGTTTACACAAGAGTCTATCTACAAGATTTCTGCTGCGACTGCAATCCTCTTTCCCGGGTATTTTTAAGCAACACTGAGAAAACTTCTCATACAGGTGGAGGAATATTCTGCTGCCTGCTTTCCACTTCCCTGTGTGTGTAATCAAGAGAAAAAGAAGTTATAGCTGTACTTGGCCGGAGGAGAAATCCCAGTTAGTTCATGATTCTCCGCTGGGACTCACGGGCAGCTGACGGACTGGCTGGTGCGTCGGTGGGAAATGAAGTCAGGCGTGCGAAGGATGAACAGCACGGCGAGGAAGAAAAAAGGGCTGGATCCCGACGCGTAGAGCAGTGTGGCTGTTACACAGTAGGCTGGAAAAATGTCTAACCTAAAAGGAGCACAGCAGCCAGTCCCACATGAGTTCTGCTGGACAAGCCTGACGACGAGAGAAGAGCTCCATGCGTGTTTAATTGGCTCTTGTGAAAATGGCACTGCACATATATCCCTGTTAGCCTTATAAACGCCCAATTTAATACTTTATTTTCCTTATGCAAAATTCTTCTGAAAACCTTTCATCTTGCTTGTCTCAACACGCTCTGCATGTGCTAATTTGAGAGGCTGTTAAATAAACCAGAAGGCACAGGATTGTTTGACTCAGCAACTGACTTCAGGACCGTGGGTTTAAATTCACTGACTAAAAAAATTACGCTGATTACCGGGCTATAAAAGGTGCAAAATGAAGTACGTTTAGTGTGCGTGCTCAGGGGGAAGGGGAGGTCCAAAAGCTCTTGAATACCAATCAGAGAAACCAACACATAAAACGAAGGGAGGATAAAACTACCGGAAAAAGGAGTGTTGGGAGAAGAAAAAAAAAAAAAAATGGAATAACATTTTTCTATCTGAGTTTCTCTACAGCAAACAAATCATATGACAGTGATGGGAGCTCTCCTCTGAGAAGACCAAGCTGAAATGCCTGCATGAAGAGCGTACACCTCTACTTCTCCTTTGGCTGTTATATGACGGATACTGAAAGGGAAATCTTTGCTGCATGCCGTAATCTCTCCCACTGGTGCCATCGGAAAGCGCGCTCACACCCATGGCGGCCTCTGGCATCTCAGGGCAGCATCCCTCCGTCCCTCTGGTTTGCCACCAGCCAGCACGTGGAGGAGGAGGAGGAGGCAGAGGAGGAGGAGAAGGAGGAGAGGAGGACGAGGAGGAGGAGAGGAGGAAGAGGAGGAGGAGGAGGAGGAGGAGCGGGATGGGAAGAGGAGAGTTTCTTGTGGGAGAGCTGTTCTGGTCAGTGATGGTACAGGGTCTTGCCTGGTGCACCCTGCTCTGCACTGGGCTCTGAAACAACACTGCAAAATTGGTGTCTCCTCCTGGAAAGAGCCCAGGATTTGGTCTCTTGGTGTTTTGGGAGGAATTTGGTCCCTTTTTGTTTTTGAGGGTGTGGCAGGTTGTCTGGTTGGTTGACTGGCTGGTTGGCTGGTTGGTTGGCTGGTTGGTTGGCTGGTTGGTTGGCTGGTTGGTTGTCTGGTTGGTTGTCTGGTTGGTTGGCTGGTTGGTTGGCTGGTTGGTTGGCTGGTTGGTTGGCTGGTTGATTGGCTGGTTGGTTGATTGGTTGATGTTTTTTGTGACATGCTGGTTCTCAGAGCTGAATTTTAGCTGCTGGGGAAGTGAGGTGTTGTATCTCATGACGTGCACTAAACACAACCACGCAAAGCTTTTGTAAGCATTGTAGGAGTTACCTAAACCTCCCAGAAACTGGGAAGATGCATGGCTGAAGGGTTGCTCTGAATGATCCCTTTCCCTTTCAGCCCTTCCTTTAGTGTCCAATGCCAGCTGCTGCATGGACAGGGTACAACTCAATGCAGACCTTTAGTCGGTATGCCACTTTTAACCCTGTGCAATCACCCACTTCATACCCTTCATATGGCACTAATGGCTATCAAAATTCATGTGCTGCCCTCACCCTCCTCTGGAAACAAGTGCCTGTATGTACCTATTCCAGAAAAGACCATCCTGGACTTCAACTGCAGACAGAGGACATGCCTTTTCCAAGGGGATGAAGGGAAACAGCAAGCAGGTTTGAACTTTCATGCTCAGTCCGTCACTCCCACTAGCACACGATAGAAAAGGAGCAGCACAGTGGAAACAAAGCGAGTTGTGCAACCTTTGCAGTCTGGGAGAGGAGCAAGGGAGGCAGGGAGACACCGTGCTGGGTTGTCCCCAGGTTATCAACATGCAGCAGATTTAGTCTGAAACAGAATCATCTCTGGTGGATGGAGGTAATATTGACCCTCAGTTCTAAAGACACTAAAACCCCAGCAGATATTTGTCTTTTTGTTCTAAGTAAAACCTGAGGAAGCATAGCAGGGATGGGGAAATACTTCTGCAGTCATCCAAGCCATGGCACGCATTTCAGATGCGAGCAGACATTCAGTTCAGGTCATTCCTCCTCTTCTTGACATCAAGAAGGGGCTCTTGTGGGCCAGCAGCTGTAGCGTGGAGCAGGGCAGTGGAGTCAGGAGCATGGCCCTTGGGCACCAGCAAACCAAGGCTACGCTTCTGCAGGTTGATGCCTTCATCTCTATTTTCAGTGATGCTGTTGCTGTCGATACATGACGGACAAGAACTTGGCCAACGTTAAGCAGTCCTGGCTGCTGGCTGGAAGATAAAGTTTTGCAAGTAGAAAGAACAAGAATAGATTAATGTGATACTGAGGGCAAATACTAAAGGAGCTTTTTTTGGTCTCATTTTTCCCATCATTAGACAGACTCTAAGGCATTAAGGCAGCCTACTACTAAGGTTCATGGGTCATATACCACTGAAAAGAGGAGAGCACAGCTGGAAAGAAAGGGAAATGCCTTAGAGTTTGCAGAATAGGTACAGCTAGAATATATAGAATGACCTGAATTTGGGGTTTAAATCCCTCCTTTCCTCATCTTGCTCCAGAAAGCAGGGGCAACCAGATCAGGTACGAAGGATGAATGAGAGGCAGGGGAATGTACGGGTTTGGCATGAAACTGCTGTATATGGTGAGCAACCTGAGAGTTTTGAGGTCCTAGACGAAAGCCTCCAATACAGTTGATGTTTGAGTCCCTTCAAGCAGAGGAGAAGGTATGGTACACCAGGAAACCATGACCTGAAATGGGGCAGGGGCAGCGACCGTTGGTACCAGAAACTCTTCTTAGGTAAGCAATTGCTTGATTTCATCTGGATGCTGGAGGCAGCAGGACTTGTGTGACATTTTAGAGAGAGGTGGGAAGGAGCAGGAGTCCTTCCACCCATGAGGTATTTGTGACATTAATAAGATTCCCCTTGAGCCTTCTTTTCTCCAGGCTGAACAGTGCCAGCTCTCTCAGCTTTTCCTCATGAGAGAGGTGCTCCAGTCCCTTCAGCATCTGATTTGCCCTTTGCTGGACTCTGTCCAGTATGTCTGTGTGTCTCTGGTACTGGGGAGCCCAGAGCTGGATGGGAGCCCAGAGATGGACACAGAGGGAGCCACTGCAGAACTCGTATCTCCAGACTCAGCCTGGACAATGCCGCTCCCTCACATGAAATCTCTGCTGACCGGTTTTGCTAGATTTGTCCCCAGCAGTTATTTAGATGTGAGCAGGTGCCAATGTGTGGATGAATTTCCAATATATTATCACCCCTTTGTATAATCAGTAAAATTTTAGATGAGGAGACGTTGGCTAATTCTTTAAACTCTGTTATAACATGACACCAATATTTACAACCCTGTAAAATGAAGCATATTAGGACACAACCACAGCTTAATAGCATTTGCAAGATGCTCTCTGTTTTTTTTGTTGGTGTGATTTGTGTGTTTCTAAATACTCCGCTTGCAGTTTTCTGTGTCATGCCATGTATTCCACAAACAGCATGCGTGCTGCCCCAGTTGTACGTCCTTCCTCGCCACGTTACAGCCGCTCCTGCCTGGTTTATGTCACTGCTTTGGACTGTAAGCTTTGTAATCCCAGCTAACAGAATTGTTCTCCACCGTATCCGTCTATCTCACAATTATAAAAGGAAGCCTCAAAACTGCCACACGCGTGTTGGTTACTAATCCAGAACTAATGTCACCGATATGAAGCTCTGACTTTGTGTATCCACACACTGGAGGAGCAGCGCTGTGCGTGCAGTGGATGTTTTCATACTGCACGGGAGAAAAATATGTAAATGTAACAATCAACTCCAATGTAACAACTAAAATAACTTTTAATTGTTTTCCCTTCACTTATATTTTCTGCTTGGCTGACTCTGCTTATGGCTCCTGGAAAGGCCAGCTCATCAGTTTTTGTTGTTAATCAAGAACAGTAATTGTGTAAGTTATAAAGACACAAGATGATTCTTTGCTGAATAGGATAACAAGTTCCAGAAAATGCAAAGTAGTTTTTTTAGTGTTTTTTGATTAGTGATTTGTAAGGCTGCTATCTGAGTAAACAAGGTCCCCGAGAGACGCTGAGAATCCAGACTTGAGGAAGGGTTTGCCGTGTGCTCCTGGCACGGCAGATGCCGTTTCAGAAGGGCTCTCACGGGGCACCGCCAGCTCGGGGCACCACGGCTAGTCTGGTTCTGCCTCTGTTCAGGGTCAGCAAATGCCTTGCAACTGTGGAAAATGGTGGGAAAATGTCCTACCTACCCCTGACACCAAGACAATTATCATGACAAGCACTGTGAGAGCAGCGTAGACACCCCTTGGAAGGTGCTGCTGGTCCTGAGATGCTGGGGTGGGAAGCGGGGGCACATCACAAGTACAGATGACTTCAAACATTAATTCCTGGCTCAACCTCCAGCGTGTGGCCCACAGCCCTGCCAGCCCACCGCAGCACTTGGCTCTCCCTGAAAAACAAAGTTCGAGTGGTAAGATGTGCCACGGCACCAGGGACCGACAGCCGTCCATAGGAAGGGACGTCCTTATGGGGACGTCTGGACAAAAGCATTTGACTTTCAGTGGAAACAGGTGACAGCTGCCTTGCAGCCCACCACAGGTACCTGAGCTGCCTTGGAGCCCACTGCTGGTACTGGAGCTGCCTCGCAGCGTGTTGCTGCATCGTTTGCTTCTTGCAGCCTCACTAGAGCTCATGGCTGCCCTCCTTTGAAGGTCGGGCAGGCTGCCCTCTGGTTTGGTGGGGCAAGAGGCTTATCCAGCCGCTCAGCAGAACGAGATGAGGATGAGGATGAACAAACCCTGCTCTCAGTGCCAGCGCGCACTTTGCCTGCCATCACCCCTCTTCTCCGGGACCCATCCTCGTGAGCTGCTCCAGTCCCATCTCCCCACAGGCTTTACACCTGGTGGGGAAGCGTTTCCGTGTTGGTGGATTTTTCTTGTCCAGGTGGGGCAGGAAAGGGCTCTGAAGTGGAGAAGGCTGGGAGTGGCGTGGAGAGGGGAGAGAGGCCAGTGATGGAGAGGAGAGGAGGAAGCACCCTTCCGTGGTGCCAGGAGCCGGGCTGCGGTGTGGCCAAGGAGAGACGAGACCAGGGTGGGACGTGGGCGAAGTCTGACTGCTGAGACAACTCCTGATAGTGCCAATTTGTGCTTAAAGCCTTCCTGTTGTGAGTTTGGTTCTGCAGCCCTAATCACACCACACTTTTGCAACACACTTTTTCAAGGAAATGAAATGCAAAAATCCGTGGCTGATCACAGCACAACCAGCACTTGACAAGGAACATCTAAGAGAAAGCTGTGGAGGAGCTTTGGGCAGGGTAAGCCCCCTGCACAGCGAAACAAAGCTATTTTCTAATAAGAATTGGGAATATGCAACAGAAGAGCCTACAAATTGCTGAAGGCAGGGGAATGGGACAGGCTACCTCACTCTAAATATCAGATCTGATTTCAGTTTCATTATTGACAGTGATTTTAATCTCTAACCAGAAAACTTTGAGGGAGGAGATGGCTAGATTTTTTTTTTTTTATACAGCTAGTTAAGTACCGCTGTATCCTGAAATCCTTTTGTTGTATATCTACTGAGTTATGAAATGGATTTAAGTGGATGAACTCTGGTGCAGCCTGCTCAGCAATGCATGAAGAAAAGATTTGGAGGTGTAAAAAATGTCAAATAGCTTTCTCATATGCATTAAACTATTAATAAAGATAAAATGATCTTTATGTTTTCAGTTTATAATGTCTCTTTTATGAAAGTAAGAAGCAGCGTTGATTCATGATTCGTTGGTTTCACTGCTTCGTGTCATTACTGGGAAGATGTCAAGAACTGCACCCAGAATAGGCACAAAGTTGAGAGGAAAAGGTGGCACATGGAAGAGAAAAGTTTCTGCTTTTCAAAGCGAGAGCGTTGCCTCTGTGGGGGTCTCCTCCCCACTCCGCAGGCGACCCAGCACACAGGACAAGGGGTCCAGGGTGAGGAGTGGGGAACACCAATTAATGGAAATTCCTAGAGCCAAAGTGAAGAGAAGATTGTGATGTTCCTGGGGCTGGGTTGCACCCTGGCACTGATGGCATTTGTGCACTTTGGAAACAGTATTGAACTAGCTAATTGGACATGGAAGAGATTAGTACAGTGTGTTTATATCCATTTTTGACTTGCAATTAATTAAGGTATGCTGAAGTATCAGATCAGTGGTAACGAAGTTGCCAAAACATTGTATCCCAGGTTTCATGCCATCTGCACGTGTCCTGATGAGTGGTCTGATTTCTGCAATTCCGAGCACTTGGAATAACTCGTGGAGTAAAGTTTCAGTCAGTTTGTTTCACGTCAATTCAGTCAGGCATTGGCCCAGGCTGCCCCGGGAGGTGGTGGAGTCCCCATCCCTGGAGGGGTTCAAAAAACGTGTAGATGTGGCACTTCAGGATATGGTTTAGTAGGATATGGTCGTGTTGGGCTGACGGCTGGACTTGATGATCTGAGAGGTCTTTTCCAACCTATGATCTTATGATTTTATGATTCTATGATTCTGTGATTAAGGTAACCAATAATATCAACCACAAACCCTGTGCGTTCTCTGAACCCAAAATAGATGCCTGAATTTGGGAGACTCTGAGGACCTGGACTGATGAATCCAGCACCTAACACCACCCTCCTTCACCACCTGCCAGCTTGTGAGCCACATCCTATATTTAACAGAAACAGTGCTTCATACCCAAAACGAGTGACCCCCTCTCCACAGCAACACTGGCCTCATGTATGCAGGTGTGCAAAATTTGCATCTGCACCATTTGTCTTGCCTTAAAGCCACACCACGAACAATTTTTCTACTGAAAGAAGGGGTTAAAAGGGATTTTAATAGAAGTGGCATTACCTAATAGTTGCTGTGCATTTAAAAAACTGATAGTGCTTATCTATTGTCTAAATTAACTGAAGCAGAGTCTTGCATCTCCATACAAAGGGG
>Ga0065711_1051773_pt1 | contig 10240 bp, 3 predicted proteins | sample Hoacrofraction12_FD_59098 | JGI IMG/M metagenome (GOLD analysis project Ga0065711, IMG submission 59098) | Hoatzin crop microbial communities from Cojedes, Venezuela - Epithelial fraction 12 v2 (version 2) | ecosystem: Host-associated > Birds > Digestive system > Esophagus > Crop | place...
GGGGGGGGGGGGAACCACAGAAATAACAACGTTCCAACTTCTGTGTAAATGCAAAATAGTAAACAGGGATTACGACGTGGAAATGTAGAGTGTGGCTTTCAGACTGATGTGGGCTGTAATTCCTGTCAGCTGAGGTGTCCCTTCAGAGTTTCATTTGCAGTTATGTGTTTTGCAGAAGAACGTGTTCCTTCAAAGGCTGAAGCGCCAAGAAAACTGAGCCAGGAGAAAGTTCCCACCATTTCAGGTAATCAAAATCTTTCCTCTCTATTTTGTGTATGTGCTTTCTTTTTAACTTTATTTTCTTGTCTCTTCACTTTGCTGTTTTGAAATAATGTTTTTATAGCTCTGTAAAGCTGTCTTTTTCACCTGGGTATTTGATGGTAGCAAAGCTGCTTAGCACCACTTAGGATGCATGAAAACCACTTGAGAAGGATTTATAAAGTAAGCCAATTTATACAAGGTATTCCTTCCTGAATTACTTTGTAATGACTCAATTAGCTTTCATTTCTGCACAAAGGAGATTTAGTTGCATAAATTAGCTTATCATCATTGAGGAAGTGTCACTGCTAAAGGACAGTTTATAGATACAACATGCAGTTGCTGTCAAACCTATAAGAATGTAATATAGACATCTGTGTATACTTTGTGCTTCAGCAGAACAGACTTCTGCCATTCAGAGACTAACAGGGGACAACAAGTTGCCCAAGGGACTGGCAATGTAGACGTCTCTGAAAAGGTCAACTTGACACAGGCTCTGACAATCGACCCAAAGCTCTGTCTTCTTTGATAAAAATCAGATAAACTTAAGACCACTAATTGATCTGCAGCCTGTTTAAATGTTGGCCATGCATATCTTCATTGCATATGATTACCACAGAAAGCAAATGAATTGGGTAAGAAATGCCAGAGTCCAGTGACAGCAGCATAAAAATTGGAAAAGGACACAAATGCCCAGAAAAGCTGTGAAGGATATTCTCTCAGCTTCAGCTTGGCAAACTGCCCTTGTGCTAATTATCTCTGCGACTGGAAAAATAACTGCATACGCCATGTAAAGTCATGTGGCTAGACAACTTTTCTTGACAGAAAGGTATTTCCAGTTATGCTTAAAAACAAGATATGTATGTGCTTCAAGGGCACAGACCTTTAGATAAACTGTTGGTGATTTGACACAGCAAGCAGGGAAGACTTGCTTCTTATCAGACCTTACACCTTTTTGAGATCTGCTGCATTGCAACTGTGACCTGCACTGACACGCAATCTGGCTCTCCTTCCCCCATCATACATAATACACATAATTCTTTCAGGGCTGTCAAGGAAAGGGTGGGCAAGAAGAGTTCCTTTAGGAAGTAGCTCTGCAGTGCTCTTCCTGTTGCAACATGTGGGGAGGAAGCAGAGGCCTGATTTCCTGACCCGTACAGGAAAGCAGGAACAGGTTGCTGCGAGGAGTTGCGGGTTGCTTTTCTTGGAAAGGAAACAAGAGACAAGTCATCAGATGCTGTTAGCATTGTGCTCTGCTAAAAACATGTGTAAAACAACACAACTCATTACAGCCTTAGTATTTAGTACTCATTTAGACACTACCATAATTATAAGAGTGTGTTGTCATAATGGAGCATGGGGTCAATCCAATTATAAAGTTGCCAACAGCACTTTTTTTTCACTAATGTATCTTCTAGAAGTTCTAAATGGTCATACTTTTAGGAAATCAAAACCCAAGCACCTTAATTTCTGAAAAGTCAGCTGCTATGAGAACAGCCTTAGCAGTCTTACTAGTATTTGTGTAATGTCCTTGAAAATACCATAACAGTTCTCCCCAGATACCAGATTAATTTCAAGCAATAATTTTCCAATCCGATCTTAGTTAACTATTTAACCCTGGAAATTTGTTTGACTTTTAGGGCTGAGTTGACATGAGTATTTCTGATAGGCATCACACCATAAATATCTAACCTGACTCAAGAATATTTCATGATTTTCCACACAAACAGCACATACATTCTTAAATTTAATATATTGCCTAGCTTCACCAAACCTGAGTTTCACAGAGAATATTCTGAAAATGGTCTGTGAGCTCAGACTGATAAGTGCAAAAAAAGATTTTTTTCCTGCTATTTTCTTGCCCTAATGTACCTCTACTTCGATTAATGTGCAGTCTTGAGGTTTTTTTTATTCCTTCAGTCTTGATGCTGACTGTTGCTGCTGGATAGCTTTACATTAATTGCTAGTGACCTAATTATTTAAAAATACCAAAGCATTGAAGCGTTTCAGTTATATAGTATAGCTTGCTGGGTTTATTTTGCTACGACTATCTACCCATTATCATTTCCACAGTCACTGTTTCAGTAAGTCTCATGTTCTGTGCTGTCTCAGTGTAAATACCTTGATTTTAGAGTAACTAAGAAACAGTAGGAGAAGGGAAGTGAGAAAGATTATACTTGACAGATTGGGCTAGGTTAGGGGTTGAGCGCAAACAAATACACTGCAATTATTTTGCCCTTATTTCATAATTTTTCTGGCATGTGGGAAAAAGGGCAATTAAGTAAATAACAGGCATTCTTTGCAGTTTAGGACATCTTCAGAACAGGTAACTTTGGTCTTTGACAGGGTATGTCTCATCTGAGCATTTAGACTCATTGACACTGAGAGTCTAAATCACTCGTGTAAGATAAAAGTCATTCTGGTAGTGTTAATTTTGAACTTCACCTGTCTCTCCATCTTTAAGCTTTCAGTATGATAACTATTGAGCACATCATCACCAAAAGGGGACACAGTTTACCTCTATCACTAGCCTAGACTGGTGATCCTCAGATCTGAAGCTATAAACTTTTGAAGAATCTGATCAAGAATCAAGGAATGTGAATCAGAATGGCAAGCTGTTTAATATACTGGGCAGTGGACCACGGTGGCGAAAGGAAAACATACACATGTGTTTCTTTATTCCACAAGCAATGTGTATGCACATAACATAACTAGTAGCTCTAAGTCACCACAGTAGCAGGTTTTGCCAACTTAGATGCCATCAATGTTAAAATGGAAGGTTGGTGGATATCAGGCACAGTCACATTTATTCTAATGTTTCAAGTAGTGCATTTCCATACTTGGGTTGTAATTCTTTTTTTTTGTTTTAGTAGATGTAGTGTTCTGTCAGGTGTGTGCTCACAAATGGCAAGTGCCAAATTGTCACAAGGTAGGGGCAGGAATGGAACAGCCTGCAGTTAGGTTGGCTTAGGCTGCAATGGGACAGCACACTTAAATCCCTCTGAAGTATGTACTCTTAATCTGTTTTTCCAGGTTTTGTTTTTTTCTGTCTATTGAGGCTGTTAGAATATTCTTATAATTTTTTCCCCTTGAGTAATCCATGGGCATTCTTAAGTTTTAAAAAGTCTTCAATATTTGAAGTGCATGCTTGAGTGATATACTTGTCAGATTTTTTTTTTTTTTTTTACCTGAACTGTTACCTTTCTTCAAGGATGTATTGAAAGGTGCCAGTATTTTTCAGTGAAATAAGCAATCTGAGACTACCATCAGGAAGGCTGGCAGCTGCTGCTGTTTGATCTGTCAAATAAACTCTGAAGAGTTTTTATATTGGACAAAAATATCTGTTGTTCCTATTACTGTTACTGGAAAAATAGAGATGGCAGAAGAAAACCATGAGGACTTCTTAATGGAAGAGTTTTGGAAACTTTTGGGGAGTTGTTCATCTAGATAGCTGTCCTGGAATGAAAAAAGTATTTCCCGGAGAAACAACCTATCCAAAATCCTGCTCAGACATTTATTGTGATTGGCAATATTAAAAGCAGTGAGTGGATAAAACCAAACAGCTTTCTACCCTCTGCTACACATTTCATTTTTTATTTTTTTATTGTGTTTTATTCCTATTTGTGGCCTAAGTGACCAATCCTTTGAAATACGACAGGCTTTAGTTTAACAATTATGTCATCATAGTATTTTTAAGGCACACAACATATCACAGCGCATAATAGAGTGTAATTGTGACAGAGTAATGCCAGCAAATCAATACGTTTTGAATTTGAACTCTAATGGGCACATAAGCTCTTGATGCTAAATCCAACAGCTGTTTTCAGGTATTATGTGTGTGTAAGAAGCTCCACATAATTTCACTACTAGATAAATACCAAATTCCTTTACCCAGGTCTCCTGGTTTTGTTTTATTCCGTTCTTCAGAAGCAATAAAATTAAATTTGGCAGGGTCCTCTCCAACTGAAAGAGGGGCTGGAGTAAGAAAGAATGGGCTTGTGTTTTGCAGAGGTTTTTGCAGCTTTTTTTTGCTCTACCTCTGTGTTTGTGAGGCACTATGAATCATTTTATGAAGCATTTTGCCCTTTAGATGTATAGATTCTGAAGTTAAATTTACAATTGGCTTTTATGCACTTGTAGTTGCACTTAGAGAATTTGAAGAAACTTGTGCTGGTGGGTATGAGAGGGGATTTCAAATTTGAAATTAACACTTGTTGGAAGACCAGTGTAGTTGTTCACAAACTTGCACTTGCACTTTCTCTCCCTGTTTTTAATTTCTGTGCTCCTGATATACCTGTGTATGTTTTTCTGAGAAATGCGGCTTTCTGATTTAAACAACTCTGCCTTGTGTGGAATTCACAAATGAGTGCATAGAGCCGTGGTTACTCTCTGGGCAACATCTTCACTGCTGCAATAAGCTTATTTGAAAATGCATCTTTTCCAGTGTTGCCGTGTTATTAGTTGAGTTGCTTTCCCACTTTAAGGCTTAATTAAATGCTCATGATGAACATCTGGGCAGAGACGTGTCTCACCCACTATGGGATCTGTTCTGTTGCTCGTGTTCCCCATGTAACTCCCATTAACTTTAACCGGAGTTACTTCAGACATGTAAAGGTAAGAACGGACCTCAAAGCGATAAAGATCAGTGTGAAAAGTCACTATTCATTTCAGTGCAATTCTGAAGAAGTGAAAGTCCTGCTTAATGTATTTTAAACCAAGTCAAGAAGAGAACTGCTGAAAGATTTGAAAGGTGGGACATACTGAAATAGCTTACGTTATCTTTTATGAGAGAGAGCTGGGAACTATGATCAGTGCAGTATCGAAAGACTGAGGAGAGATTCTGATTTCATATTGATCACAAATTAATTTGACTCTAACCTGTGTTACTAATTGTCTAATGCTAAGTTGGTGAATAATGAGCTGACAAATAGGAAGGGCCAAAATTTGGACATGCAACATTTCAAACTGACTCTGCCTTCCTCCTGAAATCATTCTGTCAACGCATTTTATAACAGGCAAATCTCTTATTTCAGAAGGGTTGGGAGTTTTTATGTACGTGTGTCTATTGCTGCTTTTGGTGTGAGGAGGGCAGGATTTGTGCACTGGTGGCCAGAACGCCCCCTAGTGCTGTACAGCAAGTGGTAGCCACGAATCACCAGTATCGGAAATGAAATGGTGGCTAACTTGCATAGCAGCTTTAAATTAAAGGTTGTGAATATTTAGCCTTCTGACAGTATTGCCGTCAAAACAAGACAGCACAGAACACAGACTGAAGTGGATAAACAGAAAATAAGCTCTTCTTCCTCATACAGGGCGTATTAGAATTAAAATCTGAGTATTTGTCAAAACAGGGAAAAACACAAGTTGACTACTGCTGTATTTTTTTATAGCGTGACACTTTCTTTCGCTTGATACTTGATATTTTAGAAGGATTTTTTCAGTAATAAAGTGAACCAATCATGATTAATTTGTAAACTATTAATAATGGTGCAGAGTGCTAACGACATGCAAATGTAACTGGTATATGTTGGATTAACCAGCAAGCCTGCTGTTCAGGGATCATATAACAAAACTAAGATGACAGCCATGATCCAGCTAGTTCAGTGATATTTATGTTATCAGAATTAGAAGATAGCTTTCCAGTGATGTAAATTATTAGTACATATACATTCTGTCTGGTTAGTGTATACATAATGTAACTGGTCATCCTAGTGGTATTGCTTACATTCTTTTTGCATTAACTCATCACACTCTATTCTCATGGAATTAAAAACAGGAAATAGTTTGCAGCGTAACAGAAGCACCCAGTGTATTTAACTGTGTGTAAGCGCTGTGTTTCAATAGATGTACTCTGTATTGTAAGCGTATGACAAAGCATTTATTACTGTGTTATTGCCGTATTACAGAGCAAAGAGTGCTAAATAATCAATCAGTTAATGGTCTGTATGGCAGCTTGAACACAGCACATCCATTGTGCTTATGCTGTTAGAAGGATGAGTTTATGACTGTAGTGTAGTTGCATGTTCAGCCAGAGCTTAATGTCCTAAACTGGAGCTGACACAAATATTTTTAAAATGCAGCTTCAGCAACAGTTTCCAAGTTCTCCGGTATTTCAGAAGGAACTATCAAGGATTATCTCAAAAGTTCTCAGAGAAGTTATTTAGTTTTACTGGAACAGGAGAGGGAGCGGAGGCATATCACAAAATACTTACTTTGGCTTCCTTTCACAGCTGATTATTAATTATATTCTAGCCATTTTATCAGTTTCAAGTTGAGATACAAATACAGCTTGCTGGAAATAGAACAGTAGAGGAAAAATAGCTTCTTTAAGTTGCAGCTGGAAAATGCTTTGAAAACCTGTAGCTACATGTCTTTAAGTGAAGCAACTTGCCAGTGAAGGGTTCGCACATTAAGCTTGTTTTCCACTTGCTTTTGTGGTATGAAGGAGCTGTTTCTAAAAAGAGGAGTAAGAAATGTGTGCTTATAAATTGCTTTGTAGTATCTGGAGATTTAAAGAGTGACTTTAGTCCCGCAATCTTTACCCTTTTGTAATTCGATGCTGTTTTCTTTGCAGATGGCAAAAACACCGATTACGCCAATTTCTATCAAGGTTTGTGGGACTGCACAGGGGATGTACCTGATGAGTTGACATTTAAACGTGGTGACGTTATCTACATTCTCAGCAAGGTACGGCGTGCTACTGGGGCTACGTAGTTGTGAAAAGGGAGCCATGGCAGAAGGGCACATTCCCACAGTTCTGTGGGGGGGAAATTGGCACTCCCTTTCAGGTCCTTTGTTTGCAATCAGATATTCACTGCAATTAATTATTTTGTCAAATGAACTATAATCACACTTAAAACATAGCCTTGTAACAGGAATTAACTTAAAAGCATGTTTATTTACTTGTTAAATCTTGGCTGCCATTTGTTAACTGATTCAACTGGAGACAATGTGCTTTCTGCTTGTAAAAGTTAACCTTGTAGAATTTTAAATTATCTTGTATGTTATGTTTTTTATTTCCTGTTTTATATTCCTGGCTGTGCTAATTCTGACTTTTTGGGCATCTTGCTACAGATTTTTTTTTTAATCTGTGCTTTTGTCTTCATATGTATATTGTAATTGTTCTGACAGCTCAGATTCCAAATCTATTTGCTCTGACAGATTTGGGCAATTTTTAATATACTGCTTTCCTGTTTGCAAAGCAAATGAGAAATATAATTCCTCTCATCTAAAGTGATGATAAGTAGTATAAGCATGACATTTTATTCTACTTTGTTGGTTAACTTTCTTAATTTTCCTTAACCCCCCCCCAAGAAAAACAAAATCTCTCCTAAAATATGTGTCTCATGGTCCATTGAAGTCTACTTGTGAACAACTCATCAAAGGAAATTTCTCTTTTCCCCACATATTAGAAAAAAGCTGAGCTTTTCAAGTTCTCGTTGAAAAAAACACCTTTTAAAATATATGTAGAATATATATCTCAGATGTAATTGCTGTCCAGTGTAATTAATGCCCAGGATGTTGTAGGTCATTGAAATATACAAGTAGGTGCATGAAAGCTAAAGGCATCTGTTTGTCCTAGTTTCAAACTCTTCAGTTTTGTCACAATTGCTTTAAATCTTCCGTGATACCTTTAACTGCAATGTTTCCGGATAATAAATGTAACAACTTCTGTTTAAATAAATTTAAGATTTATGGATAGATAGTCCTATAAAAAAATATAGAAGATATATTACTAATGGTAATGTGACCATGTATGTCTTTTGAGGTATTTCATTGTCACTTAAACTAATAACTGAATTGCATTACTGAAGGCCAGATAACACTCTTGGATTGGGCAGACTTGCAAGCAGGCACTGGAGAATGGTACTAATTTAAAGTAACCACCTCTCGCCCCTCTCCCTCCCCCAGAAAAGCCCATGAACTAGCGGATTCCACTGTATGAGTTCGGCCTCTTTGTGGGTTGTGCTCTTCTGGTACAGTATGGGGAATAATAAAATCTTCAGCTTGTAGGTGAAAAAATAATTTGCTACTTCTTCCCCAAAAGAGTGAGAAATGTAATTTAAAAAATGGAGTGGAATAGAAAAACAGTAGTTTAAGCTGTCTTCTGTCTTGTGGTCATGCCATGATTAATCCATAATCGGTCCTTGAAAGAGGCTTGCTGCTGTCCCAGATATATAGAACCTCTCTCTTTGGGAATGATTTCTACTCCAAAATACAGCTCAGAAAATTCAGCCCTGTTTCCCTTAAAGATTGTTACAGCTTTTTCAGAAAAATGAGTGTTGGCTACTACTGTCAGCTCTGAATTTAGGGTCCTTGGAGGGGGAAAGTGCCAGAGAATTATCCATCTTAACTCTCCACTTGATTCAGTTTCAAGGTCTGATAATTTACAAGCGCTTTAGTAAGTGAAAATATAACCAAAAGAAAAGTGAACCTAACCGTCCTGAAGTGGGCCAAGACTTTTCTTCAAAAAATATTTCCTGATCCAGTACATTAATACTTGTATTTTGTGGCAGTCGGCAGGAATCCTTGGCAATTTTTTTATTTTTTCACACCATCTAGTGGTTGAAAATGAGAGATGCAGGTACTGACAGGAGGTGATGTGTATGGATCCAAAATGGTGTCGTAAATTCAGCTGCAGCTTGAACCTAGCTACGGCTTTATTGCCTTTCTATCATATGTCAGCCAGGTATGGACATTACTCTTGAAAATCACATTTTGCTGATAAGGAAGTAAGTGCGGGTAGAGCAGTATTATAGTAGGAAGGGTGAAGCATTAACAAAATATTGAGCATATTTGTGCAACATGTAATAGTTCTTTGTTTTACAGTGGAATATCAATGGTATAGCTTGCTCTGATGAACGTGATGAGATAGATATTTGTCTCTCCCAGCAATAATTATGCCAAAGCATATATTTTTACCTGCTTTTCACACAGCTTTATAGAAATCAGGGGAAAAGGAACTACTTTCTTTCCAAGAAATGAGGTCATTAGTACAAAAGAAGTAATTATGAACCAGTTTAGCAAATTTGGGCATTGATATAATTTAAATAAAGCAAGAGAAGCAGTATGTTACATGTAAGTTTCTAGATGAGTGCCTTTTAGAAGAAAAGCAAGGTTTGAGGCTGGCAGTGTTTACTTCCTAAGATAGCTAAGCACTATGCAAAGACAAATCCCCCATAATTTGCTTTAAACTGAGCATCAGAATTCAATGTTAGTGCAATGAGCACGATTTGCATGCTTGTACTCTGATAATACAAATACCTATGCCCGACTAGTGTAATTACTGTAGAAAAGTGTGTTTTCCTTGTTTTAAAGGTGCATTCAAAAACTGTTTTACCTGTTATCTAAATATTTATGTCCATTGTGGCTTTCATGTGGCAGCAGTCCTATGGGCTCTTACAAAAGAAACCCCAAAACTTTTTTCTAGATTTTTCTACCTTTGAGAGTCTCCTTCAGAAGCTGAGTTTTTAATCTGAGCAGAATTAACACCGCTGTTGCAATAGTCCTTGTTAACTTTATTTAAAAAATAGTTAACTTTTCAGATTAATTGATCAATGTATCTGTCCAGATAAACTCATACTATTATAATTTTAATTTATGATATTCTTGAATATTCAAGTGGCTTTTATAACTTACATTACCAATCATGCAAACTTTCAGAAAACTGTATACCCCTCTCCCGCTATGCAGTAGAAAGCATTTTATAGCTCTACTGATAGAGGGACTCATTAATAAGATTTCTTAGTTAATATTGACTCCGTAGTTAATATTGACGATTAGAAATGCAATACTTGGGTGTACTGCTTTCTAAAAGGATGATTGCTCTTAACTCCTGCTCATTTATGGTCTTGCCTTTGCTTTCAAGCCCATATGATAAATGGGGAAACAAACCATGACATAACAATCCTTTTTATAAGTCTTCCATAGCTCTACTCAAGAAATCAATTTTCAGAAACAAAGACAACTGTGAGTGAGGTAG
>Ga0065711_1051774_pt1 | contig 10239 bp, 5 predicted proteins | sample Hoacrofraction12_FD_59098 | JGI IMG/M metagenome (GOLD analysis project Ga0065711, IMG submission 59098) | Hoatzin crop microbial communities from Cojedes, Venezuela - Epithelial fraction 12 v2 (version 2) | ecosystem: Host-associated > Birds > Digestive system > Esophagus > Crop | place...
TCGTAGCCCTCCGCTGGACTCTCTCCAGTAGCTCCTCATCTTTCTTGAAGTGGGGAGCCCAGAACTGGAGGCAGTACTCCAGTTGGAGCCTCACTAGGGCAGTGTAGAGGGGAAGGAGAACCTCCCCCAACCTGCTTGCCACACTCCTCCTAATGCACTCCAGGATCCCATTGGCCTTCTTGGCAGCCAGGGCGCACTGCTGGCTCGTGGTCAACTGGTCATCCACCAGGACACCCAGGTCACTCTCCGCAGAGCTGCTCTCCAGCAGGTCTGCCCCAAGCCTGTACTGGTGCATGGGGTTGTTCCTCCCCAAATGCAGGATTACAAATAATGCTTGTTTGCCAGCTGTGGCTTTGTCTACTGAGTCTTGAAAACCTCTGCGAAGAAAGATGATCACCTCTCTGAGTAAGGCACCAAACCACCTTGCAGATGTTTATTCTAATGTCCGGTCTGAACCTCCCAAGCCATTACTTGTGGTTGTTGCCTCTTGTTTTGTGGTTGGTCAGTAATGAGAACAGTTTGCCTCCATTGTTTTTGCAATGTGCCTTCAGCTTCAGTTGCTGTTAGATTATCCCTAGGCTGCCTCTTTGTCAGACTGAAGAAACCCAGCTCCATCACTTGCTTCTCAGACAGTACCCTCAAGGCTACAAGCCATTTTGGTGACTGTTTCAAGGTTCTCAAATTTCCTTTTTGACCTGGGGGGCTTGAAATAGGACACAGTATTTGAGTTGCAGTCTCACCAGCGTTGAGTTTCCTTTGATTGCACGCCTCTTAGCTTTCCCTGTTTGCAATGAGAGCAGACTCTTGGCTCATATTCAGCTTGGCAGCCAGTCCATAGATCCCCAGGTCTATCTCAGTAAGACACTTGTTCAACCAGTCTGTTGCCAAGCTCTGCTGAAGCACCCTGGGAGCAGAATTTTGCGCTTCATGAGGCTCCTGTCGGCTTATTCCTCATGTTTATCAAGGTCCATGTGAGTTGAATCTCTGTTTAGAGAGTCAATGACTCTTCCTTGTTTAGTATCATCCACAAATTTTCTGAGGATCCATTCTGTCTTACCACCTGGGTTGTTGATGAAGATATTGTATAGTATTGGCTCCAGTATCAGCACTGGTGGTACTCCTTACCTGCTGCCTGCTGGATGCTGAGCCATGGATTACTACCCCGTAAGCTCAGCAGTCCAGCCTGTTGTCATTCAGTCTAACAGGCCAGTTCTCCAACCCGCGTCTTTTTGGTTTACTAATGAGACTACTGTGGGAAACTGGATCAGTCCTAATCACTAAAAACTGTGTTGTGACTTCATATATTGCTGACATTTATCAAGCAAATATTTGAAGTGTTAGTAACCAAGGCTAGCTTTATGTAACCAAACTCATTAAGGTGAAATGGAGTTTCACATGTACTTCAGTCTTCCGAGGATAGTGCTGTGAAATGTGGTTTCAGTAAAATAAAATGTGACATTCAGAAGCCCCATAGAGAGTCCTTCTTCCTTTATTTAAGAGAAATGGGTGACATTTTTTTATAAGCAAATAAAACTTGTATGTTACAATGTACATATTGCTCATTTAAAAGTAGTTAGGGTCACTAAGTAATTTTGTTTCAAGTACATTTTACTACAAAGTCTTAGCGCTTCACTTTTAGAAATATTGTATCTAAATCCTTCTGTTTCAAAACACTGGAATAAGCTCCATTGAGTAGTCATTTCTAGCAGTGGAACAGTGCCCAACACTATGAACTTTGCGTTATTTTACAGACTTGTAAAACATCTTCCCAAACTAGCATAAGTGATTTTTCCTGTTTGTAGTAGTGTGCATTTACTGTAGTTTTGCATGTTATGGCACTATGTGAGTTTTATTGCTCAACATTCAGATAGTCCAATCCAAACCTGAAAATGAAGGAATAACCATAATTTCATCTTTCAGTCAACATGCAGGGGAGACAGGAACTTAGTATTTAGTTAGTTAGAACTTAGTGTTTCTGGAGTGGTTCATAAACCTGCAGTCTCCATTTCATTTTTTAAACACAAAGTCAGTTTTCTATGATTTTAAGTGGTCAAAATTGGTGTAGCCAATAGCTATTTTGATCCAAATCATGTATCTGCCTGACTGGATACAGCATTTTCACACAGCTTGCCACCTGGAGCCCGGTAGCATGGATCTGTGATCATGTTGAATTTCCAGATGTTTTAAGGAATTATACAATGGCCAATTTTGTCATGTGAAAGAAGAGAAAATTCAGGCTTGGTATTATGGAGGTAAAGCTTGAAGAGGAGACTGATGGTTCTAGAACTAGAATGTGATCAAAAGAGAAACTAAACTGTTTTATGTTAGTTTATTTTTTGAAGCCAGTAGCCTGATTCCTGAACATCTGAGGTTCGGCAGTGTTTTTGAAAGCCATTTGAAAGAGGCTTCTTTTCCACTTGAAAACCATAGGAGTTCTAGATTTAGTATGTTTCTGTTTCTACCAGAAAAGCTTTTTGGGCCAGGGGATCATGGTAGTAACTTTCAGTGTTACACACACTAATTTCATGTATGTATCATCAGAATAATGGAAGCTGAGATGACTAAAAGCAGCAAGAAGTAACTGGTGCCCTGGAGCTCATGCACTACATTTATCCAGTAGGTGTTTTAGGAACAGATTTTCTTTAGGTGTCGTCTTTTTTATTTTGAAACTTTAAGAATAAAACTAAATTTATCTAATTGTTTTAGACATGTTATGAAATAAGCGAGGAGCTGAACAAACAACGTTTTGGTTCCTTAAGGCAGGTTGGTGAAGATAAAGATTTGCAGTCACAGCTTGGGCAGGAGAAAGAAGTATTGGTTAAAATCATTAGGAGCAAAGTTTCTTCTGGTTTTCTTTGTGAAATGAAATGAAATTTGACATTGCTTTTGAGATTTTTTATGAGATAACACTTTTAAGAGCCGTGTAGTGGCAGTGTGAGTTCAGTGCGTAGAAGCTGATGCAGAGCATGGGACATCAGCCAGCACTATTGGATTGGAGATTGAGTTACGGGGTTTCTTTTGTTCACTTCTGGCACTTACGTGGAAGAGTAAATCTTCCCAGTGGTATGAGAAAATGAAATAAAGTGAAAGAGCGTAGATCAGAACAGGTAGGTCTTGCACTTAATTGTTTGATTCGCAAGGCTAATTTTAAACGTAATAACATCAGGAAGTTTATAGCCTTGTGCAGCATGCATTCAGAAAAATCTATCTGTGGCAGAGCCAAGGCTTTTTGTTTTGCTTTATTTTTTCTTCCGCTCTGTCTGTAATTTAGATTCATGAAATCTTGGCCTTGTGTTTTGGTTTTGACTGAACATGGTGACTAAGGCTTTTTGTTTAAGAGAAACCAAGACAAACATGAATTAATTGTAAAACTCTGCTGCTATTGAACACTTCCTTTAAATTTTGTGTCATTCTTTTGTCTGTTCACATGGCGAGAGAGGCGTAGGTATGACAAATACCCTCCTTTTCTTCTTGCAGACTGTCTTTATTTTATCACATGGATTACTGGCTTTGGGTAAAAATGTTTGAGATGTGTTCTGTGTGAACACACAAAAAAAACATCCACTGTGTTTTGATCTTCATGAGCATCACTACTAGGTTTATTAGCTTGCTCAATGTTATCTTAGATTTCCATGTTTCAGAAGCAGCATTACATAGGTCAGTCTGCTGAAAGATACTTAGTTGAAAAAATATATAGACACATTTGTATTAAAACCAACAATAATGCCCTGTTCTAGGGTAAGTACACTGAAATGATGGATAAGTTGGAAATGTCCTCTTTATATATAATTTTTTTTCACCCGTTTGGATAAGCAGTAAAACATAATGAGATACGTGGTTTGAATGGAAACTGGTGAGCAAGTGGAAGTGTTTGCTATTGTATTTGTTGTTGAAGAAAGCCAGGTAGTTGGATTAGACTGTTTACTGGATGGTTTTTGTTTGTTTGTTTGTTTTAATAATGATACAACTTTCGGGTCTTTTTTAGTGAGGTCAGGGTTTTGGAAGGGTGGAACTTGCATGTTGGTCTTATTTAACAGAGAACGTAATGGGCAATATGTTGCATGTAGCTCTAACTCCTTTGAACAGGAGAGGTATCTTGTGTATTGGACATCTGGGTTGGCTTTGTCTGCAGCTTCCCTCCTGCTGTACCTCATTACAGATTTCTCTGCAACTTTTCATGCTGGAATTTTATTTTGTTTCCTGTTTCCATGCCAAGAACACAAAAGGCTGGAGCTTCCTGCCCATATAAACAATAAATCCCAGTAAACTAACTGGGACAGATTCTGTCTGCCTTCCCTGAATACCATGGCTAAAAGGAAGGAAACAGCATAAGAGTGTTTTGGGTATTGAAATAGGATTGACTTCATAGCAGACCTGTTTTCTTGAAGAAATATATAGTGGAGACAAGAGCACTTTTATTGTTTTTACTGCGTGAAGTCCTTGAGATACAGATCTAAAGTGTTTTTGTCTGACCTTGTTAACTGTTGTGTTATGTCATCAACTACGTAGAAGCTTCTCTAATAAATTAATGCAGCTGTGTTCCTGATTGCAGTAAGTTTTGGCAAAGTGCACTTTTTCACATGTTCAGAGCTGTGGAGCTGTATATTCTATTTTCTTTAAATACACTGCCTGTTTCAGAAACATCTGCAGTTTTCGTTCTTCTTCTGTTCTCTGAATTAAAGCTGATGATTTTAGCTTATTTGTCAATTCTGTTGTAATCCACACTTCAGTGTCTCTAGTGGGTCACAGATAAAGCAACATGGTTTGACTTGTAAGTAGGTTAAGTTGTAAAAGCTCCACAGTAACAGTGTTGAAGAATATGTGTGCCTTAAAACATCTGGAACTAAAGTTACGTCTACGATGAAGTGGAGGATTGGTTTGTTTAGGGTTGTGCTTCTCTTTACGCTGGAAAGAAAAATTGTACCTTTATAATAACAACTTTAATGTGAAGAATGTAGTGGTGAATAGTTTGAGCCTCTTAATATGTAGACTAACTTTTTGTTTTCTCTTCCCTCCAGCTGGTGAGCCTGCTGCTGATTGGAATTGCGGCATGGGGAATTGGCTTTGGCCTCATCTCTAGTTTCAGAGTTGTTGGAGTGGTAATTGCAGTAGGAATCTTCCTGTTCCTTATTGCATTAGTTGGATTGATTGGTGCAGTGAAACATCATCAAGTATTGCTGTTCTTTGTATCCTTCTAATGCATTGCATGGATCACAGCTTGGTTCAAGCCATGTAAACAACTCTGTCAGCTGAAACTGTTGTGGAAGATACTTCAGAAACAGAAATTCACAATCTTATTTTGGTCAAGTGCAGTCTAAATTAAGCTTCCTTCCCATTAACTTTATTCCAGCTTCCTTTTTTTCTCCCTTGTTTGTGCTCGGATGACAGAAGCATTCACATCTCCTCTTTTTAAAAATTAAAATATTTACATTTTTTGAGAGCTTTTTATGGTGGGTCACTGCATCACAGTTGCCTCTTACTGTGTGTTCAACCCTACCCCAAGCTACAGTATGTGAACTACTAATGTTTGACAGTAGAGAAAGGTGATACTTCCAGATAACAAGCTGGTTGTAGCTGGCAGGGGAATGCATTGTGGGTAATACAGGCTGGCATGAAGCACTTTCTTTTCATACCTAGTCTTTAATTGCGAACCCAGACTAGAAATTTTCTCAGGCCTTCTCAGTGTGCTTTGCTGTCCCTTTATGCTTACTGACGCTGTGTAAGTGGTCTTTGGTGCTGGCTTGCATAACAAAATTGATCTGTTTGGATGAGAAAAGAGATTCATCAGATAAAATTCTTATTTTTCTGGTTGCAGTCTGTGAATAAGTAGTGACCCCCACTTTATAAACAGTTTAATTGCATGAGATAAGTATCTGCCTCTGAACACAGCAGCCAAATTGTGAAGACAGTGACTGACTTTCAAAACGTGATCTTTAGTATCAAAGTTTGTTCTTTTTGTTTTGTACTGTTTTCAGATGTATTAGTCTTAAAAAAAAAAAAAGTGAGAGTTGCTTTTGGAACACAACCTCACACTCTTTTGGTCTAGGCTAAAGTTATCTTTGGTGGTTAATTACAAGACTGTGTCATTGAAGAAAAAAAGTCTCTGAATGTGCAATACCCAGAAAAGTGTTTTCTTTACTACTTTATTTAAGCGAAGTACCTTGAAACGACAAGAAGAGTCCCAAAAGCTGGAGAAATTGACTGTAGATTTTTCTCTCTCAAAGCTCCTGTTACTAACCTCTCTGCTCATGTGGTCTTGCTGGGCAAGAAACACCTAACCCAGAAATACCAGCTATGTATAATAGTAGCTATAAAGAGATAATATATGGTGATTTAGTTCTGGAAGCATGATTTGGGTCATCTTTTCCACATCCAGTCAGAATTTACTTCTGTATTTCTTTTTGTTTTAAAGGACCTATTGTTATCCAATGAAATAAGGAATGCCATTAGGCATATGTATTATGAAAGCAAAACTAATTTTAAAGTGTATCCTTAACTATTATTTCCAGTATATGATTATTCTTCTGCTAGTCTTTATTGTCCAGTTCTCTGTCTCCTGTGCCTGTTTGGCACTAAATAAGAAACAGCAGGTAAGAAAAGTTTCCTGATTTCTCAGTTAATCTATAGCACAATACTATAAATACATATGTACATACACATATATTTATATATAGTTTTCCACAAAATGGGGAGACCAGATTTTAAGAAAACCAGCATTACCCTTTTAAAAAAGAACTGGACCTTAGGCAGTGCTTGTCTCTGGTAGCTAGAAGGAAATACTCCTAAATAGTCCTAAAATGCCTTTCAGCTGTCATAGTGTTTTTTTGTTGTTGTTGTTGTTTTAAATTGCTTTCGTTTTAAGCTTCCTGTCTAGGCTTGTGGTCACAAGTGTAGCAGCATGATATCTTGATTATACCGTGTGTTCAGCAAATCCAGATAAGCTGATGAAATCTACAGTAATCATAATGTAAAGATGATAAAGCCACTGAATTGTTCTTGCGTAACTGCAAAGGTTGTAACTACATTAGGAGCAGAGGTGACCCTTAAGTATGAAAGTGAAGCCAGCTTCCATGGGCTATGGAGACTAATTCTTACTGCATAAGAAGCAGGCAAGGGACAGTGACTAAATTATCAGCTTTTACATGTAAGTGCACTTTTTGTTTAAAGTCTGAGCAGTCTCAGTTAGATTACTTGCGTGTCCCATTAGCAGTGCTCTTGTCAGGCTTAGGAAAAAGAAGGGAAGAAAAAGAATTATAAGCATCAATATGCTGCTGCAAGGTGCTGCTATTTTATTAGCCATAGAGGCAGTTCGAACATTCAGGCCATTCGTTAATGTATTATACTGTTAGACTTCAGGTTCTGAAGGTTTTAGTTAGGCAGTTATCAACTTGGCCTAGTATATTGCTTTCCAATGAAATGCAAAACAGTTCAATTAATATAGTATGTATTTGCTTCTGCCTTCTAGAGTCAACTTCTAGAGGTGGGATGGAATAACACTAACAGCGCGAGAACAGATATTGAGAGAAATCTGAATTGTTGTGGATTCAGAGTTTTTCGTCCAAATGAAACCTGCTTCTCTGTAAGTTCTTCAAGCATGAAAAAACAACTTCATTATGTTTCAAATATGTACTGCTGTTTTCATAGTTGCAGAAAGCAGAGTTTTGTAAGAAATATGTAAGGTCATTGTTACAATGATACTAAGGTCTTTGGTTAACTTGTTGGAAACATAATCACACAGCGCCCTGCAAAAGTTGTACTCCATTATCATTTACATACTTGGTTTTTCAGAGTGTTCTAAAACTGCTGAAATTTTGTCCATAGCTGGCAGACCTTAGCTTAACTAAATGGTTTCAATCAGTGAAGTGTCATTGGAAAATGCAGTGCAATTCTCTGTTTATATCTGCTACAGGATTGTTTTAGAAGTCGCCAGTGTCAACCATGTGCACCAATAATAGAAGAATATTCTGGAAAGGTGCTGACATTTGTTGGAGGCATAGGACTGTTCTTCAGTTTCACAGAGGTAAGTGAGTAGGAGGTTAGAAAATTGAGTGCTTTTTCCTCGCTTTTAAGGCTTTGTTTTGTGAAACAATTAATTTCAGAGGGTTTATTACAGGAACTCTCAGTACTATCTCAGGAGTCAAATAATCACTAAGGTCAAATTTTTCCAGGCTATCAGATTGCTTAAGTCTGGCAAAAGCAGGCCTTGTGTTTATTCAGCACTGGGAGTTCTTGCAAATTTGTTATTTAGACTACAATCCGCAACTAGATACCACATTAAAATGTGGTGCTATGAAGTTTAGGTTTTGAAGGAAGTTAGCTATTCAACTTTACCATGCTCTGAAAGTAATAAAAAGGGTGCCGTTGCTTTACCTTGTGCCTCTGCTCTTCCCACCTTCCCCCACCTGTGCGCACACAGTCTTTGGGGTTTTTTGGTTTGGCGACTTTTTTTTTTTTTTCTTTTGTGCCTCCTGTAGTGCAAACATACAGTTTCATGATGAGTGAACTGTATTTTAAACAACAGGTTAAAAAGGTCTTTGACTCTTTGCTTTAGTATCCAGATGATACATATACTTGCTGTATTGATCGGTGAATAAAAATCCTCACAGCAGGTCCTTCATAACCCCACAGCAGAGTGTGTGACAATACTTCTGCTGCTTAGTGCACTTTTCAGAAGGTTTGTGGATATTACAGCAACTTAAACAAAATCTGCCTGATATCTGCCTTCAATTTCTCTACTGAAAATGTGAAGCTGCTGGGAGGGGGAAAGGTGGTTGGGGGGAACGACAAGATTTGAAAATGTACTAGAAAAATAGCCTTATAGTTAAGTGGTAATTGTAAAATGAAACAATTTGGAGGATTTGTTTATCATTACACTAAGAACCGGTTTATGAATATGTATCATATGGGGAGGGGGAACAATAATGCTAGACATGACTGTGGGAAATACTTTGCATTGCCCTGCAGATAACGTTTTGGCTTTTTTGTTTAGTTCTCTCTGTTCTGAGGCATAAATTCTTTCTGAGAAGGTGCATTCTGTTTTTCTAATTAACAAAGCTGGTGTGTGGTTGTGCAGTTTTAGCAATAGTCAAATACTCTGAGCTTGTGTACTGGAAATTCATCGTCAGGAGTTTGTTTCAAACAGATTTTGTAAGACTGATTGAAGATTGGGTGGAGACCCTCAGCTTAATAATATCTTTGGTTTTTGTTTTCAGATTCTGGGAGTATGGCTGACTCATAGATACAGGAACCAAAAGGATCCCCGTGCAAACCCTAGTGCATTTCTTTAATGAGTAATAAAAGACTGAATCTTCTGCACTCTCTACTTCAAAACAGTGATTCTCTGTAGTTTGGTATTTCTCCATAATAGGGATTTTACATGTAGCCAAAAGAAAACTTTATTTCCATAAAAAAATTGTAGTTTTCATATTTAATTTCCCAGTATTTTTCTTCTAAGAATCTGCGTCTTGAAGTAGTCTGATGCGTTCAGTAGCTGGGCAGAGTCAAACTGCTTCTCTGAGCTGGTTGAATAACTCTGTTAAGACTTCGCTAAGTGATGTGGTGACCGCTGTACCACGAGTTTTATAGCGCTAACTGGGTCCTCTGGTGTCCAAAACAACCCAAAAGTATTTTCTGCTGTATTCATTGATTACAAAAATTCACATGATTTCTCATTAAAATGGTAAAAATATATGGTGTATGGTTGTACTGTATAATCTGACTAGGCTTTAGGATGAGCTCTAGTAATTTTTTTTTTGTCTTGATAATGGTCTCCCACTTTCCTGTTAAGTTAAAAATAGAAGCTAAAGATGTTACTTTCTGTAGTGCACACAAGTGTATGTTAATGACTACTGTAGTCTTCATCCCTGCCCTTACCCTGTTTTGGCTTTTTGGTAGCTTTAGAATTTTCTTGAGAACACAGTTCTTTACTTTTTAGTAGGTATCTTCACTATGAGAACATTGAATGAAGAAAACTAAGAGAATGTAATCTGCAGCTGATTAACTTAAAACTTTTTTTTTCTGTGACAAGTGAACGAAGTTTAGTATTTGCACAACATCAGAATCAATAGTGGTCTGTCATCTTTAATGTAAGAAACTTGATGTCTGGAAAGTTGTTGTACAACTATTTTTTCAGATGGTGTAAAATTATTGTAATAATTCAGCAGTGTATGTTCCTTTGTCATCCAGGTAATGGTCTTGATTTCATGAGAGATTCAATGATGTGTAAAAAAAAAAAAAAAA
>Ga0065711_1051775_pt1 | contig 10239 bp, 5 predicted proteins | sample Hoacrofraction12_FD_59098 | JGI IMG/M metagenome (GOLD analysis project Ga0065711, IMG submission 59098) | Hoatzin crop microbial communities from Cojedes, Venezuela - Epithelial fraction 12 v2 (version 2) | ecosystem: Host-associated > Birds > Digestive system > Esophagus > Crop | place...
TCACACCGTGCTGCCACTGACCCCACCCCGGGCCGAGCGTGACGTCACACGGCACCCCGCTCCCGGTGCGCGGGGGCAGCTCCGGTCGGGCGGCCCGGCGGGGTCCGCTCCCGGGTCCCGCTCAGGATTAACCCTGTCCCGGCCCGGTCCCAGCTCTCCCTCCGGGGCAGTGCCCCGTGTGCGGGGCCGACGCCAGCGAGCAAAGCCGACTCGGCAGGTCCCAAGGGAAGCCACGGTTTAGTTCAGGGTTAACATCCAGGTAGCAAAAAGGAGGTGGAAGTCTGCCCAGGTATCCGGCAGCACAAAGACCGTCTCAAGCTGGTCGCTCGATATGGACAATTCTGCACCAGTAAGCACTTTCCAAACAGAAAAATGAGCAGCTTCATGATCCGACCCACAGATTGGAACAGATCATAAAAGCAAAACCAAGCTTGTTGATGTTATCCTCATGCTTAGGGGACATTTGGCACAAGCCACCTTCAGCTGGCAGTCGTGCAGCTCCCCTCCTAGCAGGGGCACAGCTATGGAGGTGCTGCAGCAAGGCGTTCAGTCGACTGACAGAAGTACAGGAGAAGGAAGGAAGCTTTTACCAGGCCTAGTTATAACCAGTGCCATCAACCCCTCACTTTCAGGGTCAGATTCACAAAGAAATACATTAAATCCTTTTATATGTATAAATCCCAGTGCTGTGATCCCTGCCAAGCACCTATTTCTACACTGAAGCGTATTTAGGAGCCATGAAATTCCCCTAATGTGCTGTCCAGCCCGAGAACACCACCTGCACCAGTGTGCAGCCAGAAATGCTGCATTTCTGAGCTGATGAGGTGCTAAACATTACTGATGGAGTGGCTTGCCAACAGCACGGCAGCACCACGATCCTGGACGAACCCGATACCCCACTGCCGGCCAGTCAGAATAGTGCGATTGTGCCCTGCTCCATGCTGGCCTGGGTGGTCCAACCCAGCCCCACTCCACACCTCCCAGCCCCAGTCCCGTTCGTCTCTCCAGAGCCTGAGCAGTTCTACCTGCGTAACTCCACTGCTTTTGCGGGGGAAGGAGAAGCATGGGCTGAAAGCTTTCTGAACTGCACACTCACCTTTCAACATTGTTTCTTCTCTCCCTAAAAAGGATCACAGCAGCTTAGAGATGTGCTGCTTGGGGAGTCTGAAGGGGATGAGGTTGGGGATGAACAGTGCTGGGGTAAAGGATCCCATACACCAGGGAGAAAGAGAGAGGAGAAAGCAGTGGAGAAAGTCCTACTCCTATGCAGAGTTCTCCATTATTTCTTTTTTTTGCAAAGGGTTTTCCAGTATAGGAATATTTGGAGATACTGTGGTACTTCTAGGATCACAAAAGATCCAGACAGCATCACGTATTAGTGTTGAACTTCTGCACTACGTGGAAAGCTGCTCTTACCTAAACAAGACAGCAGTTAGCAGGATGTGTCTATAAGCTTGCACCTTTGGGTCTGTCTTCTTCCGAAGATCTCCCAGGCAGTGGGGGGTGGAGGACAACCTGGGCACAAATGCCACGATAAGGAGTCAGAGTGAAAAGCCATGGAAGAAAAATCCAAGCAGGAGATTAGGAACTACAAGTGTTTTCAACTGAAAAGTTACCATAAGTTGTCAGTGACGCTTGGAAATACCTCACCAGTAGGACCTGAATGAGCTTTTAACAGCTTAACTAGATGAGCAGCCTCTGATTTACTCTTCCGAGAAGCTTGCTGGTTTTATTTGCAAGAAAACTAAAGTACAAGAAAGAATAACGTTGCCAGAAAGAACAAAATAATTCTGTCACTTCAAAACCCTGCATCTTAGCTGATCCTCACTTCTCAACTCCCCTTCTGTTTCTCCCCAAGGACTGTTTGATTAAATATATGTGAGTAAAAAGTATCCATTCACTTTTCAACTTTGTTAAATTAACAGTGACCTGAATCAGACCCCACAGTCCTGACAGCAATCACTTACCAATGAATCATTATCCATCTCTAGATACAATTCCATGCTCTTTCCAAACTACTTTGACTTTATGTGCATGCAAAAAAAAAATAGCACATTTGCAAAAATAATCCAACAAAGTGGGGATCTTGCCAGGGGGTGCAGGGTGGACACAAGACAATGAACAGACATCAGGGGAATAGAAAACAGCTACCATTTTCTCAGTACCTCCTTTCAAAATTTTCCTCACTTTTCCAAAAGACAGCCAGAAACAGAAAGTGATTTCAGATCCAAATGGAAATAAACCCAAAAATCAACTTTTTTACTATAAAGACGACTGCTATTTCAGCACTGTATTTTCTTGTTCCCTGGACATTGCGTACCATGAGGAAGTGAGCTCGAGCCATGAAATGTAACTTTAGGATTCTTAATTCTCCTTTAGATGAATTTTTTTTGAGACAGTTTGTAAGCTTTCTTTTTATTTGGACACCGCCTTGAACAAGATCTCAATGCATGAAGGTCTACCATGAGCAAGTGCAATGAAAATAAACTGAAGCCATGAAAACTGAAAACCTCATCTGGTAGTACCAAGGCTGCCTTATGAGGAGACCATCCTGCTTGCCTAAGAGGAATATAAATGTAAAGCAGTAGTAGCATAATTTATCTTGTAGGAACTCTCAAGCTGATTTTTGTTCCACCAGACCTTAATAAAACAAGAGGTGTAACATGTTGGAAAAAGAAAAGCTTTCTCTGAAAGAGAATATTATATATTAAGGTTCAGATGTAGCTTTGTATCTTTGTTGCAGATTAATTACCAATTTGAAGACGTAGCATTAATTCTTGGTATTTTGATACAACCCACTTCCTCCCCCAGCAAAAAAACACCAGCCCTCTGTCATCTCTTCATAGAGCACCCTGCCAGTTCTGCCAACACCAGCATTTACTGGACCTTGCAGGGAACTGCTCTGGCCAAAACAGAATTCAGCTGCAGAAAACAGGTTCAAATAACATTGCTCACCACCCAGGCACAGGAAAACAAAAATCCCAAATCCTTGTGTTGACTTAGTGCAAGCAATGGAGCAAGGGCAGAGTGACCTGTCCAGCACCACCTTCAGCCTAGGGAGATGAATCGCCAGCGTGCTGACAACCGTTGAAGTGTCTTTCACTGCAGAACAGCGGGGACAAATTTCCAGTGAGGGGGCATGAAGATTGAAACAACACAGTACTCCTCATGTTTTAAATCTTTTGCAAATTGATTATCAGAAATACTAGTAGGAAAACACAGTTACCCTCGTTTCTACTCAGTTGTTCAGCATTTGTTTGTTTTTCTGAAGCTTCCATAGGTGGACGGGAAGGGGGGCAGACGCAAACAGCACCTCCTTATTACTTTTCCCAGCTCTGCCCAGAGGAACACTGTCTGCTTTTTCATAAGAATACCACCAAAATTCATTTTACTTGTTCTGGATAAGCAGCTTTTTAAGCCAGTGCCTACATCTGAGATGCAAAAAAATACTAATATCATACTTTTCACACAATCAGATTTTAGCTCTCAGTGAGGGCAGCCCAGTACCAAGCTAGAAATATCCTTCAAGCAAGTGATTCAAGTGACTCCTCTTGGCTAATGTCAGAGATTGACTCAACTGGAAACGAAAGGTCTTACTGCAGGTTTTGAGAGGTGTTGTGCCTAACACTCCCTCTTTACACACTGAAACAAGATCTATTTTTCAAGGCCCTGAATTAACTTGACAACTGAAGACATTTGTCCCACTTGCCTATAGAAATGGAACTACAAGTAACGACTTGTCTCAAATGGGCTACACTACCCCAAACTGTGACATTTACCTTAAGGTTCAGAGAGATCTCTTGACAAGCAAGGCAGCTACCTGGACAGGCTGGAACCATTCCTGGTCAGAAATCCCAGCTCATCAATGCTGGTTTACTTTGCAAGGAGTTTCCACTGCTGAGCAGTTAAAAGTAAACTGTTTTCATGATCCACATGATAGCAGCAGTTAAATGTCAAAAAGCAATAGCATTATTTAAAAAGCCACAATTAAGAGCTAGCTTTGAAAGACTGACAAGATAAAAAAAATCCCGATAGACAGCTAGACAGATGACTAGCATTGGCATCCTTCCATTTCAGAACACTATGCCCCAGAAAGGTGAAAGCCAGGGGCTAGTTCCATAGCCTCAAAACCCAAGAAAACAGTGTGAACCTGGATGAGCAGCTCCAACACAGAGCTATGCATCCAACACTGCAACCTGAACACACTTCCTTTTGGAAGGTACTGCTACTACATTATTGAAATTACAGGCATAACTTTAAAAGGCTCGGCCCTTGCTGTTACCTGAATTGCAGGGAAGGAGGGCACCAGAGAAACAAAAGGACACGAATGGGGAAAGGGGCAGGCTTTGATGTGGATCTGCAAAGTCACAGCTCGGGTGTTACAGTCCCATCTCCCAAAGCCCAAGAAGGCGGCACTGTTCTGTGCAGTCGTTACCCTGGCCTTTATTACCTTTACTGACACTTCTTGCGCGCTCAGCTGCTGAATCAGTACATGAACAGGATTTGATTCAGTCCAATTTAATCAACTCAGCAGTTACCTGGAGTCCTTATGGGGAACATCAACAGCATCGGAAAGCTGTTTGCTCTTAGGACAGAAAATACCACCAAGGCCGAGACCTCTATGTTTCAGATCCAAAAGTAAGAGACATTTGTGCTGTATGGTATGATGAGTGGGAGGACAAACCTTCCTTTTGCAGTCTTCCAACGTCACTTAATTCCACTGACCTCAAAAAATTAATCCTAAATCTGTCTCTTTCATCCTGGACATTGTCTGAGATGCACATTGGACACTGCTGAGTTTACTGATACACAATTTGAGTATGTGGACCAAACTATAATGAGGACTGGTAAAGCTACAGAATACTGAGGGTTTGCAAATTGTCATCATTTTGTTCAGGGTAGATTCTATCTAGATTTCAGTTTTATGAAAACCTTTAAATTTAGAATGTTCTGGACATAAGATTCTCCGTTTGGTTCATCCATAAATGCAAGACAGCCATCACCCAAAAAATAAAATAACCAAGTAAATAACTGATATAACCAGAATTTAGCCATAATTAATTCAATCGCTTTGACTGTAAAGGAAAAGTTATGCTTGCAGGCATAGTTTGGGTCTTGTTTTTAAATGCAGAGAATAGTAAAATAGATGCAACGTTTATGAATTATTAAAACCTGCACAAGGATTTCTTTTCCTTTTCCACAGCTTCTTGTTTAATCCTTGTTCATTGTTGGAGGCTCTGGGGATGACTGACATTTAACACATCTCTGTCATGCTTCCTTACCCACTGAGTGCCTGACATGGAGAAAGAGAGAGAGAGAACAGCCACATATACACACAAGCATATGCAGATTACAAATGCTCCAACCCATTTCATTTCTCCTCACTCCCCACATTCCTTGAACCAAGTTCCTTGCAAAGAGAAAAGAGAAACATTGCCATCTGGAAGAGTGTCCCAGTATCATCAATTCATCTGTTACGTGAAGAAGAACCTTTTCACACCTTGTAAGTGACATATATTAGGAATTAAAAAAGGTGGGTGTTTTATTTTAAAAGGTAGTACCTATGTTTTGCTGAGGCTTTGATAGTAAGGGAACGTGTTTTTGTGTAATGATACTATTTTTTCCTGTGAAAAAAGATAGCGCAGGGGGGTATATTTAGGAATAGAGCTTTATAGATTTGCAACCTGGAGATATTTGAGCATCACATCACATACCAGTCTTTAGCTCACAAACTAAGTGATTCCCACAGGTCGCGGACTGGCAGTCTTAGCCGCTCCATTATTCTGTGGACATTGACAACATCAGCCGCGATTTAAAACCTATTTCATATTTTCACAGGGAACAACAACAAAAAATCTAGGCAGGATTTAATCACACACTCTCATATGGAGAATTTTGAACCAATGGTTAATTCACTACCAGCAGTATTGTTATAGCAATGATAGTCTGAGCATGGATGCAGGACAAGGTTCCAGGTGGAACAACTGATAAAAGTGAAAGGGAAAAGCATCAGGTTTGGGACCCTATGTTCTGTGGCTGTTTATCCCCAGCACCCACTATATCAGACACTCTAGCAGGAAGATATCACCTTCGCTGATAAAGCCCGCCTTGCTCTAAACAGTATAGACCAGAGAAGGGTAAGAAACCCACAATAGCAGCACTTCTAGCAGCACTGTAATTTTCCAGAAAGTGATTTAACAGCTTTAGGAGTTTGAGACTAATTCAGAGTATCTAGGACACTGAGGAGTTACAAGCAACAAAATAATTTGCAAAAAGTTGGGCCACATTAGGCTTCTCATCTACATTATTACATCCCTAGCTAACGTGTCAATGATGCAAAGTTTCTTAAAAATATTAATGTCAACCGTTTCACTGTACACCCAACGCACGCACACAGTCTACCTACTTCAATCCTAGTGCACAAATTATTCCCCAGAGTCCATTGAAGTCAGTGGAAAACCACATATTAATGTACGCATGCATTTCATCAGACTCTAAAAAGAGGCTTGAAAGTTTGCATTGAGAAACAAAGAAATAGAAGCATCATAATTAAAAACAAAGACAACACGAGAGGAAATGCTTGTGAACTACTGCAGCTTTTGTGCTCCTGCAGCCAGACGGTGTGCTTCTGCCTCCAAGAACAAAGATCCTGCTTTTCACCAGTGACAGGGGGTTTTGTACTTTGGTTTTTTTTGTTTCCCAAAAAACAAACCAAACATAAAAGTACAAAATACCACATGGGGGTGAGAGGGGACCGCAATCTTGGGCAATGAAGAGAAATTTGATTTTTCATGAAATCAAGACAAGAACCAAATATTTTCCTGTATCTTCCCCTATGAAAGTTCCCTGTATGCTGACCCATTTATGTAAGACTTGTACCTGTAACTCAGGTTTACAGTTCTGACACTGACACAGCTCGTGCACTAAGTGAGACTGGTGGGGGTGCTGGGGTTTCTACTGACTGGGCTGAGTTTCACACTTGCTGCTTAAAGCAGAACGCATGAATCCTGGAGGAAGATACAAGAACTACAGCTGAAAGCTTCTCATGTTCTGCAGCATGGTGTCACAGTCTGTATTGTTATGTCAAATCAAGAATAATTTTATATCAGGTTACAGAATATTATGTCAAGCTGAAATATTTAAGGAGACGTCAGCTTTCTTGACAACTATTTTTAGAAGGACTCAAGACTGTGAGTTCATCAAAAGAATAATACTGTAAAATCTGTTCTTGCCCTGAACAACTGTAAGCTTACTGCAGTTCCCCAAGAGCTTCACTCCTCTGTGTAATCAAGCTCCCTAATGTAACTGATACTAACAGTTTTTGCTGGTTTTCTACATCCAGAAATTTTCTCTTTCTTATTTCCCCTCTCTAATCATCAACAAATCCATCTCTGTACATGAACACACTTTATCGCCATATTATCTGTGGCAAACAGCACTAAAATGAAACACATCCGCCTTGCAAATGAGAAATGGAAAAGTCTGCCTTGGTTTTAATGAAATTGTATGTGTGTGACGTTTTCATTGCATAAGCACAACCATTTAATTGTTCACAAGAGAGGTTTAACAGAGAACATTTCTATACTAAAAAGATGGGCTTAATGTTTGAGATTACTGGGTATGCCTATGTGAACTTCTTTCCAGTCTCCCCAAAAGATATTACATTTAAGTGTTCTTTTAAATTAGTTCATTTTTTCCCCTGTTGAGAGCGTTGTTTTTCAAAAAAAACAGCCAGTACCGTTCTTATGCAAGTCTAAACTGCTGCCAGAAAGCTTTTGTTTTCCTGTGTTTATTAATAAGCTATCTCTTTAAATCTACTCTGCTGTGCTCTACAAATTGTGAAGAGCAGACAAATGAGAGATGAAGAGGCTGCCAAATGCGTAAGTAAAGCTTGGCCTGGCCAGTAACTATTTAATCCTCCTCAACACTTTGCAATCTACACAAAAAATATTTACAGGAGCAGCATCAAACCCAAGTTTTGTCAGATAAAGTTTTGACAGTTAAAGAAGAGAACTGCAGAAGAGAGCGATATTTTTCTTAGCTAACATAATCTACATATAAATTGATAGGGACTGTTGATCAAGAATTTTCAATTAAAATTTTTCCACCACAAAACAGAAATTTGGGAGAACCAACACTATTTACAAACCTGATTATTTTCAGAGTAGCCACTTTGTTACAATTGAACGTGAAGAATCCCCTAAAGAATCCTTTCAGAATTCCCCATGAAAAAGAACACAAAAAGCTGAAAACAAAAACACACTGTATTATGTTTTAAAGTGGATTTGCCTTTAGAAATGCATGGGTTTTAATTCCGAAATAAGTGCAAATCAAGGTGCATCTTTCAAATTTATAAACACAAACTTACCTGAACGGTTGATTGAACTTTTGCTTTCAAAACAAAACAAAAACACCCTTTCCAATCTGACATTCCATTCCGATGCAGAAAGGGGAAAAAAAACAACCCTAAAGTATTCTAAATTATCAGTGGAAATAAACTGTTTTTCATTTACCTCAAATTATACAGCTTAGAAAACAAAGAGCAGTTATGAGAAGTAACTGAGAAGTTATCTGAAGTTTAAAAATGGAGAATGGAGCCACACGCAGGCTTTCTGCAATGAAATAAATCTTACCAGGAGTAAGCTAGGCACATCAACAACATACACACTTAAAACACTTCACAAAATAATGAAACATCCCAGTGCAAATTTTAGCCAGTCGAGTGCATGTTAAAATTTGGTTACTTCTGCAGCTGTACGCTGGTCACCTTGTTCAAATGGTCAGCACAGAACACTTCGGTGCCAGGCTGGGTCCTCAGCTGAGCCGAGGTGTCCGTTCATTTACTGCATTTTTGTTTTCTAATGTTGAAGATGACTTATGTGTGAAAATGCACAGGCTACTTCGTTACCTTACAAAAAACTAAATACAAAATGAAAACTGGCATCATTGTACCTGTAAGGACACAGCGATTTCAGTCAGACGTCCCATGCAATACTTGGAAAAGCATTCCCCACCAAAGGAGTGGGGTCTGACGCCTGTCTCTCCTCCAGTCATATCACCTCTCATGAATGCTAGACACAGCTCACAAACTCAGAATGCTTCACCAGGCAGAGTGGGTTATTTTTCCCAGCCAGCTCCAGTAAAATGTTTGCGTTACAGCCTGATTCTGTGCCACAGTTTCACTTCTAAAACACAGCGAAAGCTTTCCGGGGCTATTGCTTTCAATGGGGAAGAGGAAAAAAAAAAACCCAAATCAAAGCAAAAAGAACAGTCCCTGAAACAGAAGACACCAAAGATTCATTCACGGTAGCACAATAGCTAAAAAAGGGAAACAAAACACCACAACGCTGCGGCACGCCTGCTGCCTCCACAGATCTTCCCCCCATATTTGCATGAAACCATCTGTATGAGATGACGTGCCTGACTGTGCCACTCTGTAGCTATATAAGAAGTCAAGTTTTATTTTGGTTGGGTTTTGCAATGTCCTGTGAAATTTAACTGTTTTGAATTCTGCAGCAAGTACTGCATTATTAGAAAGTATTAGTTTCGTGTAATTTCCATGGAAGATACACCAGAAGGCTGTGCTGCCATTCAGCGTGACCTTGACAGGCTGGAAAGTTGGGCAGAGAGGAACCTGATGAGGTTCAACAAAGGCAAATGCAGGGTCCTGCACCTGGGAGGAACAACCCCATGCATCAGTACAGGCTTCAGGCAGACCTGCTGGAGAGCAGCTCTGTGGAGAGGGACCTGGGTGTCCTGGGGGACAGCAGTGTGCCCTGGCTGCCAAGAAGGCCAATGGGATCCTGGGATGCATTAGCAGGAGTGTGGCCAGCAGGTCGAGGGAGGCTCTCCTTCCCCTCTACACTGCCCTGGTGAGGCCCCATCTGCAGTACTCTGTCCAGTTCCGGGCTCCCCAGTTCAAGAAAGATGAGGAGCTACTGGAGAGAGTCCAGCGGAGGGCTATGAGGATGGTGAGGGGACTGGAGCATCTCTCCTAGGAGGAAAGGCTGAGGGAGCCGGGCTTGTTCAGCCTGGAGAAGAGAAGGCTGCGAGGGGACCTTAGAAATGCTTATAATTATCTGAAGGGTGGGTGTCAAGAGAATGAGGCCAGACTCATTTCAGTGGTGCCCAGCGACAGGACAAGGGGCAATGGGCACAAACTGAAGCAGAGGAAGTTCCAGCTGAACATGAGGAAGAACTTCTTCCCTCTGAGGGTGACAGAGCCCTGGAACAGGCTGC
>Ga0065711_1015669_pt1 | contig 10238 bp, 8 predicted proteins | sample Hoacrofraction12_FD_59098 | JGI IMG/M metagenome (GOLD analysis project Ga0065711, IMG submission 59098) | Hoatzin crop microbial communities from Cojedes, Venezuela - Epithelial fraction 12 v2 (version 2) | ecosystem: Host-associated > Birds > Digestive system > Esophagus > Crop | place...
CTGGTTAAAGCAGTTCATTTTACAAAACATAACCAAACACTACAGCTTCTGCTACTTGAGTTCCCAGTTAAATAGGGCTGAGTAACAAGTCAAGAATTTCAAAGGCAACTGCTAATTGAATACATCAGATTTTCTCAAGTGCCTGGTGTTACTGGGGTTGGAATCATTAAGAAGCTGAATGCCTACACTTGTGATGAGAGAGGACTGATCCTCTTTAAACCTGGATATTTGCAGCACTTGATGTGCACTTCAAAAAAAAAAAGCCAACAAAACAACCAACAAACAAAAAAAACCCTAGCTCCTTGCCCCCCAAAAATCCAACAAAAAAAACCCAAAACACACATCACAACCAACAGAAAAACCCAACAAACCAATCCCAAACAGGTTCTCCCTGTTTTTTCCCTATCAGAAAAAAAAATTAAATCATTAGCACCTGTTTCCCCTGTCTTCTTGGCCTCACTGCCCACCTCCATTTCCCACCCACCTTATCTAACTCAGAAGTACTACAAAAAAAAGCTGTTTAAGAAACATGCAACAATCTGCTAACCTTCCAAAAAGCCATATAAAAATTAACTTGGTCTAGACAACCTGTGAAGATCGGTCATTTCACTAAAACACAAAATATTATTGGTTATTCATTTAATGAACATTTCCCATTCAGTGAAAGGATGAAGGCAAGTGCCTCAGGGAAGGTGAGGAACCATGCTGAGATCTTATCAGCAAAGGCTGCACATGACAGTGAGCAAAATTTTACATTTGGTTTGTCTCAAATGTCTTATTGTTTTGCTTCACAAATGCATTAAGGGTTTTTAACGGAATATTTGTGTAATATGTGTTTGCTGCTAAACGTTACAGGATGAAGTGCGGACGAGGATATTAAATCCTGACATAAAGTGTGCTTCATGACCTAGCCAGGCTTGACACTAGCCCAGAAAAGCTGTTAGAAGAGAAGCAAAATTTCTGTATTTTGGTGTGACATGCTTATACAACAGCGAGGACAGTCTTATTCGTGCTGGGACTCAGTCTCTACACAAAGAGCAGAGAGGGAGACATGGACAGTCAGCAGTGTGTAGGAGCATCCAGCTTGCATAAGAGCTCTGGAATGTGGACAAGCTTGGTCCTTGCATAGGTCTCCTGGCATTGCAGATCAGCCCAGGTTGTGGTGCTTTGTGTTACATCTCTTGTGTACAGGCTACGCTAGTATTTACAAAAAAAGAGAATATAATTAAGACAGTCACATGTCCATCCTCTCACACACACCACCAACCTTCCCCACTCCCAATCCCTTTTTTCATCCATTTTTTCCCTTCTCATCCTCTCTGGCTTGGACAGAGGCCTGAAAGGGATATTTTGTATTTCGTTTTCCTCCTCTAGTTTCTCTAAGACCTCTCATCCTTGTGGATCTTGAACACAAAAGTCATTCTTAATTAACCCAATTGCACTAGAAGCCTCCTGACAGAAGCAAAGACAGCGCGGCTTCTGATGCCAGGCCATTGTTGTCCTGACCCAGCAGAGCAGGAGTTCTGCATGTTCTACACCTGGCCTTAAGTTTTTTGATCAAGCTCATCCACACACACACAGGCGAGCACAGAGAGACAGCAGCAGCAGGGGACCCCAAATAATCCCCAGCTACTCCCAGGCTCATCCCAGGAGCCATCAGCCCATCAAAGGCCCATCTCTTCAAGCCCCAGGAAAGCCTCAGCCCCACTGCCCAGGTATTGGCCCATCAAGTAGGTACAACAGCAGCACATCTCCAGACCATCTTTTGGACTCTACCTATGGGCATTGGGCACATTATGTGATGCAAGGGAAGAGCATTTTGAGATTGCACTGGACTTACTGTGGGTTTTTTGGGGGAGGGTGAACAAGCATGGAAAAATGGAGACATAAGGGAATCAAAAGGCCCGATCACATGTCACCAGGTGGCTTGTCAAGACGCTTGTCTGGCCCTGTCCTGCACCTGACCAGCACAGTCTGTCCTATCTTCTCATTAAACTCTGTTCTCCTAAGGGGAGGACTCCCTGTTCTGGATGCGTGTGTGTCTATGCGTTTGTGCTGGAGGCTGCAGCTACCAGCAACGAGCGCAGGTCTGCAAGTGTGCATGTGACCACCAGCAAATATCAAGCAGGGTTTGCTGGTAAGCAGGTGAAGCACCTGCAAGCCAACAGGCTGTCTCTCTGCAAGAGCAAGACCACTGGAGGAGCTAGCTATGGAAGGATCAGTGGGGTCCTACCCAGCTGCTTGCAAGGCCATAGTGCCTAGCGGTCAATCAGAGCCCCCTCTCATGTGCCTGTGTCTCTCTAATGGCAAGACGATGGGGGCTTGGCTATCAGAAAGGCCCAGGGGGTCCTGGCAAGCTGTGTGTGTGCAGAGGTTGGGATCAGTAGCTGGATGGAGGCTGTGGGCTCTGTGGACTTCTACATCCAAGTGCCAGAAACTGGGGAGGCTGGGGTCCAGGGGCAGCTACCTGGTCATCTGCATGTCTAAGCCCAGCTGCTGGAGAGATCCACAGTGTACGTATGTGTGTGAATACATAAGTCTATATGTAATTATAATTACTAATAATCAATGGTAATTATTGGCAGTAATGCTATAATGACTAGTAATTAATATATACTAATCATATTAATGATATATCATATAATTAATGTATTGATAATATATAATTAATGGTTTCTCTGTGTGTATACATATCGAGAGAGAGAGAGACTGACACATATAACTATGTATTAACATTTCACACTAAGAGACCTTCACCTTGTTCAGCCAGAGAGAACAGTATGCCTTGTGTGCCCGCCTGTGCTGATCTGCGTGGTCAGCCGGGGGTGTGTGCGTTGTATACGTGCGGGGTGCGGCATGCAGGGTGTCCATGTGCATTGGCATGCGCCTGCTGTGAATACACACTCAGCCCCACCACTGGTTGGAACCAGGGGCATGGAGCTGTGGCAGCCTCCCCTCTGTTGGGCTACTGGGCCCAGCCTCCTAACAGACAGAATATATCTAGAAATCCCTATATATTCTTGATGTTCTTACAGCCATCCGCTCTGTAAAATTCACTAGGCCATGACATCACCTCTGAGAAGTGCTCCTGTTCCTGAAGTCACTGACCGACAGATAAATCCTCACCTCTTCAATGGCTACGCTGGACCAGACCCTCTTCTCTGTACCAACACCCACTGTAGCTCACATGCTCCATGAGGCTTGCTGGAAGACAACAACTATAGCATAAATTACTGGGATCCTTTAAAAAAGATCCAGTGATATCTGAAACTTCTGAAGTGGTACACTTCAAATCAGCAACTAACCATGTAGTTTACTTTGAAGGTTTTGGTCTCAAGCACAAAGTATTGAAAATAAATACAGTCTTGCATTTTCTTGCACAGGAGAGGAAGAAGCAGAAACAACACCATACCTAAAAAAGTTTTGATCAACTGTATCTCAGGCAAACCAGTCAGCTAAGGAAAGTTGTTAAAGAAACACACACACACTTCCAAGAGAGCCTAACCCACCTGGATGGCCACTATCAACAGCCTTATCAAGAAGGCTGACTGAAAACACTGACTTTGCTCTCAGCCAAGTGACCAACTGCTGCTTGCTTAACCAACAGCACTTTCTGCCACAGGAGCACTGTGCCTGGGCTTCCCAGGAGTGGGTAAGATTCTGTATAGGACCGTATTTCTTCCTGCACCCCTGACAAGAGAGTGAAGGCAGCCCTCAAAATTGTTTGACCAAAAGCAGAGCAAAGTCTCATTAAGTTTTCAGAGAAGCTTTCACACACTACATTCATTTTTCTTCAACATCAGAGCAGAAAAAGAATTTCCAACCTGTGTGCCAGGAAACTAATAAAACTCCTCAGTGCCTTACCAGCAATCACAGTAGTACAAAACAACACACCAGCTGTCCTATGGACAGAGCTGGTTTCTGAAAGAAAAGCATTTTATTATTTAAGAGAGGAGCAAAAATATTCCCTGCTGATAAATTCTTATTTCCTAGGTAGCACATAGTGATCGTGGTAAGTACCAAAATTCACCAGCAAGATATTAAGGAACCTCAAACCCAGCTTTCTTCCTTCCCTTCTTCCTAAACAGTGGCAGCTCTGCTCATCCTTCACAACCTCCTCTCCAAGTGATGCAACTGCTATAGCGTTTTCCTGGCCAGATACTACTGTACTTGTATCAAGGTCCTGAAAGATTAAAATACTTCATAGCTTCTCAGAAATCAAATAGCAAAATTAAGATAGTCGATTGTCATTTTTAACTTTTCCACTCAGGGCCATACAGTGAGAATGCGTGCAGTATAGCCACCTAATGCATACCAGCCAGTCACTTGCATTTAATGGTTTCTCTTTCAAGAAACCTTTTGGCCTGAGTACAGAGTCCCTCACTGCCCAAGACAAACTCTGCCCTTACAAACTACAGACAGTAGCCAGCTATTAAACCTCACCAGTTGCCTTCTCTGGCAAGAAATATTTATTCTCCTGGCTCTTTAATCCACTGGTCAGATTTCCTCCTATCTTTCATCAGGCTCAAGAGACAGAGATTAGGGTAAACTTTCCGTAACTATTGAAAGGCTTGAGGAGCAATAGAATGGAAAGTTCTGCCACAGAAAGAAAAAAAAAGTGAGAGAGAAAAAACAAAACCCACCTTTAAACAGAAGAGAGAAAGTGGCATATTGTTTTTGTAGCACAGAGATTTGGTTCCACTACAGACACTGCCAACATCAGCTAGAGGTAGATCTCCTAAAAAATAGAATGCTGTGAAACTGCCCCAGCTCAGCTGATTCTCCAGAGCTGCAGGAAAACAGTGCCAAGTGGCTGGTCTCAGCCTGTGTATTTTACATGTTAAATATTGGAGTTTTACCGAGTCCCTTTGCACCTCTGTTCTCCTTTTACCAGTTCCCCAAACAAACATGGGTTTAAAGACTATATGGATTGAATCTGGGAAAATGAAGCTATGAGGCATTCAGAGCCAGCCCTGCTCTTCCTAGGAGAGAGTGAAAGCAGTTGTAGGTCTATGCTCTTGGGAATAAATGTTATATGGGATCACAAAGTTGAACCCCACAATCTAAATATGTGGGAGGCATCCAGCTGGAGTGCAAAACAGGTTGCTTACTTGAAGGAATCCACTTGCCTTTAAGGAATTTAAGACCAAAGCCATGGTATAGACCTGTCTAAGTAAGAGTCATATGCCAAAGTAAGACTATGTTTTGACTTGGAGGAAAAAAAAGAAATATCAGAAGACCGGTGCGCCATGGGAGGCATCCATCAGCTGAGAGATCACTGCATCTCAGGCCAACTCAGCCAAGGGGGAGGGAGGAAGGGGGAAGACAAGAGGATAAACCTCACTTGGCTGATGAAATGTCATCTCCCAGCTCTGATTCAAGCTTCTCGGAGCTAAGGTCACATAGACAAGACAAGGGTCCTCTCTTCACTTTGCTGTCACATACCACCAGTACTATCCAGAATAAAAATTATTCGGTCAGCAGTAAGGGGCTAAATTTGATACAGAACTCATGCCTTCAGTGCACAAGAAGAGAAATGTTACACATCTACCCTTCAAAAACACTTATATATGCATATATATACACACATATATTCAAATCATACACATATATGTGACTAGAACTACAAGCAGACTTACTCACAGTTACGGTTTTGTTACCTTCGTGTTATAGTGAATTTAAGGAGAAGGCAGACAAAGAAGTGACCTCACCTTGCACAGAAGTACTTAAGATAAGCCTGAGGACTTGCAATACAGACCACTAATACCCAGTCTAGAGCACTGGCTATGTTAAAGTTTTCAGCCACTGGAGGAGCAGGTTTTAGCTCCTGGGAACAAGCCAGGTAAAGATATGGCATCATACAATGCCGAGAAGCATCGCACATGACTGAACAGCTGCATTTTCCAGCAGTCACAGGATTTATCCTTCTCAAAATCCACAGGACCTGAGTAGATGAGGTTTAGATCTCCCACATTTGAAACAGGCAAATCCTCAAGGACTTTAAGTTCAGTCCTCAAGCATTATAAGGTCTCGGGAGAGCTTCTAGCAGTGTTCCAGTACCTGAATGGGGCCTACAAGAAAACTAGAGAGGGACTTTTTACAACGGCATGTAGTGACAGGACAAGGGTTAATGGCTTTAAACTAAAAGAGGGTAGATTTACATTAGATATAAGGAAGAAATTCTTCACTATGAGGGCGGTGAAACACCGGAACAGGTTGCCCACCCAGTTGTGGGTGCACCCTCCCTGGAAGTGTTCAAGGCCAGGGCTTTCAGCAACCTGATCTAGTGGAAGGTGTCCCTGCCCATGGCAGGGGGCTGGGAACTAGATGATTTTTGAGGTCCCTTCCAACCCAAACCATACCATAATTCTATGATAAGTTGTCATAGCAAGTAGTTTGACTCCAGGTCTGCCTAGGACTGGCTGCGTTGCCAGAGATCTGTCCCCTGGGTTTCATTCCCAGAATGACAGCTTCAGTGCAGAGGCCTGCCTGCTTCATCTCCTTACCTCCTTTCTTTTGTTCAACTGAAAAACACAATTACCTAGCCAAAAAAACATTTCTTTGAGCCCAGAAAGATACATTTCCTCTGAATCCACCCAGAATTTCAAACAGTACATCACCGTAGAGCAACACGCTCACACCTGCGCAGGGATGATTTGAGTACAGCATACAGTTGATGTAGACTGATTATTCCAGGCAACTTTTTTCCCACTCACTTCATGATCCATCACAAGAGTATCATTGTGCCTCAGCAAGACCAGGGAAAATAACACCGTCAGCTTTTGGTTAAAAGGGAGATAAATTCATGCTGACAGGATGACTTTAAGGCTTAAAGGAACCAGACTAGCTGAATTTAGCCACCAGGCTGCTACCAAAGCAGCAACATTTTCACAGAAGTGGAAGAAAAGTGCAAGGTATTAGTGAAGAGGAACCAGGCAGGACCAGCAGGCACCTCTTGCAGTCACCTTCCTTGTAATAAAACATCCGTTCGTAAGACTGGAGCTTTCCCAGTGTGCATTTAGTCTTGAGGAGCAGGGTCTAAGCCCTTGAGCTGCAGAGTCCTAGACAGGTATGCCGAGTCTGAACAGAGACCCAGCCCAAAGCCAAAACCCTCCAGGGCCCATACCAAACCTAGCAAGCATGTAGCAGTGACAACAGACGTACCTGCACTAGTGACAATTACATTATTTGTACACTGTTCTAGTGCCTCACACCAATCCTTAAGAGTTTCTACTAAAAATAATATTAAAATTAAAGTGTGTTGGAATTAGATTATTGGCTTGCCAAAACCTCTCCAGAAGCTTGGAAACCCCTCCGGAAAGTCAATAACTTTACAACTGCATTTTTGTATGTTCTCTAGTTTTTCAAAGATTTCACAGCCCTCAGAGGAGGATCAAGGTGTCAGCTTATAGTTTAATGAAGTTAATTCCATAACTGACAGGGAAGGATGCTTGTACCTTGGAACAAAAATGCTTATTTCTAAACTTTCGTTTCAGATAAGAAAGACGAAAGACAATGCACGCCTAGGTGGCCAAATAAGTTCTGCGAGTAGCACATCCTAATTCAACTCTGCAATAAAAAGCAAGAGAAGGTTAACACACATATAGCTGTATCTGAATTTCTGGCAATAATAACCCTTCATTAGGGCTCAAAGATACTAACTCCTAAGTTATTTTCAAAGCCCGGCAGACACAGAGAAATAAGACGCTAACTTCAGTGCCCCATGCCTCCCAAGCACAAGTACACACAGCAAACAAACAAAAAATCCAATGTTATTCCACTGAATAGCCATATCATCCATTTTCATGGCAGAAATAAGTTCTAACTTGTATTATGTGTTTTGAAGTGTCTGAAATGCAAACTGCAAACAGAGTGTGGTGCTTATTTTGAAATTTTACATTTTAAAATATTGGTTATGACAGCAAAACTTTTCACCACTAACTCCATCGTTCATTATGTACAGTCACCACATTCGTAATTGCAGGGAGTTGTTTTTTAGGACTAGCGAGCAAGCATATTTATCGGCGTAACAGAAATAGCTTATTTTTCACAGTTATAAGCAGAAGGACTCCAAATGGAAGATGAGCATCACCAGGTGGGAGGCTGGGGATACAGAATAGAAACATGAAAAACAGCATTATATTTATCCTTTTCGTTAACTACCAATACAAACTGTTGACAAGAAAACCTCATCATCTTTCTATGTCTTTCCTCACTGTCACCAAATGCTGACCCATACATGCCCTCTCTTTCTTCCTCCTACGCTTCCAGCTTTATATCAAGCTATCCAAGTGGCAGTACCAACCAGAAAAATAAAGCAGTTGGGGTATTTTTCCACAAGATGGACACAGGCAGGATGAAGGATGTACTGGTAGTTACAACTCACAATCTAGTAAAGCTGCTGTTAGCCAAGCTCTCCCGAGGCCTGAGGACAACAGGCCCTCAAGAGACACCTGCATATTGTTACTTAATTGATACTAGTATACTCCAAAACATATTTAACATCAAAATTATTACCAAGATTTGGTAGACAAGACATAAAACCGGGACTGAATTTCTGAGTCACCGTGGTGGCTTACACCATAGTGTAAGTTCTTCCAGTGCATTAGGTTCAAAACAGTCTGAAAACGATGATGCCTTCAGTGCATGTATCTCCCTTACGGCAGACAAACCGTACATTTGCTCCCACACATGTATACAGACAGGAAACTAAATATGCAATTACCCAATTTGCAAGTGTGACACATGTGCACACATCTTTGAGGACACACCCTTTCAAGCTTCATCCTGTATTTCCCCAAATTTGATTCAGTTTCTTTCCTCCCACAGACATCCATCCTGCTTGCCAAATAAAATTCTGGAAAAAAACAAGAAATGAGCAGCGCTGGTCACTCTGGCTGTTTGTGAACCAAAATGTTTTTTACTCAATTAGTGCTTTATGTACGTTCATTAAAAAAAAAAAAAGAAAAAGAAAAAAAAAGCTGGCAACAGCAAGAGAAAATTAAGTCAACTTTTTTTCTGGAAGCCAATTACTGAGAGAAGTTAAAAAAAATTGGAAAACAGTATTTAAGAAGAGGAAAACAAATCCAGGGAAGCAGCCCATTTAGCGGTGATGTTTTACTGCTACTGCTTATTTGAGGCCATGTCAGTACTGCTGGAAAGCAGTAGAGATGGGTATATTGTTTCTTAAGTCATATCGGTGATAAATGATTAAATATTAAAAAAACAAGCCAAAACAAACAAGCTTCTCCTGATTGTCTTCCAGTATATGCAGCAAGATTGAAGGAGGAGAGAAACTACCTGCAGACTAAAATGAGAATAATATTAACTAGCAACCTACCAGACATGTTAGCTTTAAGCTACTGCGGTGACTGTCAGAGACGACAACCGACAGAAACACCAGTGTCAGACGGACAGAACGAAACAGCCGTTGCTGAGGTAAAGCCAGACTGAAACAACTGTTTCTCAACAAACTGCCAAGGGCTAGAGCCCAAATGCAGAGTATTAAAGGAAGGTAAGAAAAATGCTGGGACTAAAGACAAACCAGTTAACTTCCGTAGGAAGATTGGTACAATATAAGAAATGAAGAAATTAAAAAAAAAAATTTGCACAGATGCAAGCTAATGCGAATTTAAGGGTTTTTTTCCCTGAACAGGGATCATTAGGAAGAGTAACTCTTTCCTTCCCACCACCTTGGCTGCACCGGCAGGCGAGGGCTCAGCCCCAGCCCCAGCGGCTGTCCCGCCCGGCTCCCGCACAGCCCGGGCCTTGGTGGCTCCCGTGTGCCGGTTCAAACGCGCGCTGAGCTCATCGACGGCGGGAACGGACAGACGGGGCCAGGATGAGCTCTGCCCCGGGCTCCACCAGCGCCTTGAGCGAGCGGGCGGGCCCCGACCGTCCCCTTATGGGGAACTCGGCAGCCCTGAAAGGGTTTATTTCATTTTCATTTGCGAAGGGTGTGCTAGGCCACTTCAGCTGAACAAGAAAGCTGAAATATTTAAAATATACAGTAAGAGAATTAACCCTGACCTTACCTACAGCAGACTCACACCAAGGCAAAACGCTACTAAAAGGAAAGTCGATCGAAAAGACCAAGCAAGCCTAAGCCAGCTCGCAAGCCAGCACGAATCACAGAATCACAGAATCACAGAATCACAGAATGGTTGGGGTTGGAAGGGACCTCTGTGGGTCATCTAGTCCAACCCTCCTGCCGAAGCAGGGTCACCTACAGTAGGTTG
>Ga0065711_1051776_pt1 | contig 10238 bp, 6 predicted proteins | sample Hoacrofraction12_FD_59098 | JGI IMG/M metagenome (GOLD analysis project Ga0065711, IMG submission 59098) | Hoatzin crop microbial communities from Cojedes, Venezuela - Epithelial fraction 12 v2 (version 2) | ecosystem: Host-associated > Birds > Digestive system > Esophagus > Crop | place...
TTTTTGTGGTTTGGTTTTGTTTTTTTTTTTTTTTTGGAAATCCACTGTTACTTTTGCATTATCACTATTTTTCGTTAAAATTCAATTTATTTTTTTTTTGAGTGCAGAGGTATTCGAATAGATCAGGCAGAATTCACCTTTGTTTTTTGCCCGCAGAAATGAGTAAATGCATAGCCCCAAAATATCAACAGAAATGCACAAAACCTAACACTTTAATCTACTATAGTTGTTTATTTCATTTATGGCCTATCAGTTTCTTTGAAACAGGCAGAATAATCACTTCTTATAACAGGCTTAAATTAACGTTTCTTACTTCTTTTTTAAATTAAATTAAACTTTAACCCTGAAAATTGGGATGAGTGAGTCAGTGGTTGCTATGGGAATGTTCATTTCATTCAAGCTGCAACTGGATGTTTGTTTCCGCCTGACTTGTAGCTTCTCCTAATCCTCTCACCATCGGTAACTGCTGCCTTTAGCAAGGCATCCAGAAGGATGATGTGAGTGTCCTGTAATCTGCTTCAGGCAAATAAGCTAGATAAGGTTAATAATTTAAATTGGTGATCTGAGCTAACTTGTCTGAATTTTTGCCTAAATGATAAGGTAGTGCTTGCCTGAAGTAGTCTGCTGACTCTGTGGTGGAGGTGGTTATGCCCTGGCAGAGAGGCAGATGGCAAGTTCAGGTGGTTACTGTTGTCTTCTAGTTCAGCTTAACTTTGTGCGAGAGATACATCCACTTGCTGTAATGTTTTTAGGGACAAAGGCTATTCTTACATCTTGTTTTACAGTATTTTTATTACCAGGTGTCATGTTAAAAGGGGTAAGGGAGTCTGATAAGCAGCAAAAGGAGAGCCCTCCCGTTGAGTCACAAGGTTCAGAGCAGATCCCCTTGTGTTCTAAACTCTCTGAGAAGAGTCTAGGTATGGCTGGATCTACTCCTAGTGCCAGACTTGGTCAATGGTTTATGTCAAAAGGGTTAAGCATGTAGCCACTTACCAGGTTCAGCTTGCCTGCCAGAGCCCCTCCAAGGACTTTCACTGAAAGTTTCACAAAGTTGAAACAATAGGTAATTTATTTGAGCGACAAGTATCACAGATTCGGGATTGCCATTGATAAATGCACTGTCTACAAAAATTGAGCTCAAAGGTAGTGGTTTAGAGCTTTAGTTAACAATGTGTTCCTGGGGGTACGTCTGACAAAGTCAGAGGCGCGACGCTTACCAAAAAGATGTCCCTTCTTGGGGGGGAAAGAGAGGTTCAGGCCCGTCGACCTGTCTGTCGGATAAAGTTCTCGCTTGGCTTGTCCTCCCAAAGAGAGTTTTCAAGTGCCAATTTTTATATGTTTGAAAATCTTTTTGCGAGGTGGGACTAAGTCAATTATTATGTGTCACTTTGGCTCTTGGCATGGAATGTTGTGTCATCACAAGCAGGACTCAGCAGTTTGACATGCCTTCAGAGTGGGCATCTTGGTATGCACTTCTGGGGGCCATGTGTTCTTTATCCAAAGCAATCTCTGGCTGGTGGCCTCCGCTGGTCCCCACAGATCACTTGGTTTACAGTGCTGGGCTTTTCCCCATGTAATTCTGTCTGATAAGATAAGCACAAGTCAATTGCTCCCTTCGTTAACTCTTGGTGCCTGAGTCTGAGCATGTCTTTTGTCTTGTGTTGACAAGTCCAGCAGGGCCATCGATTACACCAGGCACTTATACCTAGCTAAAGCATGTTTTATAGTAGTCTGACCCAGACTACATTCTTACCAGTGCTTGTTTCAGCCATTGATTGTTCTGTTTTCATTGGAGGTGGACAGGACATACTTCAGGTTGTGTGAAGAGCTGCACTTCCGGGAACATGTAGACCTTCATTTTGACAATTGGGACAGTAGGAAGATGGTATCTGAATGTTTTATACTGACTTTAGCTCGCCACAGATTGCTAGTGTCTTTCCTGGCCATCATCATGTGAATGATTTTTTTCTTTTTTCCTTCCTTCCTTTTAAGGAAGGAGAACTGTACCTGAATTGCAGTTTTCAGCTTGAAGTTTTTGTGGAAGATTATTGCCTCTTCTGCCTCAGAAATGAATGAAGCAAGTTCAGGTTCTTATGTATTCACTGACTGCATGTCCAATCCATATATTGGAGAGATACTACATTTTTTTTAAAAAATAGAGATATTGTCTTTTTTAAAAAAAATCAGCTGATATAATTAGAAAAACGTACTAGTGTCTCCCCCTCTCTAACTCCCTCAAACCTTCAAGTCTTCAATAAAAGCAGTGTACTTCAAAGATAAATAAAAGTTGAGATCAAATCCAAGTTGAGTTCAGAGTTTAATGTATACCAGTCAGACTGTGTTGGGAAGATAGATAAGGCCGGCAAAAAAGGTACTAAGATGGCCATCTCTAAAAGTGCTCAGAGGAAAGCATAGCCTGTGGAATATGGACAAGATGGTTTAGGGGAAAAAGTGCATCTTTTAATACGGTATACAGGTATTTGCAAGAAGCCATCTATTTTAAAAGTTGTAGCTGAGTGTGAGTTTTGTCATTTATGCTGAAATGTGTTTGGAGGATTATGTGCTGATCTGGGTGAAGGGGAGAGGTTCAGGAGGGTGTATATGTTCTGGGAGAGAGCCCAGGGCAATAGGCCTGTTCTCTGCATTGTGTTTGAAACAAAATACCAGATCAAGTGGATTTAAATCAAACATGCTTCTAGTTCTAAATTCTAAATGCATATCTATGAGGAACTAAAAGAAAAAAATGTGGTTGTAGAAGTTAATAAATGTGGAACAGAACTCTGCAAATAAGTTCTTTTGGTGTACTGAATACCAAGGATTAGATTAGGTTTGGAGGAAAGAAGTGTCTGCACTTCACTTTAGGAACCAAGACTACATCTTTGTGGTGAAGACAGGACAAGGACATTCTGAATCACTTGTTTTCACTGAAAGAGGAAGCCATCTCGTTGTAAGGAACCTAATGTTTATGGAAGGTTGTCCTATCAAGATTTTCTCCTGCTTTGTAACTGTTGAGATAAAAATTCAAAGCGTTCTTTTTTTGGCTGTGTGTATCATCTGCTGCATCCATAGTTGGGGTTTAAGATACATTGTTTACGTTGTGATGACTAACATAAAATCCATGCCTAACCTGCTGAGGAGTAGCTTTGTTCGTACAATTCCAAATAAGCAGAAATGCTGAGTACCAGAATGCATTTCATTGCTGGACAACTAAACAGGAGTCTTGTATTAACTGGGATATGTCCTTCAGAAAGAGCTTAGTATCACCTTTGTCTTGTGGGGCTCTTTGGTTAATTGACATGATTTTTTCTTAATTGCAGTCTTAAATGACACAGTTGGAAGTTTTTGCATTGAATAGAATTGATCATGTTGATGATGTTTGGAAAACCTAGACAGCTAATCCATACTGAAGTAATTTTACAGTCTCAGAGAATGACAGAAGTCTAATTCTCTTTCATAACATTCAATAATCCTGTTTATGTTCTTAAAAAGTAACATGTGTCGTGTAGCCTTGGAGGCTGGTTGTTATCAACTGTTACTTCTTTTGAGTATTAAAATTGGAGCTCTGAGCTGGCACCTCATTGAAATACTTACCCAGTTCTTTCAAAGCTGACGGCTTCCAACTGGAAACTTAAATGTGGTAAGGAAGAGTAAACAGAGACACTGAGCAGTCTGTACATGTGTCATGAGGTGTTTGTTTTAAAAGTACAGTAATCATGAGAACTGTGAAAATGCAATGGAGTTATTAGAACACTTCTTCTACTTTTATTTTGCCATAATGGCAATCTTTCTTGATATGAACATTTAGAATTATCAAATTCATGATGTGACGGACAGACCAGGCATCCTGAGACACTAACTCAGGATGGAATTTAAAGGAGCTACTAGTTGTAAACATGTCCACAAATCTTAGATTGTCATTTCATAAAAGCTACTTCTGTCTGTAGTGCTGTAGTGTTTACCTGCTGGCATATAATTCTGGCCTTAAAAGGCAAATTTTTATGTAAATTACTGGTCATGAGCCAAACCAAACAAGATTATTGTGCACACATTGGAAAGTACGGAAACTGGAGACGTGGAGTTACTGAAGACATTCATCTAAGTCATTTATAGTTGTTAAAAAAAAAGGTGCACACCTGAAGCAAGTGTTCAACCTAATATAACATGGAAAAGGTAGTCTGGGGAGGAGTGCTTGGGATGGTAAATGGTCTGTCAGTACAACAGCTTGAATAGTCAGTTAACTCTTACTTGAAGTGTGCCATGTGGTCAGTTGTAGGAACTTTGTCCTTTTGCAGAATGAAGTTCTTTTTCCTGCTGGGAGAAATCCATCTTTCTGTGGATCTCCTAACAGTGGATTTTGGCCAGATGTCATGAGACAAGGCCGACATTGACAGTGCTGCAGACTCCTCCAGAGAGTCAGGTAAATAAGTTCTCTGTCTCTCCGCTGGAATGGAAGCCATGAAGACAAAATACATACCCTTATACACAAGCACTTTTTTTTGTCATTCCTAGCTAAATGTGTAAGTGCTGAATAATGTAGCAGAGTGCTGGACTCTTACTGTCTAAACCTTTAAAGACTTTAGTGGTATCATTCAGTGTAGTACATTTGTATTAAAGCTCTTTGCCATGTAGCTATCTAGAGACACTCTTTTGTACTCACTGGTAGTCTGACTGAAAGGTGGAAAAAAGAATTGTAATATACTTTTGAAAATGATAAGGAACTACTTATATTGGGGGAAAAAAAAAGAGGTCTAAGGAGCTTTGATATGCTTTTCCTTTAGAGAGCTCCAATATTTTCTGTATTGGGTAGAGGTTATGCAGCTGTTTTTATCCTAATGCTAACATATTAGGTTACAAGAGTATTTCCATTTAATTGAGCAAACACAGGAGAGCATTTATGTAACTGAAGATCTGCAACTGCCAGTAGAATTAATGAGAGGAATAATTAGGCAAATAGTAGTGTCCAAAAGGTCCCAATAGAAAAATGTATTGCAGTCCCAATAGAAGTCTCATTAGTGTCGTTATTTGTGATGAGCTGTGCCTTTTGCAGTACCATAAAGGGAGGCAAATGCGGAAGGATCTCAGTGGGGCGTCATCTTGGGTATGAAACAGAAACAATGTCAAGGTTTTAAGCTGTCTGGTCTTGTTACTGTCACTTAGTCATGGCTGCAGCTCTATCTGCTTAAGCCTTTCTGGATTGAATGAGGCACTTTATGGTGAAATAGGTACAAAAGAGAAAATTTCAGGCTAGTGGCTTGTTATAGAATTGTTGTTTCATGTGTCAGAAACAGGTTGTCTCTTATGCTGAACAGATAACTGAGTAAAAAACGAGACAAATTAAGCTTATTTCAGATACTTTTGCTTGAAGTCAACAGCTTACTGCTTCAAAGAATGGAGAAGTTAATGAGTATATTTTCTAGACTTTCCATTGTAATATTACTTGTACAGTGGAATAAAAGAAAGGTTAATTAATGTGTTGTCGTATTTATAGTGGCTGTTCTAGGAAGTAGTCTCTCTGGTTCTCGGTCTGCAGTAGCAACTTCTGTCATGGAGTCAGAGGGAAAATGTCTTAGACATAGTCTCTGGGGGAAGCTGAGGGTGGGTGCTATAACAGAGAAGTTGAGTTTTCCCTATTTTCCCCTTGTTTTGTCATCGGATAATCTTTTTTAGCTCTGTTAGAAATTACCATATTGCATTTCTCTCTACGATACTGCACAATAAAGACTGCATTTTTCAAGCTTGTTTCATAGGTGCATTGGAATGGTATATATGACTAAACAATATTATACTGTGAGAATACTTTTTATCAAAACCTATCAGTAAACCCAAAGCATTTCACAGATAATCATTCAGAGATTCCAGCTTGGGAAAGAGGTTAAGTGTTACTTCTGAAATAACCTCCATGCCTTTTGTCTAAGGCACGGAGAGGTTAAGGGAGCTGTTTAAGGGTCACAAATACCTCTGAAGCAATGCTGGTGATATAAATTGTCTCGTATAACTCCAGTTTCTAACCACATTGGAATAATGGCCTTCATTCTTCTACCAGTGATCTACAGTGCTGTCCTGATTTCAACTGTTAACAGGATTTTGTTTTGGTTTTTCATCACAGTGAGCTAACAGCTGAGTAGTGCATGATGTAGTAAATTAATTTTATTTTTAGTGATGTGTAAGTTAATCCACATCAAAATGTTCTAGGCTGACAACTCTGGAAAACTAGTGCTTCTCTTTGTCATAGTGAAAGTCCACAATAACAGTTGTGTGCATTTTGTATTTATCTATTCCTCTTCCCCCGTTAGCTATTGTTGCTGAAGTTTTTAATTAACTTGGTTTCCTATTATGGTAGCAGCTGTCAATAAATGTCAGTTAAGCAGGACTCTTATTTATGTGCATTTTTTTAAATGTGACTATAAAATAGTCATTACTTCTAGACTCCTGGAGCCATGTTCAGACACGCATATCTCTTCCTTAGTGAAGGGAGACAGACATCCAAGTGAGATTTTTGTGACGCTTACTGTAGACAGTATGTATGAAAACAGGGTGCAGAGAAGAGATGGAAGTAGTTGTCGGACTGTGGGTCTTGAACGTGGTCTAGATGAGAGGCAATGCTCCTTACTTTACTGTCCAAGCCAAAATACATGAAAATGTGGGATTTTGATTTCTTCTAGTACTGAATTGTATGCTATTTATTAGCTAACCATGTGTAGTGCCAATGGCAAAATCTTTCTTCTGATGCTTTCTAAACACAGCCCTTTTGTACTCTTGCCCAGAATTTCTAGGAGGGTGTACAAAAATGCTGTGCAATGAATGAGCAGCCAGACTGGTGTCTCCGAAGGGAGTTGGCTGGACTGTACATCCCAGAGCAGTACTTTAACGCATGCAACACGTACTGCAGTTACATCCAGTATGTCTGGGGAGCACTGCACACCTGGATTAGGGACACAGCAGTGGCGAAAGATGTGCAGCAACTCTGATCCAAACCAAAAATACTAGTTGCTGTGCAAACACTGTGCAGTTAAATGAGGGTTGCTTCTCCCTGTAGTGTTCTTGAACAAACCATGTCAATGCGTTGTGCTGCGCAAGCATGGCTAAGGCCAGTACTTTCAGAACTGGTGTGATTTACTGGCGTGAAGGATCTCTTCACAGCCAGCATATATTGAATGGGGACTTTGCATCTCACTTGCATAGAAAGTGTGCAACACAAGCGTTGCACAGAAAGTGCAAGTGAGGCAGATCTGGGCAGAGCTGCCCTGCTGAACCCTTCAGGGCTATTGGAATCCTAGGAATCTGGGAGAAACAGAAAATAAACCTTATGCCCATCCAGAGAAGCAAGCAGAAAACCTTTTTCTTCGTATGCTTTTTTTTTCTCTCACCAGAAAGAAAACAATTCCTGAAGCATTCAAATGTTAGCTCAACCTAAATTTTAATACTTTTTCCCAGGCAATTTTTTTTTTCTGATATCCAGAAGTATTTTTTCAGAGTAGACTCCAGGCTGATGCAAGGACAGGAACTGTGGATTTTGAATAATGGGGAAATTGAAATAATCTAGACACAATGGGAGTCTGATTCAGAAATAAACAGGCAATAGAAAGTTAGTGCTGGAGAGCACTTTCCAATGCTTCAGGAAAGTTAAACAGCTCAGCTGAAGTATAGGTATGAATAAGTATAGCTCTTCTCTGTTGCGTCAGCTGGTGACCATCTTCCCTCTAGCCTTCCTGGGTCTCTGTCCTGCCTTGCCTTTTTCACCACTAAATCAGAGACGAAAAATCAGGTCCAATTTATGAAGCCATTTCTACTGTAAACCTCTCACGCATTGTCTATCGTTTGCTCATAAAATCACAGAAGGAAAAAGAAACAGGAAAAAAAAAATAAAACAACAAACTAACAACCCAGTGGAGAGGCTAATGGCTGAAAAGTCAAAAAGGGAAAGGAGTGAAGATAAGAAAGTGAAAAACATGCAGGTTAATTCAGGAGGAGCCTGTGAAGGAAGGTGTTCAAAGGGCACCGCCGGTCAGCAGTAATAGGAGTTATTTGTAAAAAAAAAAACACCACCCATAACAAATCCAGTCATATTCATGTGAGGGCAGAGGCAGTGAGTCAGGAGGTTAACTGATGTGTACCACTTAGCTCCTTACATTTTGTATGTAAAACAGTGCATCTTGGCATGAATCCCTGCTGTTATGTTTTAATTCAAAAGTGGCAGCAAGAGTTTCTAAACCCTTGTGCTGTTCCTCCCTGTTTCAAGGCTCATGACCCTACTTCTGTAACTGAACTTGGTTGGGTTCATGTCTCCAGTGGTTAAATGCTGAGGCCCTGCTTCTTGGGGAGCTGTTGTACTGGAGGGACTCTTCAAAAAGTGTTGTCTTTACATATCTCACGAAATGAAATCTTGGGAGCGTGGTTTTAGCACGCTCACAGCTGCTATGCTGTATGCTGGCTCCCCCACCCACCTTTTGCAGCACAGGCAATTCATTCGCATGTTACACAAGTCAAATTAGTACTCAAAAACCTAATGACTTAAAAATGTAACTCTGCCTGAGGTAGGTGGAGAACTGCTGGCTCACTGGGGCTCAGTGTTTCCACCTGGGCCATGAAAGGAAAGGGGACTGGCTGTTAAGGAGCGGGTGCTGGTGAGCTACCCTGGGACTGCGCAAGGGGATCTCCACGGCAGCCGGGCTGGGGCTGGATGCTTGCACTGTGGCTTTTATAAACTTCCAGTTCAAAAATCACTGAAAGCCAAATCTGCTCCTAGTTTGATTGGAAGGCAGCTTTTTTTTTTTCTGTGGGAAAATTTTTCTTACTCGTGTTTAACTAGATTAAGTTAAAGTTGTACTTTAGTATAAGTTAGAGTACTGTTGATACTCTTTTTTTCCTCTTTCTCCCTTTCCCCAGTAGTAAAGGCTTGGGGCTGTCAGTCAGCATGGTGACAGAGTTGCGGGCATCATGGGGAAGCAAACTGCTCACCCTTTCCACTCCTTAGCTGGGCTGAGTCCTAGTGCCATGCTGATGCCAGCGTGTTCTCATCTCAGTTTAGTGTCTGCTAGAACTCTTCAAAATAACATCCAACAGGTTAGGAAACGCTGATCCAGTAAATAAAGAGCAGGTCGCCTCTCAGCATCATGTGCAAATACATTTCCTAAAATTAGAGGCTGTATTAGTCTTTTCTTTGTATTACAGATGAGTTGTTTCCCTAAGTAAGAATTGATTCTAACCTGAAATTGAGTCATAGTATGTGCAGTCACCACTGTGACTTGACAAGAATTTGCTCTGTGTGGCTGGTGTTTACAGATGAACAAAACCTGCACCAGGCAAATGTTGCTGTCGGTGTCCGAAAGCTTTACTTCTCTGCATTCAGCAATAGGCATCATGCAGACCTAGAATTGGAGAAGTGCTTGTTACAGGTTTTGTTCCCCTCTCTCCTTCTCTTTCCCACATAATGGAAAGTCTTATGCACTTAAGGTATGTTTTAGAGAGGTTATATCTTGATGTGTGAAACTTTTAGCTTTTCTTGGGTTTGGCCACTTAGTTTATGGAAGCAAAGGAGAGCAAAATTTTAATTAAAGTTAAATAGGATTAGAGATGAATTGTCTCTACTGCAGAAATTGATTTGCAGAGATCTTTTCTAGATTACTGGTATTGCTGTGTACTAGATAGGCTATCATAAACTAATGAATACAGATCTGCTAATCTAACAGATTTTATTATAAATTAAGAAGCTGGTTTATGCAAGGATTTTGATTTAGTGAAGATTTTCAGAGCAGCATAGTATTGGCTCACAGGTTTACTGAGCCACCAAAAGCAGTCAAAGATAGATATCTAAGTCTTCTTTCCCTTTCCTGTTATACTTCTTCACAGTTTAGCTCTGACTTTTGTCAGCTTTGACATTCTCTGAATATGGGAACAATGATATAAAATGATGAAAAATCTGTTGAAATAGAGACTGAGGAGTTGGATTTATTTTAAAAAGAAAAAAAAATCATACTCACATTACATTCCCATCTGGCAGAAGTGAGTTGTATATGCTTTGAGACATTACTACTCTGCACTCCTGTTATTTTTCACAGCCTTCAAACGTTAACAGGCCATGACTGACCTCTCATGAGACCTCTCTCATGTCGAGAGAGGTGATTCTGCCCCTCTACTCTGCTCTGGTGAGACCTCACCTGGAGTCCTGCGTTCAGCTCTGGAGCCCTCAGCACAAGAAGGACATGGAACTGTTGGAGCGGGTCCAAAGGAGGGCTACA
>Ga0065711_1051777_pt1 | contig 10238 bp, 1 predicted proteins | sample Hoacrofraction12_FD_59098 | JGI IMG/M metagenome (GOLD analysis project Ga0065711, IMG submission 59098) | Hoatzin crop microbial communities from Cojedes, Venezuela - Epithelial fraction 12 v2 (version 2) | ecosystem: Host-associated > Birds > Digestive system > Esophagus > Crop | place...
TTGACGTTCTCGCCATCCGCATAGATGGAAGCAACATCACCGGATGCGTAAACGCTCTTACCTTCAACAGATTCAGAGGAAATGTTAACGCTTGCGTTCTTTTCACCATTCTCATCATTGGAGATGTTATAAATGGTGAAGATGATTCCGGTAAACTCGGCATCACCTTGATCGGCGCTTACAACATTCTCTTCCACCATTTCAGGGTCGTTTTTGATAAGTTCAATACCACCACGCTTGATGTCGTTCGGTGCGCCGATAGAACCATTCGTCTCAGCACCGTCAGCAGTGCGGTCGACCCAATAGACCTTGCCATCCTCACGGATAGAAACCTTACCATACCATTCGGTGTTCAGCTTATAGCCGCTTTCCTCGGGAACGGAGATTTCTTTCACAAGGTAAGTACCATACGGAAGCGCATTGGCAGAGGTCTCAGCGTAATAGCTTTCGGTCTCTTCGTTCCAATGGATTGTCAAAATTGCAACAACACCATCTTCACCAAGAACCGCACCCTCGGCAGAAGCCATCAGATCAGACCACTTGGAAGATGCAGATGCAATATCACCAGAGGCATATTCAGCATACGTGCCGTTTGCTGAGTTCATGTTCACCGACTTAGCGGAAACATTGATAACCGCAAACTGAATGCCCTCGAATTCGCCATCGCCTTGGTCTTCACTCTTCTTGGTAACAAGGTCTACCTTTTCAAGTTTCAAACCACCACGGATGACATCGTTCACAAATCCGCTTCCTTCAAGAGCAAGCATGGACTTGCCATTGACATCATTCGTTACAACAACGTTCTTCTTCTCGACCTTAAAGGTTCTTGCGGTTCCATCGGTCAGAAGATAGCTATTATTCGACTTAGTTTCCTGAATGGTGTAAGTACCATACGGCAGACTGCTATCCGAATTGCTCGAAGAGCCAATCACATAGTCGCTGTCAGTCGTTGCAACGATGTACGTCTCGCCGTCCTTCGTAACCTTGTAAGACTTAATCGTCTTTACAAATTTACCGGCATCGTACCATTTCGACGTTGCGCTGTCATAGACTCTCGTGGTGTTCTTAATGGTAAATTCAATACCTTCAAGACTTGCATCACCCTGAGATTCCATAGTCTTAAGTTCACTGTCGAACTTATAAACCGCCACACCGCCACGAACATATTCATTGGTAAAGCCAACGATGTTGATGTTGGAGGAAATGACTTCATCCTGCTTGTCCTTGGAAGTATAGACTACCTTGCTCACAGTCTTGCCATTTGCGTCCTTTACCTTTGTAACGGTGGTAGAGGTTAAAATATTACCTTGCATATCATCATGAAGGACAACCGTAATCAGATACTCAGACTGATCGTAAATCACGCCCGAAGTTCCGGCATTGATTTCCTTCACCAGATAATACTTGGTAGTAGCCTTGTAGTAACCGTTTGCAAGATTACTGCTCTTCTCAAGATCAGAGGTAACTTTATTTCCGCTCGCATCAAGATCGCCAGTGTAGCTGATTACATCGAACGAGAAAGCACCCTTGTCATTTGTTGTCTTCTTCTGAAGCTCGGTACCCTGCGTCCCCTTCGCATCAGAAGCATACAGAGCAAATGTAAACTTCTCAGAAGTAATGTCGCCATTCACAAACTTCTTCATTCCGTTAATCGTAAGAGAACCGGAAGTCATGTACTCATTTGTGAACGTAATAGGATTTGCTTTGGAAGTCGTGTTTGTAGCAGACATCGTTGCGTAGCCATTTCTGCTCACGGTTACAGTTACCTTCTTGGAACTCGAATACTTGATGAATCCATAGTCCTCGGTTTCTTCGATCGTGTACTCAAACGTCTTGCTCGTGGCAAAAGTGTTCTTGGAGGTCCAAAGGTCGGAAAGCGTATACTTGATAGGATCAAATGTGAATCCCAGCGTGGCTTCCTTGCTCGACGTCGTTTCCTTCGTCTGAAGCACGTTACCTTTAGAATCCTTCAGAACAAACTTGAAGGTAATTCCATCAAGGTTTCTGTAATTGATTGACTTCTTGGCATAAATGACAGTACTGGCATCCGGGGAGTAATTGTAGAAATTTGCCTTTGCGGTATTACCACTTGCACTTCCATTTCCACCGACCTTCGTGCTCTTAACCGTCAATGTTCCATCGTGGTTATCTGTAATAACAACCTTAAACTGAGCAATCGTCTCATCGTAATGAACATCCTTATCGCTTCCTACCTGTTCGGTAACAGCGTAATATTCAGTAATAGAATCCTTACCGTTAAGACTTGATTTCGTCCATTTCACAGCCTCAAAAGCCGCAGTTCCGGTAATCTTATTATTTTCGATTGTCAGTTCAAGACTGGTCGTACTAATGGGTTTAGAGGAATCCGTGAGAGTGAAATTAGCATCGGTCTTATACAAGTTAAACTTGAACGTACCGCTCTTTTTGTTCGTTCCCACAAATTCCTTATAAACAGTAAAGATACCTTCGCCACCAGTAGTTAGATTAGTAAATGTAACTTTCGCTGCGGTAGCTTTATTGTCCTTATTATCAATGTCAACATCTTTACTATCCGACTCAAGTTTAGCACTCATCGTACCTGTTTTTTTGTTATATGTAATTGTGGCTTTAATTTTGCCAATTACAGATGAGTACTCAACTTCCGGGTTGCTTCCTGTCTTTTCGGTGATGACGTAATACTCTACAATTTGAGTCTTATCACCCATGTCTTCAACGGTCTTGGTAATCGTGTCGAAATCGACAGTATCACTGGAACCGGGAGAAGATGACGTAATTGTGATTGATTTCGTATCGATTGCCTTAAGACCCCCAATTTCGAAATCAGAACCCGTCTTGTACAGATTGAAGTAATACGTTTCATTAACTTTGTTTTCGCCCTTTGCAATCTTAAGAGCCGCAAAGTTAATAGTCACAGGCTTGGGAGTGTTATTTTGGAATGTTACGGTAACGGTATTCTCGCTAACAGCAACCTTATCTCCCGGCAAATCTGTTGTTGTTCCATCATTTGCAATAGTGACATTGATATTGCCCTTAGTGTCATCCTTTAACGTAACTTTGAACTGAGCCTTCATGCCTGAAGAATCAACTTCACTTCCGGTTACTTCAGTTTCAGTAATTACGTAATACTTGGTAGCACTACCGCCCTTCTTGCCACCCACGTCAGCAAGAGTATAGGTGAGTTTTTTAAACGCATCACTTACAACATTTTCAGTCGTAGAAGACGTGACTTTGATTTTTACAGTATCAATCAAAGTAGCGTTGTTTGTCGTTGAATAACCAGATTTGGTTTCGTACAATTTAAATTCATACGTCTTTTCAACTTCGTTATCGCCAATTGCCTTTTTTTGGACATTAAATGTTGCTTCACCTTCAGAGCCATACTTATTAACAGCAGTAATCGCAACATCGCCCGACTTTTCTTCTGCTGTTTTTTCGTTTTCCCTGTAAGTTACGTTGCCTTCTTCAGCAACCGTGATGTACCATCTGATAACATCGCCCTTTTCGTGACCAGCAGGGGCTTTGGACTCAGTAAGCTTATACGTACCAACAGGATAAGACTCGCCAGATTTGTAAACGGTGGTTGTCGTTTCCAAAATCATTCCATCCTCAAGAAGCGTTCCACCAGAACCGGATGCCTTAGTGAACGGAATCTGAATTTGATTGGCACCTTCAGGGATTTCATAATCCGCACCGTTGATGTTTACATACTCGCCTTCTTTTCCAATGTAGTACAGTTTGAACTGTGCTCCGGAAACGGCATTTCCTTCTTCATCAACCTTTTTCAGTGAGAATCCACCAGAAACAGATTCTTCTGCCAACTGAACAGTCTCACTTCCGGTTTGAGCTACATATCCACTTCCAGATTTAGTACGCACAGGTTCGCCATCGTCGTTGACCGCAATGGTTACAACTAACTTAAAATCAGAGTTGAGTTCATAACCAACAGGCGCTTTTGTTTCTGTGATAGTGAGTGTGCCAGCGTAGAATGTAGCTTTGCCATTTTCGTTAGTAGGAATGGTGCCGGAAATTAAACTTTTGTCAATATTATCAAGTTTGAATTTTCCATTCTCATCCGTCTGATAAACAAGCGTTCTGCTTACTTCCTTACCATCTGACAGATAAGTGTAAACAACGGTAAACTGCGCTCCCTCAAGTTCGCCTTTACCAACAGCCTTTGCAAGACCACTGTTGCTATCTACTTTAACGATTTGAATATCCATAAAGTCGCCAATAGGCTTTTCAACGGATTCAATCGTTCCTGTCTCACCGGCTTCAATCGTAATCGAATACGTTTCTTCATCAAGAGAATAGCCCTTTGAAGCAACGATTTCTTTTACATAGTATGTTCCGGGTTCAAGGTCTGTAAGAACATTGCTCCCGCCATCCTCATCAGTGGTAAGAAGTCCAACATAGGTGTCCTTCGTCTTGTAAGTCGAGAAATTTGCCTTTGTGACAGACTTTGCATCAGACTTTTTCGTGAAAACAGCATACTTAGCTCCCTTAAGGGAATAAGCATCGTTTTTAACAACATACTTTGCGGTATTAGAAGAAGTCTTCACGAGGTCAAGAGATACCGCATTCTTAACATCGAAGGTAATGCTCCAAGAGCCTTGCATCTGCTTGTAGCTGTACTTTGCAGAAATCTGGTCTTGATAGTAATTCGGGTCGCTCGCGTTTGTGCGCCATACGGTGTAATCTTCGATAATGGAGTCTTCGCCTGCCGTAATGCGGACCGTCATGCCGTCAATGGTTTCAAGGCCCTTTTCGGTAGCGTTCTCGTTGACTGTGACACGGAACGTGTGTTTTTCATCGTTCCATTCAACGTCAAGGTATTTCGGTTTTGTAATCTCGACGCCATCTTTCCAGTAAGTGATAGTCCAGTCACTGGAGATATAGCCGTTTTCATCACGGAAGTTGTAACTGTCGCCCGCCTCAACGTTCTCAATTACCGTTCCATCCGGATAAGCGACACCACTCTTATTGCCAACCATGTCTGGCGTGGCATCAACGGTTCCACTGGATTCAAAGTCATCAATTGTAGGAACCGTCCAAGAGAAATTGTTCGAATGCACAGCGGTTACATGAATAAGATTGCCCGTATCTTCAAGGCCCTTCCAAATCCAATACTGCAAGCCTTGCGTGTTACTACCACTGTTATCAATACAGTACTGAATGGAACGTGCGACTTCGGACGCATCATACCCAAGCAGGTCCTCAACGGCATCATCATCAAGTTCGTTCCACGCAAGACTGTTATTCTCCCAAGGAGAACCGGGGTCAATACACCATGCGTATTTGCCGTTCAGATAGTCATAACCCTTGTGCCAAGACCGATACCAGCCGTTTAACGTACAATACGGAGCACCGCCGGACTCGTAATTGCAAATTTTGTAGTTAAGGTTGGTCGCGATATTGTGCCAGCTATCCTCCCACGAAAACCCGTAACTGGTAGGACTAATGGTGCAGTTGTAAATGTCAATCAAAGCGTAGTAAGTGTTATACGCGCCGTCCATGCTTTGCGCCTCTACCGTTGCGGTAATCGTAATCGTTCCCGACCCATGATACATTCCGGTTGTTGCGTCAATTTTCGTAACACCCACAAAATACGATGCACTAAGGTAACTGCTATAATTTTCAATCGCCTCACACAGACTTGCCGCCTTTTTTTCCGCCGCTTCTTTTGCTTCTGCCGCAGTCTGATCTGCGGCCGCCGTATAACCGAAAGTAAAAGACGTATTTGCCTCCGCGTTTACGATAAAGATAGTGGCTTTCCCAAGGTTGAGAAGTTCGTCATCGACCACTTTCTCTGAACTCTCCGTCAGATACCCAGTGTAAACGCCTTCCGTATCATTCGAAACCAGCTTGCCCAAAAGACTTGCCGCAGCTTCGGAAGTGGAGTTGGCAACCACATAGTAGTCAACCGCATCGCCGTAGTTCGACTTCGCCTGCTTCAAACCTTCATCATCAAGCGCACCTACCGTAATCACCCCGTCAATATTCGCGGGAATGAAGTAGGAGGCTTTCGTGTTGTTGTTGCCGGCAGATGCCACTACGGTAATACCGCTCTTGATGGCACTCTTGATCAGTTCCTTGAAGGCATCATACTCGCCACTGTCATACATGGACATGGACATCAGAATGTAATCAACATCCTGCTCCATCGCCATCTGCACAGCCGCATAGACATCAGCCATCTTACCGGAACCGCTCGCGTTCATGGCCTGAATGGAAATCACATAGGCGTCTGATGCGTTCTTGACGATGTTCGCCATGTTCGTACCGTGGCCGTTGCTGTCAGAACCGTCAACGTCTTCAAGCACGGTGTAGACCTCATCGGCGGTATTGGAACCCGTATCGATAATGGCTACTCTTGCGCCATTCCCCGCTCCCTTTGCGAAGGCTTCAATCTCATCCATGTCGCTCAGGGCATTGATGATAAAGGAGCCATCCTCGGAATAGGAAATGTTTGCATCACTAAAAAGACTCTTTGCACTTTCAAGTGCATCACTGCTGTCGAAGGAAAGGTAATATGTCCCCTCGTAGAGAACGCCATCAAAGTCATCGGCGTAATTGGTAATGTCTCCATCGAAGGAAACAACCAGACGCCTTTCACTCGACATGTTTAAGAAGTAATCGATGAAGACCTCAAAATCAGAAGCCTTCTCCAAGTGATAGTTCACAAGGTAGTTCATCGGGTCAACCTGTACTCCATCCTTAATCACTTCAAAGTGCAAGTGACTTCCGGTCGAGTATCCGGTATTTCCCACAAGGCCTAACTGCTGCCCTCTTACGACTTCATCACCAACGGCAACGTTGATTTCGCTCAAGTGTGCATATCTGGTAATATTGCCATCTGCATGCTCGACATCAACAAAGTTGCCGTAAGAGTCTAACTTGCCATCAGAACCAGTAATGCCTGCTTCAGTTGCTCCTTCCCACTGATGAGTGCAAACAACTGTACCAGCTTCTGCCGCAATGACGGGTGTGCCCTCTGCTGCCGCAATGTCAAGACCTTCATGAGCGTTTGTATGAGAACCATCTTTTGCGCCAAAAAGTGCAGTGAATGTTCCGAGAGAAGCTAACGGGTAGGCGTATTCAGCTCCATCTACTTCAGAATAATAAACTCTGATGTAGTTGTAAGCGTTCTGAATTTCGCTCTTCTTTGTTTCCTCTTTGGACTCTTCAGAAGATTCTTCTTGACTTCCCTCATCATTTACCGGGGCAATAACTACGACCTCAGACGGTTCCTCAGATACCTCTTCGGAAGGCTCGTCGGAAACGACCTCAGACGGATCCTCAGACACCTCTTCGGAAGGTTCGTCGGAAATCACCTCGGACGGTTCCTCAGACACCTCTTCGGAAGGCTCGTTGGAAATCACCTCGGACGGTTCCTCAGGCACTTCTTCGGAAGGCTCGTCGAAAACGACCTCAGACGGTTCCTCAGATACCTCTTCGGAAGGCTCGTCGGAAACGACCTCGGACGGTTCCTCAGGCACCTCTTCGGAAGGCTCGTCGGAAACGACCTCGGACGGTTCCTCAGATACCTCTTCGGAAGGCTCGTCGGAAACGACCTCGGACGGTTCCTCAAACACTTCTTCGGAAGATTCGTCGGAAATCACCTCAGACGGTTCCTCAGATACCTCTTCGGAAGGTTCGTCAGAAACGACCTCGGACGGTTCCTCAGACACTTCTTCGGAAGGCTCGTCAGAAACGACCTCGGACGGTTCCTCAGACACTTCTTCGGAAGGCTCGTCGGAAGCTTCATTATCGTCTTCGACAAGTGCTTCTTCGGATACTTCGCCAAGAGAATTATCCTTGGACTGACTATCCGTCTCGGTTGTCACGACAATCTGAGAACTGTCAGCCTCGTCGTTCTCAGCCGCGAATACACTAAGGTTCATGCTCGACATAAGCATTACAACCGCCAGTGTACCTGCAAGGAACTTCTTGGATTTAGCTCGCATAGGCGCTAATCCTCCTTTCAAAATATTAAATGAATTTGCCCTTTTCGGGCGATTACTCCCAACAGGGGTCGAACCTGTAATCTACTGATTCAGTCGCTCTACCTATTGAGCTATGGGAGCTGATAGCTCTAAATTTGAGGCTTCAGAGCCTTACGAATTAACACGGGATTCAAACAAACAACCCCACAATCATATATTCTTATTATACCATATGTGTGGTTTACTTTTCAACCCTTTCAGTGCTAAAAGAATATACAAAAAATGGCAGTGGGAGTCCACTGCCATGATGTCACAAAGTTAGCGCAAGCACCGATAGGTGAATGTTATTGCCATTCCATTAGTGCACTTGCCTAAAGGATCAAAGGTTGTATAGTTTGTAGACGCTTTGCCTGTGGTTATATTTTCTTCTATCGCCCAAAGAACCGCTTTGTAGTAGTATTCATTTTGATTTGTCACATCTTTAAATTTGCTTTTAAGCGAACTTGGTTCCGGTTTGCCCACATATCTCCAAAGAAAAGTTACGATTTCTCTTCTTGTACAAGTACCATTCGGGTCAAACGTCTCTCCTCCGCGTCTTCCGGTGGTGATGCCCTGCTCATAAGCCCATTGAATCGCACCAAAATAAGCTTCTGTTTCGTTCACATCGCAAAACACTTTTTGCAAGCTACTCGTTGGACTTCCAGCGAGATTATATAGCCAAGAAACGAATGTTTCTCTTGTGCAAATGGCATTTGGGTCGAAACTACCATCTATCAAACCTTTCTCTTTAGCCCATTCAACAGCGGCATCATAATAAAGCGTGTGTTCGTTTTCAGTATTGTTACTTCCAACAATCACATTATTTTCTTCATTTTTTGAAAACGACTGAACAACGTAATATATATAAGAAACGTTTCCATTCTCCAATTTCACTCGTCTCGCAAAGGCCGAAATGGCAACAGACTTAAAATCGTCTGATAAGAGATTTTCGTTATGACTTGCCGATGCTTCAAAAGCTGACATTGCATTCTTGGGACTTGGTAATGCACTCCCGATATTTTCGCCGGAATATCCACTATCAACAACGGTATACCATTCTTTTCCGTTTGGTCTTGTGTGACTGAAACAGTAGGAAATCTCAACTGCCCTTTTATCCGCGCAATGCTGAAGACTGCTCGAATAAGAAAGTGGTTCTTTACCATTTTTGATTCTGTATTCGTTCAAAAGCTCATACATTGTTTCTGCGTAGTCTTCATCGTAGTGCCCAATAACAGACCTTGCGACATACTTTCCTTCTTTCTCGTTCCAAACAGAAAAATAATACGATTCGTCATCATATTCTTCTTTTTTTGTTGCCGCAAGGCATGGCAAAATAGAACAAAGTGAAATACATATTGACATTATGAAAGTCAATATTCGGGGCAATCCACGGTGGTGCATAATAATACCTTCCTTTTGTAAAAAGAGAGACCGAGATTCCTCTTTTTTAGAGAACCTCGGCCCCTCTTGCATCAAACCAACTTCAAAAGATGATCAAGCTCTCTCCTTTTTGAAGAAAAGTAGTAACAATCCGGCAATACTGAAAGCAATCAGTAAACTGAGTGACATCCATTCGAAATGAACGCCTGTAGGAACCGCAGCAAACCTTTCGTTCGTAAACGAAGCACTGTTCGTCTTGTTTACAGTAATCGTTCCTTCGATGTCTCCATCTGTGCTTGTGGTATAACCTTCTGCGGAATAGTCATTTTCTGTTACTTCGTACTTTGATGTGTTGCGTAACTTGAAAACGATTTTTTCGTTGCTCTTAAGAACGAATTCACCCTTTCCATTAGTAAGAGTTAACGTTCCTTCTGTTACGCTCCCAGAAGCATCTGTCTTCACGTAGTTCACTGTTTCAATATCAGCGTTTTCATGTGATACAGAAATCGTAAACGTGAAGTCCTTATATCTGTTTCCAAGATTACCTGTTACCTTCTTAGTGACTCCAAGGCTTCCATATCCGATGTTTCCAAATTCATACTCATCGTCCTCATTTGGTGACACCTCTTTTTCAAGGTCATCCTTCACCGTTACTTTGCCTTTATCGTCTACGATAATCGTCCACGGATTTTGAACAACATCATAGTCTTCAGGGGTCTCCTCTTCCTTGAGGTAATAGGTTCCAATCACCAAATCTTCAAGTAAGAAGCTTCCGTTCTCATCCGAAACACAAGTGGTTTTGAACTCAGTATCACTCTCACTTGTGAGAATGAAGCTTGCGCCCTTAAGTGCGTCCTTGGTGTCGATATCGACTTT
>Ga0065711_1010605_pt1 | contig 10237 bp, 4 predicted proteins | sample Hoacrofraction12_FD_59098 | JGI IMG/M metagenome (GOLD analysis project Ga0065711, IMG submission 59098) | Hoatzin crop microbial communities from Cojedes, Venezuela - Epithelial fraction 12 v2 (version 2) | ecosystem: Host-associated > Birds > Digestive system > Esophagus > Crop | place...
TTCAAAGACTTTTTCTAAACTTGCGTCAATATGAATGAACCTTTCTTGAAAGCTCATGGCTAGGTTTGTAGATGGAATAGGAGTTTCCTTGTGCAGCAGCATTTATATTTTATTTCTCATCTAGGCTCCCTTTCCCAAGAAAGCTTGGACCAGATGGTCTTTTGAGGTCCCTTCCAGCCTGGGCTATTCTGTGTATTTTAGCTCTGCCAGAAGTAGGTTACTGATAATTGTTTTTGCCATTCAAAGCCACGTCATATTGATGGTTTGCTGTTCTGCTGCAGTTCAACAAGATGAGAAGATACCTTCTTCTGTGATGCGTTCAGCTGATGAGTCCGTTAACAGCCTTTATTACATCAGTTCAAAAACAAAGTTACCTAGTACCCGTTGGGCTCTAACTCATTTTTGTATCTGAATGATCAACAAGATCTTGAAGCAAGCTCTTTGTTCAAAATGCCTTAATATTTGGCATTACTCTTGAGTAATGGCTACTGGTAATGCTGTTTTCTCTCATGTGCTGTCATAGCATTTCCTACTACTGTACATGGCATACATTCTTTGTTTAAACAATTTTGTTAATCTGCCCCGTACGCTGAGGAAGGAACAGAGATCAGGATTTCAAATAAACCCCCTCCAGGGCTACACTTCCAGTAGAATGATGTTTCGTTTGACCTAGAGAGCTGGGAGCAGAAGGTCGTCTTTGTTCCAGGATGTCACTTGGAGCATCCTGAGCTCTGACGCAGAGTTTTGACAGTTCTCTTCCAAAGTCTGTAATATATAGTTCCATATATTTTTCTAGATTATCGGTATTTTTCAATGATAATACTTTTTAAAGATGCACTGCTACCAGAAAGCTCAACTTTCATATGTATCAGCCTGTTTTTTGGACTCCTAATTAAATATCTTTAGAAATCACCTGAATAAAACAATAATTAGCACACCAAAATAGATGCTTGTGTCAAAAATCAAATAAAGATATGTAATCAGTGNTANTTCCTTTTTTTTAACCATGCATTATATTTCTGGAGAAAGCATTTTTATTCCAATTACATACCTCAGGGTGTCAGATCAGAAATTTTATGGCTTAATATTTTTGGGATTTGTGGTTTTTGTCTTGCAGAGGTTAAAGATCAGTTCTTCGAATCAAGAATCCTTCTATTACAATCGGCATTTAATAAATAGTTGGAGACATAATTAACTTTCTAATTAAATTAAGAAAATTAACACTTCAATTCTGTCTTAAAATATTTGCGGTTCTTCTTAGCAGCAGCTGGACATTTTACATCTGAATGTAACTGTAAATTGCAATGTAGAAAACTTATAACCACGTTCAGCTGAACCCCGTGGACAGGGTCAATGTCCAAATGTGATCAAACATTTAAAGAAACTGTATTAATGCAGTTCAGTAATTGTCATCCTGCTGACTGTGTTGACAAGCAAAATTAGTGGCCTTTATTGTTGTTGCTAATACTATTCCCTGTAAAATTCTGTTTATGTTAAAAATGAATAGCGCTTAGAGGATATTTTAGGAAAAGGTCTTATAGCTGAAGATCTATAGCAGCAGTTAATCATGGCGTTGAGCCAATGCTTCCCTTTTTTAATCATTACTGTTCTTTTGCCTTCACAATGTTGTCAAAGCCCCATACTGCAGAATGATGTTTTAGCAAAGACTATGCAATTACCAGAAGTCCTTTTGGTTTTATTCAGAACTACATGGACAGACAAATTAATGTTAAAAGGTCTTTTTGGAGGAATCAGCAGGGACTCCAGATTGCAGGCTTTTGTACAGATGACCTTAGTCTGTAAAATGACTAGACTATGTCAAGTTCTGTAGAAGAAAACAGATAGTCACTAATATATTAATTCTAAGGTATTGTGTAGTTGTGATTCTCTTACATGGTGCTTTTTTGTACCAGTAAAATTTAGAACATCTTTTTTCATAAAAGCTCATTAAAAGGAAAAATGGAGAAGATTGTGTCTAGTTAAAGGGAGTGAGTCATGCCTAATAAAATGCACTTATGAAGTGTATAAACTAATAAATAATTTTAAAGAATTATATTCTTCATGAATATTTTTTGCTTTTTGAACTTTACGAAACAAATTAAAGAGGGAAAGCCTGGCAAGATGTGTAAAACCTACAGGAAGCGCATGTTTTTGGTAGGAGTATGGGCCATTATTTTGTTCCTTAGTGGCAGTTCTTTTTACAGATGTTGCAGAACTGAGAAAGCACAGGAGCTTTTTTTGAAAGGTGCAGTTTTGGGTTTTGAGTGTTGCTGGGGAGGTGCTGTACTGCTAGGTAGCTGGCATTTGTTGGCTATATGGAAAATAACACTTAGTTTCAGCTGAAACTCTTTCATAGATATTCTGGAATTCAGTAACTGAAAACTGTATCGTCGCAAACAGACAAGTCTCTGGTTTTCTCTTCCTTGTTTTTCAGAGCTTCTTAGTTCATTTTTCAGAGCTTTTATTCTCTCAGATGTTGGATACTTTTTATTTAAATGAAAAATGGAGAGTGCCTTTCTGCCTGATTGAGTGAAACGTTCCTAAAAATCAGAAAAATATTCTCAGCATAAAGTGCATCTGCTGTTTTTGCCAGCAGGAGAACAGAGGATCCCAGAAGTGTTGGCAGGATTTTTATTTGATATCTCCATTGATACCAAAAACATTTCATCTCATAGGTATTTTTCCAGCACTGTTCTCAGAGAATGTTTAAGAATGCAATTTTAGGTGATCCATGTAGTGGTTTTGATAGACTTTCAGAAGCAAGACCAGAGCTTTCACATCACATGTTGATTCCAGTGCCAGTTCCACAAGACTGTTGAACTGGTTTTGTCCTCAACATTCCATTGCGCAACAGAAATGCTATTAGCGACTTCGTCCCCTTGTTGAAGCACTGCAGGCTCCGGTTGTATCTTGTGTGCCTTAGGCGTTTTTACTTGCAACATTACCCAGAAGACATTGAGAATGGCAAACCATGATGGTTGAGTCACACTACATAATATCCCAGAAGATGTCTTTTGAGACCACATCCCAAAATTATCCACTAGATTATTTTAAGTTTTAATTCAAATCCTACTGTTCATCTGTGGATTTTTTTCCTTCTGACACGCTAGCAAAAAGATGAGAAAGGGCTTTAGTCCTTAGATATTTGCAGAGTCCTGTCGTTTTATACTGATAACAAGAAGCAATTCAGATTCTTGTCAAGGCTCTTCATTTTTTAAGCAGAGAGAATAAAAGGTCAGACAGTATAAGTTGGGGAAATTTCTAACATTGTAGATAAGGAATTGCTACATTTTAGACCACGGTACTGGTGCTGAGAGTTTATTTGTTCAGCTGGCTAGAACATAGGCTACTAGGGGGCTTTTTACAGCGTTTTCTTTACCAGGCTGCCACCATGGTTTTCTGCATGTAATTTTCAGTTTTATTTTATGTGTGTATTTCAGATTTGCCTGTACACCTGAGGAGTCTGGAAAGGCAAAGTCTGTGCTCAGATTCAAAGGCAGCTGCCTAGGAGTTGACTGTATTGGGCAATATAATATCAAGTCACTTGAATGCGGAGACAAAGCCTGTGTTTACTGTTGTCGTAACAGTTAATGGTTAGGAGAAGCGTGTTCTGTGCTGATCTGTTCCACGGTACCTATTCCATACAGTACATTCATCATCAGTTATTGCTCTAAAAGGGCTTGAAGGGCTACTGGTGCCTTCTTTACCTCCTTCTGGGAAAGAGGATAAAAAATTAATGTGTTTTATTCAAAGATACAGCTAGAAAAAGTCAGGCTCCTCTACGTGAGCAGATAGGCATCTCAAAGGAACAGCAATAAATGCAGATTATTAATTTCTTTTTCTTCCCATAGTTAGAGGTTTTAGAGATGCATAGTACCTTTTGAAGATACAGAAACCCGTTCTCTTTGCTTCTGTGTTGCACTCCCTGTCCTTGAATTGTATATCTCTTATTGGAGATTCTAATAAATGATGGATTGTTATTGAAAAATTGAGTACGGTTCTGGCAGCTCTGTAGCCTGCATTGAGTAGAAAAGCAAAGTTAAACTGGATAGAAAGGATTACATTTTTTTAACTCAGTAATTGTGAGATGGCTAAAATTTACTTATAGAGAACAGTATAGAAATTAAGTACAGAACTGGCTACTTGTGTGTCCCCTTTTTTTGAAACCATGCTTGAATTTAGAAATTAATCTAGAATTTAATTATCTTTCTTATGTTACAAAGTATTTGCCATGTTCCGGGATCTAAACTTACAGAGAGAAAGCTAACGATCTGCTTTGTATAGTATCTGCTAGTAGGAATCTTCACTTCGAAATGCATACCAAATGGCTTTTTAAGTCTCAAGTAATTTTGTTTCATAAACTGGCAGATAATGTTAAACAAAACTTACGCCTTTGAGAAAGTGGTGCATTAAACCCGTGTCATTTGACAAAGCTTGCAAGACCAAGAACAGTCGAGAAGTTCTGCCCGTGTACCTGTAAAGTTGTGTGTTGCTAACAATTCAGTGTTCTGGTGGGACTCTTGGTGCCTGTTTGCCTTGCGTCTGTTCTGAGGAGCCTCGTGGCACACACGCAGGTGAGCTCAAAGCAGTTTCCCTCTTAGAGAAACTAAGGCTGAAGTCACGCACTGTGAAGCTCTCAGGAAAGCACTGCTTGCAATTTGTTACCAAGGTCCTCGAGTAGCCCTGTCTATGCACACAGTGTACTTACCTAGGACTGGTAATAGGGCTGAACTTCGTTGCCCCTGAAGACATCCCGTGGACAGTTGATCCTGGAACCGTGATGTGTTGCAGCAAATCGTTGTTCCTTCCCTCTCTTTGCTAGTAATCACTACCAGTATGCTTTCATCTGCCACATTAATTACTGTACTGTTACATCCCAAATCCTGTTAAGGGCAAAATGAAACACCTCATATTTAAAGCCAAGAATCTGTTCTTAGCGTAATTGAAATCTTAACACTACAACAAAGAATTATTATTTAACCAGATAGGAATTTTTTTATTATTTTCTTTTTCTTTCTGTTACAAGTGCAAGAAGTCTCAATAATAACAACAAAGTTAAAATCACTATGCACACACTTCCCAGTATCTTTCGCTTTCTCTGATGTCGTGGTTACTCTTCCACGGTTTCTCTGTGGATCTTGAGATCATTCAGTGGCTTTGGTTTGGGGGTGCTGTGGTGAATTGTCAAGTGTTCCAGGTTCTTTGCTGGGAGGGGTATGATCCTGCTGCTTTCTTCCTTCTTGCTCTAGGATCCACCTGGGGCTACTTTTACACCTTGTCCTTCCTTAACTGCAACTACATTTTACATCAGAATTTACTGGGTAAATGGGGATTGTCTTACATACGTTGGATTCTTGTCCTTTGTTCTCTTTCTTACCTCTAAAACTGGTTTTGACCAGCGCCCATGTCTGCTTTTCTTTAATTCACCATTGGCGTAAGATTTATGGACTTGAGGTCTCCAGTGTAATCCTGTGCCTGCTTTCTTACCATTCCATACTGGTACACTGCATCCTGTCTTTCCACTTTTGCTGTCTCTTCTATCATCCCATGCCTACACTACATCATTATTTTGGTTGTAGTTATTTCACCCTAAATGGAATAGAAAAAAATGTATTATGCCATGCAAAGATAAGTGAAAGTATTGTAAGCTAGGCATAGCCACCTGGTCTTTGGAAAAATAGCTGTTTCAGCTAGACAAGTTAAAAAAACAATATCCAGGAAAGCCAAGACAGACTTGGATAAAGCCTGACAAGATTCCATCCTGAGGCCTTCCAAAGTTTGCTCAATTCATATTGCTAGAGATGGCAGTGCTGCATTTATGGGGACACAGAGCTACACTAGCTTACATATATTTCACAAATTTGTTACTAAACATTGTTTAAAGAAAACCCTTCAAAAAGTTTTAGTAAGCCCTGATTTAGTTAAGCATCATGGTACGAATTTTTACATTCATGATCCATCTGCTTAAATCACTGTGTCTATACTATGCTGGTGGGAATATTGATGTACAGTAAAAATGGGCATATATGTATAAACTGTACTGAAATGATCGTGGAGTTTTTGTTAGGGATTGTCTGTACTGAGAAGTCAGAAGACATACTTAGATCATCCAGATTTCCCATTTCTTTTTTCATTTGGTAGTCAGAAGATACTATATTTTCGTCTTTAAGATAGTCATAATGACTCTTGCTATGACTGCGATGTTTGTCGTGTAGATTCAGCAGTATGACCTTCTGCGAGAATTAATGTCCGTTGTTACAGTTTTCATACATTCCTAACCTAACTCCACACTTCTTCCCATAGGGAATTTCACTTTTCTACCAGCTGAACCACTGTTATTTGTCATAGCTAAGAGGAATCACAGTCAGATAGGACACACAATGAGAATTTCATAAGATGGGACAGGCGTTTTTTTTGATAATTGGATTTTTTTTTTATGGTTTTATATATCATTTCGTACACCTGAAAACAAACAGTTAAGCTAAATATTTATATCAGATTAGAGGCAGAAATAACTTCATGAAAGGTTTTCGAAATCTCAAACACTAGTTTGTAGAATATTTCAAATGGATGCCTTCTACTGCTATGAGTGCTTTTTGCCATATAGATGTGCAAATGTGGCAATTCTTAGTGCACATAAAGACAGGATTATTTCAAGTGAGATTTTGAAAATCTCTGTTTTGAGCCAACTCGTTTTCTAACGGAAGTCATTATGAATTTTATGAGAGCAGCACATCTGAAAACCCAGTTCTAAAAATCAAATAGAGGTAGATATTGTATCTGGTTAGATAAACAATTATGTATCTAAAACAACCATCACCAGCAGAATGGCTTTCTATTCAGTTCTTCTGGGTGGATAATTGAATATATTGGTTTTTTGTGTTTTCTAGTGTGTTGTATTTGCTATGACGTCTGGTCAGATGTGGAATCACATCCGTGGACCCCCGTATGCACATAAAAATCCTCAGAACGGACAAGTGGTGAGTTGGTTCTTTTAATTTTATTTTGAGGGGAAATATTATATAGTCACTCCCTACAGTGAGTTGACAATAGCAAGTCATTGCGGTTCCGTAGCCCTGTGTGACAGTGTGCCAGCCTTAAGCCTCCAGCTGCAAGCAGAGTCGGTTTGGGAATTTCAGATGTTTAGAAAGTTTGACCATCTGTGATTTGATCAATGAAACAGGTGGCCATGTTTTTCAAAATTCTCATTCTCAAATCTGCTGTCCAAAGATAAATGGATGTTACGTCTTTTTGTAGAAATGTGCTCCTTCACGAGGTGAAAAGCAAGTTTGGAGGTTTTCCTCTTTTCAGGCTCCATTTACACTAACCTCTTATCTTCCTCTTTCTTGAGCATTTTTGTTAGAAAAAGAGATGGCAAGTATTTTCATGTGCCTTATATTTTTCGTGTGGTTTTTTTCCATCATGAATGTAACTCTTCCACTGAAATTTATGGAATGCTTTCTCCTTTATCTCTTCAATCCTTCAATTTAAATCCTTTATCAGTAGTTGGTTACTGCCAAAATTACTCTTGTATCCTGCTACTGCTGTCTGTGAAAGAATTCTCTTACTTGCTCCTTCCTGCTCAAAAATTAGCAAATGTTTATCAGAGTTCAGAAGGAGGATGAAGGGCATCTTGGTTAGTTTCTACCACTCTTTGTTGTTTACCACTTTTCAAGCAAGTTGTTGGGGTGTAATCTACAAAACTTGCAGTGAACTTAGTGGTCAGGGAGCTATTTCATGACCAGTGCCCTGTCAAGCTATTTTCAGCTTTGACCATCAGTGGTTAAAGGAGACTGGCTTATGGCTTAAAGAAAAAAATTATCTGAAGCTCCCTTTGTGTCATATCTTAATCAGACTAGCACAAAAATGACGGTTTGAATTTGATTATGAATTTGCTTTGTATCATGAATGTAGCAGCATATTGATGTCGTAAAATGATGTGATTCTATCAGTCAACTTTGTTGTGCAGAAGTAGAACTGATAACATAAATAAGCTCGGTAAAACACTGTGTTTATAAAAATTTAGAGTTTTTCATTACTGCCTTGCAGTATTAAATTTGTGACGCTTTCTTACGGAGTGACAGAAAGGAGAAATACTGCATAGAAACAGCACTGTTTGTGACAAACTAATTTTTACCATATCCAGTGTTATACACATTGCTCTTAGACCTGTTTCTGAAGTATAGACTGCATTAAATCATTTAAAAATACTGCTTTATTTGTTCCTGATTTTGTGCCATCTCGTCTCAGAGTGTGACCTCATCATACCCTGCCTGTCTGAAAAACTACTGGTTTGTGAGTGTTAACACACACAACTGACTAACGAGTATAATGATAGAGATGGTTTTAAGTCCTAGTTACTAACCTGCTGTGGTAGTCAACACACATACCTTCTTCTGTGGTTTAGCTCCATTCAGCTAAATTAGTTTTTCCTCTGATTCGCCTATCTCTCCTTGTTCATATGTGTCAGTGCTTTCACCTCCTGGCAGCGATGTCTGTGTCAGTCAGTAAAACCAATCAGATTCTAAGAATGAAGCAAAATACAGGTGCAGGATCACCAAGTTACGGATTTATTTAAGAGATCACTGGCCACTACAGTTGTAACTTAAAGCTCTGGTTTTTACCAGTGTTACAAGCATAATAAGTATTCTGTAAACCTTTAACTTTTTTTCATTGCATTTTTTTTCAAATAACATTATTGAACATTTTCCTGTTTCATTTTTCTAGCACTTATCTATGTTCCTCTGAATTTAAAGTCATAAAAGTGCTTATCTAACACTTCTATGAGATTTATTCAACCATGGCAATTCACTGTTACGTGGTTCTGCGTTAAGGTAGCAACTGCTGTCTTTACATCTGGGTGAACTTTAACTCATCACTTTCTTTCCCGCGTCCAGGATTTAGTACCAATTCCAAATTTCCATACTAGTTTTGTACCAGGATTACTTGCATGTAAGGCTGAAGCACTGTTAACAGTCTTACCTTGTAAAATTCTGTTTTAAGAGGAGTCATAGAATAGCTCACCAAGCTTGTTTTATTGTTAGAGTCAAATTTACTAATTCTTAGCTTTTCCTATTTCATAGGAGCTAGTGGTTGAGTTCTGCCCTAGCTGTAGAGCCTGATATACCACCAGACTTTGAAAGTGAGAATATTATCTCTTCATAAACTGTTCCTTGCCTCAGATATCTCCTATTATTTGCTTTGTTCTTGTCAGAATTTTAGATGACGCTTCATTCCTGTTCCTTAAATTCCTGTTTTTCAAAAGATGAAAAGGCATTTGTTTACTTTGCTTAAACATCACTACTTACTAGTGCCAGTGTCTTGTAGCAGTAACATTACCAGTTCTTAAAATTTTTGGCATGTGCACTGTGTTTATGATTCTTTGCTCGATTATCTGAATTACTTTAATTCTATGATTGTATTCTTTGAACGAAGCTTTTAAACCATATTTTTGTAATTCTGTGTGGGTCTGTTGTGTGAAGTTGATGTGCTCTCTTACTGGGGTTGTTGCAGTTGCTTCCTTTATTCCCTGCTGCCGTCAGCTAATTTCAGTTTTTGGGTCCACATGAAAGCAGCATCAGTTATTTAGAAAGCTGAGTCACACAGTGCTGCTGTTTGATGTTTCAGTTCACAGAATCACAGAATGTTCAGGGGTGGAAGGGACCTCTGTGGGTCACCCAGTCCAACCCCCTGCCAAAGCAGGGTCACCTACAGCAGGCTGCACAGGACCTTGTCCAGGCGGGTCTGGAATATCTCTAGAGAAGGAGACTCCACAGCCTCCCTGGGCAGCCTGGGCCAGGGCTCCGTCACCCTCAGAGGGACTAAGTTCTTCCTCATGTTCAGCTGGAGTTTCCTCTGCTTCCGTTTGTGCCCATTGCCCTTTGTCCTGTCACTGGGCACTACTGAAAAGAGTCTGGCCCCGTCCTCCTGACACCCACCCTTGAGATATTTATAAGCATTTATTAGGTTCCCTCTCAGCCTTCTCTTCTTCAGGCTGAACAAGCCCAACCAACTCCCTCAGCCTCTCCTTGTAGGAGAGATGCTCCAGTCCCCTCATCATCCTCGTAGCCCTCTGCTGGGCTCTCTCCAGTAGCTCCTCATCTTTCTTGAAGTGGGAAGCCCAGAACTGGACACAGCACTGCAGATGGGGCCTCACTAGGGCAGTGTAGAGGGGAAGGAGAACCTCCCTCGTCCTGCTGGCCACACTCCTCCTAATGCACCCCAGGATCCCATTGGC
>Ga0065711_1051778_pt1 | contig 10237 bp, 4 predicted proteins | sample Hoacrofraction12_FD_59098 | JGI IMG/M metagenome (GOLD analysis project Ga0065711, IMG submission 59098) | Hoatzin crop microbial communities from Cojedes, Venezuela - Epithelial fraction 12 v2 (version 2) | ecosystem: Host-associated > Birds > Digestive system > Esophagus > Crop | place...
TTTTTACCATTTCAATCCATTTCGTACTACATGGCAGTAGACCTCATTTAATTAAATGCAAAGTTATAAACTAAATGGTTCCCAAATGTTTAATGTTTTGAGTATTTAGCAAAAAAAAAAAAACAACAAAAAAAACCAATCCAAATGAAAAACCTCACTAGCAAGTGTTTGCCAAGTGTTTGTATTGGTTTGGCCAGTGTTTGGAATCAGTTTTGTAACTAGAGATACTGCTAGATACAGAAGAATTAATGTCTTTATGAGAAAATTGCCTCTTTTATCTGGGGAAATGACATAGGACCACATGTGAGCACAAGTCCCAGCATCTGTGGGTAGGCAGTGAAAGGACGGGTAGAGGGTTTTTTCTGGTCCCTGCAGCAGCCAGGCAGTGCTGCTGACTCAGTGCTCGAGGGATGGATGGAGCCGCTCTGCTCTCCCTGCCCTCCTCACCATGCACAGTGCCCCCACGGCAGCGCAAAGAAGCAATTGCACCTCGTAATGTGTGCTGTAGTAAACTGGTCTTTCTGGTACACGTGGTGGTCGCTGAGGTGCATACCCCCATGGTGCTCTCCAGGTCGGTACATTTTCACGTGGAGGTTACAAATTGGGTTGTGTACACGCTCAAGGTCTACTGGACTGACCAGACGCAATGCTGCCCAGGTGATAACTTGTCCTGCGAACCTCTCTGAGATGTTGTCCCAGGCTGGAAAACAGATGCTTTCCAGTTGTGGGAGGAGTCGCGGTTCATGTCGACTTCTATAGGGGAGGCTTGCTCATGCTCACCTGCCCCAGCCACCTGAACTGTGCCGTTGGGACCGGCTTGGTGAGAGAGGAAACACGCAACGTCTCTGCCATGTCCATCCCTCTCCCTGTGCCTGCTCTGAGCAGGTAGGCTGGCATGGCAGCCTGGCCTTTGTTGTATGCGTGTGTACATACACACATGCACACCGGTGCTATATGCATTTAGGGCAGCTTAATGTCCTTAGAGCAAGCCCAACTATGCGTTGGTCCCACTGGGTTACCATTTCTGAGCAGATCTGGGAGAGGTCCTAGCATGTTAGTTAGCTGGTCCTGTAGAAGTGGAGTTCAAAATAACTTATTTGAACAATTCATCTCTTTTTTTTTTTAAATGGTATGAATATTGACTGAGCTACACATGTTACTCATTTACCAGTACTGACAAAATAACTTGTATTTCATTATGGTTTTGGTGGTGAAGGGGGGAAAAAACATGACTGCTTGTGGCATTTCTCAACATTTTTATTCCTTGTACCACTTTGATGTTTATCTCTCATTTATTGTGAAGTTGGATTATTTCAGGTTTCCATGTGTATGATTATGTATGTTTTGATGTGTGTTTTAAAATCGGCGTGCTGTTGCTTTCTTAAATTAGCCAAGGTTTGAGTAGTGCATTCCTTAACCCAGCCTCAGTTCCCTCTGTCGCATGTGAGACTGTGCCTCTTTTTAGGGAGCAGTAAATGATGTAGCACTTAAACAATTACATGAAATATTGTTTTCAGGAAGAGCGGGAATGGCAACATGGCTTGCTCTGCCTTTAGAAGAACTTTTTTTTTTTTGTTCTGGCTTTTCAAACAATGGACTCAGCCCCAAAAGGCCTGCTCGTTGTTATTGCACCCCATCCTCTGTGAGCCCTTACAAGCATTTTGGGGCCAGGAGCTGAGGTACCAATGGCCTGTCCTGGCTGGTGACCTTCTGCTGGGTCGGCAGAAGTAGTCACCTTTGCTAGAGGAATGCCATCAGTCATGACTGCGTGCATGGAATGCGTCCGAGCAACAAGTAATTGGTAACTGAAACATTACTTGAATTGTTTGCTTTACTTGCGTTGGAAAATCCGACCCTTCCTTTCCCTGCGCCCAAAGGTGCACAACACAACGTCATGACAAATCTTTGCCCGGAGTGACCTGACAGGGTATCTGAATGCATGAACACCTTGGCTGAAGTGGAGGCAGGCAATCTGGGGAGCCCAGGGAGCATCTTTGCTTCTGACTTTGGACCAGGGAGCCTCTGAGTGCCCGGGTACAGTGCTTTTTTTTGTTAATGGCTGTGTCAGGGTACCGCTTATGTCCCCTTCTGTGATGTATGCTGTGCGTGCGAGGAGTCAGTGCTGCAGGTAACAGTTTCTGAAGTTAATTTCTGTGTGCTGCTCTGGTGTTTATTCATCTGTTTCTGTGAGCATGTAGAGGGACACAATTTATCAGCCATGTGTGTTTACTCTTGGGTTCATAATGCCATTTCACATGCCTCTGGTTTTAATGAATATTCTGCCCAGGTACTGATGGACCCGAAGCACGAACAGATGAATCATGCAGCGTGTATGCTCAAAGTGGTATTTGCAGACCTCTCACAAGAACGAGACATTTCTTTTCAGTGGCGGTATCATCTGGACTTTGCTGAAAAGTTAGATGTGACCACAGTAGGTAACTGTGCCTTATTGTCTGCACAGGCGAGCACAGGCTGGATGCAGAGACCTTGCATACCTACTTAGAATGAAGATTAAATTACCAACCTTTTTGGCATTTTTATGTAAAATGTTCTTTATTATAGTCTTCTCATAGCTAAAGCATGAGTCACTTTCAAGCCATAATGGATTTTGGCTATGCTGCATGATGAAGTGTTCTGGATGCAGTGAAACATTTAATCAAGACTCCAGGCAGTGCAACTCCCAGTGGTCACCTTAACAAAAAACAAAAAAAAAAAAGAGGGGGGGTAGAGAAAGAAGAAACAAATTATGGCACCTTTTCTTTGCATCACTAAGATGAGCATTTTGTTAGAGAAAACACAAGAAACTGGCATCTTTTTAAATAACAGTGAAAGCAGATTTACACCCGATTTAGACTAGATGTAAGGAAGAAATTTTTTACTAGGAGGGTGGTGAAACACTGCAACAGGTTGCCCAGAGAGGTGGTAGATGCCCCATCACTGGAAGCATTCAAAGCCAGGTTGGATGGGGCTCTGAGCAGCCTGATCTAGTTGAAGGTGTCCCTGCTCATTGCAAGGGGGTTGGACTAGATGACCTTTAAAGGTCCCTTCCAACCCAAACTATTCTATGATTCTGTGATTTTTCTGATAATGTCAGTTAAATCACTGAGTTTTTGAAAGCACTCTGATCTCCCAGCATTTTTTAGAAAATATTGATGCTTTATAGAAGTGACTTAGAAGGGGTCCGCAAGAAAAATTAGTGTTAGGTTTAGGGTTGCAAAACATCAAACTACCTTACTAAACTGGACTTTACAACATGATTTTAACTCCAGGAAAGTTACACGGTATTAAAATACTGGAATTGGAGCCCACAGTTGAAAATTACCTGGGAAATTCCAGCATTACATATAAATCTTATTAATCATATTTCCATGCATTTTTATTTACTAGAGAAAATAAAACATGTTGACAAAATGCATTGAGTCTAATATTTCCAAATAATTTCAAGGCTGGTAACCAGTAGTAATTCCTGATTTTGTGAGGGAAAAAGAAATGTTGCTGTAATGCCTATTCTAGATGGTCTCATACTTTTGTCTTTTACTGGGTCAATATTTGATCTGCATTGGGGTGATTGGAGTGGGCAGTCGTGTAGCCCAGGGCAGCTTTCACATAGTCTCTTTCATCAAGGTACCCTTGAGCTCAGACATCGAAACCACGTCTTATGCCCTGGTCTGTGGAGAGATCCTAAGTGTCTAAAGCTCAAGTGTATGGCTGACACATCCGTTTATTGCTTAAGCGCTTGTAGCCATCACCTACAATTAAAGACTTTGCATGAAATGTACTGCAAGGAGTTTTAGATTATATTCACTGCATTGATTTTTTTCAAGGGTGTTACCCCAAAACTCAAAGATCAAGTGACTGCTGCTGCCCCTGGACATTCAAACTTAACTTTTCTTTTTCCAGACAGTGCCTTTTTAGAGGTTTTTTTTCACATTGTCTCCTCAGTGGCAGTCTTCCTACTGTTACTAGTGGGATTCATAACAACTTTGTATTTCTATGTAACAGGTTTGCTGGCCTGCAGCACAATAGACTAATGCAATTTTTATTGTACTAGCATGCATTGGGATTGTTTGCCTCCTGGAAAATGGGATATTCAGATGCCTCATTCAGCCTCTGTCTAAGCAAAAGCTATTGCCTTGTCCCAAGACATTTTCTTTATAAATGAGCTTTCCATCTTGTTGTGGAAATTGTAAATATGCATGGTCTGTAGTTCATGTTTTCTGCCTTCCTGAGCTTTACTATTATTGGTTATTCAAGTAATTTTAAAAAAGCGTTTACTTTTTGTCCCCATGCTTACTGTTTCCTAGTATTTTAGTTACAGCAAGGTGGGAAACTGGTTCAAGATAGCCTCTCAGTTATTATCATTATGAGAAACATTATTTTAGAGATTTTTCTAGGAATATCAAGATACTTTTTTTAAAAAAATAAAGGATTTTTCTTCTTTCTGGAAATACATATTTGCTTGCTTGTACTCTGATACTTAATCTTTTTGTTCCTTTGCCTTCATAGTTCGGAGGAAGGACGCATGCACTGATCCTGCAAACACTTAGTATAACCATAACTTCACTGATGTGAGTAGCCAATGTGATTACTCACATCAATAAAAAAGGAATGTACACATATAAGTGTGTTTTTCAGGATTAGCGAAGCAATGATTGCTGGATAAACAAAAAGACTGAAGGGACAGACAGGAGAAAAATGACTAGTGTTGGCCAGGTTCTTGATTTAGTTACATGGATGTGATAAATTAATAGTGGAATTCTTCTCTTTTGTCATCATGAATGTTATTATTTAGAATATTTACCAAAGGACCAAAGGATAGGGAATAGAATCCTTTCACTTTTATTCTGTTAAAATTGATAATGCGCTGCCATGGTCTCCAGCAAAGAAGAATAAGGTCCTTAACTTTTTTTAGTATGAAGGATCGTATAATGGCTGAAGCATAAACAGAAGTCTTCAGGGTGATGTGTGCCAATGCTGCCTGTAGATTATTAGATGGTGTCTCTTGGGAGAGGCAGTGAACATCACGGCAGCAAGCAAGAAGAGTGACTCAACAATGTATAAATTGAAAGAAAAGCTGTTGCCTTTCCACTCTGTTTGATCTTTAATGAAATAGCTGTAGCGTTTGAAGAAGTATCGAGCGCGAGACATCTGGGATTTCCTTTCTTCTTAGATCGTGTTCTATCTATAGATCTCTGATCGAGCGTGTAACATGGATAGGGTGGCTGCAAGCAAGAATTACTGCATGCGCTTTGGGACTCCGGGTGAAACTTGCTGCTGCCACATGAGCTCATTCAAGTTTCCTGTGGCATCTTTTTTTCCCCTCATTTTCATTCGATAGATGAAAGAACTTTAGAAAGTGTTCTCTCTATAAACGCTTCTCACCTTGAAATAAAAGAAAAATAAATGTTAATAAGTGTAATAAAACAGAGGGATAGGTTCTGGCCAAACAAGCCCATTGGTTTATAGAAGGTGTTATGATCGCATAGAATTTGGCATGTTGCCTCCCAGTGCTATGTTTTATTTTACATACCTTTGTAGCTCATAAACCCAGTAAGTTTGGTCACTAAAATAATTTCTTGTTCCAGCATAAAACTCTCATGTGAAGTTTTTTGTTAAGCATGGAATTTGTCTAGCCTGTTCAGTAATAACTGTCTGGGGTACCAGTAATTTTGAAGTGGATTGGTTCTTTTGCTCTAAGAAATGAAACTTCATCTTTCAGCAACAGTTTGTTGATTCAACAAATTATTTTGAATAAGAATAGATTATTCAAACGCAAACTCGTATTCATTTTGGTTAACCAGAAAACCCCTTTTATTTCTTGATTTCCATCATAATTGAGTTTCTCCTTGCCCCCTCGGAATAAATTGTTTTCAGAACCATGTACAAAGTATGAAGCTGTTGAAGACTTTATACTGCAGCATCACTCTTTGTAAAGAGTGTCTTTCACACAGACTCCTCATAAATTCCATCAGTGAATTCAGAGACAGTATTGTCTACTTTCTTCAAAGTAAAGACAACATTTTGAAACAACAGCGAGTTTGCCAGTGACTTCTTGTCCTCATATTCATGCCCTAAATGCCTGAATATATACTGTATGCTTTACGAAGTGGTGTCCTGGTATAATTCCTTATGTCTGTTAAGACCTGAGGTTTGTCTGAATGGAGAAAAGAGCTCTTATTTTTCTTACATCTACGTTTAAAGTAAATTGAGGCAAAGCTGTTTGAGGTGAGTACTGCTCTACCTCAGTCTGTTCTGAATTTGCTTGTGGAGAAAAAACAGAAGAGGCTAATTAGGGCAGCAAATAAGAATCTTTTCAAGATCAAGGTAATTAATATTTTTTCTGCTTTGAAAACGTCCATGACAGCAGGGCGCAGCAATCAAATTGTCGCCTGTGAGGATGGGTTGACCATCTGTAATAGTGGCAGGGCACACCATTATTGTGAGAATGTTATTAAGCTTGCAGAATAAGAAATTTGATTTAGACACGGGGAAATTTGGAGTATTGTTTGACTTGCTGCTTTTGCTTATCTCTGTGGTTCATTGCTTGTTTTTTTGCATCTTAGTTTGATATGGGTTGAATTGAATATAAAACAAACACGCACACAAACAAATAAACAAAAAAACCCACCAAAATATAGTTTGCATAGAAATTGATATGTAATTTTTTTGTATTTATTTTACAAGGCATAGTAAATAAGCAACATATGTTTTTCTGCAGAATAAACAGTAAGGGAAAACTTTAATTTTCAGTCTTTTTCCTAGACACATTAAGCACATGAAGGAAAAGTTATACTAAAATTTGTACGAAAATAGGGTAATTTTGTGGAGTTTTACACACCCATGCACATGGATAGACCAAAGCTTTCTGATTTTTTTCATTTCCCCTTGAATCAATAGAGCAAGGCAATAGTTTGAATCTATTCATCAGTTTTCCATCACAGTCTTAACAGATTTAGAAGTGTCTGTGACTGTTTATGTTCCCATGGCTTCTGCAGAAATTCAAGGCTGTTTTTGATCGGAGACTGGCCCTGGTGCTGTACTGTGAGCGGTCCAAGGAAGACTGTCAGGTGACTTGTTTGTGTCTCTAGCTTGCATCCTAAAATCTCATTGACTGATGGGTTTGAGGTCTGTTGAGAGTACTCCCCATGCTGGATAGATCTGGAGAAGGGAATGGTGGTTATCACTTTCCACGTAGCCTAGGCATGTTCCTTCCTACAGTTGTACAGATATTGTCATCGAATGGTTTCTTCCTGTTCTAGGGACCGAGATTTGGACAAATCCCTTAAGCTGTTTTTTGTTTTGTTTTTTTTTCTTCCTGTGGCATGTTGTGAATTTTGAGGCCTTTGGTTTTGTAGATATTTATTCTTGTGCTTGCTGTTGTTACTAGTGGATGTTTTGCTGTTGGTGTAAGCTGAGAGCACAGCACGTGTTCTGTAGAACCTTTTGAACACAATGCCAGTGGTACAGACGGCTGGCAATACTGCCATGACCACCTTGTCTTGTCTTCATTAAGTCTGAGACAGAATTGCACATAACTATTAATTGGTACCATATGACCTTTAGGCAAATGTAAGGTGGGATTAGAAAGACAGAGGCAGCTGGTTGGGAAAAGATTTAGTTTAGATATTTGATTAGAGCTTTGTGGATTTATTTTTTTTCCTCCTCAATAAAGATGTGATAAGACATGCTGAAATCTTCCAGTGCCTTGTGGCAGTGAAGACTTTGTGGTTGTATTGTCCTGTGAGCTTCTGCTTGGGGTTGGAACTTCTGAAATAATTTTAAAGTGAAATTAATATCGGAACTCCTGAATAGAAGACCAGACATTCAAATTACACCCGAACTTGTGCGGGGTGTATGCTTTCTTAAATGAGCCCTTTGGCATAAAACTTCGTGGACTCTTGTTTTGGGGCAAATGTGAAGATTTTTCTCAAGTCCTTCACCAAGACGTATTACTTGAGTGAAATTTCTGCAGATGGGCACGTCCCAGGATCTTATTCCTTAGGTTTGCAGTACTGTATGTAAACTGAAGTAGTAAGTTACAGCAGAAGTAAAAAGACAGCTTTACACAGGGATGCTAATTAGACTTAGCCAACAGTGAATTATGAAGCAATATGCATTATCTAAGCCCTGTGGATAAATAGTAAATCATGGTGTAAATGCTCTTTAAACATATTTTGGTCTCGTTTTAAAAAAAATCTCTTCCTTGTTTGAGAATTTCTGATTTTTCTTCCATCTAAAGCATGTCTTCAGTATAAAATACAGTGTCTTTGTTTGTGAGCTGATTTTTCAAGATAAAATAATTTCCTCTATTATTCTCCTCCTTTTTTTGAATTCTCCAGAATCTGACTTTATAACTAATTAATTTTGTTCTGCAACCCTTAGCCATCTGTATTCTTGGATTCTGGCTGGTTTACATTATGCAAGCTGTAGGCAATGCACAGCTCCTAACCCAAAATCCCAGAAGCTGTCATATATTTTTTCATGTGATTTTTACAAAGGGCAATCTCTCATCATGAAAATGAGTTTTGGTGGTGAAATGTTACCTGCAGCTGAAACTTTAGCTTTGCGTGACATATATGGTATGAATAAATAAATTGCAGAGCTGCGCAGCTGCTTTACCTTGAAACCGTATCTGGGGAAATGCTATACTTTGAGCAGAAGAGCATACGTAGTTTGCTGTGCCAGTTCGTGGGGCAGGACCTGCTTGGCAAGGATAGCTGGCAAAATCCTTCGTCTGTCATTTTTACTGCGTCTCTCCCATTTCTGTGATTAATTATCCCCCAGATGCAGCAATCACCATGAAAATCAATGTAGGCTGTTTTGTTCTTTGAAAGTTTGTGTCTGCCTAGTTAGTTGTTGATTCATAGCTTGTGGCGCTCTGGTCAACACTTCTTGTGCTTCTGTTGTTAGGGATTTAAATTCAACGATAAAACCTTCTACGTTAATCTGTCGTAGGCTGTGGAGTGTTTAGTGTACCATGTGTGAATGGTCAAAGGAATTAAATATGGAATAAATAAATAATGGATAAGGCCTACAGGACCAATGTTTTGTCTGCACTTCTAGCAGATATATCTGTAATATTAATGTAATATTTCCTCTGTTTTTAAAGACACTTCAATTCTCTTTAATGCTGTGGAAAAGTTCTGGCAGGCTGACAATAACAGTAACCTACTGTGGGCATAAAAACCAAACACAAACTGAAAGAAAAAAAAAAAAGTTATAAGAAAAAAGCTCACTTATTTAAGGTGACTGAGGATGGCTTAGATCCCCAGGTGGAAGGTGTCTTCCTGTGTGGCATATATACTGACCAGAGACCAATGTAGCCGTGATGGTCTAGATCTCTCCACCCTCTGAAGAAATCCTGTTGGAGGAAAAATACTAATCAGGGAAACAGCTGAGCTTCTTGCAGCCTTCTCTGCATTAGAAATGTCCTCTGAGGCAGAAGAGTGTGTGTGTTAGGATCAGATATACTCTCTGAGTATTTACATGTCTACAGCAATTTCTGTTTTCAGGGTCTTTGATGAAGGACAGTAGCACAGCACACCAAATCTGTTTCATCAGAGTCTAATACTTGTGGATATGTTAGGATTTCTGAAACAGTTGCCTTTGGGAGGATGGAAAGATGGAGCATCCTTCAGGATGTGGTCTCAAGAATCCCATAGAGGACCAATGACCCTAGAGTGCAGCCACTGAGAGCTTGGGGAAAGATGCAGCAAGTGAGCCCGGGTGACTAAGTTGTTCTGCGGGGACAGCCAAGCCTCTGTCACTGAAGTGCTTATCTTTGGGATCCTCCTGGTGATCGAGTCAGAATGGCTTAGCAGTTGGTGGTCTGTATGAAAATAGAATGAAGAAGGAAAATATTATGGAAGGTGACTAGAAATAGTAGAAATCGTAGACTTCAGATCGCTGGAAATGTCTGTGTTGATTATACCCAGAGCAGCCTAACCTGTTATTTTTAACTAAGTGCAAGGAGATCCCTTGTGGATAATGGCATGACAGGTACTGTAGTGTAAGGGATATTTTGTATGTCAATCTATGTATCTTTTTTAAGTCATCCATACCTTTGCCTCCCTCCCTGCACAACAGCCCTGTCTACTTTTCTCTGTTCCTTGATGAGCAATAAAGACAGACTTCCTTCAGCTACTCAGTTTTCCCCGTTAGCGAGTCCTCAGAGTTTGGTGGCCATTTAATATTCTGGGTGCAAAACAAGCCTTCCCCCCACCCCCCCCCCGTGATA
>Ga0065711_1051779_pt1 | contig 10236 bp, 3 predicted proteins | sample Hoacrofraction12_FD_59098 | JGI IMG/M metagenome (GOLD analysis project Ga0065711, IMG submission 59098) | Hoatzin crop microbial communities from Cojedes, Venezuela - Epithelial fraction 12 v2 (version 2) | ecosystem: Host-associated > Birds > Digestive system > Esophagus > Crop | place...
TTTTTTTTTTATTTTGCCTTTTTTTTTTTTTTTTTTGTTTAATTGCGCACAGAGACCTAGATATAAATACAGGCTAATTTCCTGATCTCCAGTTTCAAATCACATTTGGCCTTCAGGCTGTTAATAATGTTTTTTTAATGAATGACCACTCAAAATTACAGGCAAATTCTTACAGAATTGTATATTTCCCTTATAAAATTAGAATAAATGATTATTATAGTTGTTATAATACATACCTTGGGACATAATATATTGTGAACACTAATCACACCAGCCGCATTATGTTCTAGTTATTTGGGAGTGTTACCAGCCTATTGTTTATTCTAAGCTGCTTACGAATCAAATCTTTGCCCAGACTGTGAGTGCTGGTTTCCTTGCGTTTATAAATAGCAGTAAAATAGGAATAAAGCCCAGTGAAATGTTTCCCTCCAAAATCAAGATTAAATTCATGTTGTCTGTGATTTTACTTCATGAGCAAGCAGGATGACAGTCCTAGTATTTGAGTCATCCTTTGAAAATACTGTATAAAAAGACACGTTTCACAGCAGCTGATGCATTGCTGTGGCCCACTGTGTTCACTGGTGCTTCACACAGGCAGATAGCTTCAGTCATCCATGGGGCAAAAGTTGCAGAGCTGAGACCAGAAAACAAAACAAAACAAACAAAAACGTCAGAGCTTACTGTTGTCAGTGGTTTCCATGGTTTCTGGACCAGTTCTAAAATAAATAGTTAAATATTCTCTAAAGTAAAGGGGAATTTGTAGTTACATGGGAACTGCAAGCTGTATTCTTAAATCCATTCTTTGTGTTCAGCAGTAGTTTCATGTCTGAAAGCACCACTACCTCATTCCTTTTAAGAACATTCTTGTAGCTTTTATGTTCACATAACAAGATTCTATATTTTACATTTTTTTTTTCTATTATTTAGACAGACTGGTGCTTTAACTTATTTTATATTTTAAATGAATACAAGGACTGTTACTGTAATTGAAGATTTTGAGGTTAAAAATGACAGAACTCCAAATTTGAAGTTAGTTCTGATGAAGTTGAATAGCTTATGCTGCATTACATTTTGCATATTTTATGAATATGCAATAATAAATGGTGGAATGACAATGGTTACATTTAAATTAGGAAGAGAAAATAGAACTGCGTATGGTGTATGACCAAATTATTGTTGCCAAATTTACCTTCCAGAGCTGATCAAAGTCCATTTGTGTTGGATTATCACCAAAGAGTGTTCCTTTCCTCCATGTTTCTGAAGCTTTTCAACAGAAAAAAGAGGCTAGGGAAGAAGAGTGGTCAAAATAAATGAAAGAAGTGTACTCTGAAGAAAAAAGAAATATGCTATTTATGCTTCAAAAGCTTCTTATTTTTTTTAATAATAACTGTGCCTCTGGTTGGATGAGTGTTCAGTTCTCCAAGCAGAGTTACTTATGCTTATACATATACTTGCAGACTGGCATTATTTATACTTGGTTGGTTTATTTTACATGTGTATGTCTGTAATCTTAAGAAGTTTTTAGTTCACTACAATACATAAATAAGAACTGCATTTTCATCCAGTTGTATAGAAAAGAGAATCTGCAAGATGATATAGGTGTAAAAATACTGCCTTCAGAAGTTTAACAGTTTTCTAGTGAACAGTATAAACTCTTGCCCCCACACCTCCTCTGGCAGCCCTTGACATACATCTCTTCGCATGTCTCCTTTGCTTGCTTTCTGCTGGTTCCTCTTAGGACAGGCTTTCTTTGCTTACCTACCATTAGGGTGAAGTCAGATCATGGTGAAGATTAATTACGAGATCAATATTGTCATTTGTTTTCTATAGCTTAACTTTTACCCCATATTCACACTTTAGGAGGGTGGTTGTTTTTTTCTTTTTTTGGAGTAGAGCTACTGACCAGCCTGCTGGTACCATGTTGAAGAGTTAACCCATCATGGCTCAGCTCAGACATCCGCTACACCTGCATTTAGCTGAATACTCAGTCTGATGCTGTTTTGCTCCAGCACGCTGCAGTCTGGAAAATCACTGTGTTTCACTGAAAAGAATCCAACAACCTCCCTTCCAAAAATTGCCTTGTTTTTTTTTCAGCAGCTGTGCATCAACATCAATAACATTTTGTGAAGGTTTTTATTACAGAAATGATTGTGCAGTACCCTGTGCCACCGTTTTGTATATTGCAGATCTGTCAGTAAACCAAGAGATTCTTGTGGGGTATGAGAGAGATTTACATGTTGCGTTTTACTCACAGAAGCATGATAGTTACCTCTGCTTTTCAATTATAAGTCCCTTCTGGCTGTATGCTCACAGACCATGAAAAACTAATGATTCAGCAATAACTTTTAGTGCGGAAAGTACCTGGGAATACCAAATTGGTACTTTATTCCCATTATCAATTCCTAAGTGAACACAACTTTCCATATACTTACCATATACTTACCTTATTGTGTGAAGTCATGGGCTACAGAGCATTTCACATGTAGACCACAGGGTCAGTCATTCAAATCTTGCCTAATCAGGAGCATCCACTGATTGGTAACTGCATGAGACTCTAAGGGCATAAATACATGCAAAAATCCATAATCAAAATTGACATATTAATGTTCACATTGTTATCATGTGTAGACTCCAGGGCCCCTTACCTTAGGAACTAAGTCTTTGTTTTTAATAACTTGCAATTTTAGGTACCTCATATGAACAGTGATAGCAGAGGCCAGTTACTGAAAAAGCAGGGGAAACTCACATTCTGGAAACAGTGATATAGTCTAGATCTGTTAAATAAACCACAAAGCTATCATTCTTTAAAAAGCAGCTGCAAAACTATGACACAGAATTATGGGAACTGTTGCAAAAGCTAGACAAATGCTTAATGCAGTCCTTCCTACAAGGTAACAGATTGTGAAAATCCCAAAGAACTATGTTGTTTAAGTCGCTTCTCCATTGTTGAGTGCCCTACAGCTCACCATGGATCTAATACAAGAAGAGCAAGGTTAACTACCAAAAGGTTTAGTTAATCTACATAAAGAAAGCATCAAAAAGATTGTGTTCTTCACAGATTCACTGTATTACATAATTATTATTTTAACTTTTTAATAAACCCTTATTTCCAGAAAGGCATGTGAAGCAGAGTTTTAGGCTTTGTCAAGAACTCTGGGACAAGCATGTGACATGTCCTAAATAATTCATTACGTAAGTGGCTGAAGAAGCTTTCTATTTGTTCTCCAGCATCACTTTATTTTCAAATACTCACATTCTGGTTTTCAAAGCATGTTTCCACCCTGAATGCAGCTGAATCCACAGACTGCATTCCCTCAGCCTATCTGTACTTGAATACAAGAGGTTTCTGTTTATAAAGCTAATGACACAACACGCCAGACCAGCTCAACAGTCACAGAGAGACTTTTCTTTAAGTCCCTCACTCTTCTCACCTGTTATTTCCCTCTTCCAATACCTCATCTATATGTGAAGGTACTCTTGTCTGTACAGTGAGCATTTTGTTGCCGCTTTCACTTTGTGGCCTCACATCAGGAGAGATCCTTCTGAAGCTGTCATTAGGAGAAATAAACCAACAGCAAATCCCATCTTTCTGTATGTGCATAATGAAAATATTATACAAAATGGTAAGAACAGAATAAGTAGAAGCTGTTACCATATATCATGGAGGAATAGAAAAGGGACGGGAGCTTTCAGGGAAATACTTGCAGCACTTGCTTCTAAAGTACAGGTTGCTGTTGATTCTATACACAAACACATTTTTTAAATGATAAATTGTCCTTTCAATTATGAAACATACTTAATGTCAAAGGGAGTCAAAGAACAGGGAAGTTATTGTCAAGAGAAACTACAGAGAGGACCAAAGCATGACTCAGTCTTGAGCAACATCAGACCAGCAATCAGCTGGTTACTCTGGTGATTTCACTTCAGGGGAGAGGGATGCATTTGGTCCGTGATGCCTTCTTCTGTACTCCACTGAATCTTCCAAAACACACTTTTGTGATTATTGCAGTAAGTATCTGCAGTTGATGGATTACACTGTAGTTCATGAATTTCTCCTGCTATGCACCCTTCTGGTAGCTTGTCTGTGTTTTTTTGCTTTCTATCAACTTCTGCTCCAAATCCATTAATCCCCTGTTTTTTTCTGTTCCCCTCTTCTCAAAATCTGCTCTTCCTGATGTCAAATTTCGACTTCATATACAAGTGTTTAGTTATGAATTTACATAGACCATCCCTATTTTGAGGTACATCTCTTGCAGATTGCAGGGTCTGCCCAAACCTCTACTGCTCTGTGTGATTAGGCAGAACTTTACACAAAGAGAAACTACCAAATCTTTCAAACATCCTTGTCTGGTCACGTAGTCAGTGCCTGGCTGTGCATGGGGCTTGTATGTCCTGTAGTGATAGGGGAGTAAGTGGATCTTCATGGTTCTGATTTAAACACTGGATGTGATTAAAGGTCTTGAAAGAAAGTTGCATTTCCCTGATCACCATCCTTACTTTCAGGAACGGGTTTTGCACATAATTCTCGGGAACTCCTGTTAAGTCCCTCCTCACACCGGCTGATACTCAATAACCCTTCCCGGTTTCAGTTAAATAATATACAAAAACAAGTGTGTTAGGATCTTGCTCTTATACCATATTAAGAGACCATAAGGTGAGGATAAGTAATATGAAGACTGTTCATCTATTTCATCCTTAAACACAGGGTACATATTTCTGGAAAACCGCTATAAGATAAATATCTGCAGCTCTTCCTCAATAAAACACTCAGTGGAATTCAAAACCAGTTTATTTTTTTTTCTTTCATTTCAAATCTATAAAATATTAAGGAAGTCATACAGTTGAAACAAAAGTCTGTCCTTCAAAGAAAAAGAAGATTGCAGTCCTGTTATTTCCAAGTTTATGGGGCTGACATTTTTCTCTCCTTGGGATTTTATAACAGTACGAGTCAGTTAATTGGATTGAAAGCCAAGGGCTGTCACAACTCAGATTCAGAAATAGAGCACTACATTCATATACATTTGCAGAGACAGACAAAGATATTTATTACTATGACTGTTTAAAAAAGTACTCACAGTACAGGGAGCTTAATGGTCAGTGTAGAAGAAGGTTTAAATACAGAAAAAGCAGCCATGGAATTCTTTTGTTTTCAGACCTTCCTGTGTGTAAAAATATGCAAGCTGTGTAATTTTAAAGTATCTCTTTCTCCTCTGCATATTGCAGTGAAAATTTAGCTCAGTAAAGCCATCCAACACATCCAATCACTTTGTTGTTCATCTGCCAGAAAAAACTGTATCTGAGTAGTTACTGCCTACCTTGAAGTATCTATCCATGCTCCTCTCCTTGGAATCCGCTAAAAATTTAAAAGAAATCATCAAGTTCAAAAATAAATCACTTCTTGAAGATTGCTGGTTTACTTTGAGGAGAGATGTTCGTTACGATATCTTTAATCCATGCACTTGTGTCAAGATGTAATGACGCAGTTGCAGAGTGAATTTCCAAATTTAAGACCAAAAGGAAGAGTTATCTAAAATATCTAATTCAGAAATGCTATGCAAAAAAACAGTGGAGGATCATCTGTAATTCTGACTATTGAACTCTAGCAGCTGTATATGTAACAAGGTAGTAGGTGAGTCAAAGCTGTAAGAAAGTGAGAGATTTTGGATTTTCTTTCTTTCAGAGTAAATGAATGTGAAACCTGTGCTAGTTTTTAACAATGTCTTCTAATAGCATACATGTGATTGCGTGGTTTTCTTCCATTTTGTAATGCAGTCTGGGGTCCCCAAACTCAGTGCAATGAAATGTGACCTTGCATACAGTAGAAGGCAAATATAAGACTCACTACTCAATAGACGATTGTGACAGCAATTTGCAATAATTCCCCTGACAGGTCCTACATTTAAACACACCACAAAAAATCATATGTTCACAGAGGATGAAACCCACATGCTATAGAGAAAACATGGTCTACATTACTAGAAGTATTTCTACCTTCTCAGCCTCTTTCTTAACATGCTGAACAGAAAACTGTGTGGGCACTAGCAATTAATTATCTTTTACTCCTTAAAGCACTTTAACACACATTTTACTTTCAGATAGTAGCATACATCTTACACTGGCTTTGGACACCAATATAGAGTCTTGCACGCGTCAAAAGGCAAGCTGGGCATCAACTGATTTGGTGAAGATAACGTTCAGTTTAGAGAGATGCATCTCTAAATTTTCTCAGTGTAACGCATGGTGGACTTGGAGGAAAGAAAATCTCCAGAATTGCTATTCAATAATTGTTACCAGTGGTCTAAGTGAACTGTATGCTGCTTAATGGTTGTTAATGGTAGTGGTGTGGCTTGGTGAGTGTGAAGGAGCTTTAGGAAAAGGAAGCATGAAGGTCCATCCAGAGGCTCCTAAGCAACATATGCTTGAAAAACAGTAGGAGAAAACCCGCCAGCTACTCTCTTTTGGACTCGTATGTTGTTACTCATCAGAGTTTATCTTCGTCGTGATTTAAGCTGAGATAATTTGAGGAAGACTGAGAACATGTTTATGGCCGTTCACCACTAGTCTAATAATCCAGCAAGTTTGCTATGATGATTTGGATATTTGCATTTCTTCTTGATATCTTAGTATTAGGGGAATTAATCAAACTGTTTGAAAGGGGTCCAAAGTGCAGCCGCTCTATTTCCCAATCAAGTTGCAAAAGAATGAACTATTGATCCATCATCACACCATAATCTCCCGATAACCTTGTGATAGCTGTTGCAGATAATTTCTGTACATATATATATGTAGACTATATGGGCTTTTGTACATGCTCAGGAGGAGTAGAGTAGCTCTGCTGTCTCTGAGATTCTTCCAATAACTGCAGGATAAAAATGGCTTTGGCAAGCACTTCAATGGAGCTAGATTGCTGCTGAAAGTACAGGCAAAGGTTTAGTGCATTTTATGGTACCTTCCTGCAGTACTACTGAATTGTGCAGTACTACTTTAGTACTACTAAATTAAGCAAGTGGAGGAAAAGAAGGGTATCAGGAGTAGTCAGCATGGATTCACCAAGGGGAAATCATGCCTGACCAGTCTAATAGCTTTCTACGATGGCATGACTGGCTGGGTAGATGAGGGCAGAGCAGTGGATGTTGTCTACCTTGACTTCAGCAAGGCTTTCGACACAGTCTCCCATAACATCCTCATAGGAAAGCTCAGGAAGTGTGGGCTGGATGAGTGGTCAGTGAGGTGGACTAAGAACTGGCTGAATGGCAGAGCTCACAGAATTATGATCAGCAGCACAGAGTCTAGTTGGAGGCCTGTAACTAGTGGTGTTCCCCAGGGGTCAGTATTTGGCCCAGTCTTGTTCAACTTACTTATCAATGGCCTGAATGAAGGGACAGAGAGTACTCTCAGAAGGTGGCTGATGACACAAAACTGGGAGGAGTGGTGGATACACCAGAAGACTGTGCTGCCATTTAGCATGACATGGACAGGCTGGAGAATTGGGCGCAGAGGAACCTGAAGAAGTTCAACAAGGGCAAGTGCAGGGTCCTGCACCTGGGGAGGAACAACCCCATACACCAGTACAGTCTTGGGGCGGACCAGCTGGAGAGCAGCTCTGCGGAGAGGGACCTGGGAGCGCTGGTGAGTGACAAGTTAACCCTGAGCCAGCAGTGTGTCCTTGTTGCCAAGAAGGCCAATGAGATCCTGGGATGCATTAAGAAGAGTGTGGCCAGCAGGTCAAGGGAGGTTCACCTTCCCCTCTACTCAGCCCTAGGGAGGCCCCATCTGGAGTACTTTGTCCAGTTCTGGCCTCCCCAGTTCAAGAAAGATGAGGAGCTACTGGAGAGAGTCCAGCGGAGGGCTATGAGGATGATGAGGGGACTGGAGCATCTCTCCTACAAGGAGAGGCTGAGGGAGCTGGGCTTGTTTAGCCTGAAGAAGAGAAGGCTGAGAGGGGACCTAATAAATGCTCATAAATATCTTCAGGGTGGGTGTCAGGAGGATGGGGCCAAACTCTTTTCGGTGCTGCCCAGTGACAGGACAAGGGGCAACGGGCACAAACAGAAGCATAGGAGGTGCCGTCTGAACATGAGGAAAAACTTCTTGCCTCTGAGGGTGATGGAGCTCTGGAACAGGCTGCCCAGGGAGGTTGTGGATTCACGTTCTCTGGAGTAATTCTGGACCCACCTGGACACAGTCCTGTGCAGCCTGCTCTAGGTGACCCTGCTTTGGCAGGGGAGGTTGGTCTAGATGATCCCCAGAGGTCCCTTCCAGCCCCTACCATTCTGTGATTCTCTGTGCACCTTTCTTTGTGCTGCATTTGTCTGCAGTTAGGGGATTTCTGGGATTTCTGTCTGTGGCATGAATCTCCTATTGCAGTGCTTTTCAGAGCTCTGAGAGAACCCTTTTTCATGCACTCTATAACTTTATTTTCTTCAACTTTAACTTCCTGATTTGAAATCAGGTAGAAGGACAACAAACAGATTAAGTCCTTTAGTATCATGAATGAACACATGCGGTAGACTGTGCAGGCCTGATTTTCTGTGAATCGTAAGTTATTTAATACTTTGATTCTGTAAAGCCCAAACCACATGAGATTTCTATCATTTTAGGCTTCTTTATCAAAATACAGCACAGCATTGAGCTATTTACTTCATAGAGTAAGTGTCTGTGTTAAGAGAGATCAGATATAAGGAGAAAGAAATCTGTGTGTAATCATTAACTTTCCTTTTCTCATAAAAGGAAGGAAATTGAAAAATGATCTTAATAAAAGTCGTCACATAATCTGAAAATATAGTCATAAATTACCTCCCGAAACACAGACACATTTGAGATGCAAATTACTTTTAAAGTCATCTAAAAGTAATTTGCTGCTCAGATCTTAATAAGACGAAATTTTCACAATGTTAAAGAGAGCAACAGACGTTGTTTTCAATATTTATTGAAAAACAGTTGTGTTGTTGTAACACAATACTCTCTTACTGACCTTTTTTCCCTGTCTGCTTTGTTATGTTTCATTAAAAGCTCTTATCACCAAATTGTTTTCCATAGCAACTTGGGATCACAGTAGCTTCCACTGACAGAAGTGTCCAGATTGTCATAAAGACCTGCATGTGTCAAATGCTAAAGTAGCACTTCACAGAACTACAATAAAGCAAAAGAAAGCAGAATTAAAACACAACAAAATAGTTTTCTTTCTCTGTTTTTCCTAAACAAAACAAGGATTTTCCTTCAAAGTAGTTTAAAAAGAGACCAACCTATACTAGACTCAAATCTAGCAGTATTTCTATGCAATACTTTAAAAGGTCCCAGACTTTATTCAAATTTGCTGTTGTTATTAGTGAGAGCTTAATCTCTGAATTCATTGGAGGCAAAGTTAGGCTGGAACTGTGCTGATTTTATGGTTTACTAATCGCATTTTGTAATACCTGTGTAAATAAATGTGTGGGTGTGAATCGCCTGCTTTGGTGCCATCTTCATGTATAAAAATTTTAAAATATCCAAAGCCAATGTAGCATCAGTAAATGTACTGACCTAATAGCTTTTAACAAAGTGGAAAGACAGAATTCTTGCAGTCTGCCTGGAAAGTGAGCGAGCACAAGCTCCGGCAGATAGCTGAGGTGACTAACCTGCAGCATGGGACACCCCTTTACAGAAATAGTCTGTTTGGCAGCTTCCTCGTGTTTGTGCTGGGCACGTACCAGCCACACCGCTCAAGCTATTCTCACCTGTGGCAGTGTGAGGAAAATTCGTCTATCAGGTAGCTGCTTACCAAAGTGCTCACAGCTTGACAGATTATATCGTGATCTCACCTGGGAGGTTACTGGAAGCCGGTTCAAATCCGAAAGCAGTGCCCTTTTGTTCTCAGCATCGACACCATTTAGAAAAGCCACACAGCAAGTAAGAGGTGTCAGGAATCCCAGAACTGAGTCCCACACACCAGAGCTGTCTATTTGTGGTGCAGCTGATGGTTGGATAATTTTGACAGGACTGGTAATACAGTGGAAAGGATTTATTTCTCTTCTCAAGTGCAGATATAGGCAAAAAGATTTTCATACTCTCTACCTGTCCTGGGTTTGGCCAGGACAGGGTTAATTTTCACCGGACTCCAGGAAGGGGCACAGCCGGGGGGTGGGGCCTGACCCCACCTGGCCAAACAGAGCCCGGTATTCCATACCATGTGACGTCACGCTGGGTTCCGGTGGGGGGGGCGGCGCGGCGGGAAGGCACTCGCGGCTTGGGCGGGCG
>Ga0065711_1051781_pt1 | contig 10236 bp, 4 predicted proteins | sample Hoacrofraction12_FD_59098 | JGI IMG/M metagenome (GOLD analysis project Ga0065711, IMG submission 59098) | Hoatzin crop microbial communities from Cojedes, Venezuela - Epithelial fraction 12 v2 (version 2) | ecosystem: Host-associated > Birds > Digestive system > Esophagus > Crop | place...
GTAACTGTGTCTCTTCGGTGCACACGTTTGGAGGAGAGATCCCCCGTGTGCCCGGCGCCGCAATAAAGAATACCTGCTTAATAGTCTGCCGACTATTGAGTCTTCAATTCCGGCTTTTCACGGCATCAGTTTGGTTTTGCATCTTTTAAGAACAGTACACAAGGAAGCTAACATGGTAAAAATCCCAACTACTTGAAGCCAAGTGTTACATACATCAAGGTGTCCGTCTGCTGACTTTGACAATATTGATGCTAATGCAAAAATATTAAGTAAAAGGCAAACGAATAAAAATGCATAACTGGAAGACAATACCTTAAAATATAGAAGAACAGGACAAACAAATCCGTTCAATAAATTTTGTGTCCTTCTCAAAAATGTTTTCTTTATTAATATGACTAATAAAGTTTGGCTAGAACAAAGCAATAATTCATGCATGAAAAATGGAAAGCATAAACACAGTTACTGTTTGGAGAAATAAGGGTAAACATACACACATTTAAGAAGCCCACAAGAGCAAAATAAAGGTCTGTTCACAATAAGAATATTAATTCTGAATTAATTTATTGTATTTTTTTAATATGCATGGCAGCATTAGGCTAACATTTATGATATCTGAACATAAAACCATGTGTATCAACTATTCAAGACTACATATTGAGAGTCTGCTTAGAACACAGATTAAACCTTTGGTAAATGATGATGAACCAGCAGATGGTACAACGTAAAAGTAAAGCATTTTTTCACTTTCAAAGCAAAGTACTCATGCACAAACCCAGCTTAACTTCAGCTGCCCACGACTTTCCCACACAAGGTACTTCTAGGTTTCTCAGATGGAGCTGGGAACCAACACTGCAACTCTGCTTACAGACATAGTCCTGTGCTTCTACCATCATAAACGTACATATGCATATGTTATACCAAACAGATTGCACTTCCTTCAGAACAAAATACAGTATTACACACAAACAAAGCATATATATACAGATTTTACTGCTATCACCTTGTCATCTCTTGTTAGTCATATTCATAGTTGCAGGTTTGTAAACTACTTAGAGAAAACATTTTGATGTGAGTTCACACATATATTGTCTAAGACTCACCTAATTACCTACACAAATTCTTTCAACAAGAAGATACAACAGTATCCTGTGAAGTTCTTTGAGAAAACTTCAGAACTATATTACTGAATTACATTGCCATACTTTTGGGTAATTTACACGTGCAGGTTGTACAGAGGTGTATGTGCTACAATTTCATTTCCAAAGAGTTTGGCATTTCTAAGACTTTAATTACATTCAGTTAGCACTACCACAGATGTAAAAATTAAAATACCTAAGAAGGTTTTAATACAGAAACCAATAACTTACCCGATCTAACTGGTATCAGGTCTAGTTAAAACAACAAATTATTGACCATCCATCAATGTCTCTCCAGCTTGTCTTACTTCACATGTCTCCCCCCGGCTCCCCCACCATCCTCCAGCAGGACAGGACAAAACATAAAGAATGAGCACGAAAGAGCTCATGGGTTCAGATAAAGATGTTTTATCAGGTGAAGGAAAGAGTGAGGAAGAAACAAACCAAACCCCACCAGGCGAAGCACAAGAACTCGCCAGCCACCACCCCATGGGCAGAGGACGCCGCAACAGCCACCTCAGCAGCAAACCCCTTCCCGCCCTTTTTAACAACTGAGCACAGCCTCATACAGAACGGAACACACCACTGGCTGGCTGGGAGGGCTGCCCCGCTCGCTTGCTAATAGCCCCCCAGGTGTCAGGGTCTCTGAGGTGTCACCTCAGACACCAGAGCTGACCCCAGCCAGAGCCAGCACACGAACGTCACTGACAGAGCAACCTGAGTACTCACCCACAGCACCACAGTGCTCCTGCGGCACCTACAAACCATAAGCAGTATTTTCTTGTAAGCAAAAGGTTTACACACTGGATATTGGCAGGTAGCCACGAGGAACTGTAGGCTGTGAGAAACATCCAAACATAAAATGGCCATTTTAAACACAACTCTTTCTCACCAATCCTTACCCACATCAGGCTCGCAGTCACTTGTTCAAAACAGCAAAGATAGTTTCAAGGCCTAAGAAAAACAGGATGGAGTCAGCTAAGCGTATCTTCCATGTTCCACCCACTATTTCAGTGTTCTCATTACGTTTAACGTAAGTGGCTCTTCCTTTTCAAGGAACTGAAGTAACCATGTTGTCACTGTAACTCCAAAGCCTTCACTCTTAAACATCTCTGAAAGCAGCTACTTACCTATCTGGCAACACTGTGAGGTCAACTGGTGACACTAGCACCACCTGGCCCTCAGTGTACACACTTATGTGCTTCTGTGCTGAACATATATGTGTAAGCACACATATAAAATGTGTGCGTACACAAAGAAAATAGTCACTGCAGTCAGCAAGGTCTCTGCTACTGAATCAATCTGTAATCAAGGGAGACCCTGATGACCTCCGGACTTCCCTTCACTGCTAAGGAAAATACAAGTAGAAATGCCTGTAAAACTTGCATACCCACAGACGTTTTCAGCGCAGCCAGTCTCCACAGTACTCATCTATACAGAGGTGAAGCCCGAGGACCAGAGGCTTCTCCAGCCCCCGACAACACAGAGAGAGAGGAAATTTTCACCAATTCCAAGTACACAAGACTTCAGCCATTATTAGCATATAAGAACCATCAAAGCTGCCTCTTTTTCTCAAATATGGGGGGAAAACCCCAAGATAAATATGAGCTAAGACTGTAGAAAACACTTTCCATAGGGCACAGTGATTTGGCTTTAAACCAATTTTTTTATTAATTAAACTGTAAGCAGAAAAAGCAGTAGTCGAGATGCATTTTAATTTACCTCTTAATTTTTCTACTTTGTGCAAGTGCTCTGTAAAATAACATCCCCAAACCTGCTCTGACACCCATGTATTACAATAGGCACAGGAGATAGGCACATCAAGGACTGAAGAAAAGGTGTCTTTAAGTTGCTCCTGCAGTTCTTCAGTTAAAAAAATTAAAACATGCTTGCAATTGAAGTAAAAAAAAGTTTGGAAACAATCTCATTTTGCTCATTAAAAGTTGAATTCACACTGCTTTCAAGTCTGTGCTATACTGTTTTGAGTTGGGAGAGACTGAAAAAAGTTTGCTGTTTCCTTTTTATTTTAAATCAGTTCCTTAAGTGACATTTACAAATTCTAAATGCAAATTAAGCTGGGCTGTTATATCATCTTTACACTTCTATACAGAAGTCTGACTACTAAATGCTAGAATAACAAATACAGCAAATCTTAAGAGCTCAAAAAAGAAAACAAATAATTCATACCTTCATTCCATGTAGTCTGCAGCCAGAAATCTTACTCTTTCCCTAATAAAATCTGAGCAATTCCAACTCAGGTAAATATAATAGTGTTTAAAACTTCACTTAAAAAGACCCAAGACCCTACATTTCCCAATTTTCTCATACACAAATACAAAATCAAAAGCCAAAATCTCCTTTTAAAGGCTACCACTTGTCCTCTCCTGCCCATTACAGTCATCAGCAAACCCCACACTTCACCAGAAACAAAACCTTCCAGAGTTTTAAAAAAATTTTTACATTTCCTCAAAGCAGCAGAATTCAGGTTTCCTAGTTTCCGACTCTAGCTTTAAGAAGCTTTCTTGCAATGTTAAAGAAGTCAGCCTTTCTTCTCCCCTCTTCAGTGCTAAGGAGGCAGCCTTATCAGCCTTACACATCACACATGAGGGGGTTTGAGTTTTTTGTGGTGGGAGGAGGAGAGCGTGGCTGCCACAGATGCATATAATTCCACCACTTCAGGTATGTAGACTACACTCAATCGCAGGTGCAGGTATCTGCTCACATGGCTCAGCAGGTTCATCTCCAAGGGATACCAATTTGCCCTTCAGGTTTGCGTATTTTATTCACTAATCAGTACCTTCATCAGAGCAGTTTGGGATTCAGTACTGCATTTGCTGAAGATGACCACAACATTTCAGCACACATTCAAATAGCTCTAGACTTAATGTGGCCAAGAAGCATCTATGCTTGTAGTGCAAAACACAGAATTATTTGGGTTTTTAATAAACTATGTGAGTTTTAAAACAAATTTTAAAATCTGCAGAAACTGACAAAGTTTGATTAGGAGCCAGAAGAATCAACTATCAGCAGATAAAAGCAAACAGACAAATCATCTGTCCAAAAAATAGAGGGACGTCTGTGAAACACCACTTTTAATGCCGCTTCAGCAGCATTAAAAGGCGTAGAGGGCAACTTCACCTTTAAATTCACCCTCTGGCTTGCCCCCAAAGTCCTTTAAACAATCTTGATGGCTTTATATCAAGAAGACAAGATAATCACTATGACAAATGGCAATAGTTAAATTTTCAATATTAATTCACTCATAAGCACATCGCCTGTCTGCCACTTCTCTCCCATGTGAAGTCTGAGACCTTAAAGTGCTTGACCAAGCGAAGCCTTGTTACACCTTTGTATACAGCTCCTATTTCACTCTCAAACACTCTGTGGCAAAAGGCTGAGGGAACAATTTTCACCTTTCCCCCTCAGCCACACTTACTGTACAAAAAATGCCAAGTATTGCCTGTTCGGTTCTGTTGTGTAATTCTGTCCTAATCCATTCTGGAAAACATTGCCAGAGTTCAGCAGGTGAATTCTTCTGCCAGTAAAGCTCATGCATTTATTCCAGTGGAAAGCATGCACAAGGCAATTTTATCTGGATTTCCCAAATGTGCCTATATTATATCCATGCATCAGTTTCTAATTTTCTTAGCTAACTGCTACTGAGGTCTTCATGGGAATCAGATCCATTCTCTAAACACAAATGCAAATACTGATACCTGCTTTATTGGTGTTTCTGAGTAACCAACTATTAGAAATGCTTTGAAATAGTTGGTGGACCTTCAGAGCACAGAAACCACAGAAGAACACCAAAAGAGATCTTACCAGAACCCCCTGGCAATTTGGGTTTTATTTTGAATTTGTCAGTGCATGACTTAGAATTGCTGAGTTTCCTAGAGAATAAAAATTCTGCAAAAAACAGAAGAATACAAAGCAGGATTTGTATATTGTAAATGCCAAAAATATAAATCTTGAAAACCTGTAATGTGTTTCTCTCTAGCCTTTGACAACTAGTGGCATTATTAACTGCAATATATCAAGAATGAGAAAAAAGTTTAAGCCTTCACTAATTTATGGAACAACTGATTAAGCAATATTGCCAGTGTCACTCTATAGACTAAAACTGCCTCTGCACTCTTCCTAGAAAGAGCCACAAATTGAGGTCGCTGTCATTCACATAGCATAGCTAGGTTTTAAGACATGTTTTCCCCATCAGTGCCTAAGACCAAGACAATAGCAGCCTATTAAATGACTGTAGCTTAAAAAACCCTCCAAAACGGAAAGTTTTAAGAACTTGCAATAAATCTAGCATACTTGTAAAGAATCCAAAGCTAAATGCAACTGTGTCACCACATGCTGGGTAATGATCAACAGGGGCTTAGGGTTGGATGAGTGAATAAAAACTGCAGGTGACATTTTGCGATGAAGATTCTGACAGTCTCGAGACAAGGGATTATAATGTGCGATTTGCAACAGCATTAACCAGTCATGACACGGGAATGCAGTCAAAAAAAATGATATTTTGCAAAGGCAGTATCAGGAGTGAAATTAATGGTACTACAATGATTTGGCACACCTACAGCTCCAATGCACTTTGCAGTAACTACTCCAATATTCAAACTGGAAACGGTGGAGTAGCACCTGAAGCTCGGCGCTACACCAGACTGCATCTACTATATCTGGTGAAGCTTCAAGACTTCCCTAACTTCAGGAACCACTCCATGCCTTTGGAAATTTGTTTTCACAGAGAATATACAGAATTACAAACCAAAATCGCCCCAGGCAAAGAAAACACTGAGTAACCTCATGGAGGCATCCCCAGGGCACTGCAGTTGGTGTCACTCTCAGTATCTAGAAATGACTGAAATAGGCAGGGAGCTAATCTCCTTTACGCAGTTTTTCAAGTCTTGTACTAGTGACAGGCTACAAAGGGATCCTTGTAGACAAGAGAATTCAAGAATTTACAAATCACCTACTGTACACACTGCAGGGAATATACAGCCATCGCTTACAGTATGTTCATCCCTCACGAGAGAGATATTTGAGTATCCGGTCCAAAATTAGTAGCACTTGACTGATCCGTCACCTCAGAAACCCAAAAATAAACACATGGTTCCATGCCCCTAGACCTTTAACAATAATTACTAACTGACAAAACAGGATTTATTGAAATACCTGTTTTATACATGGCATCAACACCTCAACAAAAAAAAGCCCAAACAAAAAAACAACCAAACAAAACCCAAAATAAAATCCCAAAACAAACCAGTAACAGAACACATAAAAATGTCCAACTTGTTACCAACATGTTGGGTAAAAGATCTGAAAGATATGCATGCTTTCTCACTTCAAAAATAAAACTCTAGCAACAGCAAGCATTCATAGGGTTTCTTTCTTCCTTTTTTTTTTTCTCCTCTTTTAAATGCACACCCCACTCTCTGAGAAATACGCAAGGAGGAGTGAGCTTGCTTTTGTGACCCGAGTGTGCAGAGCAGGGGGAAGGATGGATTCTTGTGGTACTATTTGAATACTAATCACAATTACTGGGAATATGAGTGCATCTTTACCCAGTGGGAGGATTCACAACTGCAGGCATGGTATGTGATTAGCAACTGTGATATACTCCACTTATTAGAGTGTTCATTTTTGCAAATTAAAAAAAAAAGTTAAAAGAATTGTCTTAAATGTAAATTTGAATTAAAGTAACCAAAGGAAGGAGGCTCTGAGCTGGAATTTAAGCATTATTTTACTATGCATATAGCAAACTCACATGTAGAAACCAAGAGGTATGACTGCAACTAACCAACCACCAAGAACACACTTCAGAGAGGCAGAACGGGGAATACAGGTAGATGGTATAGGACATCTATAGTGCTTAACTGGAAGTGCAATTTGCACTCAAAACAGGTCGTGAAAAATAGCTTTGCTAGAAACAGGAGCCTGCTGTATATCGCATGAACCGCACACAGCTCTGAAATCCTGAAAGGAAGCAATAGCTGTTGCTTGAGCTTAAAACCACCTCAGGGAGAGCACTTGGGCTGTGCAGAAGAAAGAGAAGATTGGGGAAAGCAAAATAAAGGGATAGGTAGCATCAGTGTTGCCATACTTGCTGTACCCTTCTCATTCACATCTTACGGGGGAGGCAGGTAAAATTCACCAAAATAATTTTGATGCAAAAGCAGAAACCACATGGAAAAGGAAACAATAAAAGAGAGCATTAAAGAACAGCAGCATTTCCAACTGAGCGTCTCAGATTACCATATAAAGCTAACAGGTATATAACAAGGATTTAACAACCTACATCTTCCACTGTAAGTCACAAAGCCGCTTGGCAACTTCCATAGAGAAGATTTACTCAGTAACTTCATGTATATACAAAACCTAATGCTTTGAACAACACACATTGCCTTAAAAATATATATCAAAGTTTCTCAGAAGCTGTAGGGCATGAAATTGCAAGGGGAATATCTGAAAGCAGGACCTTAGACTACAGAACGCCTCATTTTTCCAGACAGGAAAACAAAACCATTTGAACGGAATCATCAAGCTGTAAGAAAAAAATGGTTTCTGATCTAATTTAAAGGATTATCTAAAAACCTAATAATCTCCGATTGTAATTAGATAAATGGCATACTCAGATTGATTAAGCTTGTCATTTACAGCAAGAGTACACATTCCTCTGCTCTATAAAAAGAGAAACAAGAATGCTCAACTGGAACAATCTCCCACTGAGAAACACCAGATAGGAAAAAACTAAACAGCCTATGCGAGGTGCATTTTTAACACATGGATAGCATTAAAATATTTTAAATTAGTCTGAAATAATTTTTTTGCAAAGCAATTATTTATCTTCCTTACATGTAAAAAAAACCCTCTTCCTTTCCAACCGCAATTTCTAGTTAGCACTGTTATCCCTTGCTGCACTGAGGCATGTACAGACAGGCTGAAAGAATGACTCGTTGCTACAGGTTATTGCTTCAAGCAGATATTGCCATGCTGCATCTCATTCATCAGCACGTCTTGCTAATTTTAGTAAGGAGCAAGCAAGCAACTGTGGGAACAACAACAAATGAAGACCATCCACTTAGCTCTCACCTTGGCCAATTCCAGTTTCCACTCAACTCTTACCACCTCAAACTTTCTCATCTTCCCCAGGCACTTCCTCAGAAATACAAATGCCAGATCCTTCCCTGAACTGCCTGGAGGAGCGCTCCCATCCTCAGCAGCTTTGGAGAAGAAAAGCGGTGAAAGAAGCAAAAAGTAGGCACATCAGTGCCAGCCATGGATGGCATTATATGTACGTATTTTATTCAAGCCATCATGAGAATATTTCTTATTTTCATTAAAACTCTGAAAATACCAAAAAAAAAAAATCACAAAAAATACTTCCAGTCTGTACAGTTTATGGACTTAGTGCTGCTACCATCATACCCTATAAATATCCATGTATTTGACTCCAGGTAACAATCAGGGAAAGTTCTCTGATGAAATCACTACACAAACACTGCAGATGTGTACAAAACATTATCCTTCCAGTTGAAAGTTCCTACACATAACTCAGACTCCAGAAACAATAAGCAAGGAAGTGTTCCCATTCCTCTGTAGGATGGAGTAGTGGCATTTCATAAAGTTTAAGAATCCAAAAAGGAAAAGAAGTAACGTAACAAAAATGATGAGATGCAAAAGAAAGTATCATACCGTGAGTTACACTAGCAGTACTCAGAGTTTGGATGAGACAAGACACACGAGACATGAGTATGCTAGGACACAGAAGCCATTAACGTATGCCTAATGCCATTAAAGACTGAGAAAACCTGTGTTTTCAAAGCAAAGGATTGCTATTTCTACCGAAAGGCCAAAGGCTCTATAAAACTTCAGGATCAGCAACCTGTAGTTACTTGCTTCTTAGCAAATGTTTCTTATTGACTTTGAAAACAATTGCACAGGACTTCTTACAAAATAAGACCTACTCAATCACACCAGCCCTGGATGAGTGTGGTTCTTCAGTTTGCTTGTCTGTGTTAGAAAAAAACGTCAATAGCTGTAATAATAAAAAGTTACTTTGGGAGCAATGCCTTATCTCTCAAGTACAGTAAGTGGAATGATTCACAGGACCATAATAGCTTTGAAATACTCATGGGGACAGCCACTTATCCTAGACCTACCCTTTACATAACAACAGAAATCCTCAACCACTTCCTCCTCCCCAAAACCCTAAAAAACCTTAAGCATAATGCTTGGAGTAACAGGCTTGCAAGAGTACTTCTCACAGAAGAAACTACATTTCAAGGTTGATAGTATAAGATGTAATTTTAAATCAGTAATATTAAAGTATGCTACAATTTAAGTTAATATAAAACATCTGAGCAAAAAACTCTGCATCCCTTCTTTACAATTTCTTATGAAATACTATCACTATTCTTGATATGAGAAGCAAGCTGGGGTTTTGTTTTTAAATTTAGTTTGCCTCTCAAAAACTTGCTAAAGCATCAGCTTTACTACAGTTATTTTATAAATTACTGATATCTGAATATGACTAATTAACTGTAATCCAGAAATTTACATCAAGTGTATGGCACTTAGGAAAAAACTGCAATTTTATTGGCTTTTCCTCTCCCATGACCTCATACTTACTCCTGCATATTTTCAAACCCTCAATATCACTAAAAATCATTGTGTTGTATTTCAATCAATTTATGTCGATTTAATGATATTTTAATTTCAGTAATTTTGAGCAAAAGAGGGATGATTCTTTTTAAGAAATAGCTCTTCTGCAGAGCAACAGATGTTATGCCACTTCCTAAAACCCACAAGAAATACATTTTTCTTGGAATTTTATAGGGCTTGTTAATATCAACATGCAGAACACAAGTCCTCTTTCCCAAACTCCTGCTAGAAAACATGAACAATTTCTTGCTTGTAAGTGTGACATAAAACCAATACTGATGATAAAGTTCTCCTTCCACCAAACACAAAGAAAACTGCAGTTCCAAAATTCTTCGCAAGAGAGAGAGCAGGGCAAGAGGTCCAAGCACCAGACGAAGAAACTGTTAGAAGGACCAGGTAAGAAGCAGTGATCACATGGCAATAAACTGGGGGGGGG
>Ga0065711_1051782_pt1 | contig 10236 bp, 6 predicted proteins | sample Hoacrofraction12_FD_59098 | JGI IMG/M metagenome (GOLD analysis project Ga0065711, IMG submission 59098) | Hoatzin crop microbial communities from Cojedes, Venezuela - Epithelial fraction 12 v2 (version 2) | ecosystem: Host-associated > Birds > Digestive system > Esophagus > Crop | place...
GGGCAGCCTGTTCCAGAGCTCCGTCACCCTCAGAGGGAAGAAGTTCTTCCTCATGTTCAGACGGAACTTCCTGTGCCTCAGTTTGTGCCCATTGCCCCTTGTCCTGTCGCTGGGCACCACTGAAAAGAGTCTGGCCCCAGCCTCCTGACACCCACCCGTGAGATATTTATAGGCATTTATTAGGTCCCCTCGCAGCCTTCTCTTCTCCAGGCTGAACAAGCCCAGCTCTCTCAGCCTTTCCTCACACGAGAGATGCTCCAGTCCTCTCACCATCCTCGTAGCCCTCCGCTGGACTGAAGCCAAAAAATAACCACCTAGGCTAAACTTAATTGAGTGCTGGCAAGAAAATCCAAACAAAACAACACACATTACAATTTGACCTTTAGGGGATCATATTTTTAGTCAGATCCACACAGATAATGAAACACAGTATTCGCTTTTACCTTTGTCTTAGACACCTCAGCTGTCATGGCATCAACCTGCTCCTGGTAGGACTTGATTGCTTTATCAGAAGCCTCTATCTGTTGTTCATAGGAGGCCTGTTCTTGTTTTAGCTCTTCAAGTTCCAGAACTAAAGCTTCAACTTCCTAGAGACATGTTTTCAAATTTATTGCAGTTATACTTAAATGGAAAGAAGTAAGATTCAGTTTGATGTAGTAAATGCTGTAGCAAATTAACAGTAGCCATTCTTCAGCAAGGCAACAATCTCAAAGAATCAGCAATTTCTACATCAATGACTACAGAGTAATATGTTAAGTTCCAAAACTGACAGTATTAAAACTTCAGGAGAATCAAACTTTCTGATTACTGCAACTACTTTTGACATTGAGAAATTTGCCAACCGTGGTTAAATTTTACCTGCTGCTTTTCTTTCATTTTTTTGCTTGAAGTGTCTGCCGCCTTCTTCACACCATCTAGATTCTGCTGGGCATTTTTTAGTTCTTTTTCACATTCTGCTTCTGCATTTTTCATTTTATTCTCCAATACTTTGTATTTGTCTTCTGCTTTCTTTTGGTTCTCTTCAGTTTGCTTTAATGTCTCTTCACACTCCGCTGAATTAACAAGTACAGTACTGAGACTGAGCATTGTTCTTATCTTTAAATTTACACCCTCTACTCCAACTGAACTAAATGAGTCTTGGCCTCTAACAGAAAAAAGTGGTTTTATGTTTGCTAGTTACTGAAGTCAGCTATTTCAATGATCTTGTTACCAGATATTGGTAGGGCACCAAACAAACAACTAGTCATTAAAATTAATGAAGATAAGCCTTTTTTTAGCTCTTTTTGTTTTTTACAGGGGCAAGTATATGCCAAATCATACGCTCAGGAAGTAATTAATCAGGTGGCTGCCTAATAAGACATCACCTCATCCCTAGAATACTATGGCTACATATGTATCACTTCTGTCCATCTTTTTTCTTTAGATGTTTTAGTTCTTGCTGCATTTGCTTACTTTTACATTTTTCCTTAGCTATACAAAGAGTCCTTCTTTCCAATGCTTTCTTGTTATGCAAACTATTTATATTGCTAATGTTAAGTATCTACAGAAACAGATGGCTTGGAAAAAACAAAGAGTACTCAAATACGGGATTAAATCAATTTTAAAACTTCCCTGCAAACCCATTTTCCCTTTTATTATATAGTATATAAAACACTTAATAAGAATATAGCCTTCACTACAAGAGAATGATCAACCTTATGTGAATCACTTCCATGCAAGTCTACCATGATTCTGTATTTGTTACATATTGCAAAATATAAAGCTAGTATTTTCAAAGCGAAAAATATTTTTTCTTCAGCAAAGATTCCACTACTCAAACAGCCAAGTATCCATCTTGTTCTCAGCAATTAGTTTTCAGTTAAAAGATTAAGAACACATTTGTCACCAATGGTTTTCTTCAGGGCGAGCAGCTCTTCCTCATGTTTGTGATACGCACTTTGGCAAAGCTGCGTTTGCAACACCTCTGCTTCCTCAGACTTCATCTCCCACTGCTGCTTGAGTTGCTGGTACCTTTGAAGACAGTTGTGATATACACTGCTATAATAAAGGGTACCCAGCACTTCAGTTTCCAAGTTGAAGTATGTACATACAGAAATAACTAGATAAATAAATACTTATATTCCTATTCTAATGTGAGGTACAATGATGAGTACAGTACAAATAAGCTCAAAAGCATTAAAGTCTTGACATAATTTCTTTAACAGCAATCATGAAGTTTGTGCATACGTAAGTTATAATATCTATATAAATAATAACTCCTGGTTATGTTGCCCAAATAAGGTGCAATTTGGCAACAGTTCAGAGCTCACTTTTTTCCAGCTGGCAGCGTGACAGATGCTAGGCTGAAGCATTAAAGAAAATACATATACAAGTAAAACTTGTTTCTTCCTTTTGGTCGTATTTCTGGAAGTGTACTAAACTCAAAAGAATTTGAAAAATAAATCCAGCTAGTAGATTTATTTCTGCTGCACATTACACAACACTACCTCCTTATGAGACTTTTACAGAAGTGACAAAACCTATTTTTATATTCCATCTTTTAAAAAGATCTTCAGTAACTGAGTAGCTGAAGATCAAATATACTTGAAATTATTCAGTTCAAATCCTTGCAGCAGTATCACTCAGATATTCCCCTTCATTTTCTTGGGAGAAAAATATGAGCTATCACAAACCCCAGTTCTGTATGGGTGTTACAAAATATGACTGGAACAGATCCACTCTTCATGTGGACTTCATGAAACTCTGGAAAACTTCAAGTGATTTCAAGCAGATCATCACTGTAGGCCATTTTTTTCCCTGCATTACCCAAAATAAAGTTTTCTTGTGTGTGTTATCCAAAACTAAATTTGCTTGTTGATTGCTGTACTTACAAATTAAACTGGTGGAGAAGAGAGGGAGGAGGGAGGAAGGGAATAATTTTCTGCACATTACATTCTCCGCAGGCCCTATGCCCTCCAGAAATACTTCTTTACATTACACTTACTCAGTTATATAAAAGAAGCGATAGGGCAAACCTTACTTTTCAGCAACATCCTTCAAGCTTGCCAGTTCATTCTCTACAGTCTCAAGTTCAGATTCCTTTGCCTTGAGTTCTGTTTGAACGTCTTTCATTTCTTGAAGTTTAGACAATATTGGTGCAGCCTGTGAGCACGCACCTGTTCAGTGAAAAAAAAGCAAAGTCAAGCTAACTGGAATTACACTAGTTGATTCACCACTGGCAAATAGCAAATTCTAAACGTTAACAATGATGCAGGTTGATGATATGTTTTAGTTAAAAAACAGAAAGTCAGCTAGGCTAAAGTTACAGTAGTTCTCAGTGGAAAAAGACTACCTCCTCTGTTACAGAATCTAGTTCTGCAGACTTTGAATACTACACATGCATTTCCTGTGAAATCAATTAACTTTTCATAACTTACGAGACTACCTCAATTAATTATAAATTACTTTTTAAAAATGCTTGAATTCAAAGCATTTCTCCTTCCAAGCAGATTACATAGTCAAACAAAATTTAAGGATTTAAAATCTAAACTACTTTATGCAAATAGTTTGCCATTAATTTTTTAAGTCTAATCAATCTATTTCAGCTCAAGACTGACAAATCTTTGCTCAAATAGATCATGTTATCTCCAGCATGAGTCTAAACAAAAAGGTTACTGCTCATTTTTATAAAAAACATGCCGAGCTGTAAACAAATCAACAGATACACAGTATTATTATATGAAAAAAAAAACAAACAACCGCAATTACCTCCATGCAAAGTACCCTGAGGGTCAAACACGTCTCCATCAAGCGTTACACTTTTTGTCATTATCCTTTTGTCAAAGGTCACTTTTTTAGCATTATCCATGTTATTACAGACCAGTGTTGTTCCAAAGACATATTCCATTGCTTTCTGCAGTTCAGACTCGTATCCAACTAGAGAAAGGGCTAAATGCAAGTTATCAAGACCAGCCTAGAAATCAAATGAAATGCAATTAGTATGCCTTAAGTTGTAAGAATTTTCAAATTTAGTATCTGTCTTCTCTTGATAAAAACTTTCTAAAAACATCATTAGATTTGAAAACAATTTCAGTTAAAAGTGAAATATTTAATATCTATTTAAACACCACATAGCTGAAAGGATACAAAGAAAAAAAATTAAAATCAAGATACCCTCAAATCCTATAGAAATTCTTATTGGTATAGCCACTAAGCTGCCCATGTCTTTAGCAAAGAAACAAAATAAAAAAGGTACACAAACAAAATAATGTCAATGTGTATTTATTCACATACCAAGGATTGGGCCAACTTGACAGTGTCTTGTCCAACACACCTGGCTGAAATTTTGTTTAGTGGAATGATGGTGTACCGGCGCTTTAGTTCACCCCTTTCTAAAAGCTTTTTTCCAGTAACCTCAAAACAAGAAGAGTTACAAAACATACCTAAATATATAACTGATTTTGTAAAGTAAGACATTAGGGCATTGCAAGAGGAATATATTGTTGACCACAACTATGCATGACTCTCTAGATCTAATTTAAACATGTATGTGATACAAACCACCTCTTCAGCACTCAGTAAGAATGCACATGCTTGCTAACCCTGAACATCATCATTTAGGAGTTCTGTGCTAAAGTAATAAACATACCTCTGTGTCCACAACAATGTTATAGAGTTTCCCTCCAGCCACCGCTTCTAGGGCTTTTGCTTTGGACAGATCTTTCACAGTGACGAGACACACAACAGGGCCTTTCACACAGTTTGGATCCCAATTTTTTTCTGGATCCCTTAAAATAAATTTGAATTATAATAATCACATGTTTGTTTCTCTCCCACACATCTTCAAGGATCTATATTTAAAAACTCATACTGCTTATTATGTTGGCATAAGAAATTCTAAATTCTATCCGGAAAAAATACGCAGATAATGGTTAATTTAAATACTCCCGGACAAGAGACTTCCCAATAAAGAGTCAGCTACAAAGTCTTTAGAGAAATCTAGTCACAGTCCTCAGGCAGGACTCTGAAAAGTAATGACTACATATTTTTTCAGTTTAGACCTTTGGATTCTACAGTTTTAGCTACTGAAGTTGAGTTATGGCTTGCAAACACTATCATACAAAACTTTTAAAATTCAGTGATTTTGAGAAGGCTGTTATTTAAGAATGACTGTATCATTTTCCCTGCTGTCCATTAATTCATTTAACATTTCCTGACTTCCCCCACCCCCCCTTCACTTGCATCGCAGGTAAGATAGTCATTATTCACTGGCACTAAAAGGAAAGCAACAGCTGAGCAACCTGATGGAGTTATCCTCCAAGTCCCATAAGCCAGGCACAAAATGCCCCAACAAGCACTTTCAAGTATCTTTTAGAATCACATTGAGCTCTTACTTGTATTCAAACTGGAGATTAGGAAACTTTGCCATTAAGCCTTCATATAATCCTCTCAGTTGGCTGATGTCACGAGTCAATGTCTTCTTTTTTGCTAAAAGGGCTGCTTCTTTCTCTTCTACAAACATCCAGAGCATAGAAATATTTCAGCTAAAAACTGGTACGTTACACTGTTCATATACATTTATGTAAAGAATACCTCATCAAAAGACTTTCTGAAATTCTTTGTAGATTTCCAGTTTAGACAAATTAACACCATTCACAATACCAAAGATGCAAAGAAAGAGTTTAAAGTCTGATGTGCTTCTCTGAATGTCATTCTGGAATATCAGTTTACAGTTTTGAATAACTTCTGCAAAAAATATTACCTGGAATGAGCAATGAACTTTAACAAGTGTTTTAGGGAAGGAAAAGCAGGAAGGAATAGGGAGGTTGGTCACTTTTTCCATCTCCTCCAAAGGCCAGTAGACTGGGGGGGGCAAGAGGTTGGGAGGGGACACAACCAGAACAGCTGACCCAAGCGATATTCCACACCACATGAAGTCATGCCCAGCAATAAAACCTCAGAGAAAGGAGGAGGGCAGGGGGCATTCATTACTAAGGTGTTTGTCTTCCAGACCAGATGCTATGCTTACTGAAGTCCTACTTCCCAGGAAGCGGCTGGACATCACCTGCTGAGAAGTGGACAGTAAATATTTTTGTTTTCCTTTGCTTATGTGTCAGACTGAGCTAATGCCAGCTGGCTCCAAGACGGACCCATTGCTGGCCAAAGCCAAGGCCATCAGTGACAATGGTAGCGCCTCTGGGATAACATAGTTAAGAAGGGGGAAAAAAGCTGCTGCACAACAGCAACTGCAGCTGGAGAGAGGAGTGAGAATGTGTGAGAGAAACAACTCTGCATACACCAAGGTTAATGAAGGAGGGGGAAGGAGGTGCTCCAGGCACTGGAGCAGAGGTTCCTCTGCAGCCCATGGAGTAGACCATGGTGGGGCAGGCTGTGTCCCTGCAGCCCATGGAGGTCCATGGTGGAGCGGATCTCCACCTGCAGCCCGGGCAGGACTCCATGTCGGAGCAGGGAGGCCCCTGAGGGAGGCTGTGAATCCATGAGGAGCCCACACTGGAGCAGGTTTTCTGGCAGGACCTGTGATCCTGTGGCAGAGCCACACTGGAGCAGTCTGTTCCTGAAACACTGCACCCCGTGGAAAGGACCCAGGCTGGAGTAGTTCGTGAAGAACTGCAGCCTGTGGGAAGGACTCACGTTGGAGCAGTTCATGGAGGACTGTCATCCATGGGAGGGTCCCCATGCTGTAGCAGGGAAGAATGTGATGAGGGAGTTGCAAACGCAATGCATAACAAACTGACTGTAACCCCAATTCCCTTTCCCTTGTGCCACATGGGGGGAGGAGGTAGAGAAGATCAGGAGTGAAGCTGAGCCTGGGAAGAAGGGAGGGGTGGGGGGGAAAGGTGTTTTAAGGTTTCTTCCGATTTCTCATTACCCTACTCTGACTTTTGATTTGCAATCAATTACTTTCCCCAAGTCAAGTCTGTTTCACCTGTGACAGTAATTGGCAAATGATCTCCCTGTACTTATCTCGACCCAAGAGCCTTTTGTTGTACTTTCTCTCCCCTGTCCAGCTGAAGGGGGGCAGTGACAGAGCAGCTTTGGTGGGCACCTGACGTCCAGCCAGGGTTAACCCACCACATTTCTATATTCCTTTTCAGATTCCCCCAGAATTATGCACCAGAAGTCTGTACACACCTTTATAGTTCAGCTTCTTCATTCCGTTCTCTAATTTTTCTTTTGCTTTTCTGACAGCTTGAAGTGCTTCTTGGCTTTTCTTGTAGCTTCCATCCATCTTTTTAACTTCATCTTGTTTTGTCTTTAACTGTTGTTGTGCATAATTCAACTTCATTTGAGCCTATAAGGAGCAAGAAAATATAGAACCTGAAGATCTTCAAAGAGACACTTGCAGGTGCAGATTTAGAACACTTGCACCAACAAGGTGCTCATGTAATTTGTAGAAGTTTCCACTGGTCACAACTGCCAAAAAGCAGCCTTGGCTTTTGAAAATAAGGGCACATGTGATTTGGAAATAAGAAAATAAATCATGCGTTTGGATGCAGTAACTCATATTAGCACATGAATAGAGTCCAAGAAGAAACAAGGTAAAATAATGTGGGACACAGCTGTCCTTGTTATTTTCCCCAAGTGAGACAAGTAAGGTGTACTCTCAACTCTGAAAATTTAAATTCCACTATGAGAACTACCCCAGCAGAGGCTTCCTATCTTACAGCAAAAGAAGTGGCATTTGTTTCAGCCATGAGACTAACACACAATTTAACTAAGGAGAAAACAAGTTTCTTCTGAACTCTCCATTCAGACATCTTTAGTAAAACTTCATGGAGTCAAAATATAGTAAATCTCTACAGTATGAATGCATATCATGGACAGCAGTTTTAATTTGTTCCTATCTAATACTGTCAGTCATTTTAGCACTGTGAGTCCTGCTTCATGTCTCAAATGCCAGTTCCTATACTTCCTCACAGCAATGTTAGAGCTTTTCCCTATTTGTCTATACTGACACAAGGATTTTATTTTTTTAAATGACCTGTTTTACCAAAAAGTCACCTTAATGCATATGCCAACTTGTAAAACATCTTGCATAGCTATTCTGCAAATCTTTTCACTGACCTTTCAAGAGTGTGTCATTTGATTTTCAGATAATTTTCAAAAGAAGCAGAAAGGCTGGTTTGAGATAGGAAAAGCTTTTGTTCTTACCTGTTTAGCCTCTGTTACTGCTTTGCTGATTTCATTTTTGCACGTCATCATCTGTCCAGCAAGAGTAGCTTCTTCCCCATTGTCACTGCTGGACAAGCCAGCAGACACAGCATTAAAATGCTGTTGTGCTGCAGCTAAAGCATCTGCATTTTTTGTGCTTGCTTCCTGTAAAGCATTTAGCTCTCCCTCCATCTTCTTTAATTCTTTCTCCTTTGACACTAATGCTTTAGAATCCTTTAGCACAACAATGAACAAAAACAAAAAAGGAAGAGAGACCCTGAGTCCCATTAACTTTAAACTCACGTTGTTTAGATGAGGAGCTATGAGTAGTTTTGTCAACTACATTTCTATGACCCTGTGTCAGATTTTGTGATCTTACAATCTGTCTTTGCATGCTTTGAAGTATGTGCTTGCCCCATGAGTGCACTGAAGATCTACAGAAAGATTCAATACAGGAAGAGATGATAACTGCCCAAGAACTATGAGAAATAGCTCTTTCTTTCCAATATCTAAAAACTAAAGTATTCTTCCTCTTGCATAAAAAAAACCATCAACGGCCAGAAATACACAGTGTAGAAGTTTCTCCTTTAATTTTTAAAAATACCGTATGTCCAGAAAGCATAATACTTCCAAACATATATGAATCTCTCCTGACCTTACCAGAAAGTTGGCAACCATAAAGAGTTACACCTTCTTCGTATATGTGTCACATTTGTTTCTAATAGGAACCTACTGTCTATGCTGCACAAATCAAATAACATCCTTACCATTTGTTACTGCTTTCCTGATTTAATTGTTGCAAATCACAGGATTTTTCTTAACATAATAGGTAAGAAAAAACAGCTGTCCCCCTCAATCTGAATTAATTTACTGTTTAAAGAAAATTATATACAAAGGTCTTACCTCCTGCATACTTTTTACCAGTTCTTTGTACTTATTCTCTTCACTTTTTAAGTTTTGCTTCTTCAGATCAAGGGCACTTTGTGCTCTAGTATTACTTCTTTGAATTTCTGAAAGAGCATCTTCCAGTGAACGGAGCGTACCACCAACTTCCTAAAATCAGAAACAGAGGAAATTTAATTTAGCCTAAGAAACTGATGCAGCATTTGTAATCTTTCACCCTCTGTTCACAACTATATGTAGAAGAGATAACTGCCTGCTTGACCAGATATTTAAGACTGAATGCAAACAGGTCAGAACATCTTTTCCCTCTAAAATTCAAACTAACTTGAAGCCACTACTGAAGCCCCACATCGTCCCATATCATGGGACACTGTCCCTGAACAAAAGCTGTATTTAGGCAACCAAAGACCCTATGGGCTGTCCTGTATCTAACCAAATTTACAGCCCCCAAAACTGAGGTCAGTACTGATTTCTGTTGAACACAAGTTTCCTACTTGAAGTGTATTTGTTTTGAGACATCAACAAAAAGGGAGGAAAAGTCTCTGGCAAAACTTACAACTGAATGCACAGAATGGAAACATGATGGCAAACAGTTTCTATTCATCAGTTATTATTCATTTACACAGATTGGAAGTAAAGCATTCCAGACAAATGAAAACTTTAAATGTATGTCTTTCAACAATAGCTAAGAATAAGAATGAGCAGTGTATAATCTAAACAACCCACCAGAAGATAAAAACTCAAGGGTATATTATCTGTAAATGTAATTCCCTTCTCATACAACTCATTGTATGCAGATACTCTGACAAGCAAGACTGTTCTTACTTACCTCATCCCTTTTTTTTTCCATCTCTGCTATTTCTTCATTAAGCTGTCTCAACTTCTTTTCATTTTCAGCAATTGATTCCAAAAGCTTCTCTACATCAGCCTGCGTTTCCTTCAATATTTCAGCGGAGGATAGCTTTGTCTCTTCAGCCAGAACAAACTGATAAGCTATATAGAGGCGGCTTAAATGTTCTATTGCTCGTACTACTTTTTGGTATTCTAGATAGGATGCTCGTTCCTGAAGGGACAGAATCACAGAATCACAGAATCACAGAATAGTAGGGGTTGGAAGGGACCTCTGTGGGTCATCTAGTCCAACCCCCCTGCCGAAGCAGGGTCACCTACAGCAGGCTGCAC
>Ga0065711_1051783_pt1 | contig 10236 bp, 4 predicted proteins | sample Hoacrofraction12_FD_59098 | JGI IMG/M metagenome (GOLD analysis project Ga0065711, IMG submission 59098) | Hoatzin crop microbial communities from Cojedes, Venezuela - Epithelial fraction 12 v2 (version 2) | ecosystem: Host-associated > Birds > Digestive system > Esophagus > Crop | place...
GCCTGGACAAGGTCCTGTGCAGCCTGCTGTAGGTGACCCTGCTTCGGCAGGGGGGTTGGACTAGATGACCCACAGAGGTCCCTTCCAACCCCTACCATTCTGTGATTCTGCAATTAATAATAAAATGCAGAAGCAGAGTCTAAGGCTGCTCATAGCTGCTGAGCCAAGACATCACCTCCAAGGCTGGCATCAGGCCAGAGAAAAAAGTTCCAGTAGTAGGTGACTAAAAGGTGCTGTTACAGATCTCCTCAAGTCCTTGGGCTCCCCCCCTCTATCTTTCACCACTTGCCACATTCATTGCTGCCTCCCACCATCTCCTTCTGCCTGCCTCCTGTGCTCTGTCACTAGCTGTTTCCTCATTGCTCGAGAGCTGCACCAGGGCCAGTAATTTATCCTGGAGGATAATATGAAAAAAGTTTGAGAAACACTGCAGGAAGCATAAATCAATATGCTAAATGTCTGTTTAAATATTACGCACTCAAGCCATAAATTAATGTATTGCACTAGCTGATTAAATTAGCACCACATCTATTACACACAAAAACATTTAATAAGTAAACTAAATGAGCACATGGAAAGGAAGACCCACATCATGAGAGTTCATCGCTTTGCCTGAGAACAGCTTGGCAGAAGTGCTATTAGGGCCTCAAGTGAAAACACGGGAAAGCTGGCACGGCTGCCGAAAGCAGCAGTCTCACTGTCCCTGCAACACTCATTTCCATCCTCTTGCTGGCACAAACATTTATGCAAAAATGTGGTGAACCAACCCCAATTAAAACTAACCTAGCCAAAAAAAGAAAAGTTTAGTTTTAACCCACATCAGTTCCCTGATTGGGTTCACCACATAAGTCTTCTGCCAGCATAGAGGAGAAAAAAAATGCCAGAGGCAGAACGGGTTGGTTCTTGAACAAAACTGCAGCCTACCCCGGTTTAAACTGGAAGTACTGTGCAAGAGGAACACAGGGATCATTCATCATCTAGATGATTTTGTGCTACACCTTGTTATTTACCAAATAACATACACTTTGAACTTATGGACTCAAAACTAGCACAGCCTCAAAAGATCCAAGTCAAAGCACCTGCAACAAAGGACATAAAATGGACACCCCTTTCTTATAATTGGAGTAATGGAAATAGCTTTGGGTTTGGGGTTTTTTTGTTTGTTTGTTTGGTTAGTTGGGTTTTTCACAGCTATTTAGAAGCGGACCTGCTTCTTCAAGTCACCTCTCAGCCAAATCAGTAACACACATTTACTGTATCAGCTATGGTCTGATTAGGCCACTCCTGTGCATTCCAGCTCATTACAGGCTGTACCAGAAATATCCTCTGCTGTTGCAAAGAAAAAAACTACATCATGAGCTCAGATTAGCATATGAAAAAACATAAAGATGTGTGAAGAGCCTGAAGCACCCAGAAGGGACTTGCCCTTCCTTAACAGATTATTTTATTCTATTATTCCAATAACATTCCTAAGAAGAGACACTCTTATTACTGGCATCCTGCATCTCAAATAGCACTCCATGGAACACACAACAGTCAACTGTACTCAGGTGCCAAAGTTTCTGGACTAACTCAGCCACCCCATCCCAAGCAACTATGTTTAATATGGAGGAATGAGGGACTCCTGTCTCATCATGTCAGGCCTCTATTATTCACAGTGCTCTACAAATCCACACCCTTTCCTAGATGGAATACCAGCCCTCTGAAGCCACTTATCTTCCACTGCAAGGCTGGTCCCAAGCTACCATTTTGCTCATAGTTAGGCTTTCTTCTGATTTCCATCCTAAATGTACTCAAGTCTATGCATATGCTGTCTCTTGTCGCTCATTAGCTTCAGTAGTCAATGGGTACCAATACACCCTGTCCCACACATCTCTTCAGAGAGCTACCATGACCTCTTTCTACTTTCCTTCTTCTAACTAAAGCCAATTTCCTGACCTCCTCCTCTAAAACTGGCTCTTCATTCCTACTATTGTCATACTAGCTCTTCTTTCCGTTCCTTCAGATTAAAGTTAATTTTCCTTAAACCATGGCTAACAAAAACTGCTTACAGCACCCCAAATACTTGCTATTGCCTTGTACAACAGCAGTAACTTATTCCCATCTCTACTGGAAGCATTTTCCCAGCATATCCTAGGACTAGAAGGCTGTGATTTGAACACTATTCGTCATATAATGTCTTAAATTCAGGCTGGAAGTAACACAGGCTAAATGAGACATTAGCCTTTGCTGCCTTTTGCCTCTCGACGTATGCCAAAGCAGAACTGCTATACAGAATGATAGCTCAAGAGGAAGCCAATTTCCAGAGTTACAAGTCAAGAGGAAACACAAATTCAGTCCCAGCGAATAGCAAGTGTCGAACACTAGCTTAGAACCAACATCAGGGAGAAAAAGGGGGAATTCCGAGTTTCTTAATGCTGTAAGAATCTCTGTCTCATTCAACCTTAACTAGTGCAAGTCTCTCCGCAGAGGGATGTGCCTGACTGAAACAGATCTCAGTGTAACCGATAGCTGGGCTCAGGCTTATTGAAGGCATCTGGCATGCTAAATTTAGCAGAGCCGTATCTGTAGCTCGCAAAACTTACTGAGGTATTGTCAAACAGTCAGGAGAGGGAGCAGAGGGGAGAAAAGGGCCCTAACAAATGAGAAGACTTCAGAGAAGGTTTGTCACCCACTAAGCGGCCAACTAGCTTTACTGCTTCTATTTTGGCTTCCAAGTCAAAGCAGGAGTCTAGACAGGATAACCCACTCATAAAATAAAACCAACCCAGAGCTATGAAAGCTATAGACCTGAAGGGTATGGCTTTGCTTAGATTCAACTCCAGAGCCAAAAGAGCCTCTTTAGTGTTGTTTTTTTCTTAACAACAAAAAAAACCCCACAGACATACACACACACAAAAACCACCCCAACAGATGAGCTGTCTTGCTAGGCACAGAAGTTAGTCTAGTTCTTGTGGACACAACGGTATGCTTTGAATTATCTAGAAGATCTGTGGGCTGTAAATCTGCTCTGCTTCACTTGTCCGAAAACCAGAAGGATAAGAACAAGCTTAGCATGCAAAAAGTCTTACCAATTTGCTTCTGAGCCCCCCTAATCTTCTTTAGCCCCACTTACTACTGAAAACATGTATTTGCATGACACCTGATACCCTGCTGGAAGTTACCCCCAGCTGTGTGCGGGCCTGTAGAAGGGCATAGTGATGTACGGAAGAAAGCTGGGCAACTTTAGAATCAGAATTAACAGAAGACTTCACTCCAGACTTGCGATTCAAATGGATCGCAGCATGAATAGGTTTCAGTGGCATATGTCATAATCCCCCAAGACGTACTTCAGACCCTCCTTGCCTCTCCTTTATAACGAAAAAATAGTGCGCTACAGTCAAGGTTTCTTCGTTATATTCAGGTAACTCCCTCTGCTTCAACCTAGAAAACCTGACCATTGTACAACAGACTGGCCAGTCTTCACATGCAAGAAGCAAAGTTATGCTCTAATAGCATCAGCTTTCACAGCTCAAGCCTGTTCTTTGGGATTTGTACTAGACCTCAATCTAGGCTCAGCTGTGATCTCCAAAAAAAAAAAAAAGAGACAATCCTAAAGCTAAAGCAGCAGTGTGATCATGAACCATCTCAGCTGTCTGATTATGCAAGAGCAAGGGGGAGGCAGTGAAGTCATTTCAACAAGTGTTAAATAAAAACAATCTTTCCCAAGAAAATTAAAAGCTATCTCACTCTGCAGCTGGATAAAAAGAGCAGGAATCACCATGCCCAGCTGACAGAATTTTCAAACTCTAAAATATTAGAAATAAATGTAGTTGGTCTAGAACAGCAAAACAGCCACACATACATCCCTTAGTAGCCCGTAACACTTTGCTGCTTCAAAGCACCTCACGAGTTAAAGGGTTAGATATTATATCTGCCTATCCCAGGCGCATCAAAGTCAGGCAAAAGAGGAAACAACTTGCCTGCAATCACACAGCAGATAAAGAGTTGCCAGAAATCCTAACTCTCCATTGCTGGTCTAACCACTTTTCCTTATTAGTCAGGTGAGCTCACACGAACATTCAGATTTCGAACCATCACTGCAAAGCATAAGTACTTCACTAGTTTGAAACAACTTAGTTCAAAATTAGTTTCCTGTCTCTATTACTGATACCCTGAGACATCATACAAATTACTGCCCCTTTCTGTACCCTCATTGACCCCAGATACAACAATTATAACCCTTACTTGCTTCCCAGGAGATCATGAACCTTTGCTAATTAACATTCATGAAGTACCTGATGATCCTCAGTTGAGAACAGAGGCTTACCTTCAAATTCAAAACAGAAGTGATGCTGGGTTCACAAAGTGCCTTATTTACATAAAATCTATATAGCTCAAAGGCACTTCTTGTACTTATATTAGGTAACAAACTATAGAATTGACATATCAGGAGAAATGCATTTCTCTGCTTCTGCAAACTATTTCTATAAGTCACTGAAACACCTTCATGTACAAATGCCCATGTCCATTAGATGCACCTAACCTATCAAGCACAAAAGGCTATTTTTTCCTCTCTCCTTTTCCCAGTTTTCAATAAGAATGACTTGTTCTCTTATGAAGATCTGTGCTAGAGAGCTACTTATTAAAAAACAAACAAATCTCCTTTAATTGCAATTTTCAACCTAATTTGTGATCTTTACTGACAAGAAATTCCAAGTGCCATGTAGAGAAAACTTTCACAAGCCTTAATTGCTTCACTACACTTCACCCCACACTCTCAGGAGAAGATAAATACAATGGTCAGATGGTGGAAATGGGAATTAATTTCAGGGATTGAGATTCTAGCCTGCTAAGGGCCAAAAATCACATGGAGCCTGGAAAAGAATGAAGAGGAGGAAGCCCAAGTGAGCTCAGGAAGCACTTCATGCATCAAGATCTTGCCATGCAGCATGGTATTTTCAATCCATTAAAAAAAAAATGCTACTCCGCCCCCAGGAAAATTCAAATATCTTAATCTTAGTCACCTAGTGACAGTGTTGTGGAAATGGTTTTGGTTCTATTTTCCATAAAGCCTTGTTTTCATTCCCTTCCCATAATGAATTAATTCAATATGCTTTGACACAAATACACAGTTACCCCATTTCAATGCCTTGCTTCTCTGCTCTCGGGTCTTCAAGTCTCCAAATAAGCAGCAAATCTTCTATGCATAGACTGCTTATCTCTTCTCCCCCACTTCCCTACCTCAACTCTCCCTCCTGACAAACTGCTCCCACACAGTTCACTTCTTCCCTTTCCCTCCTTCAGCAGGGAGCAGAAAGTAATCCTGACACCACCTACCTCACTTAGAGCAGCAGAGATGCAGGGTGGTACTGCACTTCTCTCATCAACTCCCAAACAAATACAAAGATCTGACTTCTCCTGCCCTGTCCTTTCCTCCTCCAGGTAAAAATATCTAGTGTCTTCCCACATTATTGGTCTGAACACTTCTAATGCTTGCCAAATGTGCAGGCTCTTCAAGTTCTGAATCATTTCCACTTGGATGAAAGTATTTTTCTGGCTCAACCATCACTTATTATTCCCCATTTTAGAAGAGATTTAATGTGGCAAAGGAGGATGCATCATTTCTCTTGTCCTCAGGAGATGGCAGCAGAGTCTGTGCCATCTGATGATTAACTTTTCACAGAAGAAATTTCCCAACCTATATACTTGCAAACCAATCTATATACTTGCAAACCACATACACATGTGAAGAGAACTGAATGGCCAAACACCACTCAAAAGCCAAGACTGAGTTCCAAAGTGCTTCAATAAAATGGCTACAATCCCTATGGTACCTTACTTTTCTCCCTATCCTTCCTACTTGATGGAATGTCTTAATCTGGTTATGGAATTAAACTTGAAGTGGTAAGAGTTATAAAATAGGTTAAAGTACCGATAATAAACTGCACTGTTTTTACAAACTTAACTTCGAAGACATTAAGCTATTTGTAAGCATGCATGCATGCAAGGTCTAAATTTACCATCCACAAAATAAAATGCAGAAAGCATAGCTCACGCTCTGACATTGCTAGGTTCAGAAAAATCCTAAAACCAATGATTTTCGAGCTCAATTACCTTTTTTGTCCTGCCGCCAGTGTATATGACAATTCAGCAGTTTGAGAAAACTTGGAACTTCCTCCCATAGACGTTAAGCTTAGCACTGTGCCTTGCTAACGGAAACAAATCAACAGTTCTGCACGAGCTCTCGAATACCAGCTCAGAAGAGCAGAGAAAAAACCCTCCCTGTTCTCACGAGAAACTTCAGGACCTTGAAGGGTTTACTTTGTGAATCCAGGCAAAACAAGCAGAGATATCAGAGCTTACCCGTAACTAATCACCGTACTTTAAATATACTATCGCACTTTTTCTGTTATGCTCAGTATTCCCCAGCTGTGATGTCTCTTCTGCAGCTAGGACAGCACTACCTGCAAAGCCTCTCGGTTACGAAGCCCAAGCCCTCTGTGGCAGCATCTAACTTGTGTAGCACATAGCCTGAAGGGCTGCTCTGCAGCAAGTCACGACCCTCGGAAACCGCAAAGCGCAAGACTTAAACTGCAACCCACAGAAGTTTAGAGGCAGTCTCCTAGAACTTTCTGACAGAAAAGCAGTGCACATTACTTTCTAAGACTGTGGTGTAACACATAGCGCTCTACCCCCTGTTTCAATCAGATGGTGTTTCATCACATGGTGAAACCTACACTGCCACATGACAATCCCACCGGTGTTTGCCATCAAAACTGGAGAGGGGTTTGGCCAATGTGACAAAATAACAGACATGCACAGGAGCACAGGCACCGGGCCGTGCCTGTAACGTGCACTACACGCTCTACACACGAGCTGACACTCCTGGTCACTCAGCAGGTGCAAGCATACAATGGAGCACGCCCATCCTGCATTGCACCCCTTGTGTAATCTGGTTTTTAGGTAAGGGCAGTGGGGAAAGGCTGGATGACTTATTCTCACAGGCTTCATCTGAACTGAAACAGGTTAGTAAAGCACCCCTATTGTATGACATCTAAAGGCCACAAATAGTGACCAGCAAATGGTCAAGAACTGATCGAAGATTTTCTGTTTTCTTTCCTTAAAACCAGCAGCATAACAACTGTAATGAAAATGCAAAACCACTAAGCAACAAGTGAATCAACACTGCAAAAGCAGTAAAGCGCAGGGAGTATTATTTTACATCTGCTCTACAAAAACAGGCAAATCACTACAGACAGTAGAACCCGAGTCCCTTCCACTGGTGTTTCTCCTCATGCAAAGCCAGTTCTAAAATAGACTTCCAAATTCCAGAACTAACAACAACATTTAGGAATACAATAAACGAAAAAAGTCAATCTCTAAGGAGATTCGCTACAGAATCACAAGGTTCACTGACTAGGCAGTGAATTACCTCAGTTTTTCAACTCACATTTAAAAAAAAGGGGGGGGAAATAACAAGTCTCTAAACTACTAAAATAGTTCAGAAGATGAGAAAAGAGTGAACATGAAGCCTAGTATCACAAAAGCAGGTGGGAGGTAATAGCAGTTATCAGTTCAGAAGCTGGTACTTATCAAATAAGAGAAAACCCACAAAATTTTTAGCCCAGAAAGGAAAAAAAAAATTTCACTATCTCTGAAACTAGAAGTCCTCTATAAAAGAAGTCACCTAATCTCAGACACCCTGATGACAGAGACACTACAAGACCCTATGCATTATTAACAGACTGCTACCTGCTATTTTGAATAGAGAGCTAAGAAAGAGGGATGCACGCAACGCATGTTAACGACACAATCTTTTAGATCTGAAACTTCAAAACATCAGTGAAATTGCTAGTTTCTTTTTTAATTCTTTGTCTGCCAAAGCAGACTGTTCATAATTACAGCTGATGTTATGGGTCTTAGTGCTCCCAACATTATCTCTGCACTTTGTGGTATGGGTTACTATGCAACACATACACTCGCAGAAAAAGTTCTCAGACGGAGTCAACTTGTTCAAAGGAACTGATCCACAACTTTGGATTCAATACTTTAGACAGATCGGATCCCTTCAAACACCACATTAGTTTCTGTATGTTGGGAGTCGAAGCTTTAGTTCTATTTTTGGACCTATCTTCTGGCAGTACTTGTTTTTAAGGGATCTTCTCCAATCTTTGTAGCTTGACTAATAATTTGGTTTTGTTCCAGAGAACCCTTATGTAATTTCATATATTTCTTCTAAAATCTTTAACTAGTCCTTTGATTCTCTCATTATATTTAAATTGGGTTATTTTTCAACCTGAGGTCTATCGGCCTATTTGCCTCAGTCTGAATTTTTAGAGAACACCTGGATTCAATATGCAGATGTTTGATTCTGCACAATAACTTGCTGCATGGGGCTAACAGTTTTTTGACAAGACAGTAATATGCTGCTCTTCAAAGTGATGAAGGAGTCCCAGAAAAGCAGAGTACAGAACCCAAAAGGATCAGTTCTGAAGCTGAATCAGTGACAAAGCTGCCTGTAAGTGGAAGTAAAGTAACAGAAATAAAGTTTGGTGCTCTGCAAGCAGAAGAGGGTTGTGGGTTGTTTTTTTTTTTTTGCCATAGCTTTTTATTTTAAAAAAAAGTTACAAAAAGTAAAAAGCTCCCTGAAATAAGAACTCCTGAGCAGCACAAGCAAAGCCACGGCTTAGCCCCTCGAGGAGCACAGCAGCACGGTGGACAGCTCAGGCTGTGACCTGCTGGAGACCTCCACAGCCAGCCTGACATGCCTGGGCCGCTTTCCACCTCACACACCCAGGCCCCAGTAGCGTTGCCACTCAACTCACGACTGACGTACAGCCAAAGCAGGGCTAAGCTAAAGAAAACAGCAGAACAGTCAATGGAGGATAAAAGGAAACCCAGTTTCGTCAGGAGCACTGCTGAACAACGATCATATCAGCTGCTGCTTCATCTTGGCTGATCAGCGCTGTCACCCTCCTCGCAAACTCTGTCATCCTCGTTACAAGGTGACTAAGAGGCAGGGTGCCCTGTTTCATGTAGGGTGGTGCCGGCGAATAAAGGATTGTCTGATGTCCCAAACACACCTATACAATGTCAGCTGAGTCAGTTTATCTGCAATAATCGCCAAACCTCTTTCTACAGATACCCGCCAGCCCTCACAATGTCTGAAGCTGCTTACACCTTACAAGCAATAGCTAAATAGCTGTTATCAAGCAAGCTTGTCACGTGACCTCACCCCAATTGCTAATAAGCTAAACCCCTTACCATTTCTTAGTAAAAGCTTAAGTGCTTCAGCTTCCATTCATTCTGCCTTAAGCTGCCAAACTGAAATAATAATACCCAGCATTGCATAACACCAGCTTCAAGGGGACTGGTTTAATACTCCTTTGAAAAACAGCTGTGGAAAACTTCCCTTATGCGTATGAAGGAACTGAGGCATGGGGAGGAAGGGCCATGCTTTGCAGAGCACCGGTGACACTGAAATCAGTAAACATCAGGCGATTTAACCAACACTGAAAAACCTGTCCCACAGTGACCCGTGCAAGGTCAGGCAGGTCACCTGCCTCCAGAGCAGAACCGTGACTCTGAAGGCCTCCGGTCCGGTCTTCAAACACTGCACCTCGCTGTCTCCGCTGAGCGGGAAACCGAGTGTTTTAGCCACTCGCTTCCGAAATCTCTCGGTTTTCAAGAGCCGCCGAGCCAAGCAAAGCCAGGCCCGCAGCAGTGCGCTGCACAAACCAGACACAGCACACGGCTCGCTGTCAGCCCTCCGCGCCGTGCAGCCTCCACCTAGATAAAACACTTCCTAAAGACTACAAACGACAAAAGCGCCAGGAGGATGTTACCAACGACGGCGCTGCGAAGCCGCTCGTCCGAGCCCGGCAGCTTCTTCGCGCAGACCCAGCAGCGCTCCTCCGCCACCGCCAGACCGGCAGGGAAGAGCAGCCAGCAACCCCCCAGCCGACCGCGCTCTGCGCTCCCTTCGCCGGCCGACAGACAGGCAGACCGACCCACCGACCGGCCGAACCCCCCGTGAGCGCCGAGAGCCGCCGCGCCCCACCGGAGCGGGGCAGCGTTCTGGGCCTCCAGCAGCGGGACATGGTTCAGGGCGAGGGGGGTTCCCAGTCGGAAGGGCCCCGCCGAGCCGCGCAGGAACCGCCGGCTTCTCGCCCCCACAGCGGCTCCCCCGCCCCGGCCCTGAGGCGGCGGCTGCGGGCGGCAGCACTGCCCGGCCCCGTCCGCCTCCCGCCCCGC
>Ga0065711_1010220_pt1 | contig 10235 bp, 6 predicted proteins | sample Hoacrofraction12_FD_59098 | JGI IMG/M metagenome (GOLD analysis project Ga0065711, IMG submission 59098) | Hoatzin crop microbial communities from Cojedes, Venezuela - Epithelial fraction 12 v2 (version 2) | ecosystem: Host-associated > Birds > Digestive system > Esophagus > Crop | place...
TAGGATAGCTAGATTCCTCACTAGAGTCTGCACAAAAAGATGTTTTAGAGACATGACTGAATTATGTGACTGGAAACAGTGGAGTTCAATTCTAAGCTTTTATCTAGTGCCAGCCCAAGTGAAGCACCCATGACAGAAGTGGTTTTGCAGTGCACGTGCTGCCCAAGTGCTGCTCTGTGCCTACTAGCAGTAGTGAGCTCGAGTGGAGCTGGTGGCAAGAAGCTGAGGCTGGCTGGCTGTACCTTGTGAAGTGTCATCTCCAATGGCAGGGAGAGACCCTGGAGCAAGGGCATGGGTAAGAAAAAGGGAGGATGTACCTGCTGCCATGGAGAACCAGCCTGTTCCTGGCCAACTCAACTGCCTGTTGGATTTCTGAATGCAGGGACTGCTTACCATTAATGTACACAGGAATGAGAAAAATGCAACATACTTATCAAATAAAACTTTCACTTTCAAGTTGTAGTTNAATTCCTGCAACTTCACCAGCAATCTGGAAAGANAAATTTTGTTNAAATGACTACANTTGTAAAAGACAGGTTCTGTTCTATCGTATCGCTTGTCACAGATATACTTAAGCTGTGCCTCTCGGAGCCACGCAGAGGCTCCAAGCTTGTGCCACACATAATAGCATTTAGAGAGGGAACTAGATGGGCAAATGAGTTCTTTTGCAGGACAAAGTGGTCTGCATGTGTCTGTTCTGTTTGGTTGTGTTTCTTATACACTTAATACCCCCCTCCCCTTCTGGTAAAGGGTAAATGCTGAATGGAAGCCAAACTTTGCTAGAAGATATTCCCCTGCCACATGGCACTTTCCTCCTCCTGACCTTGGCAGCTGGGCTACAGAGTAAGATGTGCAGTCCTCTCAGCTGCAGGAAGCTAATGACATGAAAGGCTTACCAAAAACAAGAGGGGGGGAAGGGGAAACATACCTCAGCTTTACAGTAAACTGTACTCCTGTCTTCAGGACTAATGGCCTCTGAGGATGTGTTGGCATGCAAGGCTGCCGCTCCACCACAAAGGAGCTATGGAAAGAACAGATGAAAGGCACTTTGATTTATCAATGTTGTCTTTAAGGAACAAGGAACTGCATAAAAAGTGAACTCTGAAAGAATGGTGGTTTACCAGTGGTACTATACACTTCATTCATTCAGTTTCAATCCACACAGAGGTCTCTGTGTTAAGTTTCTTTCATTTGTATCAACAGGGCTAGAAATTTAATTGCATAAGGGCTAGCTTTTCCTAAATATATTGATGGCTTGAGGAGGGAGAGTGTTACCTCAAACTTCCCTGAAATCAAATGTCATGTAAACACTGTGATGTGACTAGCATAATCCAAGTGAGGAGTGTTGCTCTGTTTGCTAAACTCTTAGGGTGACCACAGTGCTATGTAACAGAGAGAGGGCCAGCCTCCCTGTGCTGGAGACAAAGAGGATGTGTCTGGAGACAAAGGGCTGGAGAACCTAGTGTGTATGGATCTTGGGCGTAGCTTGGTGTGGATGGTTTGTTGCCTCCATTTACCTGAACTTTGCAGAGCTGGAGCTTAAAGCAAGAAATGGACTACCAGGCTAGGAGCTTGATTCTGTAATCAATGCATGTTGTAGCACAGCTCCTGTTAACTTCAGTGATGGCTGATCACAAACCCTTTCCATGGGCCTGAACCTGTGGAAACCCTACACAGGGTAAATCTCAAAAATGGCCATTTAGTTTAATGCTTGTGACAAACTTAGGAAGATCTCAGAAAACGCAAAGTTAGCGTGCAGGAAATATTGAGGGAACAGAAGGGAAGGTGCTCTCTGTCCATTTATTCACACAAACACAAAAAGACCCTTGTTTGTTACCTCTGGATGAGTTGTTTGAAAAGACTGTATGTTCGGTCCTGCAGCACTTGTTTATTTTTTGTGATGGGATCAGGGTCATAGGTAAACTTCTGTTCTAGTTCCTCAAGCTTCTTGAGCTGCTGACGAACTTGCTGTAGACTTTCAGCAACAATGGTGAACCTACAATTACACAATCTTATTACTTTTAGCATGTTTTTTTTATTGCAATAACATTGAGATGCCAGCCAGGTGACTGTCCCTAAGGACCGGGCAGTGCACAGAGCACTCTTCTTGCTCAGTGGAGACGTGGTGAGGTAATAAAATCAATTAAATGTAGTTACACTGTGACAGAATGAAAATGCATAACACAATCAGTATATTTCACAGATCTGGTGTTCCTTCATAATATGCTTTAAGTTCCTGTTCAATGCAATCCTTGACCAGACTTACCAGTTCTGTAGCTGGTCAAGGCAGGCGTTGGGTGGGCCACCAATGCATGCAGTCTGCTGCCTGTGTTTCCACTCCACCAGCTCCTCGTTAATAAGAGCACTCTGTGTGTGCTCTGTGGTGTTGAGCAGCTGTATTATCTTGTTCACTACTTCCTACAGAGAATATTAAATTACCCTGTTTATTAAAAATACTTCACAGAGGAAAACTAAGTACTGTTTTAGCTAAGGTCATCTGTCTTGCAAAACTCTGCAAGGACCTCAAAGTAATAGTTTCTGTCAACAGAGGATGTTTTCTACAAACACCCACTTCTCTTTAGCTGGAGTATTTGCCAGATTAAGTAGAGAAACAATGGCAAAACAAAGCATATTCAGTATCACTGAATTCTGAAGAGCCAGTGTCTCACATCCACATATGTCCCAAGCATCTATCTGGGATGACCTCGAGCTTGCTGTAGATTTGAGCACTGCAATGAGGGTGAGCACATCTAACTCTAATACAGCTGCAAATATTTTAATAATTTTTTTATCTCAAGAACATCTTTTCACTCTCATTCTTCTAGCTTTACTTGACAGAGTTTGATAAAAGTTGCTAGAAGAGAAATAAAATTGCTTACAGAGATTCTAGATTTTCAGTCAGGATGGAAAGAATGAAATCTTAGTTCAACTGACAGTTGGAGAAATATTTTTATGTAATTCATTACATCAACCCAATGAAAATGAATACGTGTTCAGAAGGAACTGCTATTGCCTTCTGAAAGAAAACTTGAGTGCTACCTTTCTTTTGAGGTCAAGTGATAAAAACATCTTCTGGAGATTCATCTGTTCTTTCTTATACTCCTCCTGCGACACACTATTGGACTCGTGCTCTGTAAAATAAATCCAAATTGTGGAGGTGAGGCTGAAGCAGCGTTGAAGTATGGGTGGGGGAAAACACAGGGGGGAGGAGGGGACCTGCCTGCCTAATGTCAAGTGAAGTGTATCTTTAAAGCTTAAGGGAGGAAACATTTACTGCCTCCTAGGTATTTTTGATTCCTCCTTTCCGCTTTCTGAAAGGACAGAGTCTACACTTAAAGCACTAATACAAGGAAAAGCCACTGTCCCAGTTAAGTAATTTGAGATGTGAGCTTGCTTGCTTTTTGGAGCAAGAACCTGATTTAAAATAATGATTACATTGTGTAAAGATACAGACTGAGCGATTTGTTCACATGCTGACTTCAGACATGAGTCGTTCATGTTACTTAACCTGGCAACAGAGGTTAACTTATTTCAAGGCAGGATGTTTACAGCCAGGCTGACAGACCCTACCATAGTTGCCCTAGCTGCTACCTCTGCTGCCTACTGACCTGAAGTTAGAGGTTCCCTGTCTGCCTCGCAGATGTGCTACCTGCCACCAAGTACAAAGAGCAAGGTTGTGGCTCAGTGCTCCCCTCAGTATCTTCTGAACATGTCCCTCTTCTGAGGGACAATCAACTGTCAATTTGTGCTGGAAACTGAGGCCTTTGCTAGAACAAAGCAGTCAAAAAGACAGGTCTATATAATGAAACCAGTGTGGGCTGCAGCTGCATATGCCTCCCTCTACACAAGAGCCTACAAAACTTGAAGCAGGAAGGCATTTGTGAAATACAAGATGGCAAAGAGAAGCCTAAACTTAACTACTTAGGTGTATGGTTGAATAGTCACACAGTCTATAGGGTTTGCTATTTCTAGTAGCAGAGGGACGTAAAGGTCAAAGGAATGCTGCATTAACAAAAAGGCTCCTTTACTTGTAAGGACAGAGGCAGAGAATGCATTTTCAGGAGTTTAGGTTTCAGCATAAAGCAGAATTAATGAAGGAGGGACATTACCAGTAAGTTTCGCTGCCTATCATTAGGTTTAGTTTCCTGACATGAGACAGCAGAGTTTACTCTTACAAACTACATGCGATAGGGTATGTCTCCAATAAACTGCTCACCTCTGTTCTGCAAGGTTTTACACTTAAAGTCATATTCATCTTGCATATCCTCTAAAGTCTTGATGTCTTGCTCTACATCCTATAAAGCACAAAAGAAGGTGACCACAATGATTCAATACTTAGAAGTAGTCTTGCAGTACATCAGATTAGGAACTGCCTGGTACCAGCCCTTTACAGAGATGAAGTCCAGTTTTGTAGCAATGCCTTTTTCTGGAACTCCCTAACAGGAAATATCCCTAGACTTAATCACCTTCTATTCACTCTCCCTCCCTCTTCTCAGCTAACTAAAATCTGTTAATTATAAAATACGGAAAAGCCTTCATTGTCTAGCCATGTAAGTCCACAGAGTTTAGGATAACCCAGGCTACAGTGCAAAAACTTGGAACAGCGCACAGCATTTTAAACCAACATCCATATTCTTAGGTATTGCTTGGAGAAAGGCTTTTTGTTAAGACAATACACATCTATATGCTAAATGAAAATCTATCTTCTGGTTAACAACAAACTGGTCAGTATATGATTTCTTAACAGTTCTTCCTCAGTGGCCCGTATTTCAGATGGTTAAAATGTTTTTGTTGCTAAAACTAAGGCACAAGAAATTTCACCTTGCTATACCAGTCAAATCCCACTCTGTATTATGGTGCTACTGACAAATAATCACTTTCTATTTGCAGACAATCACTGGTTATAGACTTGAAAAACAAACCATGACCTTATGTTTGTAATTTCAGAAAGTCTTGTGGACAGAAAGCTTTTCAACATCCATGAATCAACAAACACCACTTTAAATAGCTGTACTATACTTACTACAACGCTGTTTTTCACAGCCTTAACTTTCGCATCAAGCTCCTTCTGTTTGTCCAGCATCCCAATCACTGTGTTCTGTATGCTCCCCACTTCCATCTGAGGGAAACAAGAGGAACAACAACAGATGTCAAACTGGAGTGACCTGCGACAGCAAATACTGCTTTCATTAATGTGAGTTAGTGCCTTTTGTTGTCAGCAACAACCTGATGACCTGTGGCTTGATCTGATAAATCATACGAAGGTTTTATAACATAAGATCAAGTTCAGGTGAATTTGCAAGACAGAAAGGAGGATGAAAAATGTCTGTGTGGTGGTGCTGCATTTTTTTATCATAGCAATATCAAGCTACAAACTTATTCTGTTTTCTCTCTGCACAAATCCATTCTTTTGTTGGCTTATCTTTGTGTATCTTCTAAATGTACTTCAAGAAAACAACCACCCTGCAGGCTGGATGACATCTACATCAAGTGTTAGATTCATCCATACAGGATACGGGGAGAAATGGGCTAAGGGCAAGAACAAGATAGGCCTGTGTGCAGGCAAAGGGGGTAACCTGGTATGGCATTCCTTTCCCTACAGGGCATTCAAGCACATTTTAGATCTCTATAGCGTGTCTCTGAAAGCTCACCTCAACATCATTCAGGAAGTTTATTGCATGACATGGCTCAGGGAGAGTCGCAGTAATTGGTAGGACAGGATTTTTCATTCCATATGTTAACAGTACTATTGGTGCTAGAAACCTGCTGTTCCTCCAATGCGGGACAGTCAGGTACGCATTGTTGCTCTGATTAATGCTTCAACTTAAGCTAAGATTATGTAAAGTATTCATTTTGGTAAACTGCCAAAGGTCCCCCATCATAGACTTAAGTCAGACTGTTAAGGCAATCTGAGCATACTCTAATGTTCAGGATACTCCAGTTTTTATAATGCTTCTAATTGTGCTTGCTCTGCATCTTATCTTCTCAGCTTTGGCAAATGAGAGTGTTTCCCAGAAAGCAGGGGTAGGCCATGGTGCTGTACCTAGTGCCAACAGTAAGTGCAGGAGGACTTATTTCCCTTTTTGATGACCCAGATACACTGCATGCTGGAAAGGCAGCTGTGAGTGCTTACGTCGTATGCCAGAACAGAAGCTGAACAGCTGCGCTGCAGCTACAAGGGCTCTGCCAGTCTCATTTTTAGAGGAGCTGTTCTGGACACAGTTGCATTAGGCCCCTTGTTGCAAGCCTATGCCTGAGCGCTCTTCCCATTCTACCAACACGTGCTCAAAAGCTTGCCCTAAAGGGAAGTATTTCAGTATTAGAACTGAACATGCTTGGTCAGTCATCGCTTTATTATTACACAAGTGGATTACAGCTAGCTATACAGTTTGCATGTCTTTCTCAACTGCAGAAATTTTTTTTATTGCAAAACAGTTCCCCTTGCAAAGGGGGACAAAAAAAAATGAAAAGCCAGAGAACAGATGAGGGAGGAAAAGAGTACAGCTTCACCTATGGTTCAGAGGAAAGAAATGGGCTCCATTTGAAAAAAACAAAAATAGAAAGAAATACTTTGAGATAACTGGGAAGGGAAGCTATCTATCATTTTCCCAGAGAGACAGTCCAGACATGCATTGAGGCTAGGCTGCTTAATGCAGAGTAAATTCAGGAGTAAAATACAGAAGAAAAAGTTAAAATCTTGGTGAAATAAGGCAAGCACTAATTATTAAATTGTAGTAAAATCTGAGTGCATCAGGTTGTACTACAGAAGTATTAAAAAACAGTGTAGCTTTTGCATCACTCAAGGAATACAGATTACTTCCTGGCCATTTCCCCTCAAATGCTTCATCCAGCACAAACAAGCCATGCTGTCCACCTGGTACGTATCAGTGTTTGCCCTTCTGTCTGCAAGAAACATACTGTTGGGCAGAGAGGACAGCCTGCTTCCTCTTTTGGTGTTCTTCCACTCCCTCTGTCCCAAATAACAGGAAAGGGTAGGTACAACTGCAGCAGACATTCCAAGACTGTTACCTGATTTGACAGCTGGGCGCTGTTCAGTATTTTCCTCTCTTCTTTCAGACAGTTGTAGATGATCATTGCCATGTGTATTGGGTCTTCTTGGAAGTTATCCTGGCATTAGAGACAGTCTATTGTTAAAGTTCACATCCATATTTCTTTTTGTCCTTCAGTAAACTGATTGGCAAAACGATTAGCGGGTGACTGTGAGCCTCGGGGCACATGCTGATCATAGCATGCTCCAAGACTACAGGGAGTGTGACAGCTGCAATAACCTCCAAGAATGAGTTTCTGTTGTAGTTCATTAGTGTACAGGGAGATGGGCCTCAGCACAAAATAACGGGAAAGGGTCAGAGACAATTCTGGGAGAAGCGAGATACTACCCTACAGTCCCAGAAAGAGCTCATCCTCTGTCTCGAGCCACCCTCCCACACCTTTGAAGCATAGCTGCTGGGTTTGAAGGGTGGCTGTTTTAGTTTGGCAGCTATGGCTCTTACTCAGTGATGTAAAGGTGTTAGCTGCCATTTATAACAAGCAGTCAAGGCTGGATACAAATTCAACCTTAGTGCTTTACACACATACAAAGCTGAAACATGCTGTGGATTGAGCACTGCCCTGCTCAGCCCGGGGTGGTGCTGCCCCAGGGCTTCGTTGAGCTGCACCAGCCTTCTTGACTGATCTTTCATTGCTGATCTATAGTTACTGTCAGCCTGGTCATGTTCTCCTCTCCTCAGAAAACAGTCCCCTAGTCTCCTGCTTGTGAGGAGAAGCTAGGTGTGTGGGCAAATAGGCTGTGGAGAAGGCGACTCTGTGGAAGATCCACTGGCACAGAGCCCTGCAGGGAGGAGGGGGGCACTAACTAACAAAAGTCCACCAAGGATCTGTTCTGCACTGCTTCTTGCTACCAATTTCTCTGGCTCTCTTGTCTCAGTACAATATGGTGCGTAGAAGTGCTGTGTAATGACAAGTCCTTTGCTATTAACTATAGTTCTGAAGTTACATGGGAAGGATTTCTTTCCCTGTGTTTCTTCTGCATTAGAACCTTATTAGGGCACCAAGGAAACCAGCCGGGGAAGTGGTGGGGTAAATGAAACTACATTTGAGTAAGCACTCCAAATACATATAGTAAAGCCCCCACAAACTACAATTTTCTTTTTCCTAGAGTTCTCAAACTGTAACTGTACTGATAACGAAACAGTAACTTTTTAACTGTAAAACAAAAACAGAGCAACAATTGAATTCTGGCTTTTAAATTGAGATTCTCACACTTTGTCTGAGAAAATCCCTCACGGCAGGGTAGCCTGCTTAGAGGCATCCAGTTGGACTATTCAAGCAATTCAAGCAAATGTACAGGCATATACCACAGCCATACCTGAAGATTACGCTTGCTTTTCCTTATGTTGTGTTGCAGCAGAAAGTTGTTTTCGATCAAGAATCTACTAAATTGATCATCAAGCTGTGACAGCAGGTCATGGAATAACACCGTAGCAAAAGATACGTTGTTGGCTGCATGTTCCCTAGAATAATTTACAGCATGCTTGTGTTAAATACACTTTAAATACAGCATTCAAGAAATGCATACAGGAATACTTTATTCTTAATCCCCAACTCCAGCTGCAGTAGGTGCAAGCAGTTAAGAACTACCTTCAAACATAACACAGTTTCATTCTCTTGACTCTTACTTTATTTTGCTTGGTATAGAAACATTGTCTTCCTCTGTATGATTCTTGCCGCATTCTGTGCAACTTTGTTTGCTCATGCCATGCACATCAAGACGCTCAAAGTGAACCTGATGCACGTGTGTGGTGTACTGCTCTTCTCAAAGAAGGCATTCCACAGAAACCTTGGCAAAAGTTCAACGTCTGTGATCAGCAAGACTGAGCTGCCAAGGTAGTAACTGATCGCTCTTAAAACTGCCACTTTTGTCACAGACCAGCTGAGGGAAACATGAGACAGTATGCCTGGTGCTCGAGGTGTCGGGCCCCTCTAGAAAGCCCTGAAGCTTTCCGAGGCAGCAACACAGGCTACAGCACCCACGCAGCTACTGAAGTGTCCTACCAGCAAAGGCTCACCTAGCAGCTTGCTTCCCCAGTGTTCTCCTGCTGCCTGAACCACACACATGGGAACACTGGTCATCACGCAACCTGAAGGCCAATTTATGTGCTTACCAATCCTGGTTTTCCAGCCACTGGGCCAGGTACTGCCTGATCTCCATAGGAAAGCTGTCATCGTATAGCTGGTGAACTTGCTCTAAAAACTTGGAATCAAGTTGCTGTAGCTGATACCACTGAGTCATCCTGAGGAGGAGGGGGTGGAAAAAAAAAATCAGTGTAAATGTTTAAGTAGTATTTGGACTGAACTGGTGAAAAGTAACTCATTTAAAGCATTCATGAACAATGGCATAATTGGAGGAGTAGGAAGGAAAAGTGTTTCCAGTGAACAAAAACATTTTACGTTCAGCTGTAGCAATTTTAGAAAGCTAATCACTAAAACAGAATACAACTTCTTCTGTGTTTAATTTAAAAATGAGAAAAAACTAAAAATTGCAAATCAAGACAGTGCATTATCGGACGAAAAAATAACTCAAAGCTATATTACCCTTTTCTGGGAGCGCTTGCATTTATTTCCTTTGAACCTCTTGTCACAGCATTTAGGGTACCGGTAGTGTTACTGTTCTCTGGCTTAGGGAGATGGGAATGAGCACCTGTGTGTCTGGTAGCTGTACCCTGCAGGATCGAGATCCTGTATGTGGAGTTTCCCCTTTTGTTGGTGCAGATGTATTCCCCATCACCAAGAAGTGGAAAAAGTGTGAGTGGAAAATCAAAGAAACATCTGGGGGCCCACATTTTCAGGTGCTGTTTGTGTCCTCAACTTACCTGCTCTGAAAATGGGCTAGATTTCAAGGTGCTTTAAATGGAGAAGTATTGGAGCGCTTTTTTTTCTACTATATGCTTTAGTTCCCATGATCAAATTTTCAGGCTATATTAAGTAATGTCTGCAGCAGACACGGGTTACTTGAAATGAACTGATACGACTGAGAGAAGCCACGCTGTACAACAACGCTTCTGTGACAGAGTGGCTGATGGTTGGACTTGATGATCTTAGAGGTATTTTCCAACCTTAATGATTCTATTTATGTTCTGATATGTGGTCTCTGGCTGCAGATCTGTTGCCGTCTCCTCACTGGGCTGCAGGTTAGCACCTTGTAGTGGAAATGGCAT
>Ga0065711_1051785_pt1 | contig 10234 bp, 6 predicted proteins | sample Hoacrofraction12_FD_59098 | JGI IMG/M metagenome (GOLD analysis project Ga0065711, IMG submission 59098) | Hoatzin crop microbial communities from Cojedes, Venezuela - Epithelial fraction 12 v2 (version 2) | ecosystem: Host-associated > Birds > Digestive system > Esophagus > Crop | place...
GGGGGGGGGGGGGGAATCAATCTTCTGAAGTAGAAGATTGTACATTAAAATCTATCTTTGGTATTTATGGGATGCCAGTCACCATAGCTGCGATGTGCCAATTAAAATCCTGCTGATGCAAGACAGACTACCAAAATCATCCTCCCCACTTCTTTCAGCTCCCGTTCAGTGCAACGCACTGAACCTAGTACAACTCGTTCTGAGAAGCAGTTCACCTGTTCAGGGGAAGCTGTGCCCCCAAAAGTAACCGGCTTTGGCAAACTACCTTTCCTCGTCCCCACAGGGAAGGCACAAACCACTGCACTGTTAGTGAGGCTGAATGGATCCCAAGAGATATAATTCCTATTAATTTCTTTATCAAAACAAGTAAGTCAAAAAGGCAGCTAGCAAATCCTGGAATGGCTTCATGGCTATGGGACTGTTTTTTTTTTTTTTTTAATGATAAAGGGCTGATGCACAAAAGGTATGGTAACGTGACTTAATTCAGTTAGATTAATTTAATTTCTAGAATCTCTCGTTAGTGAGAAAGGAAGAAAAAAACAAATGTAGTAACATTTTGAGGACTCAATCTCATTCAGAAACACTGGAAATGGGAAGGGGAATCACACTTTACCAATGTCTCCAATGCCTGCAGCAGAGCAAAAGTTCTGTGTAACGCTCGGCACCAGGCTGGGAACTGGATCAGAGCTGTGACTCACGCACTGTGACCAACTGGTGAGGCGTAAGATGCAATTATATCTGCAAGCAATTATTACTTGCAAGGTCAAACAGTCTGCCAATAAATGGAGAACTCTTTATTTACTACTAATTTTGAGGCAAAAAAAAATGCAGGAAGTCTTACGAAAAGAATGCTTCAGAAATCCAAATTCAGCCAGCAAAAGCAGCATTATAAACCCACATAAAATGAAGCAAAATACCAATCCATAAAACGACAGAGTGCTTCTTCCAGACAGTTGGCCAATCAGAGAGTTGACAGGGCAGAACAGGCCAAGTCCTTTAATTCTGCATTGCGAATGTCTCACGAGGCAGCACCACCTGCTATAAAATTCTTCCCTGAAAATGCTGTGACCCAAAGAGACACTAAGTGTTATGCCAGAGGGTTAAGGGTTTATTTCACATATTAGTGCTTTGTTACAAACTTTATACACCTGCCCTCTGGCTGTTGTATTTTGATTTCTGTCATTGAGAAACCACTGAGAAAAGGACTGCTCAACTTCATTTTGCAGCTAGAGAATAGGTTAATGCTACCCCTCAGGATTCTGTGAACATTATCCACAGCAGAGTGGATTTAAATTAATGGCACCTTACCAGAGATAGCTCCTGTTTGTCAAGAACCCATAGACTGTTAATCAAAACAATCCAGTGCTGCAAGCCACTAGTCTTTATTATTTTAATATCACAGCTTTTTCTTAATCAATGTCAGCTAAAATAATGATTTATAAAGTAGCAACTCTGTAGCAGCCCCACAATGCCCCAAACAGTCTTCTACTGCGATAGCTGCTGTGCAGGCTAGGACTGCACAGACAGTGCCTGCGCCATAGTTGTACATTCCTGATTATTGATAAAACATGCAGAAGGAAAAGGGAAACAAACACGACCGGTAAGTTCTTCACGGAAACCAGAAACCATCACGTTTATCCACAGTCACTGACAGCAATTGTCTTCACCACGTTGCCTAGAAAATCTTAAAAAGTGGACCAGAACTATGCAAATTTGCTACCTTAAGTCCCAGTTCTGCCAAAACGTATGCACCACATTTAACATTTCGCGCTGCTGCTGCGTGAATGATTGCCTGCCTTACAATAACAAACTGTCAGTAATACTGCAGCCATTGTTTTCCATGCATCTTCCTCCCGCCTAGCACTGCCCTCGACGGCTTACAAAACCGTTTCTTTTGCATGGGTAGGAATTCAGGTGAAGGCAACTGAGTCATCTAGTCTTCCAGAACCCTCCAGTTTCTCCTGTGCTTTCCATTTTCATGCTTTTACAAGGGAGAATTAGATTTCCTAACTATCCTCTTCTAAGTTTCAGTAATTGTTCTTCAAGCATTGCTGCCAGAACGTTAGGAAGGAAAAAGATTTACAAATGGCTATCATAAACACAGAATAGTTTTCATGTGTCAGACCTGACAAGATATCGTGATCAATCATAAAAATAGTCTTAGATATCTGTTGCTGGGGCGCTGCAGTCAAACTATTGCTGCTTTTCTCAAACTGCAGCAACAAATCCTTCCAGCGACTGCCTGAAGAAGTTTTATTATTTCTGCCAACAGAATTCTAGCTGAAATTAAAGGAAAACATTAGTCCGGTTAAACCAAACGCAAGCAATTTGTTATTGCCTAACTGATGACGTACTTAACGCGATTTTAACAAGTAAAATGTCACCAGTTTAAGGTCTTCTCGCTAATCCAAGTGAGTGTATCCTACTAGTAGCAAACATTGAAGCGGTGGAAAACAAGTCAAGCTATCAAAACAATTCTTTATCAGTAGAGCTAATGTGTGATTTTTAAAGAGTTTTTTTCTTTTTCAGCCCTACAAAGCTCTTGCTGCTCAGTGACAAAGCCTGCATGAGTCACCCCTGCTCAGACAGAGGCAGAATTGTTCATCCCTAAGCAGCTTCACTTGCTGCAAAAGCAGCTGTTTGTTCATCTCCTGCCAGAAGTAAGGCTGACGTAGACCAGCTGGGTAGGATGCCCTCCCTTGCTTTGGAAAAAGCAGAGAGAAGAATGCAGGGGAAAAATGTAAGAACAAGCAAATTATGATGGTTCTTTGTTTTTGTATATACCATGCATTATCTGGACTCTGGTGTCTGAAGTAGCCCTGCTGCCAGTACAGGAGAACTGATGAGCAGAACAGAACGGCTTCGCGAACAAGCCTAGAATTTTATCACCGCAGCTAGGAGGGAGCAAAATCTGACAGAGGAGGAGAGTGTTAAATCCCTCAGAGAGATGGCAATGCTTTTTTAGGCACTTCAAAAAACAGCAACCTGACTCTAAAATAAGCTCTATTTCTCATTTACTAGGAAAGTGAAAAATGTGTTCCAAAAATGAAAATCCTAGTCTAAATTAATCCCTGTCTGATGCAGTTATTTCCTCCACCTCTTTATTTAGTGATGCACTATTTTGCAACTTTTGGAGAGGGACACGGTGGGCAGAATAACTCCTTTTGTATTTTTCCATTCATTACGAGGATCATGAATTTAAATTCATGCCGAAAATACAGATATCACAAAGAAGACCAGCTAATAACAAGTTAACCCACAAAGGCAAATCTAAACAAAGTCAGTTCAAGCACAAAGTAGGCTCTTGTGTTACCAAGAACATATTGTTATAAGGAATTAGAATAGGTACATAACCTTGATACTTAAATATGTTGTAGTTGTACTACCTTTGTGTTCTGTTCGTATTTACAAACCCTTGTTATCTGTTCAAGACTGGCTTAAGAAAGGCCGTATAGCATAATATTGGTACCGGAGAACTGCAAGGCACTGTCTTCTACACTGTAACACAGTTCAAACAATAACATGCAAATGAAAAGAAACACTGGGAAAGCTAGTCTTTGAAGATGTGAGCAAGTTACACTGAATGCTATGCATACTACAGATTCAGGTCTCACTTGACCCTCTCCCAGCTCCCTGCACACCTTCAAGGAAGTCCTTTGTGACAAACAATGAATAAAACTGCATTATCACAATATACTTATGCTTAAAATAAAATAAATAAAATAAAATTAACTTAAATGGAAAGAAAAAAACACCTGCATAATTAAAAGGCGCATCATTTTTATTCACATTTTTAAATCCCATAACTTCAGAACTCTAGTCGAGAGAAGGAAGCTATTATTCACTATTTGTTTCATTTTTTACTTCGTTAACCACCTCGACTCTCAAATTCAACCTCTCACTAGTTTGATCTCTGAATGTACTTTTGCATACAGCTCCAGCTGTGAATGTTACACACATTTGGCTTCAATTTAAATATTTCAATTAACAGAGACAACAGGAGTTTGATTAATACCAAATGGCAGATTTTGAGCAATGTTCCATATAACTTGCTAAATTTAGCAATAAAATAAATTGGTTATGTAAGGGTAATAGGATAAGGGCTTAATACAAAGCTCACTATATGTATTTGTGATCAACTGCTCCATATTTTTTAAGCAAAAATTATGCCTCCCCTGGTTTTATCACCTACTAAAATTTTGCATTTTCATTGCAAAAAAAAGTTATCAAATGATGAAGAAGACATGCTTCTCTGTAGTTACCTGTAAGATGGAATACCACTAATAAAATATATTTTAAAAAAAGAAAGAAAATAAGTCTGAGGTCATTAAAGCAAGGTTAGGTGCAAAATACATAGTTAAGGACAACAGAGCAAAAGCAGCATACAACAATACATAATAAACTGCACTTACTGGTATCCTGTACAAGCGTTCTATTCTGCCATTTTGAGCATTTATTGTAATCAAAGTGTTCTAGAAGTTCTGTAACCCATTGTTTTATTTGTCTTCCTAAGAAGTAAATGCAAAACTCCAGCCCAGTTTATATATTCCATGCCATTTACTGATAACAAAAGTTTATAATACCTTATTGTCCCCTTGTACTTCTCCCAGTCTCTGCTGAAGCTCTCTAATCTCTTCTCCAAGATGTTTATTTCGATCTTGAGCCTCACTCAGGAGTTGAGCAAGATTTGCCTAGAAAAGGAGTAAATACCAGTCAGAAGTCAGTGCCTATGGGGAGAAGTGTAAGTGGTGATTGAAAAGAAACCCTAGACTTACTCGTTATCTGCAACAATCTTTACTTTTATTGTTGTTGGTACCCAAACTTCATGCTTCATTAGAGAGAAAGCAAAAAACGTCAGCAGGGTTCCTTTATCTTTAACAGTAGGAAATACACACAGTTTGTGTGCATACACACTTCCAGAACAGCACACGAACACCAAACAAGGCATTAAGTGAAAACATCTACGCTAGTTCTGGTATCCTGGCTGGTGGGAAGAGCAAAATGCAGAGTACTTTGACAATATTTATAGAAAGTTGCCAAAACAACAGTTTTAAACTTGCATATAATTAGACAAAAGGCACAGCTGAGAAATAATTATGATATAGTCCCCGTCCCTATACAGAGCTATACCATGGATACCTAACAGAACAGAACCTCAAATGCTGCCTGACTTGTGTTGTTAGCTAGTACATAGACTTTGGGAACAACAGAGGTGAAAGCTAGAGATTAAAATCAAACACATACACACGTACTCCACTCCCAAATAAACCAGATCAAAAGTGATCGTTCACTTTAACCTACTATGGTCTATAACTTCACAATTAAATTCTATCTGCTTCACCACTAACCGAAAAATAATGCAATTTCCTCCTTCCCTACCTATGATACCTGAAAACGAGCAAATACTGCAGATAGATTCATATTTTTACCCTAAAAATATCTCACAAATACAGAAACATTGACCCAGCACAGGAAAAGCCTACCTACGACGTTTCTTCTAAGAGAGTTATAATCATAGCAGCTAATGGGCAGCCTTTCAAGACACTGCCTATGGACAGCTAGGTGTGTCAGCCATTGCCCTAAATCTGAAGAGTATAAAAAGAAATGAAAAAAGAATTTTCAGCTCTTCTAAGCATGACTTGGTAAAGCCTCAAGAGTCAATATTTCTAAGCTACCCTTATACATACTCCCTGTATTTGAGGCCCATGCATCAACTGACTGTTCCTAGTTCTCTCTTGGTATTTTAGGTTTAGGTTTAGTTTCCCCACTCATTATGCTGCTCTTTCAACTCCCTCATTTCTCTGTTTTGATCCCTCTCTTTCTTTTTCAGTCCTGCTCTTTTGCCCAGTCATTCTCAGTATCACTTGACGTCTCACAGGATGTTTTTGTAAGTTTTATCTTTAAAACTCTTACACTATCAAGCCAAGGCATCCGATTGCCATTCCGGCAATCTTTCCCCTTGTTTTCTAACAACTGCTATTTCCACATGTCCTGTTTCATATTTAAGAGAACTGTTAACATGAATATAGCTACATGCATCTGACCATTTGCAGGATTAGACTATGAAACTATAATCTATTGGAATTTTTGTATGGTACTATCTGAAGAAGCTGGCTCCGAACTCCAGTCGGTCTAAAATAGCAATACCTTCAAACTTCTGAACAGGAAAAATAACTCAAGAAATTGATATATCCTACTTGATGAACAACAAGCCTACAATTCACTCCTACAATTCCTGTATTTCTGTCGCTCTGAGATCACAGGTTCAGAAGAAAGCAAGGTAAGTTTCCCACAGTTCTGGAGATTAAAGCATTTTTTTAAACTACTGATAAAACTGAAGAGAGCAAACAAATAATTTGGGGAAAAAAGTGTAATAGCAAAAACATAAATAGACAACTGTAGGGCCAAAATTAAGCTGCCTCTAATTTTATTTTCAAGACAGCAACCACTCAAGCAATGCAAAAGGTTCCTCAAGTATGCTCTGCTAGAATGATTTTTTTTTCTACATATTAAACAAATGTGTAACAGCCATTGATATATTGAATGAATCAAGGAGCTTCAGAACACATTCAGTCAATGGTTTTGAGAGCTACTTCTTAATGGCTGTTTAAAAGAAAGAAAACAAAGAACCCATGTTTGCAGAAAATTGTATTTTAACTGAAGTATCTCTAGCTACTGCTCCGATGCAATTTTTTTTAAGAAAGCTGACTTTCAATAAAGACCGTCCAGCCACCAGACTGAGTTAGTTAAAAGGAACATGATTTGCACAAACCTCCCTGAAACACTTCTATTTATAAAGTCCCTTTTTTATGATGAATTTGAACAACTCCTAACACTGCAGTCGTACATGTAATTTCAACACCTGGGAAGAACTCAATCTCACTAATCAGCATTTACAGCCACATCACCAGGATTCTAGCAGTCTGTAGTCAAAACCCAGCTCCCAGTAACTGCAGGAAAGGCATTACCATGCCTACACTAAATCTTCCTGATCAGATTTATTTCCTTTAAAACCATTTCTCTGCAATTGCAATTCTATGCTGAATTTTATCGGTCAGTCATATAAATGACTTAACGTGCCAAAAACCTTTATACTCAAGACAGGGATTTTGGAAGAAACTCTGAACGAAGAATTTTAGACACCAAAATAAAACAGCCTTGTTAAAGCATGCTAAGAGCATTACAGTGAGCTAAGTATAGACTTACTCCTTAATGCGAAGCTTCTGTTACGCTTCTGTTAAACTAAAACAACCAAGCTATGTCACAGAAGTTGTCTCCAGCAATTATTCATTTCCCTGGCTTAGAGGTTCCATACAATGTATAATTTAGATTGTTCCCAGTTTTAAAGGTTTTGGCAAGACCTCATTAAAGCTCTCCATTAAGTGTGGATAGAAGGAGAAACATTTGATTTTCAAAAGTGGTCTACTGGGTTTAAAGAGCGCCAGCCAACAGCATACGTTGAACGACACCGGGACTTGGTACCATTTCTTTGGCATATATAAGAACACATACCATATGGTTGAAAGATGATAAAAACTAACAAAGGAGCACTGGCCTTACGAATGTGTTAGCATGTATTTTCTGAGGAACGGGGAGAAATCTACGCAAGGAGAAAGGTGATTCATTTTTCCACCTGGCAACTTCTTTTCAATATTCCTAGAACAAACACAGAATCCACTTCGAAATTCAAGACAAGTTACTTCAGCAGACAATACAGCTCATATCATTTACCTGTGCAACACAGAACAACTCTCTGAAAATTAGCCAAATTCAGCTTCTCCAGACTCATTTTCTTCGACAGTTTCTTTTGATTCTAGGTGAAGCCTTAAAAAGGCTCCTGTAAGCGCCAGAGACTTTATGTCCTTCACCCACACTACTCAAAACAAACTCCAAAGTACTGATGAAGAGAGATTTCTGAGCCACGGGTAACAGGAGGGACAGGCGCAGCGGTCTAGACCGTTCTGCTGCCTTACCTTGTCTTGTCGCTGCAACAACCCACAGCAGTGGGAACTGTTCGTTTCTCCTATCCCCTCTCAATTCAACTATTTGTAATATTAAGCAACAGACAGTGCTTCATTCAAGTCTCTCATTGATTGCTCAACACCAGACAATCTTTCTGGAGCTCTGTCCACCTCTGGTGATGTTCAGTTTCTGACAGGTATTCTTGAGCCTCTACAGCACGACAAGCTATTTGGTTTATGTCCATCTGTCACGGGGAAGCGTGCACGTACGATCTGAGAGCAGCCCAAACCTCCCTAGACATAAGAAATTATCCCCACACTCCTTTTTCCTCTGACCAAAAGCAAGCGCGACTATTGGCAATGATCCCACCAGAAAGCAGGATGAACAGAGAAAAAAGATTGATGTGAGAGGGCAAAGTGGGAAGTGCCTACCTTTATTACACAGGGGACAAAAAGCACCATAAATCAGAACAGACCAGAGAGTGAAAGATTCCATGGGATGGGATCACAAACCTCACCCTGTTCCACTTCGGCTTTGTTAAAATTTGCAAGAACTTTCTTGGGATAGAAGGTGGAAGAAAGCCTTACTTTTAGCTACAGATGAGCATCTGAAACTACTGACAAAAATACCAATAAATCTTTATTAACATAAGCCAGTGAACACCTGTCAGACCGCGACAGATCCTTGCTCACTACTGACCGATGACCCAAGAAGAAGGGGGGAAGTAATTCCAAATAGCCATCCTTGGCATTATGCACTACACTTCAATTTGGCTCCTTTAACAATTTTGCAAATCCAGCCACACATACACACAGTGTTATTTTTCTTCACACCACTTTAAAAATGATGGATAGTTACACAGTCTTTAATACAGCTCTCAATTCTCTTGCACATAAATCTTCTCCGACACTTACAAAAAAAAGAATATATAAAAAAAAGGACTTTGTGCCTTTAGATACTGCCTGAAAATGTAATTTGGCAAGGGGAAAAGGAGGAAACTTCCAATCTGTCCCTACAGTTTAAAAATATTTTTAAACAAACAAGCATTTCTATACTTCAGTTTACAGTCTTTTATGTTTCTTTCAGCCACACCTTCAAACAAAGAAGAACACTGAATTATAGGACTGACAGGAAAAAAATCTGATGAAACATTAAGCACACCTGATGGGTGTGACTGATAGCAAATTTAATTGCAGTTTATCCTCCAGTGCATTCATATGATTGCAATGGCTGAATTAATACAGAAAAACCTGCTTTGCTTAACAGCTACCACTGCTCACTCCAAGGTAGAAGAACTGACTAGCTTCCTTATAATGAAAGGAAAAAACTACTGTATTTTTCTCTTTAAGTTGAAAAACCACGTAGAAAAGACTCCTGAAATCACAGGTCCTTGGCATATTAAGCAAAATACACTTAATGTGGGTCATATTTCCCAACAGAAAAACAACAGCAAAAGTCAAAGCCATGCCAAGCAGTCACTTGACGTAAACCAAGAAGAAAATCCTCTCCTCCTCTGAGTATATCCCGCTCTGAGAACCAGGCAGGAAACCCACCACAGAAGCACACCAGTCACAACTTCACAAGGCTCTGCAAAGCAAGAAAGACTTGGTCGCACTCACACACCTTCAAAACACTCAACAATCGGAACTTTTAGAGCTAATGGTATGGGTTTGTGTGGCAAGGTTTAGGTAGCCGGGGGGCTATACGGGTGGCTTCTGCGAGAAGCTGCAAGAAGCTTCTCCCATATCCGATAGACCCAATGCCAGCCGGCTCTAAGACAGACCCACTGCTGGCCAAGGCCAAGCGAATCACCGATGGTGATAGTGCCTCTGTGATAACGTATTTAAGAAGGGGAAAAACCTGTGGTGAAATGGCAGTGAAGAGAGAGGAGTGAGACGATGTGAGAGAAACAACTCTGCAGACACCAAGGTCAGTGAAGGAGGGGCGAGGAGGTGTTCAAGATGCTGGAGCAGAGATTCTTCCCTTGCAGCTCGCGATGAAAGACCATGGGTGAGGCAGGCTGTACCACTGCAGTCCATGGAGGTCCACAGTGGAGCAGATATCCACCTGTAGCCCATGGAAGAGACCCCACGCCGGAGCAGGCGGATGCCTGAAAGAGGCTGTGACCCCATGGGGAGCCCTGCGCTGGAGCAGGCTCCTGCCAGGACCTGCAGACCCATGGAGAGTGGAGCCCATGCCAGAGCAGGTTTGCTGGCAGGGCTTGTGACCCTGTGGGGGACCCATGCTGGAGCAGCCTGTTCCTGAAGGACTG
>Ga0065711_1051787_pt1 | contig 10234 bp, 9 predicted proteins | sample Hoacrofraction12_FD_59098 | JGI IMG/M metagenome (GOLD analysis project Ga0065711, IMG submission 59098) | Hoatzin crop microbial communities from Cojedes, Venezuela - Epithelial fraction 12 v2 (version 2) | ecosystem: Host-associated > Birds > Digestive system > Esophagus > Crop | place...
ATGTAAATTAACTACCAGCAAGCATATTTACGGTGTCCTGCCCTGCTGAACTCTTTGCTCTCGTTTCACCGAGGTGAGTGGGCAGCAGAGAACCCAAGGAAGAAAACTGAATGTTTTTCAAAGATCATTCAGTTCAGCCTAGGTTTTTTCAGATGTAAGTGGTTTTTGGGGAAGTAAAAACTATCCTACTTGTCACGAGCCAACAGACACCTCTTCTTTGAAGCAGAGGTAGTGTACCTCCAAACTTCTCTTTCCCCATTTATTGAGCGGCAGGCAGACACCCGCGCTCCACCGCGCTGCGCGGCGTGACAAAGGACTGGCTGGCAGCCTGCGTGAGGGCAGCGAGCACGAGTCGTCTCCCCAGGCAAGCACGGTTTTCCAGGTATCACCTAAGCAGGGGAGGACTTTTTATGGCCATCTGGTAAGAAGAACAGCTCAAGAGCCATTAGAGGATGGAAGTGGAAAGGGCATGGGAGTTCACAGCCTTATCGCCAGGTTTTCTCTGCTGCTCTGAGTCACCACGTGCCCAAATCCTGAGAATAAAGTATGTTAGTGAGAGAGAGAATCCCACGACAGGCAGGAAAACACAGAGCGTAACGACAGCGAGAGAGGGCAGTGGGATGGGGTGAGCTGGGTCAGTGCTCATGTTCCTCCTGCTGCTTATGTTTGCTGCTCTGAGACGGCATCTATCTTACACTCACCACGAAGATTTATGCGTCTGGACTAAAAGCAGGGAGAAATCTCTCTGGATGGATTTTAGCTCAGTGGTGGCATCTCTATAAACAGTTCCTTTTTGTCTTTACACCTTGCAGTACTATGAGCCTAATCTTACACCAAAGAAGTTGGCACTCACTGCTATCAGCTGGGTTTGGTGAAAATGGAGGAAAATATAGACCGCTATCTCTGACAAAGTTCTCGGTTTACAATATAATATAATGTCAAGTCTCTGGGGAAGTCGGTCACCTTGACTTGGCACATCTAGAGGGCCTCAGCTTTCAGAGAAGGTATTTCCCTCACCTTTCCCCTAACGTACACAGCCTGAGGGGAGCTGACCTCTTATCGGAAGTGCATACCATCCCAAAGTTCACTCTGATCACAGTCTGGGTCAATAAGTGATGAAATATGTGCCTCTGACCATTTCCACAGCCTGTTTTTCCACCTTCACAGCGCTTTGCAGGCACGAGCTGATTAAACTCCACACCAGCAATGCGAGGCGTTTCTGTTCTCACTGCAGGCATGGAGCACTGGAGTCACGGGCACGTTAAGTGCCTCAGCCAAGGCAACGAGCTGGTGAGGTCTGTAACTGAGACCCATGCTTAGTGTTCAACCAACTCCTCTAAATACCAAATCTGAAACCATCCCTTGACTCCATCTTTTTCAAGACGGAAATCAGAGGAAAGGCAGTTTGAAAGGTGACAAATTGGGCTACGCAGGGTGCTCCTGCACCACCCAGCAGCTTGGTCATTGCTATTTGTACCTACGTACAAGGGCTTAAATTCTGCTTCTTTGCAGCCTCCCCCTCCAGACTGCGGGAGGTGGCAGCAGGTTGGTGGCCTGCCATGGGCTACGTGCTCGGTAGAGACCCACCTGCAGAGCAGGGGGATGAGCCCTGCTGGGAGAGCCCTGAGCCTTCTCCAGCTGGAGCTGCGCAGGGCAGGAGAGCTCAGAGCAAGCACGAACCTCGCAGCAAGACGAGGGCAACAGCAACAGGAGGGGACGGCTTCTGCTCTACGCAGAGCCTTCCTGCAACCTCCATGGGTTTCTGCTAGAGCTTGTCCTCTTTCCTCCTTCCCAGGCGAGTGGCCAGAAGAGCGACAAGCGAGCTGGCAGCTGCTGTTGGAAGCCACCATCACTCTTAGCTGCCGGTCACAACACAAATGGTGCATAGATGGGCCTAGTCCTTCTCCTAGAGAGTGTTTTTTAAAGCAAGTCAAAATTAATGGAGACAATTAAACCGCAATAACTGCGCTTCAACATTTCTGAGCACCTCCTACCACTGGGCCCCCTCTGAGCAGCATAATCTCTGACGTGCCATTCCATTTACTTAAACAGATGATATAATTTATCAATATAATGGACACTGATGAAGATGGATTAATTTGGATTACCGAACCAGCGCTTCGCAGTGGCTCTATTCAGGACACAGAAGGAGGATGTGTGTGATTATGACATTGTTTGGAGCAGGGTGGGCAAGGGCAGCAATCTGCACAGCGACTCGGATGCTCCCGGGTTGGCAGGGGAGGGAGGAGAGTCCTCGTCACAGCTATATGGCAAGGAAGCTTCAAGCACCAGTGTTTTTCTGTAAGTTACTTTAGGCTTCTCAGACTATGTTTATGTGATCTACCAATATTTTCCTTTTATAAATGACTTCTCTCGCACTAAGTGAGATCCCCGTAAAAGTTAATTAACCAGAGAGGTAGCGTACAGAGAAAAGGAAAAGCAAAACTTAAAAAAAAAAAATTAAAATCACCATTGGGTGAGATGTACGTGATCTCTGATCACACCTCTTCTTTGTACCTGTTCCTGAGCCCACTATGTCCCTGCTGGGGGATTCGCACATCGCGTCGGCCAGGCGCTCCCGAAGGCCCTCCTCGGTGTGCTCCATGGAAGACATGTGGCGGAGACCGAAGTTCTCGGGCCAGCTCCCGCACACCTCCAGCAAGGTCACGCTCCGGTCGAAGGCACCTTCAACAAACAAACGGGAGATGTTTGGGGCACCCTGGCACCAAGCTACTTCCGTACGTTTTATTCATTGCATTGGAAGGAAAGCAGCCCTTGCATTCCGAGTTCCTGAAAAGCTAATTCTAGCACATTAGTTAAAATGTTGGTGTTAACAGCACAGCAGGAGCAAGCAGAGCCCTAAGCAGCGAATGGCTTGGACCAAGCAGCTGTAAGCAAAAAGGTTAAATTAAAAATACCGACCCAATTCTGGCCTCACGTTAGTGAGAGTCAGGAGATCAGCACAACGGCACTGGTAGAAATGACGGCCAAATCAGGAACTGTGACGCTAAAAAACTGTCTATGTGTTATTAAGTACATGTTAGAGAACTAGAAATTGGTTTTAAAGTTGGTTTGCCTTTCACTGGGCTGCTGTTGAGCACCCTTCCCCCTTCTCATCTCGGACAACGGAAACAGTCCAGTCCTCTCGTCTCTGCGAACGGGCACGAATCTCAGCTGAAATCCCTTTCTTGCTCCTGAGCAGAAAAGTGCCGCGGTGTGGTGGGCTGCTGCGGACAGGACGGCGTGCTCGCTGCGTTGTGTCGGAGGGACGCTGACTGCAGGAGAGAGGCGAGCCCTTCTTCCAGCCTGGGATACCTCTGGACTGTCTCTGTTCCCACACTGTGAAATTTTAGGTCATACGTGAGCTAACAGCGACGCTCTCACCAGCAGCGCTTTCCTGGAGGTGCCGGCCACTGTGACGGAGCGCACGTACCCACGACAAACGCTTCAAATCACTCCTGAACGTGCAGTTATTACCTCCCTCCCAACAGGGTATGATGTTCTGCTGAATGCAAAGATTAGATTCTGAATTCAAGCTCACTTCAAAGTACAAATTAAAATTATTCTGCTTTACTATAGAGCAAGTCTTCTGCAAAGGCTTACTTAAATCATTCCCACTTGGAAAAAGATTACAGTTATGCTTTGTTGCTTCAAGCACATACCATTTACTCGACTATTAGGTAACTGAATATGCAGCATTTATTGTGCCTGGTTTCTGCCAGCCTACCGAGGGGAAAAAATGCAAATGCCAATGTTTCTCAAAGTTAAAAGTACATGAAACACGTCCTTGTTATCAGGCCTTTGGTTTTCCCCTTTGATCAGCCGTCAGAAACTATCTACACTTGTGGTCTGTGACTGTACAGCTTCACAGCACACTCCCTGCCACTGACAGGTGGTAATAGAAAGGGTGAGAGACCAAGCCCCGCGGCAGGCGTCCCTTCCTCTGATAACGTCCAAAGTACTGGGTGATAACCGTTAGTAAACACTCGGGCAGCCGGTTAATCCATACATCAGCAAAGAGGGGCAGATAATTCCGAACTCTAATGGCATGGACAAAAGCACCAGGGCTGGCATTCAGGGATTTATATGGGCTGCAATGGTGACTGCTGGCTCCTGAATTTCATCGGCGTGCACAGCTTTGATTTATCTCTTTGCCTGGCTGCAGAGTAGATTCCTGGCACTAGAAAACCATCAACACTAAAATGGACCTCTACAAAATGGGACCGTGGCTCTTCTGGGATGCACGCACTTGAACTCTGGATGAATCCCAGTTTAAACCGAGAGGAGGAATGACCAAATGTTTCAACTTTTAATGGGTCTTTGGATTTCCAGTCTATTAATTTGTTTAAAAGCAAGGGTTCTTGAAGCTTGTTTGAGAAAACACAGTGAGGAGGCAAAGTAATTTCAATGTTTAAGTCTCTGCAACATTTCCATACTGTCAGCTCCCCCAACTGCACAAGGAAAAGCAAAATTTGATCTCTTTTTGAAGCTTTTTTTTTTCCAAGTGATCCTTCTGGGGTTTGATGTGACCCTGAGAGCCCCACTCTGCACGTACTCTAACACGCCAGCGATTTCAGTTGGTTTCAACAGGGCTGTTCGTGCGCCTGGAGAGCTACTGGGGGGGCTTTTAAATCTCCGTCCCCAAACCCCAGGGTGACAGCGGGGAAATGGCCGGCCCCCATGAGCTTGCAGCATTGTGCCAGAGATGCTGATGAGAAATCTCCTCTTTACTAGTGTCTGCCCTTATTCCGAAAGTGAGAAATGGGAGCATTTCTGCTCCTATAAGCAGACATATGAATAATAAGGCAAATGGCTTTTGAAGCTCTGCCAAGATGCCTGCATGTGCGTACAGGGAGAAACTTCACAGAGCGCCGGGCTCCGGCTCCTGAGATACTTGAGTGAGAGCAAAGGAGACAAGTGCAGCGTTACCTCCGCAATCAGGGCCAAGAGCTGCCAAAACTTCTTAAGCAGCAACGTGTGAGGTTGTAAGTGTTAATGTAAATGCAGGTTAGAGGGATTAACTGCACGGAAAGTCTTCTTGTAAAAAACCGTGAGGCTGGTGAAGCTTTAGTTTTATCTCCCCTCCCTTTTCGCTCCTTCTGCATGCGAGGAGTTCACATCTGGCAACACGCTTCGCGTCCCGGCATCCAGCTGTGATTCACCAGCCACCGCTGCGCCCGTGGGTGATCACCCTGCCTGCGAGTAACGAGCGGCGGGGCAGAGGAGGTCTGCGCGCCGTCACCTGCTCGCTGTCGCGGTGGAGTCCACAAATCCCTCCTTAACTCAGTAAACGCGTTCATAAAGCCAGTTCCACATAAAGCTGAACACACAGATGCGCAGCCGAGGTTACACGGGGCGTGGGGTAGAAACGGGACCTTGCTTGACCGTAAACCTACCATAAACCCCTGGCTCTGTTCCTCTCTGACGCAGAACAGCTCTGTTTCAGGAAAAATAAGACCGATTGTCATGGACCTTCATGTTCTTCTCGCCACTGCATCAGCAGACAGCAGATGTATCAAAGTCAATTAATTTCTTCAAGGCAGAATTAAGTCCTGGGCATTTTTTCACCTTGGAGAATTCCTCCATGAAGTGCATGAAATGGCAGAAGGGCTGCTTGCTCCCCAGGAGCCTTTGGGTGCTTTGCCCTACATGCATCATTACCAACGGCACACGAGCTAACGGCATTAAGCTTACACTGATAGCAGCTAACCATATCTCTGCTATTTATTAAATTGTAATCTCTTTCTGGCTGCCTTGCTCTCCCCTTTTCAATCCCAGTATCTCCGTTGATAACGTATCGAATTCCCCATCGTCAGCCAGAGAGAAGTTTACAAATAAACCTCAGCGGAGTGTCCTGCTCTCAAAATCCCCCCCGAACCCGCAGCCAGAACGTAACTGCAGGAGCGAGGCGGCCGAGAAAGCTCCTGCTGATTCCCAGGATTACCGAGGGGTTGAGGGAAGGCAGGCGTCACCCCGTGCCTTTCCTGACAAACCGCTGAAACCCTACCGACAGCCACCAGTATCAGCGCCGGAGGTGTGAAGCCCAGCCTGTCGGCTGCCCCCCAGACCCCACGCAGCTTTGGTGGGTCCACCTAAAAGGAGCAATTCATTTAGAAATAACACACGAAAGAAGCAAATTAGGTATTATTTTAGCCAAGCAATTACTAGTGAAATCCTGCTGAAAAATCATTAAATCGCTGAAAAAAAATCCCTTTGACTTAAAACGGTGTCAATATTTCATCCTATCGCGTGGTGCTTTCAAGCTATCAGAACATCTACTTCTCCCCTTGTTTACTGAAGATGGAACCGGGTGGAAATTAAGACCATTGGCCTCCTTCGTATGACGTCCAAGCACCGCCCCAGAGCCGCTGCACTACGAATAACAACCAACTCCAAACCCAACCAAACGGAACGAGCAGAACCCTTGGCTTGAACACCCCGGTCGCAAGCGCTTTGTTCCGCAGTTCCAGCGCGTTCAGCTTTACACCGCCTCGAACACTCCGAGCTAACTCTGCTCTACAGGCAGGATTTTCCTATTAAAACTTTAATTTTCTCCTGACAGTGATCTCCCACTTCTGTCCTTCCACTGACATTTGCCTCTCGACGAGAACGGCCCTTCACTCGCGCCGTTGCGGGACAGCGCAGAATCAGGCCCCCCATCTTTCTGCTTCATGTTTCTCACATTTTATTAATGGCAAAGGCTTCTGTTGTTACTCAGACCAAATCACCTTGCTTAGAAGCACAGGATTTGTCTTTTGCACAGCAATTGTTTCAAGGCTTTTAATATAAAAGGAAAATAAATCCTACAGAAGGAAAAAAAAAAAATCCGAAACCTTGGAAACGTCCTTTCTTTTCACAGTTAGCTCTACCAACCGAGACTGAGAAAACCAGAGAGGCTTATTTTCTTCTCTAAAAAATCTAGTAGTAAAAAGTATTTTCACAAAATATTTTCATGCTTCTAATGTGTTATTTTTCTAAGTCAAAATAGCTAAGCTAAACCTTTCACCATAGCCCTTTAATTCGAAAGCCAGGGGAAATTTTTTTCATTAAACCTCTGGAAAGCTTTGTTTAAAATATGAAATCAAGTAGCTCCATTTCCTGTCTTCTAAGGAACAGTAAATCAAAAAGAGTACGTTCTCCAAAAATACAGTAATGGTTCTATTAAAGAGCTTGACAGTTTGGAGCCTCACCTTGCATATTGCAACATACGTGTGAGCAAAAACAACAGAGTAAACAGGAGAGGAAACGACCTGCCAATTTTAACCGATAAAAGATGCGTCCTTCTCATGAAAGGGATGGGGGTTCGACCCGCCGGGACCCCCCGGGACGGCAGACCCTGGGGTGCGACCGAGACGGTCTCGGAGGGGCTGCCCGTCACCAAGCCCCTGCCTCTTCTGGCTCCTCCAGCAGCAGGAGCAGACTCGAGGGGAGTCCCGATCTGCTCGGCGCCGGTCACCGCGGCGTCAGCACGACAGAGCAGCCCAGAAACGCCTCGGCCGGGAGCGAGAACCCCCTGGGCGTGCGAGGAACCAGCGCACGGAAACTCCTCGCCCAGAGCAGTGAGTCAAACAGTAACATGCCCCGTTTAAACATTCATGGCTGAACTTTCCTACAGGCTTTGCCAATTCCCTTCCACGCCGTAACGTCGTAACTCCAGGGTAATGTCGCCAAGCAGCGGCTCTCCGTACTGGAACGTGCAAACGCCTTCTCCAAGCGTGGAGGTGGCAGAACCTCCCCGACCTGACCCACACCTGACTTCGGAACGCGTGTCCGTGCTCGGGGGCACGCACTGCTGCTCCTCTCCCGTGCACAGCTCGCGCGCCGCTGTCCCACTCTCTCAACGTGCGTGTGACAGACTTTGCAACAAGCCACCTCGGCGTACGGCCGCTCAATCAAGGTGTGAGTACTAATTATTGCCTTTGGAAACGACGGCAGGAGCTACGGCCCTTGCACGCAGCTCTGTTCCCCTGTCATCTTCCCTCCCACGGAGTCTCTTTTTTTCCAGAATCGCTCACAGTTCTGCTATAAACAGGACATTACTCACCAGCTCTGCATCCTGTGAGTGCATTTAATTAATGGAGACTTCAGTCGGGGTGCCCAGTCCCACAGGCAACGGACACTTTCAAATCCCTTTGAACTTTTGGCTGAGCATGGCGGAGAGGTTCCCGCGTCCCTCCGCAGCGCACTACAGACTTGTAAACAAAAATACTGTTTATTCCTCTGTCATTAGTTCTAAATGAGTTTTAAGCAAGCGCGCAGCTGCTGGGGGTCAGGGGGGGGCCCACGAGCCCCGTGCCCGGCGGCTCTGCAGGGATGAGGGCGGATGGGTGGCAGGGAGGTTGCCATCCATCACCCACGTCCAATGGGGCAGCGGCCACACGCTCCCACTGCCCAGCTCGGGACACGGACCAAGGCGATGGACGGCACCGTTCCGGATCCCAGCGGTGCAAGGTCGGCAGGTCCTTAGGGACCTTCTCGCCCTCCTCCTCCCCTCCACCCCGACAAACACCGTCTGCCCCGGTCCTGCACAACGGGTTCACCCCGGGCTCGGGAGAAGCATTTCAGACGCTGAGGAACACAGCCAGCCATCACAGCCATCGTGAAGGCTTTCAAATGTGAGCGAGGCTGCAATTTTCAGAGCTGGAGCAGTGAGATATTTTTATAAATACATCTTTTCAAGGAAAAACAAATATAGAGGAAAGAATGTAAACATTATTGTAAAATGCATAATAAAATGTCTGCTGTTTGTTAATTTTGCCCCTTATTATCCAGTCTATCCGTACCACCGATGTTGAAATGTTTGCCTTTTTCTTTTTTTTTTTAAACTCCCTTATTCATTTAAAAATAGTTTCCTGCATGTTATATGAATAAGCAAAACCTAAGGTCCTAAATCCAGGAGAACTTTGAAGTACGAAAGCCGTGGTCTATGGGAACTATGTTTTCATTAATCAAAGTAGATGTTTCTAAAGCCATCAGATTTATCATGACTGGATTTCATATGTGAAACCCAATATACACACAGACATACACTGCTTGTCCTTTCGGATTAGTTCTGACCTTTTACTCTCCTTTCTGAAGGCTCTGCCTTTCCTCAGAGCAAGGCTGCCCTGTTTTACCGCGGCATCAGCCCAAGGAGCCTTGACAAAGCACGTTTCCAGCTCTCCGCTCTCCGTGTCTGAGAACGAGTCTGGGTTAAGGTCAAAACATCAATGATTAAGTATATTTATTAAACCCTGCCTTTGCCTTGAATGCTCCCTGCGACTCTCGAACGTGCCATCCAGGCTGCAGCCCCGCCCCAGCGCGCTGCCAAGACACCCAGCCACCACCCCAGGGACCCCCGCGTCGCCGCCGAGCCCCGGGCCGGCAGAAGCCGGGCCAAGCCCCCCGCAGCCCCCCGAGCATCGCCGAGGGCTCCCGCAGCCCCGGCCCGGCTCCTGGCTTCCCCCGAGGCGCGGGGGTTAGCAAGAGGACACGGGAGAGAGACGGGATGGCTTGAAGAGCGGAGGCAGGATGTGACATCCATCCAAAGCCGGACTTAAAAAGATAAAATGCAAAAAATCTGCGTTTGGTGTCGGGGGGGGAAATTTACGCCGTGGTTTTGCAGCACCAGAAGCGCAGGACTTTGTCATCTGGCTGAACAGAGTAACCCAGGGGCCGGGGCGAGCGCGGGCGGCCGCTGCGCGCTGCAGGCACCGACGGGAAGGCGCAGCTCAGCTACGGCCCGCGGAACACCGGGCGCGGAAAAAGAAGATCCGCGTATTCAAACTTCTTTGGGAATCCTGGATGCAATTTAGTTAGCGGTCTAAAAGCAAAAAGAGATGGAAACTGCAGTATAAATGGATGCTATTATGATTTTAAAAACAAAATGCCCCCTTCATAATAACATAAATTTCCAAGAAAAAATGTTTTTTTTTTCCCCTTGAATGGCAAGATGCTTGCAGATTATAACTCTTTACAGCTTTGAAGAATCAGAACGCCTGGAAAAAATCAGGAATGCTCTGATCAGCCCCAAGCCCCCTTCCAGATTAACATTTCTTTCCATTTAATCCTGCCACAAAGGGGAGCACCCAGACGGACAGAGTGCCCGGCACAACGTGGGTCAGCTGGGGGGGGGATGCTGCCAGGTACGATTCCGCATGGCAGAAACTTCACCTGGTGTTCTTTCAACCTCTAGGTCTGGAAATTTCATTAAAAAAGGATTCGCAAAAGATCTTCCGCACTTTTTAGTTTTTGC
>Ga0065711_1013037_pt1 | contig 10233 bp, 9 predicted proteins | sample Hoacrofraction12_FD_59098 | JGI IMG/M metagenome (GOLD analysis project Ga0065711, IMG submission 59098) | Hoatzin crop microbial communities from Cojedes, Venezuela - Epithelial fraction 12 v2 (version 2) | ecosystem: Host-associated > Birds > Digestive system > Esophagus > Crop | place...
GGCCGGGTTTCCCGGCTGCCGCCCCAGCAGCACCGCGGGGGAGCACCGGGGTCAGCAGGCACCCCCAAGCCCTGGGCGCTGGGGTCACGGGGGCTCCCCTTCCTTCCTTCCTTCCTTCTCCACTGCCGACCAAGGCAGCCGTCAGGCCAGCTGCCACGGCGTCTTACAGAGACCGAGGAAAGTGTTCCCACCTAGCTGAGGATGTGGCACGCCCGTAATTTGGCAGAACAAGAACGGATTGAAGAGAGATGCTAAAACAGCTGGCTAGGTTTACGTGCAAGCCGTCAGTGGCAGATTGCCGCTCCCCGGCCTCACGGTTGCTCTGTCTCATATCTCCCATCACTCCTGTGTGATACGGAGCTTTCAAGCACTACCCCAAAATCTAGGCTAGATAAATACACCTGCTTGCTTAGTCACCACCAGCAAAGATTCCTCAGGTTCCTCAGACAGCAGTACCAGACAATATCTTAGCATAATTCACAAACTTATGACAAAGATTTAATATTATATGTGTACAAATGAGTCTAGAAAAATAAAATAAAGGCTAACAAGCCACCTGCTTCATGACACAAACTTCATAAATGTCATGAAGTTTTATGCTCTCATAAAATAGTGCAATGGAAAAAAACTTCCATTATTTCACTGCAAGAGGCAAAAGCTTTCACGGCACTTGCAGGACTTGTTCAGCGAAACACAAAAATAAGCACACAGAAACATACTGAGAAGAAGGACAAGGCAGTAAAATTCCCCAGAAAGCAGGCTTGTAATTGAGGCTCACCAGCATGTCTTTGCATGATGGTGCTCTCACAGCGCAGTCTTTGACTGCAAGATTTCTGGGACACAGACTGTGTCATCCTCCCTCCTAATAACGATTCACGGTTTTTACCACCGAATTTATCCTAGCCTGAGCAAGAATCAGGAGGGACTTCTTGTGAGGAGGGAGAAAACGACAGTAACGCATTTCTTTCGCAGACAGAGAAACTGAAGCCAAGCTGGGGCGCAGCGAGGAAGGAAACCCAGCCGACTGTCCGCTTCATCCCAGTAACAACTGCGACACAAACACTGACACTAGAGCACAGCCCAGACCGCTCGCCGCCTTTGCTGTCCACCAGCCTGCGCGTTGCTGTGCCCACAGTCAGCTCCCGCAAAAGCCAACCAGGGAACAGCACTGCAAGACACCAAACTATTAGTGGTTTGTCCCCATGTTCTGCAATGTTTGGAAATTTTCTGTTTAAACGTTTCTGCTCACAATGCCATTTATACAAACAATGGGAAATGTGCAAAGTCTGAAAAAATTAGGCTGCAGAAAAATAAAAATTAAACAAAACAATTCCATAAGGTGCAAGTATCCTGTTTTGAATATGTACAGTCAAGAGAGCACATCAATCTTTCATTTCAACATTATTTTTTAACTTCATTTCACATCTGTCTCAACTGCTTCATTCTCATTGTTTCAGAGAAAACAAAGGGAAAAAGGTGTGCACCTCGGAACCCCTCGCAGAGCAGACTATGGAGACGAACACGTCCTTTCCGAAGGAGCGCCGGTCCCCTGGCCGTGCCCAGCAGCGCCGGCTGCCCTGGTGCCTGTGCCGGGCCCGGCCAGCACCGCTGCCCCAGCGCGCGGCTGCCAGCAGCGCCAGGCTCCCGCCGGCTCCGCGGTGCTCTGCCCAGCCCCAGGCACCCCAGAGACACATTTCCAGTAACATTCTTCAGTGGGCTTCCCTTTCATCAGCACCACGAACCCCAAAATGCGGCCCGCTCTTAGCACGGGCTCCTTCTCAAAAGCCTCTCTGCAGGGCAGAAGCAGAAGAGCCATCCTGCGGGCCGGTCACTCGGGTGTCTGCAACGGAGAATTCCCGCCCAGAAATTGTGGAAGCTTGTGGAAGCTTCTAAGCTGTCTGCAAACATCAAGGACAGTCCCGCAGAGCACAGATTAACAGGGGTGATGCAAGCAAAACCGTCAGGGGATGCAGAATCAACGCAGCAGCCATGGAGCAATGCCGTCTACCCTGTTAAGGTAGGCAGTGTGTCCCGTACGCATAAATTACTGGGATTAAAACAAGAAAGAGTGTATACACACCAGGCATCTGAAAGGCTGTGTATTAGCTATCCTTTGCAGCACACTTGCCAACAGGAGGTTTTACTGCACTGTCTTTGCTATTGCAAACTTCTTGACTAGAGGTGCTTCAAGAAACAACAACAAAAATCCCAAAACCACAGCTTGTTAGTCCTAACGCTTTACTTACAATCCTCTTCAGGCATCTGCTGCCATTGGTTCCCTGAGGTCCATCCAGCGCAGCTCCCCGCGTGAATTACTGAAGGAGGGCCAAGGGAACGCTCTGCCCTACCCAGCAGGTAAGCAGCTGGCATCACACCTTCCAAACCCTTGTGGGACCTTCAGGTCTTCAGATCAGCAAATATCGGGCAACTTTCCACACAGCCGAGAAGGGAAATGGGCAAGTTGCACGTCCACTGCACACAAACAACTGTGATGGGGTTTGGAATTTACGGAATATTTCAATCCCAGCTCCCAGGATTCAGCATCCTGTGTCAGCAATAATGACCAAAACTACTGAAAGTCATTAAAGAACTTACTAATCAGCCTCTTAATTGAGGCTATCTGCTTCCCATTACACAGAGACAAATTAAGCAGGTTAAAACAGTTCCCAGCAAACATCTGCTGAAGCAAGTAAAAATTAATGATAAATAAAACTGAGTTCCCTTTGTGGTTGATATCTCTCCCATCTGTACCCATCAACACGCCATCATTACTCGTCAATCCAAACCAACTCTGGAGCACGTTCCCACCCTCTCACAACATCTTCCCAACAGCCTTTTAACCAAAGGTGAACGTAAACCGAAACGCTCTTCTGCCCCGCTGGAAGGTGTTCACTCGTCCACCTGCAGACGGTGAAATACCTGCCGGGCCCTCACAAACGCGGCGGGGAGGGAACCGCGCCCAAGCGTCACCACCGCGACGCTCCTTGTCCCCCCGCGACCCTTCCCTCTCCGTCCCCGCGGTGCCGATGACAGGCAGCACGCCGCGGATGGCCCGGCCTTCGCCGTGCTGCTCGCTGCGCCGGCGGTATACGGCAGCACAGGGGCTGCATCTTGCACTTGCCAGCTAGCTACCAGCAGCCAATAAATTTTTTTAAAGGGAAACAGTAAAATCCCAACTCTAGACCCACCGAGAAAGTGCTGGGAACCATCCACACTGCCTGCCTAAATGCTAATTGGCACACTGGAGAAATAGATGTAGTACACCATCTGGGCAGGTCTCCAGAGTCATTTCCGAGAGAGGTATGCTCAGCACCGCGCAGGGCTCCTCCCCGGCTCCGCGCTACCAGCACCGCTCGACACGGCGCGCAGCACGGCTGCGCCCGCGCAGACAGCCACCGCCGTCCCTACCCCGGAGGCAGCTATCTCCAGACCTCAGTAAATTAGAGAGCCTCCTTGACACTGATAGACAAGTTGTCATGGAGCTATTTTTCTTTTTAATGGAGCTGCAGAGAGCCCTGCCTGCGTATCTGGCTCACGACAAACGGCCCGAGGTATTCACTTGCTCGCTCGCTCATTACGTTGCCCACCAACACCTTTGCTCCCAGCACTCGCATCACCGTCGCTGCGTGGCGCCCGGCTCCCACGCTCCCTGCGGGCAGCAGCTGTTCCGACAGCCAAAAATTTCAAAGGGCACCAGGATCGGAGTCCTCCTACGACAGCTGCTCGGTCTCACCAGCAGCGACACAAACGCCGTCCCCGCGCCCAGGAGGAACATCTCCGGCCCTCCCCACCACCAGGCACCCCGCAGCTCTCCCTCCCCGCCGCTGCAGCCCTGCCCCGCTCCCCAGCTCCGAGCGCGACGGCAGAGCCGGCCGAGGCTGCGCAGCCCCCGGGGCAAGCGACCCACTCGGGAACACGCCGCTGTCGTCCGTCACGGCAGTATTTAAAGGCCTGGCTTCTGAGGGCTATAAACACACGCTCATAACCACTCAGGCTTCCAAGCTACCTAGATGCCCAGCTTGAACTGAAGTNGGTGAAAATACTGATATTAATAAGAATTAAGTGCATTTCCAGAAAAAGTAAGCTTTGAGAAAATCTTAGTGGGCACCTAGCTGCACCTCTACGAGCTTATCATCTTTCAAACATCTCTCAGTGACAAGCAATGTCCGCCTTTGTTCAACGCACCCCTAGAAAAGCTCAGATAAAATTCCACAGAAGATGGCCAGGGAAAAGCTGCACTCGGAATTGAGTTGCATTAGCGAAGAGAAGCCAATGAGCTTGGAAGGTCGCTGACATCTCCTGGCCGCCAGCCCGCAGCCTGGTTTCGGAGCAGCGGGTGTGAGCAGCCCGGGCACTGTGCACAGGGCGGCCCACAAGTGTCAGCCAGAGCTCCCCTCTGCCGAGTGAGGCCGATTTATTCCACACGCAGAACGACAAATTGGGCATCGTACGGTTGGTTATTGCTGAAACAAGGTCATTTGAATCTCCCATCTATTGCAGAATTTTGGCATTTACATTTTAATAACAGTTTTCACCTCCCTTTCATGTTTTACATGTGCAGATGGATTTGACACATGCTACCAAATGCTTTTTTGTGAATGTAGTTTTCGGGGAGGGGCGTTTCTTCTCAAACAAGAAAGCTGTTCTATGAAATCTAATGCACGAGCTGTCTGTCCTCCAACTTCAGCAGTGCCAAGCTTCCAAGTAAGAGCCATCAGGAAGCTTTCAACCACACACATTCACGACAGAGCTTTTGCACCCAAAATGAAACAACCACCCGACGGATGCCCCAGACCCGGCAGGGCGAGGGCTGTGCGCCGGCACGGCCGACGGCGCTGGCAGCGGTCGTGCCTTGCTGATCAGCACGGCCGTGGGAGCAGGAGCCCACAGCCCGCGCTGCCCGGCCAGGCAGGGGACAGCAGTCCCGGGCAGAGCGCTCAGAGCTGCCTTGAATGGCACACCCTCGGCAGCTCAGCGGCAGGGACACCACTCACACGGGCTAGGCACAGCCCATCCCAGCGCCCTTCTCAAACCACGGAGCTCACATCAGAGACTTCCCAACAAAAGCAACCTGCCTCTAGCACTTCGGCACCTGAACCCAGGAATTACTGTTTTCAGTTATTGTGTTGCCCCAGCACATATGGCAATTCACAGAGGACAAGCGGATTTGCAAAACCAGCCTCAGCTCTCACAAACCCAACTCGGCAGCCCACGCTAGAAAAATCCTCGGCAACCTTGCGTAAACGCACCTTCGGGCTGGCACTCAGATTGCACCGAGCTGAGCTCCTGCTTTTTGATCCTGGGAGAAGAGAGAGGAAAGTGCATGGGAAATACGATTTTTTTTATAGTTATATCACTGCTCTGGAGAGCTTCCTCAGAATCCATTATTAATGTCCAGATGGTGGTTTGGACAGTGTTGAGCCAAGGATGCAGGCACGTGGCTTTCGGCAGAGAAAAGCAGACCAGACCCTGGAGGTCTGCTGCAGAAGAGCTCTGAGCACCCACCGTCTCCGACTGAAAACACGTCGGGAACGGTGTTTTGGAGGCATTGCATGACCCCACTTACAAACAGGATTCAAGAGAAGAAAGAGGCAAATACATTTTTCCTTTCTTTTGATCGACCGCTAGCAGACTACTGGACTGACATCCTGCTGCTGGTTGTGTCCTGTCCTCTCCCTCCTCTCCCCACACCTTCCATGTGCAAGCAGGCATATTAGCTCACCTCAGACATCTCTCGGAGACATCCCAGCTTTCTCTGCACAGCTGAGACACAACACTTCCTAAAGAAAGAAGCTACTAGGGCATATAAAACAGGTCAAAATAGTAAGGAAAAAAAATACGTGGCAAAAATTCCCTAGTTAGAGATGCTGCTGGGTCTTATTATCGTCTCATCTTGAGACTTTTGTATTAACATATTACATGGAATATTGGATGAAAGATGTCATCAGCAGAAACAGTGAGGAAAATGAGAATAACATCAGAAAAACACAAAAGTAGGTAAGTTATCATAAAACTTAGCAAGTTGCAGCTTTAAAACATAAGTTTGATTTAATTTCTCCTGTTCTCCAGAGTCACAGGTCCCAAGCAGAGTCTCTGGTAACCAGCCAGTGAATGTACACCTTTGGAGGGCTGTGCAGAGCTGGCAATTCTCATAATAGCACACTTCTGAACCAGTATTTTAAAAGTTCTTTACTCTTAATTGTCCATATCACCACCTGCTATAACACGGGCACCGGGCAAACGTTTTTCAGATGGAAGCTGCTTGACAGACCTCTGGCTGGAGACACTCTACAGTGAACACCGAGGCCGTGAGATGTGATAAACACTCCTGCACCAGCAAGGCCTATGCACAAAACTTGCTCTTTCTCCTGATTCTGTTCCATCTTGTGCCACAGGCAGCTACGAGCACCTGATCTGTCCAAGTATCTGACACAAGCTCACAAAGAGCAGGAAAAGATCTGCACAAATATTTGGTTGTTAGGTTTGCCAGAAAAAGATGATAAAACGTTTGGAAAAAATTTGGCTACACATTTGTCCAAGACACATTTCTTCAGCCTTCACAGTGAAAATGCATGAGATGGAACTCGTCCGACTCACCTCCAGCACAACAGAGAAGTCGTCCCGCCTACCACAGACTGGTAAAAGAGGTCTTTGACTCCTTGCGGCCACCCCACTGGGATGAAATTGGCAGCCGTGATGTCTCTGTATCCACTACTTTTGATGGTTAAAAAAAAGTTAATTAGAACTTCTGAAACAACGAGACATCCAATTTTTCAAGTATGATTCATCCTGTGTCTGAACCAGTCTCCCGAGGGTCATTTTCATAGTAAATTAATCTTTGTAATGTCAGACTTAAATTATCAGCAGTGACACCATGACCACGGTGTCAGCAGCAGTGATGGCCTTGCTGCAGATAGGCGTGGTAGAGACACTGATGATATTGAGTCTGACAACATAAAAAATTAGCTTAAAATTAAAATAACTCCGACGACATCAAACGCAACAGAGGCTCATTCAGACCCTGACCATGTCTGCCTCTGGCCACAAGCTCTGTTGCTTCCTTTTTCCCGTCTGGAAATGATGGGGCTACCACCACTAGCCTTCTCCGCACAGTCCTTGAGCGGTGCTGCTGAAAAGTGCAAGGTACCTGGACAAAAGCCACATATTCCTGCCACTCCTAGCCAGTGGGGAGACCAGAGTTGTAGTGACTACTTCTAGCACCTTTCAGAGAGGGAGGAGATCTATGGGCAACCAACTAGCTGGTACCTCCCTACTGGACGTGCCTCGACCACATCACCTTCCAGTCACTCAACCATGGAAGAGATGGGACTTCACACTGCTGTAATTAAACAAGATTTTCTTCAGCTTGATTTTAAGCACTGAGTATTGCAGCAGATGTTCCTAAGCTATGTTTAGTTGTTAAACTCTAAGAGGTCATAATGTGCATTGGGGGTTAGGTAAATAAAATATAGCAAGTATCTGTTATAACTACTCAACAGCCTTTGACTTGGAGGCTGTAGTTCTCTTTTATAGAGTTTTAAGCCATTCACTGAATACATCCTGGAAGCAATTTTGTCTGCTGCCTGTTTGCAAGCAAGTCAGATAATATTTCATATTTTTCTTGGCAAGATGAACTTTAGGATTGGGTTCTAGCAAATACACTCTGGGATCTAAACCCTCATTTCATATGTCATCAAAACTCTCCAACGTTTGACCAAAATTTTCTTTTTTGGCAAGCACACTTGTCAGGAAATTCATTAGCCAGAATATGCAAAAAAATGAAGAAAAAAATCAATATTAGCACAGGCAGAGCAAATTCATTTGCTGACTAATGCAGGTATTGCTTGCCTTTTCTTTTACAGTCTCAGTTACCATTGGCTATATACAGGATGTGGCAACTGTTTAACCATATAACCTTTACCGTCACTTACAAACTGGGCTTAAACCATGGCCAGGCTCCACATTTCATTAAGCCTGGAGAGGCATTTTGCTGAAGAATCCAACAGTAACACTCATTAAAAACCAATATGACTGTTAAAAACAAGACGTGACTTATCTCCTTACGCATTTCCCCTCCACCTCACAGGCTGGGTTGGTCCTTCTGCCCCGGCACCCACCGCTCCGCACAGGCACCGGCACAGCCTGCCTCCGACGCACCCCGGGCTGGGGTTAGGGTTAAGGTTAGGGATCCCCAGGGTGGCCCAGCATGCCCCTGAGCTCCTGCTTCACCTCCTCCGAGTCCCCGTCCTCCCACCACGGGCACGGAGCCTGCAGCCCCGCTCTCGGCACGGCATCCCGGGGAGCAGCGGACACTCCTCAGTCTGTAAGCACGGTGTCACGAACCCAGCAAGGCAGGGAGCACACAGGGGTGTTGGGGGGTTCGAGGCCGCAGGGTCCAACTGGTTCCTCTGTGCCGGGTGTTTGTTTAACAGGCGCCCGCCGGCAAGGTCGGCGATAACACGACCGCATCGGAGACGCCTTCCTCCAGCAGCCGCCCGGCCGACCAGGCAACGCCGCGAAGAGAGGGCAACAGGAGCACCACAATCACACACGGGCTGCTTCCAGCAGCCACATGAAGCGGTGGAAACTTCCTCCTGGCAGCAAAATCCCTGCGGACAAAAAAAGGGCAAACTCAACACCTCCCAATGTGCTCATCCCCAAGAAGGTGCTCAGCAAACGCTAATCTAGGGTAACGAGTCGTGAATCTCGAGCAGATTACTTACACCTCATTGTATCTTTGTGTGGACACTTCTTCAGAAGTAAAATTCCCCTGATTGCCTCAAACTTAATTCTCTTACAAATTCTATGAAACTGCTCAGCTTTCAGACCCCTTTCGACTTGCGGGCACCCAGCAGTGTCCGGAGGCAGATGCTGCAGACCATGGAGGAGCAGCGCACGGCTGCGCACAACGGGCTTCTCCTGGATTCGGTGTCCAAGCAAACCCCAGGGCTCCCTGGAGCACAGACTGAAAAACACTTGACTGAGTTGAAGAAAAGCCACATTAGTTCTGCACAGGAAAGTTAATGCATAAAGTAATCCACGTTAACTGTTAATTTGGACCATTCAGCCTCAGCACCCCACCCAGACAGACGATCAGTACCACGAGGCTGGCTGGCTGTTAGTAGGAAACTGGTAGGCCTATAGATACGTATTCTGTAAACTTCAGAAAGGCTTTGCAATTAACATTTTGTTGTTTTAAAAAACCCTCTCAGCCGTGCAATTTAACACTGCATTCATAAATCTTACACACAATTAGGAGGCACGTTTAAATCCTGTAGATTAAAAGCCAGTGCACAAAGTACCGCACTGATAAGTCACGCTGCCTCGGTAGCGCCGAGCGCCGTTTTGGTAGGAAAAAACACAGAGCATCTACGCTGTGGTAACTGTATAATGTCCCAGCTGTACTAACCACTCAGAACAGCCAGCTGAAGGCCCTGAAGCGGGGCGAGTCGCAAGTCGGCGGGCGAGCAGCCATCCCTGACCCGGTGCGGCAACAAGAGCTCGGCGCTGCGCAGAGCCCAAGAGGGACGGGCGGACGCCGCGCCACGAAGACACCAGCGGTCACGGCAACGCTGTTTCTGCGGGCAGCGGCCGGAGCCAAGCCGTGCTCCCTGCGGCACAGCCAGCAGCGTCACCCGCGTCGCCTTCCCCTTCGTCTGCAGGCGGCCGAACGCCCAGCGCGGTGCCGGCAGCCTGCGCCGCTCCCCGGACGGACTCACCCGACGGGGCCCAGGGGCCAGCCCCGCCATTCCGCAACCACCATCACTCCGTAACTACAGAACAGACCACGCCACCAAACAAACGAGGCTGGTAATTCGTTATCGTTCCACTGCTTCCCAAGCATACTGCAGATGGTAAATTGGGTGCTGTACTAAAAATGACAGGAACGCACTGGATCCCGCAGCACGAGAGCGATTTCACTGCGTTGCCTGTGCAGCGCGGCACCTGCAGACAGCGGCGGGGAGGATGGGAACGGCCGCGCAGAGGTGCCGAGCGGCGGCCATCCTGCCGGGCCACGCACAGACACGCAGCTCGGACGGGTGAGCGACCACGCGCTGGCGGTGCATGCGGAGCAGGGCTCTGCCGGAGGCAGGACGCCGCATCCCCGCGGGGACCCGTCCCGAGCTCCGCGGCTGCTCCTGGGGAGCTGCTCCTCGTCACCTCCGCGTGCGGGGAGGTTCCCGGGCGGCGGGGCACCGGGACCGTGCGGCGGGAGGGGCAGGCGTCGCCACG
>Ga0065711_1051786_pt1 | contig 10233 bp, 7 predicted proteins | sample Hoacrofraction12_FD_59098 | JGI IMG/M metagenome (GOLD analysis project Ga0065711, IMG submission 59098) | Hoatzin crop microbial communities from Cojedes, Venezuela - Epithelial fraction 12 v2 (version 2) | ecosystem: Host-associated > Birds > Digestive system > Esophagus > Crop | place...
GTGGTGCCGGTCGGGGGGGCTGTGACTGCCTGCTGGGCTGGAGGGGCTGCAGGGCCGGCTGGGGGGGCAGCACCAGTCGCAGTGCCTGCCACTTCGTTGCCCCCCCTTTCCCTTTAAGGCACTGAACAGTGTTGAACAGGGCTCGGTAGGCGTGGGCCAGACCCCAGCACGTTGTGGTGATTTGTGTCTCTGGAGTTCCCAGGGTGGCAGCACACTTTTTTCAGATATTTCACTAGTTCGTCTGGATTCTGCACTTGCTCAGGGGTGAGTTTAAAAAACACCGGGGGTGTCCACTGCCCTAGGTACTTGCCCATGCTGTCCCACACACCCAGCCACTCACAGCTATCCAGCCCTGGGGCAGGTCTCTGCACATGTTCTTAACGACTTGTTTAACCCTAAACAAAACCTGAAACCCATTCAGGAGGCAGAACAATAGCAGCGTGCTGGCCTGAGCATCCCACGGGTACTCGAAATTCTCAAAAGCCGTTAGGACCAGCCTGAAGGAGAGAGGTGGGGTGAAAGAGTGGGGGAAGGTATCCCCTCCGGTTTTCCCCACAGAATGGGTTTGATTATTAACAAATTCTAAGACCTAGGATCTGAGGTATGGAAATGACCGCAGTGCTGCATGCAAATACAAGCCTAATTTCATGCACAGTGATGTTATCATGTCATAAGTCGATATCGTACAGTAGAGCAAAATTGTCATCCTGATCTTTTTCCCCGAGGTAATAAACAGCACGGCAACGAACACATACAGCAAATAAGGATTCAAAAACCACAGCCATCTGATCAAAGTCAGCAACATTTTTTAACGGAGACTATTTAACTAACACAATAAATGCGTATAACAAAAATTAACAAAAATCTAAGAAAGCTGCTTTAACACCCACTGCTCAGCCCTGCTGTTATCCCTGCCCCACGTTGGGCGCCAAATTTAATGTTATGGTGTGGCTGCGGCCGGCAACAAAAGCGCCACGTGGCCACCCCTCCCCCTGCCGTGGTGTGGAGGAGAATGGAAAGAAACAGGCAGAAAACGGTGGGTTGTGGGTCGGGATAAGAGCAGTTTAACAGAACAGCAAACAAAGGCAACAGTAACAACAACGATACGGATAAGGGGAATACACAAAACAAAACAGATTGCACAACAGAGCCACTCTCCATGACCGCCGCCAAAGTGCGCTCCCAAGCCGCGAGTGAGTTCCCCCCGCCCCGCTCCCCCCCAACAGAACCCAGCATGATGGCACATGGTATGGAATACCCGGCTCTGTTTGGCCAGGTGGGGTCAGCCCGCCCAGCTGTGCCCCTTCCTGGAGTCCGGTGAAAATTAACCCTGTCCTGGCCAAACCCAGGACCTATGTGTGTATATATCATTTCATACTTTTCAGAGATGTTACACATCTTAAGTGCTATTATTGTGCAACAGCAGTGGAGACATGCTCAGCTGTAGTGGGTTCAATACATACAATCTAAGCTAAGGACTCACAGTGCAATACTACGGTAAAAGATAACTAGATATCACAGAAACGCAGTAATTTACAAGGCTCTGTTTCATGCAACCATTACTAAAGAGAACATCTGTGAAGTCAGTAAGGTAAGAGCTGCTTTTTGAATGAGGAATATCTCAGGAGGAATCTGAAAAGCCTTGTGCTTTACAGGACCGGATTGAAATGGAATAACCTGCAACATCCATTTTCAGACACAATGCAGATATCGTCCCAAGATATCTCTTCTATTCCGTAACACATCAAAAAAATTAAAGCTCTGATATGCAAAATAAGCTTTGCTTCTTCATATTACCCAGCACAATAATTTCAGAATTCATCCAGTCCAGATCTAAAACTTTACATGACACATTTGTAAATACAGATTTTCAACCCAGGAATGTGTTTGTTGTTTTTTAATTAGTACCTTCTTCAGAACCAGAATACTTTTGATAGTTTTCAGTTCAACTTGGGTGGGGTGGACACAGGGTAGAAAATAGAAGGCAGGTCTTCAACTGATTTTTAATAATCTTAGCTCTGCTGCCTTCATTTGATCTTTTATGATATAAAGGATCAGCTATGACATAAAGGTGATGAGAAAGAATGGACAACTTTCCATATTTTTCCAAGGAAAGACAATGGTTGGCGTAAAAGTTATTTTCAGTGATAAGTGTATACACCTCCCTTTATCCCCTCCAAATTTTATTCAACCCTCCAAAAACACTGTTCTTTTATATTGGTAAGCAAATTTTTAGATTACTAATTGTGCATGGGTTATACACTTCAGTATGCGTTTTCTCACCTCTTGTGCTTCATGTGCTAGTAACTGTTCCGTTAGCATTTTTCGCCGTCTCTTTTCTCGTTGTTGTCTAGCAAACATATCTTCCTCCAAACGTTTTTGAATTTTTCTTACATATTCATCGTCTGAATAAATATTTAACAGCTCAGTTGCTGTCTGTGCTGTCATTTCTAGGGTTGTTGCTTGCAGCTTCTGTGTTTGCAATGATTCTTCTGTACCACTGATTGAAAAGATGAAACAGAAAAAGATCACTGAAATTATAGGAATTGTAGTTCCTAGAGGTGTTTTCATGCAGATCCATACGTAGTTATGTGCAAGTCTGACAAACGCAAAACAGAATTATTTTGGCCACCACTCTTTGTAGGTGCTGTGCCTACACTCTTTGTAGGCACTTTGGCTAGTTCTTGATGCCTTTGTGCTTCACAATCACCACTAAGTCCAGACGAGGGCTCCAGCACTGACTTGAGCTGCCAGTTAATTCATTTGCTAATATTAAAGGCAAATTCTGCAGAAACAGGAAATTAGGATGGCTTAGAATATCAAAGAAAGATGGGTTACTTTTCAATAAATCCATACACTCGGAGTGCAGAATCACAGGTTGTTTACACACAGAAGTATCCGCAGCAGTATGCACGAATGCCAGTTCTTCCAAGTATGGTATACATATCACTAAAGGAGGATAGAATGGCTATTACTTAAAACTATTCATAAATAAATCAACATACAGATAACATAACTCTAAGAAGAAAGATTACTTCTATTTTCCTTGAAATGTGTTACTGTGTACCTAGATCCAGAACCATTCTCTTCTCTCTGCGAGTGTAACTGACCTGACAGATTCAAGGACTGAAATGAACAGAGATGCACTTTGTGCCCTTCCTTGCTCCATATATGGCAAAAAGGAGAGAAGGAAGCTTGTGCCATCCGTACTACAACTATAGGTAATGCAAAAAGAGTGTAACAGTGCCGAAGCTGGAATATTTGCAATGCTAATGGGACAACCACTCAAAGGAAGATCACAGTTTCAGTTAAACAAGCCATTACATTTTCTTCAAGTAGTGGTAGTAGGCATCAATAGTAGGCATCTGAGGTAGGATCCCGTCTAAGCTTAACAATCTAATATCCAAATATTACCTGTCAGTGACTTGGCTGTACCCTGCAGAGGCATTTCCTGCCATAGATGTCTCAAACTTTTTAATCTCCTTGTATGTGTCCTAAGGAATAACACAAAATTTAACATTTCTTTTCTCTTTGCAAATCATTATAAGGAAGGTTCAACACACTAACCATGAGGGAATTATTTTTATGTCATATTAGTACAACATAAATGTTTACACTAAAAAATATATTAAGCATCAGGAAAAAGGCAAGACTATTTCCTTCTTCTGTCTTTCATTTTCTTCCATCCCTCTTTTTCTTAGCTGTACCTATGTCCACCAGACAGAAAATCCTAGGTTTTCATGCTGTTCATTCTGCAGGATAATTCTGATTTTATATAAGACTAGCATCCCACCATTCAGGCATTTGAAACAAGACATTCTGGGCTATGATCTGCTTTAGATTTAGTAGCTTAAATTCATCCTGGTAGTTACTCAGGCAACTATGTTCCTACATTCTATATTTAAATGCATTTGTCTCAGTCGTGCAGCTGAAAAAACTGGTAATATTTGGACTCCTAGTGACAACATGGTCCATGAACTGTAAGATTACTATCCAAATACTCTTCAGCTCTAGAAATTTTTTTAATTGCTGTATTGCTGTCATCTCTTGATTTTATCTGAGACTATTGTCAATTTCAACTATTACTAACATTTTTGATAGAGCAGACAGTTTTATAGTGTGTTACAGAAGTGTTCATATATTATGGAGCAAAACGTCATGCACAAATGAGAAGGAAACACTAATGATTTTACTTCATATATTCTACTCAGTAGCCTAGAAGCTAAAATACTGTCAGCAATTCAAATAGTATGTACCTATGGTATTTATTCAGTAAGCACTTTCTCTCACATGAAAATAAATTTTTCCTAAGTAACAAATGCAGAATCATAGTCATATACATATTTTCACTGGTTAAGTCTATCATATTTTTTTAAGTTATATCAGCAAATTTTGGATGGTACAAGTAGAATACTTGTAAGTGTAAATGCTCCCAGAACATCCTGTGTTTTGCAAGTTCATATAATTAATACTGAAAGACTATACTTGATAGTTACCTCTGCTTCTCTTTTCTTCTTTAAGAATGCTTTGGCTTCAATAGCTTTTATGGTGCGGTTTGGTGGTGGCTTTGGAACCTGTATAATGGCTGCTTGAATCCTGGCCATTATTTCATTTTGTCTCCTCCTTCCTATGCGATGCTGAATATTCAACATCATATGTTCAGATACTTGAGTTGAAACAAAGCACACCGTATGGCTCTAATATACTACCTATATCTATGAAGCAAATGTAATTAAGCCATAAGGAAAAAAATCTTCTAGGAAGAAAGTAGAAGAGCATATCAGGCTTCAGGCTTGAGCAAATTACTTTCCTATTTTTAAAATGAATCACTAAAACACACAAAAGCAAAAAATTCTTTATCTTTTGTCCACAGTTAAATCTTGTCTTCAGAATATTCTCAGCCACCGTACTCATAAATCACCATTTTTCTGTCAAGAAACAGACGTTGCAAAATGCTTTTGAAATAAAAGTATCATTCTACTTTCTGCATAATTTGACAGTTTAGCGATATGCTAGTATATGTTCTCAAGATTTGAGGATGAAGGTACATTTCTTACATACATAAGTATGATTATCAGAAATTGGTACATTGATATATATTGTGTCCATATTAACAAATGGTGGTGCAATGAAAACACATATGTAAAGAAAAACAGTTTCTGTCTAGTGCCTAATAGGCATTTTAGGGCTTGTATTAATTTCTAGCTCTAATACAGTACTTGTTTCAGGTCAGAATTTAGCACAGAAACTGAGAATATCAGTTTCCTGGTACAGAAACTAAGAATATCGTTAGGTAATACCACCACCAAACAATGAGTCTCAGATGCTCAGAAAGTAATAAACATTTAAATTACACTAAGTGCACCACAGATACATGCAGTTAAAAGGGGAACTAAGTGGAACAAAAGTTTTTTTACAAAGCATCACAGAAAATTAAAAAATAAATATGTAACACATCAAATATAAAAAATTTTATTCTAAAATTTCATTATGAAAATATTTTGGGTATTGCTTGTATTTTCTTTTCTAGACACATTTAGGGACCTTTTTTTTTTCTTTTTCTTGTTCATGCAATAGCAATACAACAGCTATATAACCACAGCAAGACTCTCTCCCCTAATTAGCCATACAAAATGCATCTCAAACAAGTCAATTTTCATTGTGGTTCAACAGCCCTTGGATAGGTGGCCAGTTCCTCTACAAAAACTATGGGCTGTACTTTGGATAAGTGTTCCTTTATCTTAAGAAATTAGTTCCTCTTTTTTGCTTTATCAGAACAGCTACACAGAGCTTCATGATGCTCTGAAGTATTACCAACTATGGGTCCCCTTCCCTGAGTCTTTTTCCCGCTTTTGAACAACGCTTCACCTTTTCTTCACAAGTGAAGGTCACAAGCCTCTTTTACAAGGACACCTTAAATACATAGTTGTGAAATTTACACTTTGTCTTCACATCTATAAATATTTTCCATGCACAACAATACACAAACACTCTTAAGCAATTTTTAAATATTGATGTTTTTAAGGGTCTTAGGACACTGGCTTTACATCTACATATTGATGACTTCCATGTGTACTCCTTTTCTTTGTTTTTGCGTAAACATGACTGTGTAGCACAGAATTAACAAGCATTCACACTGGCTTTAGCTAAGTCATTATGTACATGACCTTAAGAAAACACTTCTTTAGAAGTCTGTAAAAACTAAGTAGTCACCTTTTCAGTGTCTTGGGCTCTTCGTTCCTCTTGGAGCTTCTGAACTTTCTGTTGTTCTGCAATGTGTATACGAGCTATTTTATCTTCTATTGCCTTAGCTTTCATTTCAAAATGCTCCGAAATCTGCTGTAGTTGCAAATCAGCCTCAAGTGGCACTAAAGTTTTCAAACGCTAAAATTAAGCCCCAAACAATGGTCAGAAACAGTAAAAAACATATTTAAATATGATAATTTTGCAATAGTAAACTGTGTTTACCTGTGTTAATGCAAACAGAACAACATCTAAACATGGTAGAATATTTTTCAGAAAAACAGAACTAGCTCCATTGAAGATAACATGCAGATTTTAACTGAACAATGCCAGACTTTATCTAGTTCGGAGAACAGGAGGCTGAGGGGTGACTTCATTGCTCTGTGCAGCTTCCTGATGAGGGGACGTGCAGAGGGAGGTGCTGAGGTCTTCTCTCTGGGATCCAGCTACAGGATGCGCAGGAATGACTCTCAGTTGTATCAGGGGAGGCTCAAACTCAACATTAGTAAACATTTCTCTACCAAGAGGTGGCCAAACATGGCAACATGCTTCCTAGGGAGGTGGTCGATGCCCCAAGCCTGTCAGTGTTTCAGAGGCATTTGGACAATGCCCTTAATAACATGCTTTAAGTTTTGGTCAACCCCGAAGTGGTCAGGCCATTGGACTAGATGATCACTGCAGTCACTTCCAACTGAACTATTCTAATCTATTAAAACTGATTTACAGAAAATTCAACTTAAACGTAAGAAAAAAAAAAAAATTACTGAAAGGGTAATAAACAGTTTGCCCAGACAGACTGCGAAGTTTCCATCTTTGGAGATATTCAAAACCCATCTGAACAAGGTCCAGAGCAACCTGCCCTAGTTTACATTGCTTAGAGCAGAGGGATGGATTACGTGGCCTCCAAAGGCCCCTTCCAATCTCAACTATTCTACAATTCAAACGTCATGCAGAACCTATCTATTGACAGGAGCTAGCCTCAGTTGCTTTATCTTCAAGCTATCCATCTATACGTGAAGGGATTTTTCAATTCTTTGGTACTATCCTTGCACTTGTTGGTAAACTTCCTGCTTGTAGACTATTATTCAGGAAGCATGCCAGAAAAAATGTGAAATTTCACCCAACTAAATTTGATTCAGGATATATAGCTTCTTGAAGATTTTTCATCATGATAAACTATGGTCTGCACATGCTGAACATGATCGTTGAAGGCAAGAAGAACATTCTTAGCAGAACCTATTACATCAGTACTGGCTTCCTCTTAGACACTCTCTTATCCCTTTGTTTTTTCCTCCTTGCATTATTCAGCAAATGGTTATTGCAGACTGGAGTGCAGTATAAATATATGGAGACACATGCAACAGAAGGAATCAAACCACTGTGGCACAAAGCTCAACATCATTATAAATTAGTTTCCTGGAGGGATAGTCTAAATTGATACCTAAACTGCAATGCAGTCTGCAATCTGTACTGATCAAATGAGTAAGATGGCAGCTACTGAACAACTACTATCCTTTGTTTCTATATGTATTTTAAGTCTGGAGAAAGCTTAAAAACAGAGGAGGTAACACAGAATGAACCAAAACAAAGGAACACTAAACACAGATGATCATTATCCTCATGAGTCACAGGTGGCAATGCAATCCCATTGTTTATCTATGTATAGTTACTTACCTCTCGATACAAAACACTTTCAATGGACTTAAGCTTTGCAGTTGCTGCAGGTCTCATTGCTTCCATGGCTACTCCAGTGAGCTTTGCCTTTCTCTTTTTTTCTAAAGCAATATACAATTCATATAAAAGCTTTGTTGCAGCCCCATGCTGTCCTGTCATTATGTCTTGGGCCACATTCTCATTAAACTGTACACCAAGGAAGTGAAGCGTGGACTCCAGGCGAGAAAAATTGTTAAGTTTTGCATTTGCAAGCCTATATGATTAAAACCAACAACAACAACAGCAACAAAAAGTCAGAACATAAACTTATTTTCAGTTTCAACTTTCTCTAATAAGCATAGTCATGACATGTAACAAACCTGTAGAAGGGGGAAAAACCACAGAGGAGTTCCTTAAAGTAGTGTGATACACACTTTGGCCTAGGTTTTTATACTGCAGTACATGTAACTGGATCAGTCTACTAGGAATAATTTTTGGAAAAAAGTATAGACTGCATTGGGCTATATAAATCTTGATACATGCACACACAAAGTGCATCTGACAACAAAATCTTACCTCCAATAACAGCTAATTGTATACCATCCACAAAAAGTACAAAGAATTAGAATGAAGTTTCTGTATTAACTGTATCAATCCACTTGAGCTCTATCCAGCCAAAATATAGGAAATTATAAAAAAAAGTCTATATAATCTATTAACCCTCACAACACGTTGTCGTATTTCTTCCTTAATAAAAAGAAACAGACATATGGGTTGGAGTAGTGTTGAAAACAAAAACTATGGTCTCAATGAGCAAAATTTACATTCAAAACTGAAAGCGTGGATTGTAGATTAATGTTTTTCTTGATATGTAGATTATCCTGTGGAAGCACTCAAGATCAGTATTATACAGGCCAAAAGCCAATAACAATAAATTACCAATGTATCACAATAAACACAACAAATTTCATCCAACAAATCCGTAACTTCAAGCTGAGTCAGAACGTGCTTTCTATACTGCTCTATCACTTGAGTTCACAACAGTTCCTTCACATGAACCAACAAGCTTCTGAGGTCAGCCAAGCTACAGCATAATTCTACAAAAACATCCTATTTTAATTTAAGGCCTTCTGGTGGCATAGTATTCACCTTATTTTACATATATTCCTAGTCCAGTAGCTCTTTATTCTCACTATAATAGACCATGCCATATTTCTTACACAATTGTATATAACTGTGGCTTACAACTATTGAACATCTTTATGCCATTGATTTAAGATTCAGGTGAGCCCTGTTGTCAGAAATCACCTCGCATGCATTCAGAAACTGTGGTGATATCACCTCTTAACTTTTTATTCTTTATGAAGATCAGATGGAATTTCTTAAACCTGCCTCATAATCCAAAAAATGTTGTGAATTCTTCTTTCAAGATCATTGTAAGATTTGAGGAAGAACTATAATATTTCATTTTTCTAATACAGACAGCCAAATTGGTAAAAATTTTCCATTAGTATTCCTTTTTAAAATAGCGTTACTTTCTCAATTATTCCTTTGCTTCCACATGCAAGCACTGCCCATCATAAGCAGATAATATAGTTAAGTAGACCTTGACTAGTTAGTCACAATGACCCCACATTTGTTTCTGTTAGTGCCATCTAGATTACAGTTACCCATTCTAAAAAAAAAGGGAATCTACATTTCTCCCACCATCACCCCAAAAGGTATGATTTTGCCCTGGGCTGTGCTAAAACACATTAAAGTGACACCAGTTTACCAAATGATCCATGAATAACAGGCTTTTCCTTAATAGCACACTCCAAATTTTAGAAGCATTTCATTGTAGATACTATGCAAGATTAGACAGTCACAAGTTCTTGCAGGATTCCAGAACGATACAATGACTATTACACAGTAATAATTGCCTTTACATGCAGAAAAAATATCTTGGAATTGAGACAACATTGCCTCAATTCTCAATAGTTGTCAGAAGATCATTGTCAATAATTATTAGAAAAGGATATAATGAAGAAAGCTGAAAACACCAAATTATCTTTACAAAGTCATTAAGTACCATGGTAAAGAACATCACACACAGTCCTCCTTTCTCTCGTACGCTAAATACTGAGGTATTTCTAGACATTGACAAGATTCCCCTCAGGCCTTCTCTTCTGCAGGCTGAATGGTCCCAGCTGTCTCAGCCTCCTCTTGTATGTCAGATACTCCAAGATCTTAGTATTCATCTGGGCCTTTCTCTGGACCTGCCCCAACACACCCGTGTCTTTCTTGCACTGGGGAGTCCTGAACTGGACACAGCATTCCAGATATGGTCTCACCAGG
>Ga0065711_1051788_pt1 | contig 10233 bp, 11 predicted proteins | sample Hoacrofraction12_FD_59098 | JGI IMG/M metagenome (GOLD analysis project Ga0065711, IMG submission 59098) | Hoatzin crop microbial communities from Cojedes, Venezuela - Epithelial fraction 12 v2 (version 2) | ecosystem: Host-associated > Birds > Digestive system > Esophagus > Crop | place...
GGACAATGTGCCAGTCAGAATGGGTTTATGCAAAATGTATCCCGTAAAGCTAACTTGACAGAAGGGTTGGGGGGTTGGACTAGATGACCTTTAAAGGTCCCTTCCAACCCAAACCATTCTATGGTTCTATGATAACTTAATTTCATGACTTTTATGAGACTCCCTGCAGCCAAATACTTCTATGATAGAGGTACCATTACCTACAATCATGGTAAAGGATCTAAAATACTAGATTGGTAAAAGATAAAAAAAACTAATCAGTTAGCAACGAACTTATTATCACATGATTCTTTGACTAATAATATATGAATATGGTACATTTTAAGTGCATCAAAATTCAACAGAGAGCAAAATAGTGACAAAGAAAGAATCATTGTTGGAAAGCTTATGTTTCTTATGTGATCCCACTTTTCTCGATACAGTTGTCAGTACCATGTGATTTTAACATATTGCTCAAAATCCCGAGGGAAATCTAAAATGCTGATAAACTTGGTAGAATCTATAAAGAACAGAAGAACTACTAAAAATGAAAATACAAATGAAAAGGATAAATCACTGATATGGAACAGTTTGATTCATTTGGAGTACTGAATCTTGACAGACTGTATGTCTTTCACTCTAGCCAAATACAAGTTCATCTATCTAATGACAGAGTGTGTGAACAGCATTTACAGGACCAGAGCTCTATGTTAGAAAGCAGTCACACTGAAAAAGATTATAGATATCCGAACAGATAATCAGTAGATCAACAGCTACTATTGTGATGCTGCAGCCAAAGAAGCTAATGTGGTGCTTTGATCTATTAAGAGCTGAATATTGAACAGGAGGATAGAAGGTTGTATTTTCTTTGCATTTGGCAATTGTGAAAAAATTATTTTTCATCTACTTTGTCTAATTCTATTATTAGCACTTTGAGAAGTACTGCAAAACTGAAGAATGGGCAGAAAATAAACATGGAACCATGAATAAAAACTTGCAGAAGTGACTCGATGACAGTCTCTAAGTGTTCGAGTGAAGGAAAATCCCCTCAAAACTATCTGACTCTTCAACCTAGCAGAAAACAGTTATGATGCAATGGAAGGATGGCAGATACATTCACACTGGAATAAACTCTAAAAAAACCAAAGAACAATTTTGTATTTGTTCATTGTGGAGGAAGTAGTGGAAGTTTATCCCGTGGAACTTTTCCTGGTTGGTGATGCATCAGAAGATCAGCTTCACATCAAAGCCTCAGTAAATGAGGTTGTAGAGCAGGTAGACAGAAGAGTAACAAGTCATCAGATGGTGTTCATGCAAGTCTTCTGAATAAATTTGAGGCTGGAAGAGCTAAACTACTGATTATGATTTGTAAAGCCTTCCATTTACCTTGGTACAAGAAGACTGGAAGGTAGCTAATGTGATGCTAGTTTTTAAAATGATTTTGAGGTCTGGGAAACTATGGGCTAATAAACAAGAAAAGCCTAGCAGGCAAGCTAATAAATATTACTCTAAAGAACTGAATTAGCACATGCATGGACAAGTAAGATATACTGAGGAAGTGTTAACACTATGTTGTTAAGGGATATCACGCCTTGTAAGTCTTAGAAGGCATCAACAAGCATATTGACAAAGGAGATCCAATGGCTATAGTCTACTAGGATCTGCAAAGCACATTTATAAAGGTCGCTCACCCCAGGCTGTTAAAGACATGAATCTGCTGTTGGATCAAAGGGAATTTCCTGAAATTAAGTAGCCGGGTAAGGACAGGAAACAAAGTTTAGCATAAAATGGCCAATTTTGACAGGGATATTTTTTCAGATTTGTGCATATCCTGAATGATATAAAAAAGGGGGCTAAATAATGAAGTAACAAAGTATGATAATGACAGTAATCATTTGGAGGAGCAAACAAAAAGCTGTATGCAGAGATTTGCAAACGGATTTAGCTATATCATATGACTAGGTGTTAAAATTATGGATGAAATTTGATGTAGATAAATGTAAAATGATGCACACAGGCAAAGCAATTCTAGTGTTACATTTGCAGTATAGGAGGTTCTGAGTTTACTATTTCCACGCAAGAATCAGATCTTGATGTTATAATGGATAGCTTAATTCTCAGTATCAGTAAAAATGCCAATCAAATGTTAGTAGTTAGGAAAAGAGTAGAGAATAAAATGAGAAACAGCATTATACTATGCAAAAAAACATACTACACCCTTATTTTTAATATAATGTGTTGTCCTTGATTGTGCATTCTCAATTTAGAAAGAACAAAATCAAACTGGAAAAGATTCAGAAAAGGACAACAATTAAAAATCACATGTAGATGTGGCACTTCGGGATATAGTTTAGTAGGCAGGGTGGTGTTGGGTTGATGGTTGTCCTGGATGATCTTAGAGGTCTTTTTCAACCTATGATTCTGTGAAAAGTGTGATGTGGCTTATGTGTGAGGAGCCATTTAAATAGGTAGAGATTTCTCAAGTATGGGAAAGAGATGATTAAGGAAAGTTATGATGGATATCTATAAAATCCTGAATTTTCTCTGTGATATGAGCAGCATGGAGAAAATGAAGAGGGAAGAATATTTCATTATCTATCTCAAAACAGAATCTAGACATCAAATGAAACTAACAAATGGCAAGTTTCAAACAAACAAAAACACTTTTTCGTATAATGCAGAGTTATACTGCGGAACTCTTTGACATAGGATGCTATGGGTACTAAAAGTTTTCTTTGGTTTAAAAAGTGAACAGATGAATAGATGAAAACTCCTTTAAAGATAACTAAATACAGAGGGAGCGTGTCAGTGTCAGGAGCTACTTGAGGTGTAAATTGTGAGAGGCTAGGACAAGTATTCTGGGAAAATATTGCTACTGTTTCCTCTCTTATACTTGTTCTTACACATCTACTCCCATTTCAGGGAGAAGCTGATATCCATCCCAAACAAATACTGAATGCCTACTTTCCCACGACCCTCAAAAGAAGAAGAAAGGAAGAAAAGAAACCAGGGAGAAAAAAAGGCAGTCACTGAGGTGGGGTAGGGGATTGGAGGAGAAGACAAAAATAAGAAAAGAGAACAGGGTAAAGACTAACAGGCTAAATCCAGAAAAACGGGGAACCAGAGAGGAACAGTGAGCAGAGCACCCCTGTGTTCCCTGGTATCCAGGCACTGGTGGGTGCTGCCTAGTGATGCCCTGCCCAGAACAAGGGAATAGAAATAGCACTGTGAATTGCTGGAATCTTGGGTTTTCCTCCTTCTGTAGCTGGAGATAGCCAGCTTGGTGAGAAACGGGGAAGTTGATAAAGAGGGCCCAGAATTTAGTAGGTGTTGGGATGGGAACTGTACAAGTAAATATGTGGTAAGTGCAGCCAGAATCTCAATAACAAGTTCTGGAGGAGTCAGAAGACTGGCATGCTTGATGTACAGAGGTGGCAACCTCCCTCTTGTTGCATAAGAGACATGAGTCAGGGGGTCCTGTGAACAAACTTGTGACTTCTGCTTGATGGAGGATTTTTCCAGCTGATGTTCTCAGTGGACCATGGAATTAGCTCAGAGTAGAAGCTAGCCACCAGGGTTCCTCTTCCTCTCCTGACAATGAGTGGTCCTACAACCATGTATCGTGACTGAGTGTAAGCGGGAGAAAGTTGAGCAACTGATGCATGAATGTGTAGAGGTGTTCTCAAGGGACATCGTCAGGTTGTTCAAAGCTTATTGAAGTGATGTGTGAGTTGGCCAGGGAGTCACAGGTCAAGGTCTCAGAGGTATCTCCATGGAGCTAGGTGTTGGAGGGGGCTACCCTCCTGTGGGACTTGCCTGAGGTAGGAGATGGTGGTATAATCTGGCTGTTCTACACTGTACACCAGGCAAGCAGTGTGGGATTGACCCAGACTCACTGACCATAGACCTAGTGGTCCCCAGTTTTAGTGATGCTGTAGGGATGATGAGATTTCTGCCTGCACTTGGAGGTAAATTTTGTTCAGCTGGGGCTCAACAGAGAGATTCCCTTTTGCTGGTGGTCATGAAAGACTTGATTGCTCCAGAGAGCTTCCAGGTTCTGAGGAGGGCCTTGTAAAACACCAGTAGTTAAAGAAGGTCTTGCAAGAGGCCTCTTGGGTTGCTGGTGTGGAATGACAGACATCTCAGAGGTAGTGAGGAAGGCATATGCCAGCACAGTCCAGTCTGGACTGTCTGAACCATAAAACACCATGCAGAAGTCCAGTACGTTCTTTTGGAGGCTGATCAGCGGGATAGGGTACAAGGTATTGATGCAGTATTGAAGCATGGTCAGCACTCATTGATTGACGACAACCAGAACCCTCCCTGAAGGATAAGTTGCTGCATCATTTCTGCTTGCCTCTGCAGCTGTTCAGACAACTTGACCTCCCTCTTATCCCAGCTAGCAGCCAGAAAATGTCTGGTAGCATAGAGTTAGGCTCTCAAAGCAAGATACACATGCCTTACTGGTGTGGAGTGCTGCTGGGAGGTTGCTACTTGCCTGTTTAGCACCCATTTCCAAACACGTGGCGAGACCTCTTGACCCAGTTGACTTGGGCAGAGGAAGGTGCTGTACGTGACTTGATTGACCCCTGTGTGCCTGGGCTTCTGGGTACCAGACTGTGAGGAGGCATGTCAGTGGGATTAGACCCACATGACTATATACAGCTTTGTTCTGGGAGCAGCAGGCCCATTGCACCATAACAGACAATACAGAGGAAGGACTCCACAGTGATGGAGCGGCAATGGCTGGAATAGGGCAGCCCTGACTCATTCCCCTTCTGAAGGCAAGAGGACCCTGTTGAGCTTGAACAAGCATTCTGCAGTTGCACACTGGAGAAACTGCTGGAGAAACCCCATGAAGCAGGAGTTGAAACCAAATGCCTTCACAGTCCCCATAAAATAGCCATTACCTATTCTATTAAACACTCTCTCCTGGTTGGGGGACCTGGAGGAGAAGGAGAGATAATGACAGACTGTGTCTTTGTGGCCTTAGATCATACACAGTTTCATGCGCTGGTCTGGAATCATATGGTTCTGGTCTGGGTGGACCACATACACCAGTATAGACTTCAGCTACATTACACCTTTTTCTGTAATCTGTGCTGAGGAGAAACACTGTGCAGCAATGCATCGCTTTGCAGAGGCTTTCTTTTTTTTTGGCAGAACTCTCATGCCTCTCTGTCATGAGAAGCAAAGCTCTTCACTCTTGAGAGGCTCAGCCTGGCAGCCTTGGAGAGCCTGGAGTTTTGTTACTAGTCATGTGGTGGAGAGTTTTTGAGATCTCAGCCATGGTAGGAAGGAGCTCCAGTGAGTCTTGGTCATCCATTGAGTGCTCAGAACATGGCAAATGCAGAAATCAGTGTTATCCAAACAGAAGTGGGCTTGCATATGAAGTCCTTCCTCCTTCTTGGCTCTGCTCAGGACCAACATGAGGAGCAATACCCTTTGCAAGGTTGCAAGCAATGTGTTTTTTTCACCTCACTTCTGGAAAAAGGAAGCACCATGATCCATCTCCCAAAAGAGCTGGGTCTGCAACCGGGCAATGGTGTTTTGGACCTGAACTTCTTCCAGGACCCAGAGCTTGCCCTGCTGCAGGTGTTACCTGCTGAATTCCTGAGGGCAGCCTGCCTCTCCAGCCTGAGAATATCCTGTCTGTTCTGCCACATTCCTCCACTGCCTTGGTGCCATCATGTAGTTGTAGAAGAACTTGGCTCACAACTTCCTATGCTACCTTCTGGTAGCTTTGGGACAAGATAAAGAATGGGTCTTCTTGTATGTGTTGATCCAGAGGTCCTGGGAGGCTGCTATAAAGCTCATATTCTTTAACAGGTTGTTAAACTACTGGTAGATGAGCCTCATCCTACAAGAGGTGGTGGCGAGCACCATGAGTGGTGGTGTGAGAAGAATAAGCTTACATGTTGTTGTGTGGAGCATAAGCTGTTCGGCCAGGAGTGGCTCATGCTGTGCTACTCAGATTCAGGTGGAGGAAGCATAGTCAGGTGTATGGGGTTTGTGCCAGGGTGTGATCTTCAGATGGACACCTGCTGTGACCTGGTATCTACCCCTGCCAGTCCAGTTCAGTGGAATATTTTAAAGACCCTGTCCAGGAATAGCACTTGGGAGGAACCAGACCAATGAAAAAGGCAAGTATCAGCTAGAAGAATTATAAATGTACTGGGCTTGGTTTTAGGGTACAGACATCAGAGGGATTACTGACCTCCATTCTATACAAAGTGAACAGTGCATCAACTGACGGGCATGTCCTCAGTGACTTCCAGCACCTTGGGTTGCTGTTCCATCAGAGGTGGTGGCATGAGACTTTATCCATGAAGCCGCTAAAGTGGACCATGCTTTTCTAGCACTGCAGCAGCTAGGCTTGGCAGTTAGACTGGTGAAGATCTCCTGTGGGAACACAATGGAGAACACTTCTGCCCAAAGCAAGGAGAATACCCCACGCCTACAGACACCTTGTGTCCATCGCCCAAAGCAAGGAGAATACCCCACCCATAAAGACACCTTGCGTCCATGGCATGGGGTTTAATGATGGGATTTTGAGCTGTTCACTTTGAGGGAGAGAGAAGTGGGGTGAGGAAACTTCTGGCCAGCACTGGTGGTGCCAGTGCTACCAGTAGTGCTGTATACCAGCAAGTTCTGTAGCCAGAGCTGTGATCCATGTGGTACAGGAAAGCAGTTTGCCCTCTGGGTCTCCTTCCCTCCTCACTGATGAAGATGAGGTTGTAATCTGCTATGGCAAGGGTCAGCTGTATCTTCTTTCCAGAGCAATGAGTCTTCAGCAGGTAGCACACCTTGTCCCTCAGCATGATGGATCTGAGGAGCCTGCAGACTTGTGTGTGTCCTTGTAGTGCTCAAAAGCTTGTGGATCGGGGCATTTCTGTACTTCTCCTGCTAAGTAAAGGTCCTCAGCCCAGCCAGTGCATCTGGCATAGAGCAATGACTCCGCCCCTGACATGAGGACAAGCAGCAGAGGGAGTGGGGTAGCCCTTTGGGGATCAGAGGGGCCTCATGAAGAGAAAGCAACCCCTAAAGGTTGCTCCATGTAGGTGTAGATGCCCTCAAGGGCAGCAGAGCAATTTCGTGGGATGGGTTTAGGGGTGGGGGTGTTGGTGGTTGTGATGGTGAGCTGTGGCCTCACCCCAGCAGGTACAGGTGCCCGGTGCTGGCAGTTCTGCCTGGTGACCTCAGCCCCTGCAGTCTCAGTGCCAGCAGGTCTTGTCATTTTCACTCGTTGCTTGGGAAGCTGTGGTGATCTGTCTAGTGAGGACATCTGAAGCCCTGCTGGTGGCTGTCTAGGGCTGGGAACAGTTTCTCCTTCATTTTCCTGCACATCTGAAGGGAGCCAGGGCACTCTTGGCAGCTGCACTAGGTCACTGGCATGGAAAAGAATGGATTGGTAAGGGAGTAGTCCCTCAGGTGGGGCCTGCCTCATCAAAGAGAGTGGTCTGTCCCCCACTGGCCAAGGATCTCGAATTCAGTGCTGGCTGAAGTGACCAAAGGCACAAAGACAGGTGACCCATTCTGAGATCCCATAGCCTGGGCCTTTACAGAGGAATGACAGCAACAGCCTCACTCGTTCCAGCTCGCTGTGGCCAGCCCTGCCCTCTTGGCTGTCTTTGAGGGTCCAGCCATAACCTGAAGTGGCCTACTCTGAGGATGTGGAGGAGGTCTGTTTTCTCTGAAGGGACAGGAGATGTTGGGCCCACAGATATGTTCTCCATATCTGTCCACAAGACAAGGACTGTCAGTGGAGAGGGTTTGGGTCTCCAGGCAATAGTGCACAGAGGAAGGAGGCACAAGAGGTAACAGTTCTTCCATGTAAGGAGCCCTCTTCCTCCCTGTGTGGGGTTCCCCAAGGGGGGGTTGGTATCTGCTTATGTTGTGACTGCTTCCATTCTTCACTTTATGGAGGGCTCATGACCCTTTCCTGGGCCAGGAAACAGTCAACTTGGAAGTGTCCTGAGCTCAGCAAGGGAAGACCTGAGGAGCTGTGGATGTACAAGAAGATTCCTGATGTTGAATGATAAAGCAGCTCTCCATGCCATGTCTGGATGGGGACTTGTTGGCAGAAGGACTTGTCGCTTACAGCCCTGCAGGAGCGGACTGATGGGAAATATCAGCTTCTTTAGGGCAAAGAAAGGGAGGATAACGAGGAGGGCAGCTTTGGGAAGAGGGGTGAGACAGAAGTTAACGTCATCTCTACACCCAGCACCTGGAGGGCCTTGAGGAGAATGACAAGCCCCTCACCTAGAGCCCTTTACCCATTGCGTCCCACGGAGTGGCTTGTGTTGCCAGGAAGAAAATCTGCTATGGCTTGGAAGCCATTGCCATGGCCTAGGGCATCACTGCCTCTGGAAAATCCCACACTATGGTTTTTGGGAAGAGTGGTGAGAGAGAGGCAGCAGTCTTGGTGCCTCCTGGCTGGCTCTAACCGTTGCTGCTGTTCCAAAACCAGGTGCTTGATGCAGACTGTGGCCAAGCTCGCGATGGCCGTGGTGGAGAAGGATATAGCCACATGTTCATATACTCTGGGACTGCCAGAGCGATACCCTACAGCTAAGGGGGGGGACAGGTAAGGAGAGCAGAACCTGGAACTGACAGGCTGCCACTGCCCTCGTGCTGGTGTTTAGAGCAGGCTCTTGTTCTCCTTCCTCCGACTCGTCCTGCTGGCTGGGGAATGGTAGTGGGCCTGAAAGGGCAGCGGTGGAGTCCCACCTTGGCCTGCTGACATCACCTTGGCAGTGGTGCTGCCCACCCCACAGAGAGGGACTGACGACGTCCCTGGGGTCAGGGACCCCTGTTCCCCCATCTGTCCCAGCGTCTCCCCAAAGGCAGGTCAATGGGGATGGGTGTCTGGGATGTTTTCTGGGTTTTTGTCTATGATGATGTTTGGGAGGGGTGCAGGAGGGCTGGAAAAGGGGGAAGAGACCCAGGCTGCATGGGGCAGGATGTGGAGCAGGGCTGGCCTGGGAACAGGCAGGGGCAGGAAGGCAGAAGATGAAAAATGCGTGGAGGTGCTGAGGAGGAAGAGAGAGCCTGGAAGGGCTATGGGCAGAGCCTGGGGGAAAGGAAGGGTGGTGTATGCGCTTTTCATATGTATATTAACATCAGGGAGAGGGAGGAAAATGGTAAAGAGAGGGAGTAGGGTGGCAGGAAGGCTCCGTGCTATTGCCATCGGTGTGTTGTGGAACCTGGGGACAGCAGGAGGTGATGGAAGCATGGTCTCTATTTCACCAGGCTGACGTAGGGGACGGGCAGGGCCCACAGAGCCCTTGGGCTCCTGCTTTGTGCAGGGTTGCATCCCAGCTGCACGTGGGGGTGGAGGTGTCAGCAGCAGCCGTGGTGGCAGTGGTTCTGGAGGTGACAGCGGTAGTGACACCTTCCTCTTTCTGCTCCAGAGTGCAGGGAAGGGAGTTCAGGGAGAAAGGTGCATTGTGATCTGCCCGTTGGCTCCCGAGGAGTGTTTGGGATGGTTCTTCCCGCTGGTAGAGATGAAACTATGGGACATAGATGTCACAGCTAATGATGTTCTTATGCTCTAGGACAGTGCCCATGTGACATGCTAGCCACAGAGATTAAAATATAACCATACACAGAGAGCAACATATGAAATTGCCTGCTGCGTATTACTTCTGTAATGTTGGCTACAGACCAGCAAAAAAGGGCTGCTACCTTGGTTCATACTGACGTTTTCATACTTACTGTGCTGAGTGAGGCCCCTGGGGACACGTTCTCTGCACTTCAGAGAAGCAGTGAAAAATGAGGATAAACCCATCGCTGCTGCTCATGCTGGCTGATACTTGTTCTGCAAATGAGACAGGGCTTTGAGATTTTTTTAAAAATTGTGTTAATTGGATGTGTTTCGTTTTGCGGTACTTCCTTAGCTGAAATGAGATGACTGCTTCTCAGAGCAGAACTGCCTGTGTCTAACATTAGGCTCTCTGTTCATCTTTCAGTTGCAAGGACATGGTCTGCAGTAGCCTTTTGTGTTGGTTTGAAAATGTTTCCAGTCAAGAAGAAAAATGTTGGTGTTGGAGCTTTGTTCATTAATTCTGTTTCCTAAACAGCTCTGAAAAGGCTAACGGTCACAGAATCACAGAATCACAGAATAGCAGGAGTTGGAAGGGACCTCTGTGGGTCATCTAGTCCAACCCCCCTGCCGAAGCAGGGTCACCTACAGTAGGCTGCACAGGATCTTGTCCAGGCGGGTCTTGAATATCTCCAGAGAAGGAGACTCCA
>Ga0065711_1010911_pt1 | contig 10232 bp, 2 predicted proteins | sample Hoacrofraction12_FD_59098 | JGI IMG/M metagenome (GOLD analysis project Ga0065711, IMG submission 59098) | Hoatzin crop microbial communities from Cojedes, Venezuela - Epithelial fraction 12 v2 (version 2) | ecosystem: Host-associated > Birds > Digestive system > Esophagus > Crop | place...
TTCAAGCCCCGCCTGGACAAGGTCCTGTGCAGCCTGCTGTAGGTGACCCTGCTTCGGCAGGGGGGTTGGACTAGATGATCCACAGAGGTCCCTTCCAACCCCGAACATTCTGTGATTCTGTGAAATGTGACCTAGAGCAGGTATATTTTAACTCTTGGATTTCTTTAGCTGAGGTATTTTACGTGGCTTTTCTTAGGACAGCCAATAAAGAATCAGTTGGACCAAATGCTATGGCATAATGTAAACAGCAGTCAAAATAGTTTCTGTTCTAATTTTTTCTGGCTTTGTTTTGTCTTTCCAAGGTAACAAGTTGCGCATGGGTGCCAGACAGTTGTCAGCTATTCACAGGTAGTAAATCTGGTGTCATCACAGCATATATGAACAGATTCACTAGCAATACGGTAAGTTCCATTGGGCAGGATTTATATTTAATGATTTAGCTGTATTCACTATTACCGTCTTTTTTTTAAAACAGGAAAAGTGAGAAAAGGGTAATATGTTATATTCAGGGCAGTTGCTAAAAACATCAAGTGCTTGTTTACTATTTGTTTTTGAAGGATCCTCTGTGACATTAAATAGATCTCTCAGCATGTTTATTTGTGGTTTTTTTTAAGCTGTTGTTCACATATTGCTAGCCTTTAGTCAGCCCTCAACATCCAGGTGCATTAACTGATTACACAGGCAGCTCTGACTGTATTCTGGCTAGAGCTTGGAATTGAAGCTGTCGGGTACAGTGAAGCTCCTTACATTAAGGAGTAACTTTTTTCTGTGAAGGAGACAGAACCTTTCAAAGCCTTAACAAACTGTGGGATTCATTTCCCTGAAGTAAACAACATTTCAAATGCAGAAGGCACTTATACTACAGAGAGCCGGGATGAAATCTATGTTGGTGTCTATATTAACCACTAAGCCTCTTCGCTTTGTCAGGGGAAAAGTTGTGAGGAGAGAAGGGAGAAAAGTAACTTGCCTTGCTTAATGCATTAGTGGAGGACACTGAGATACTAGTGGAAATCGCCCTGATACTATGTGGTAATATGCATGGTATGAAAACACAAATAGAACTTCACATTCTGGTTCAGACTGAGTTTCTGATCTTTCTTGACTTTCTCCAGCAGTAACTTCTACTCTTCATAGTTTTAACAAAGAGTTTGTAACTTTCTTGACAGGTCATTTCAGGTATGTCTATAGGATTACCCGTAGCACCAACTAAATTAAACTGATTTCTCCAATTTAGCTTGATACAGATACAGGTATTGGCAGACACATTTGTAGTATTGTACTCTTGATGCTCTTAAATCACTATATTAGCATGGGCTAGAGGGAGCCTTGGTATGATCTGCTGTGCCTACCCAGTTTCCTGTTTTCAACAGTGGCAAACAGCAGATGTTTGGGAAGAGCACAAATATACAGTGATTTCTNCATTGGCTTTCTTCCANTTTCTGGTGATTCCTGAGCTCNGCAGCACTTGAGTTTAAAGAATGAAGTAGAGCTTTAAGCNTGCAAGCTTCAGTNGGATCTGAAGTCAGGCACCTTAACTGCTCACTAGAATAGTGAGCTTGTAAATAACCTCTACTGAGACTTGGATTCCAGTTAACATTTTTTTAGGTACTAAAATAGAAATTCAATATACTTGCCTTCTGCAATTCTAAAAAGAAACTCCAGTAGTGGGGTTATGATTCTGAAGTTTCCCGCGTTTCCTAGAAACAAGTGATTTTTGTTCAGCTGCACAGATGTTGTCTTTGAGACTGTCTTTGAATTTCTCAGCGCTGACAGTTTTACATGCCCCAGGCAGACTGACCTTGTGCCAATTCTGTAGCTCCGGTTGTCGAGTCAGTTACCCCAATCAGGGCTGCAGGGAATGCAAATATGCTTCCGCATCTGTTCTGTATGCATCTTGTCAGCTGTTTGGTGATAAAGTGAACAGTCTGTTATAATGCAGTACTTGAAACCTGAATATTTTGCCCTGTTTCACATTATATAAATTCTATGCACAGGCATAAAACAGATATGTTGTTAATTGGATATGGGAATTGAAAGGCATGCTGTCAGAATTGAAAAATACTTGAATGTTGTACTTCAGATGATGTATTTTTTTCTAGCATTTCTTTAAGATGGTCAAAAAACTAATGAAGTACTGCTTTGAAACTGTGATCTATCTTGACAATAATTCATACCTTCATGAAAACCACAGCCGAGGCTTTCTGGTTGTACAAATTACTCTAGCCTTTACTTGCTGACTATTGGAGTTGTCTTGCAAACAGAAAGAGAGCGCTTTACCCAAACAGATTATTAAAACTGGACAGTGATAATTTAAATTCTCCACTCAAGTACCATAGGCGATCACTTTGGGTAATCAAGAGAAAGAACTGCTATTTAAAGGTAGATACGCACCTACGTGTTTTTCCACATCTAGGTACTGTTTTAGTGGTTGTCATCTAAAAGCAAGCGGGAAGTAAAAAAGGGATGGCATTTGACAGATGAGGTAATTATTTCATAACTTACTAGACCCTAATACAGTTGGTGCTAAAATTACAGCTTGTCTCATTACAATATTACTACCATGACTCGGTGAAGAATCAATAAACCATTGCTATTAGTGCCATAGAGAGAAGCTGCTAAAGGTGAATCCTGCTTTCAGCGCAGGTGTTGACATGCAGATCAACAGCAAACACTTAAAGGACATAGGAGGAGCATGGTAAAAGGGTTATCAAAATCCGTTGTGCAGAAAATAACAAGTCTTGATTGTTGCTGTTATGCAAAAAAAGGTACATTTTTTCTCTAAACTGAGCAAGAATTAAAGAAAGATCTGCATATGTGATATACCACACCGTTCTGACAACCGGATACTGTCGTAAGTGTGTCTTAAAGTTTGCATGAGATGCTCAGCAGCAAGAGCAAAATAGCAGGTCTTCCTCTTGTCAAAAAATGTATTGACTTTTGCAATATGACATAGATTATATTGTCCCTTTTCATGCAGAAAGACATTTCAATTTTCTACAAACTAAGAGTTAAGCATATGTGTATTTTTATCTTGTCTGTCTCTACTTTCAAGCTTTTTGTAGACCTCCTGAATGCGTCCTGTACCCTCATACAAAAATGCAGACCATGTGCTCTGACGTGTGAGGAAACAAGCAGAAAAATGTTCCTTTCTTTTATGGAGATTATTCTAATCTCTGTACAGCAAGTTGTCCTAAAGCATTAGTATTCTGATTAAGCAACTCCTTCACCTCAGTCAGTTTTCAGGAAGTCTGAATCATTTCAAATTATAGAACTTGAATAAGCAGTGTCATTTGGCATTAAATTTGCTGCTTTAATTTTTATCTAGCAGTTTCTATATTTAAACTTGACTTCCTGCCTATTTTTCCAACTTGGTATCACTGAAGGACTTGGCACTAACTTGAGGAATTCCCAGTAATTTACTGCACGCAGACTGGTCACTGCTGAGCTGGGTTTTCCTGCTACGCTTCCAAGTGCTTTCTCTAGATGCTGAAATATTGACGACTGTCATTTCGCTGTTGTGTGGAAATAGCACTCTTGCAGAAAACTGCAGTGTGTAACTGAGACAGAGGAAGTACAATCGTTCTTCATTTTGATTCATTGGACTATATCAGAATGTTTGCTTAGACTAAAGCACTGGAAGCAAACAGTTGAACATTAATGACATGTACGGCTTATCACAGATGACATTAAAAGCAATAGGAACCATTTTTTGAAATCTAAGAATTATAAACTTGTCCCTAGGCTTATCCTTTTCAGAAAAAAGACATTAATTTTTTTGAGTTCGTGTTTTATTTTCCTGTTTTTCAGCCTTCAGAGATAGAAATGGAGTCCCAAGTCCATCTGTATGGTCACACAGCAGAAATAACAAGCTTGTTTGTGTGCAAACCGTACAGTATAATGATAAGTGTCAGCAAAGATGGAACCTGCATCATCTGGGATTTGAACAGGTACATGTATATATGTAACTCTTTCCAATGGCTTTCCTTTAAATACTTGTTTTCCAGCTTTTGGTTGTCTTTACCCTTTTAAGGTTAACTGAATTTGTTCCACGTATATCTTAATATGAAGTCAAACCCTTACTGTTTTTTCCTCGTGAAGGGTGCTAGAATTCTAGAATGAATATGAAAAATACCATCATCATGCAAAATGTTGAAGAACCTTTTCTGTGTTTGAGTCTGAACTTTTGGCTTGTTCTCTATTTTCTTCAGGCTGTGCTATGTCCAGAGTCTGGCTGGACACAAGAGTCCTGTGACTGCAGTTTCAGCCAGTGAAACAACTGGTGATATTGCCACAGTTTGCGATTCAGGTATAGTTGGCAGTCAGGAAAGCTGTTTTGACTTGCAGACCAAATAAATCATGATACTTGCTATAATATTAGTTACTGAGTGTGAGTTAATCGTCTGAGGATGCATTTGGTCAAATAGAAGCGCTCTTTTTTTTACATAGTAACATATACATTTCTCCAGAAATGATTATGCATGTGTTTGAGCAAAATGTAGAGATATAAAAGCTAACAGCTTGATCTCTTTATAAAGACTTGAAATTTCAACAGATTCCTGGGAGACCTAAATTCTGTGAAGTTCGCTGCTTTCATTTTAGCAGGGATTTGTTGTCAGAGGTACAGTTCTTCAGTATATTACAGAGCAATAGGATTTTTGTTATTCACTCTCTCATTTTAAATGCTTCCATATCGCCAGAACCAAACACAGATTTCCATAGCTATTCACTAGCTCAAAGCAAAGAGGTGTAACAGCTGTACTAAAGCAGGAATAGATATTTGTACTCGGGCTTCTACAGAGGGAAATCATTCTCCCCCATCTTATTTTAAAGCAGGTTTTTGTACTGTCTTGTTTTCCCCATAATGCTGTTGTCCAGAAACAGTACTAAGAGCTGTCTGAGCAGTGGGTTTTTGAGTATTTCATAAATCGGAATGCTCACCGCCGTGAAGATTGACTGTGTGCTACAAGACTGTGTATCAGTAACGCAGGGCCAACTTGGAGTCCTCATGCCGTTTTGCTTTCTCTAAAGATATCTGTGTGTATTGTGTTAACTCGAGACTGGGGGAGGGAAGAGGTTCCATCTAAATGACAGACTATTGTTCTGTTGATCCAAGAAGGTACAGAATATAAAGGAAGAGAGCTTAACTTTATCCATAGTGTTAGAATACAGTTAGTGACCCAATTTTTGCTTTGTTTGGGCAAATTTTCTTTCTCTTCTGCGTTTAGTAAGATAAGTCTTACATACTGAAGTACCTTTTAGCCACCTTTTCTTACTGTAGTCCTCCACAGACTTGCAAGAAGCAAAATAGCACAGTATATACTACTAAAGGACAAGGGGAAATTATTCTGGCAGTTTTGGAAACCGTGGAGATTTTCAACTCAATTTCTGTAGCTCACCAGCCAGGGTTTTTTTTCTGGAAAAGATTGTGTTGTTCTTTAATTGGTAAGGAATATGAGTTTCAATCCCCTTTAAGACAAAGCAGTAGCTGGGTTACTAGTTTTTTGACAGAATCAAATAATTCCAGATAACCAGGTAAAATAATTGTGCTTGCTACTTTTAAGTATTTTAAATATTTTGCCTAAAAAAAAAAAAAAATTAAGTATTGTGCCTAAAATGCAAGCCAGGGTACAAGAACTAGCTGTTCAAAGTAGGTAGTATGAATTCCCTCTTAGTGCTTCCCTGTTAGCACACAAAAATTGGTCATTAAAAGTAAATTCGGATAGCATTTTGTAAGTACAGTGTTCCATAAATATGAAGTGGTATCTACTAAATCACTGCAGCAGCTTGGTGGTTTGCATGCTCCCTCTCACAAAAGGAGAGAAGAGTTAATTGTATACTGCAGTACGCATCACTCTGAGTCATTTAAACCTTCTGATCATTCAAGAAGTTGAGTTCTTTAACAGTTAAAGGTTCTGTTGCATAGACCTAGCTGTAGTCTGGATGTATTTTTTGACTGCTGCCATGCTATGTTCTGTTCCAGTTGGAGGGGGCAGTGATTTGAGACTTTGGACGGTTAATGGTGATCTCGTGGGACATGTACACTGCAGGGAAAGTATTTGCTCCGTTGCTTTCTCTAACCAGCCTGAGGGAGTGTCTGTCAACGTGATTGCAGGGGGGCTTGAAAATGGAGTTGTAAGGTAAGCATTTGAAACTTATTTATTAAAATGCTTTATAATTTAGGCTCAAAGTTTGAGAGCATGTAGCCAAATGTCATGCTGATATTTGGCTTTAAAGAAAGTGGACAAGCTGTTGTTCAGTTTCCAGTCTTAGTAGTTGCTAAACAGGTTATGTTTATCACTGAAATACTTGTAAAATTACATGTGCAGAAAAATTATGCTTTCTTTCAGACTGTGGAGTACATGGGACTTGAAGCCAGTACGAGAAATAACATTTTCAAAGTCAGCCAAACCTATTGTAAGGTAAAAAGATCTCAAGTATACAATAAATGGATTTTTCTCTTGGGGGGGGGGAGGGGGAGAACAACAAACCACATAAAGCCAAACAACAAACAAACAAACCCCAATAAAACCAACCAAAAAAACCCCAACAAAATAGCCTTGAGTACTGGAATTGGATTTGACATGGGAACAGGAGGTAAACACCCAGGTCTAAAAAGAGCAATGCAATCCTACTAATTATTCATGGAAGCAAAATGAGCACAAGTGTACTGTGTTTGTAATGACAGTAATAACTAGGTTCTGCTGCTGGCAGATAGAAATTAGCAGGATTCCCTGGAGAACTGAACAATAGGTACGCTTCTTATTTCTAAGTTTAATATTTTTTCTCCAGAATGTGTAAGAAATGAGATAATATTAACTGTCAGACGCAAACAGACAAGAGTTTTTTCTCCCTCAGAAATAAATGAAAACACTGCATTTTTCCCTGATTTTTTTTTTTCTGATGCTGGGGGAAATGGTGGAGAAGGGAGTAAAGGAAACTCAGAAGAGCCTGGAAGCTGCCATTTTAGACTGCTTGTATAATTTTCTCCCTTGATGATTTATATAAGCAGAATTATTCTCATGCCAAAGTGTTTTCAGAACATAGTCAAAGGATCGAGTCTGATATCCCCACTGGTACAGTACCCTGCACAGAGGTCTTGGAGTTATGCCAAAATTTTATCATCTTAATGTTAGCATAGTAACAAATTACTCTGGAAAAAATTTGGTTTGACCATTGCTGAACTATCATTTAAAACCAAACCACTACCAACCATTTTTTAGAAACAAAAAACATCGTCTGATCAGTGTCTTTCTGTTACCTCCTTTAAGAAGCATATTTCACAAAGCTTGTTGATAATGATTTAGTAGCTATTGAATAATTTAAACTTTCCTGCTTAAATGAGAGGGAAAATGGATGCTGACCTTCCTGCTCTCTAGCATTACCCGTGGTATGACTGACGGGCTTTACTACTGTTCTAGCTTAAGAAATGCTGGGTTGAACAAAAGTCCCGTGCTGTGCCATGAAATCTGGTGGGTTTAGTTTCTGCCTGTGTCAGCAACCAAGTTCAGAGGGCACCGAGTTCTGTTGTTGAAAAGCCTGCCTTTCAGAAGCAGAAGGGGCAGCCCAGGGAATGAGTAGGATGCTGCTACTGATCCTACCCTTTTCTTTGGTGCTGGAAAGAAGTGGGTTCTCAGCTGCGTGGCATATTGAAATGCTGCACAAATGCTGTAGCTCAGCCTGCTTAGTTACAAAAGTGGATAAGCAGGTATATGCAAATATATTATGATGTTAATGTACTGACCGGGTCTCGCCTGAGAGCTGGTCTTTGTTGGCTGTGCTCTTACAGGCTTTTAATGTCTTCTAGCCAATAGCTAAATCTGATATAAAAATAGATTGTCTTCTTGTTTTTCAGCCTTACATTTTCCTGTGATGGGCATCACTTGTTCACAGCTAATAGTGATGGAAATGTTATAGCTTGGTGTCGCAAGGACCAGCAGCGCTTGAAGTTACCCATGTTCTATTCATTTCTTAGCAGCTATGCGGCTGGGTGATGACTATTTTTGCTGCTAACTCATGTCTCTGATGCACTTTAAATCCAAAATAGATTGCAGAATCTCTCATTTAACTGGATTTTGAAGTACTTTGAATTTCTCTAAAATGACTGAACAGATTTTAAAAAAGAGCAGTCTAAGGTGGTTGTAAAATCGTGTACATCCATGCACAAACCTGAAGCATATCCAGGTCACCAGGAAGCTCTGGTCATATACTCCAATACCAGCAAAGTGACTCATAAATGCTCTAACATGCAAGTCAAAATGCTGCAATAGAAAACATAACAGGATTTTTTTAAATCACTTCATGGACAGAAGTATTTAAAAAAATTGATAATGCTTATTCCCCCTCTTATGTTGTAAAATATTGGCAGCGTAAAGGTCTGTAAATATCTATTAAAATGTCAGCATATGTATATCTGAGCGTGGTATAGTTAGCTCTGGGATAAGAAACCCAAAACTTAAAAATCCAAGACCACTTAAAATTGCTTTTTTTGAGAAGCAAAGAACTTAGTAGGTGCTTTTTGCACCATCTTACGGTATTGTAATGCTAAAAAATTGAATTTCTGTTATCTTTATATTTGTAATTTTTTGCCGTCTTCTCTGTTGGTACAATAGTTTTTACAACAGGCAAAAATAAAACACTTAGTGATCGATAGACACCTCATGGCATCATGAAGCAATAGTTAGATCACATTTTGGTTTTGTTTTTTAATGTAGTGTTAACTCCCTAACTTTGTAACATCTAGCTTTTGCAATTCTGTGGCAGAATATATATTATATACACACAGAGCTTATCTTCCAGAGCTCCAGAAGAAGGTGTTAAAGAAGGCACAGATGTGCTCCTGTTCTAGTGTTATTGAAGTTCAATACACTGTAAAATGTTGGAATCTAACTGCTTGAATAATCAATGTTCATAGGCATCAGATGATTTGGAAGAGTTTACACAGATACTGTGCAAATATGTTATTTATTCCTAGGTGCTATCTTTTGGGGGGAGGGGGCGGGGGGGATAAGCCTCCATTGTGAAAGGCTTAAATTTGAATTCTTAGGCCAGATCAAAAACTAACATTTCAGTTGATGGATTTGAAATTTGAAGACCTCTAAACCTAAGACCATGAATGAGTGCCTATTAGTCCTGCAAATGGTAAAACAAAAATGCTATGTAAGTCTGATGTAGTTACATTTTTTCTTTTAAATTGCTATGCTTTTTCATCATTGACATGTTCCGCTGTTGCCATACAGACGAACTGCTCTATCTTCTCACGTTAAAGGTTCATCTGCCTTCAAAACACCATGTGTGAAACTGTCAGGTTGTGATGAAGATGACATACACACAAGAAATCTTTACACTTCTTTTGAAATTTCCAAACAGTCTTCAGAAATTCTTGCAGCTTCCTGATTGAAGGACTTTTCAAACTAGAAAAATATTCTCATAGTCTGTGACACAAAGGCTGATCTTTGGTTCAGTTAAACAAGTGGCTACATACTGTATGAATTGGATTTTAAACTGCGTATATTGTAGCACCATTGTATGGGATGGCTTTAGTCATGGTTTTCACTGTCTAAATGTTAATGTAAGGTCCAAATACAGACTGAAAAGCTTCCTGGCTCGTGTTGAAGTGATGTGCTTTAGTTAAGAGGAAAAAAGACAAATATCGTGGGTTTGGGGTGCTTTTGTGCTCCCTGGTTTGGGGTGTTGCTCACAAAGGCTTATTTTTATAAAGTAGAATTCCACTTGTTACAAATCAATATGCAAAATTGCTGGCCTTGTAAAGAGTGCAATATTATATATTTTTATGTAAAAGTAAAAATGATTTTTTGAAGCAAGGAATATTTATTCTGCTTAACATTCTGGAACTATTAAAATAACATTGCAATAGTATCTGTGCATGATGTACTGAAATTTCCTGTAAATGTCACATTCCACACTGTCGTCGTATATACACTGTCACATTGTTGGGTAATAAACAGATCTTTGTACCAAGTTGTTTGAGATTAGAAACATGGTTTTGGCTTGGTTTCACCTCTCTTCTTTTAGGGGTTTCACACACCTTGATCTGGATTGCTGTCTGCTGGTTCTCATGTCTTTCATGTTTTAAAAATCGTGAAGTGGGAAAGTTCCATTTATGGACTACAGCATCACAGAATCACAGAATGGTAGGGGTTGGAAGGGACCTCTGTGGGTCATCTAGTCCAACCCCCCTGCTGAAGCAGGGTCACCTCCAGCAGGCTGCACAG
>Ga0065711_1012228_pt1 | contig 10232 bp, 16 predicted proteins | sample Hoacrofraction12_FD_59098 | JGI IMG/M metagenome (GOLD analysis project Ga0065711, IMG submission 59098) | Hoatzin crop microbial communities from Cojedes, Venezuela - Epithelial fraction 12 v2 (version 2) | ecosystem: Host-associated > Birds > Digestive system > Esophagus > Crop | place...
GTGGGTGGATCTGCGGCTGTGCGTAGGGGAGTGCGGCTGTGGGGGACGCGTGGTTATGTGTGTGGGGCTGTGCTAGGGTGATCGTGCGCCTGTGTGGTTGTGTGACTGTCCCCAGGCCGGCTGTGTCCCCTCCCCGAGAGTTCACCCCCCGGACTCTGCAGGGTGTTGCTGGGGTGGATGGCTGCCCGTACCCGAGCGCCTGTCTCCCTGCACCGGGTGCTGGCTGCCTGGGGGTCCCCGGGGTGACACAGGCACCAGGCTCCTGCAGGCACCCGCTGCTCCAGCATCACCCAGCACCTCCATCTTGCCTCGTCTGGACGCGTGGTGGCCTCTGGCTGTTGGGCCTGAGGAGGAGGGTGGCACTGAGGAAGCACCAAGGGCCAGAAGCAACCCTGTCCCGTGGGTCGGGTCCCCTGGCAGTGATTCACCGTGGGCTGGCTCTCCCCGGTGCCCAGGCTGTTGGGGGGCTCCAAATTTGGGTGGGGGGCAGTGCCCAGGCGCTCAGGAGGTGGTTTAGCAACCAGGGGTGACCCGCTCGGGCTGTAGCACAGCTGGGGTTTGGCCATGGGTGCGGTAGCTGGGGCTCTGCCGGGCACTGATGGGCAACAGTGACTGGTGGGTGCTGGGATGCCCCAGATAGGATCTCCTGAGACTGTGGGTGCATCAGCATGTCCTTGAGGTGTGCAAGGATGGGAGGTGGATGGCACGTGGGTATGTGGGTGCTGTGGGCATGGAAAGGAGATGAGGGGTGGATGGGCAGGGCTAAGGGTGCCATGGGGATGGACGGGTGAAGGGGGGTGGATGGGTGAGCGTCGGGGATCTGGATGGGTGCATGGGGATGGATGGGTGTTATGGGGGTGAGCATTGGGGGATGGATGGGTGAATTTTGGGGTATGATGCGTGTATGGGCGAATGAGTGGGTGTCAGCGATGGGTGAATGGGTGGATGGGTGTTGGGGGTGGACGGATGGGCGTCAGGGGCGGGAGGAGGTGGCTGGGTGGTTGGTTGGGCGTCGGAGGATGAATGGAGGGCTGTTGGGCAGCGGTGGGTGGCTGGGTGACTGTGTGGGCGCAGGGCCGCGGTGCGGGGGTGCTGTGGGGACAGATGGACAGGTGGGCACCAGGTGTGGGGTGAGCAGTGGGTGCCCATGCCGGCCGCCTGTGCCACAGGAGCCGGCGCGGGGGACACCGAGCACCCCGGGGTGGGCACGAGGCGATGCCAGGGGTGCCAAACCCCCCCTTTGGCAGTGCCCACAGGCCGGGGCGGTTTCTGCCTGGTGTGGTGCGGCAGCCCTGGGGTAGGTTAGCTGGTCCCCGAGGCCTGACATTTATAAACATCAGCCGCTCCCGGAGAATCAATACAGTTTAATAACCGGCGAACGGAGACGGGAGACACATCAAAATGACACTCTGCGGCTCCGTAAATGTTATTCTAAATCATACTTGCTGGGTTTATTACATTAAGCATACAGCAGCGGGCATGGGAAATTTATTCCATCAAAGGCCATCGCGCTGGTAAATGGGGCTGGCTGGTCAGTGGAGGGGGTGCAGCCCCCCCTCCAAAAATGGGGTTCCCTCCTCCCGGCCGCGACAGGGCTGGAGGGTGTTGGTTCTGGGGGTTTTCATGCTGTCACAGCCTCCGGGGTTCGGGGTGGGCAGGGTCCTGCCCCGGCGCAGGGGCTGGGGTGGGTGTTTGGGGGAGCGCTGACGTAAGGGGCGACGCGCGGGCAGCCGGGTGGGCCTGTGTCCCTCGGTGCCACCCACTGCTCCCGGGGACGCGGTCCCCTCCCTGGACCAGCCCCGGCTCTGCGCTGACATTTCTCCCCGCGTTTCCCTGGAGACGAGGTGGTTGCTGTGGAAACCTGCCTTCCTCTTCTTCCTTCGCCATCCTCTTCCTTGCCGCGGGGGGCAGGGGGAGGGCTAGCGCTGGCCCCACTCAGCCCCCAGATCTGGGGACCCCCTCCGGGGGTGCGGGGGGAGCCCTGGGGTGGGGGCGCACCCCCGCCTGTGTGTGACAGCAGCACGCGTGTGCACTGCTGTCCCCGTGCGTGCTCGAGCCATGTACGTGTGCGTGCGCACCCGCCCCGTCACGCGTGACATCCCGCCGTTGCCGTGACGACCCCATCGAGCACATGGCTTGGACTCCGCAGCATCGCGGGGGAAGCATGCTTGTTGCTGTGGAAACAGCCGTAATTGTAGCATTTTTCGGCTAAAAGAGGGGGAAAAGGAGGGGGAGAGAGGAGGAGAAATGGCTCCATGGGGCAGCGGGCCAGGGACGTGTGCGCCGGCCCAGCGTGTCCCGCTGCACGCATGTGTCACGCTCACGGGTACACGCGGCAGCGGCGCATGAGAGGAGGCCGAAATTGGGGGGGAATTGGGAAAAGGAGAGCGGGCCCCTGGCCGGGGCTGGCTGGGTGCTGCTGCTGCCTCTGCAGTCCTTTGCAGTCGAGGAAAGCGGGCAGGCGGCCAAGGCTGGCACCAGTGGTCCGGCGGGCGCCTGCGGGTCCCTGTCCCCGGGGCCGTAGCGTCGCCCTCCGCCCACAGCATCGCCAGTTCGACGCGGCCACCAGGCCCGGCTCTGTTCTTGCAGGGCCCTCCCCCGCTCCCCACCCCGGCCCCCTGCGCCAGGCTGGGGCCAAATCCTGCCCTTCCCCGTGGAAAGGGTTCACGGCAGGCACGGAACGGCCGCTGACCGCCCGCTCCCGCTTGTGTGTTGCAGATGAACCGCCCCATCCAGGTGAAGCCGGCTGACAGCGAGGGCCGAGGAGGTAGGTCCCGCTTCCCTGGCTGCCCCGCGCGGGCAGGGGGGCACAGGGCTCCCCGGGGGATGCTGGGGGACACAGTGGCATCACGAGGGATGCCGCAGGGAGGTTTGTTTGCAAAGAAACCCGCCAAAGGAGCTGCCTTTGCTGGTGGCATCCAAACCCGAGCGCAGAGCAAAATGCTCTCCCTGCCTGGCCAGCTGGGGGGAAAGTCCTGACGTCATACCGAGAACGTCCCGACGTCGTACCACGAGCATCCTGACATCATGCTGGGCAGAGTGCCAGCCAGCCACTCTCCAGCAGCCCCTTCGTCTAACGAACAACCAAATTACCCGACCCCAGCAGAGTCGGGGTGCAGGAGTCAGCCGCGCGTGGCCCGAGACCCTCTCGAACAGAAAGTGCTGCCCGCACCCCTGTGAATTCCCTGTGGGTGTTTGCAGCTCGCAGGGCTGCGGCGTTTCCAGGTTGAGTTGATAATTTAGGCAAAATTGCAGGAATCAGGTCAAAACCCCACGACATTCCCGGTGCCACGGACAAGTGCTGGACACGCAGACCGCCGGGGTCCTCGCATGGGGCCACGTACCCACCGTGGCATGGCTGCGGTAGATCTCCCCCTGTTCAAAACACGTTATTAAACACGCCGCAAGCTGGTCCTGGCGCGTCCCAAAGGGACCGGGCAAATAAATTACCCACTTACCGAGCGTAATTGGTGAAGGATTAAAAATCGATGGGCGAGCTTGGGAGCCCGGCTTCGGCCCCCTCGCCCAGGAGGCGATGCTTGGCCACTGAGCCCACTCCCCCCAGCTGCCTTTGCCAGGAGATGGTTTATGTTTAACTAGACAACACGCAAGCCCTATTCCCTTAGCTAATTTTCCTGGTACCTTAACAGACAGAGCATTAATCGTCTCCTGCCATTATTTATTTATTTCCCTGGCAACGCTCTTGACAGGGCACCTTATTTTCTTTGTCAAATGCCATTAGCGCGCGGCGGGAGCGCGCGGCCGCGCAAGACAGATGCTGGTAATAATCATGAAATTCTCATTATTTACTCTCCCTTCTCTCGTGTTTGGGTTATTTATGTCCCCTGGGCATGGCCGGAGGCTGCGGGTTATTCTACGAGTCAATCATACAAAGGCAATTGCCGCTGTTTTGCGGGCTCTCTTTGTTTCCCAGCCGCATCCCGCATCGGTGCTGCGGGAGCCGGCTCCTGCGTCCCTGGGAAAAGCCCCAGCTCTGGTCCCTGAAGCGGGAGCTGGCTCTTCCCGGCTTCACCCCTAGGTGATTTCCCTGCTGGAGTGGTTTTCCCAACCCGAGCGTTTTGTAGGATGGAGGTGATAAACCTTGTGTCTTTCTTTGCCACCGGATCGGCATCGCTCCCTCCCCGGCCTCTGGCATCGCCTGGCTCTTTGCCTTCCGCACACCATTTGCAAACCAGGGATGCGGGGAAGGGGCGGTGAGTGGCATCCCGCTCTCCGATGGGCTTGGTTTTGTTTTTAGAAGACAGGAAGCTCTTTGTGGGCATGCTGGGGAAGCAGCAGAGCGAGGATGATGTCCGGCGCCTCTTCGAGCCCTTCGGCCAGATTGAGGAGTGCACCATCCTCCGAGGGCCCGACGGAGCCAGCAAAGGTGAGCTTTGGGGAGCCGGGCGAGCACCCTGCGGGCCGCTGGGACCCACGGAGGGTGGGAGCTGCTGGCTGGGCAGCGCTGGCTCCTGCAGCAGCCGAATCCAACCTCTCCTGTGTCCCCTCTCTGCCCTTAGGTTGTGCCTTTGTGAAATACGGCAGCCACGCCGAGGCACAGGCTGCCATCAACAGCCTGCACGGCAGCCAAACCATGCCGGTAAGTGCCAGGCTCTTGCCCAGCCCTGTTTGGCCCCGTGCTGCCTGCGTAATCCAATCATCAGCTAATTTGATCCTCTGTCTAATTGGATCAAAATCCTACAGACCGGCAATTTGTTGGCCGGATCACCCTGGAGTTCATCCTTGCCTGGGTGCTGAGCCCCTGGGGTGGGTGCGCAGGGCTAATTCCCTCCACGCTGGCGAAAGGGGCTGTTTAATTAACGCCGAAGGTCAAAATTGTGAACGAGGAGGGGAAAAAGCAAACAGAGGTCAGGGAGCCGCCGCTGGGGAGAAAAACCGGCTATAATTAAACTTCACATCGATCGCTGGTTGCTGATGCCAAGCCGGGCAGCATCCCCGGAGCCGAGGATGCTGTGGCTGCTGCGAGCCAGCGGATCCCTCCCGGAGCGGGGAGACATTGCAGGGGCGTTGCCGGGATCCCACCATCAGCCCCGTCTTCTCCCCTGTCCCAGGGTGCCTCGTCCAGCCTGGTGGTGAAGTTTGCGGACACGGATAAGGAGAGGACCCTGCGGCGGATGCATCAGATGGCGGGGCAGCTGGGCATCTTCAACCCCATGACCATCCAGTTTGGTGCCTACGGGGCCTATACGCAAGCGGTAGGAGCTGCCAGCAGCCAGGAGCTGGGGTTTGTGGGGAGCCCCGTGGCTGAGGGGGGGCTGGTTTTGCCCACGAAAGCCTGCGTGGGACTGTACCAGTGCCAGCGGACGCAGATGCCTGTCGGGGTTGGCGTATCCCCATTTGGGGACACCACAGAGGGCTTCATCCGGGCCCCCAGGTGAGGGTGGCGTGGCTGTAGGGCGCAGTGGTCCCATGTATCACTGTTTTTAGCATCACCGAGACCTCCTCCTGTCCTGTGGTCTGGTAGCGGGTGAAATTTATCCCTCCAAGCCCCCGTGCGTGGGTGCAAAGGGAGGATGCTGATTTGTCCTCCCCTGCTCCCCCCTTCTCTCCGCCTCTTGCTGGCTTTCCCCTTTTCCCCCCGTTTCTTTCCTTCAGATCATGCAGCAGCAGGCGGCCCTGATGGCGGCCGCGCAAGGGACCTGCCTGAACCCCATGGCCGCCATCGCCGCCGCCCAGATGCAGCAAATGGCCGCCTTCAACGTCAGCGGGCTGGTGGCCGCCCCCCTCACCCCCTCTTCAGGTACGACCCCCCTCCGTTTTCCTCCTTGATGTCCTTGGAGGTGGGGGGGCTGCCGGCGCTGACAGCTTCCTCCCGCAGGTACGAGCACGCCCCCCGGTATCAGCACGGCGCCCGTGCCAAGCATCGCCACGCCGATCGGGGTGAACGGCTTCAGCCCGCTGCCACCGCAGACCAATGGGCAGCCCGCCTCGGAGACCATCTACACCAACGGCATCCACCCCTACCCAGGTGACCCTGCCCTCAGCCTGCTGCGGGGCTCGGCCACTTTCCCCCTGGGGCTGGTGACGCGTGCTTGGCTTGCACGGTCGGCTCCTGGGGGTGCCCCCCCACCCCGGGAACACGCTGGGTGAGCCAGCCGTGCGCCGATCCTCACCAAAATCCCTCCTCCCGCGGCATCACTACGTGGCGATGCTCTCGGCTCCTATGGAACGTCAGGAAGCAGCTCTGCCCCTCCGTGGTGGCGCTTGGCCGAGGGCCCTCTCCCGCGGGAGCTGTGCATCCCTGGGTTCCTCTGGCTTATTCTCTCTTCCTTCTCCCTTCTTTTGTCTCCTCAGCTCAAAGCCCCACGGTGGCAGATCCCCTCCAGCAAGCCTACGCAGGCATGCAGCACTATGCAGGTCTCAGACTTTGCTTGGCACTTCTTCCCTCTCTCCCCTCGTTGCTCCTCATCCTTATTTTTCCGGGGGGTCAACATCACCTCGGGGATGAACCACGGGACTGGGGTAGCGTGCTTGGGCATGGATTAATGCGGCAAGCGTGGGGTGACGTACCCTGGCAGGAGCTCCAGGGCAGCGATGGGGGTGACGCTGATGCAGAGTGCCCTTCCCTCATCCCCGGCAACACAGATGAGCTCCCGGCGTGGCGTCCCATGCAAATCTTGGATGGAGAAAGTGAATTTTAATGCCTGCTGGGCTGAGAGGACTCCATGGGGGAGAGCTGGTGGCAGCACCCAGGAGAGGGGGTGAGGTTTGGGCGGTGGTGGAGAGCCGGCTTCATGTCGGGTCCTGCAGAAGCGCGAGCCTGCGGGTAGAGATGGCTGTGGAGGCACCAAGGCATCAGAAGTCTTCAGATGTTTGTCCCGTGGCTGAATCCAGTGGCTGGGGAGATGGGACACAGAGAGAAGGGAGCCAAAGCATCCCGTGGAAGTGCTTTGAGCCCAGCAGTCATTTAATTAGGAGCACTAAGAGTGATTTTCAGATGTTCAACAGAAAATTGAGTTTTGGATCCAAATTTGTTTTTTCTTTTCAACCAAAAGTGCTGGCTTTCCTCAACCTTGAGGCCGTATTACTGCTGCTACCAGTGCTCCTCCTGGGAGAGCTGTTCCCAGAGGGTTGGCGTGCTGGGAGGCCGGGGCCGTGCCGGCAGGGCTGGGACGGGCAGAGCCAGCAGCCCCAGGGCAGGAGAGGCACCTGCACCGAGCGTGGCAGTGGGGGGACACCCCTGTCCCCAGCCCTTCCCAGCGCTGTGGCAGGAGCGAGGTGGGTGCCGGCGTCTCAGCGCCTCGTTTCTCTCTTCCAGCAGCATATCCCACCGCCTACGCGCCCATCAGCCAAGCCTTTCCCCAGCAAGCGCCCATCATCCCACAGCAGCAGCGAGAAGGTGAGGGGTTGGGGGGGGCACCACGCTGCGGGGCCGTCAGCTCCTCGCTCTCCCCACCGGGGTGACCCCCGCCTCGCGGCTGATGTGCGGCTGTCCTTTGTGTGTCACCCAGGTCCCGAAGGCTGTAACCTGTTTATTTATCACCTGCCCCAGGAGTTTGGAGATGCGGAGCTCACGCAGATGTTCTTGCCTTTCGGCAATGTCATCTCTGCCAAAGTCTTTGTGGACCGTGCCACCAACCAGAGTAAATGCTTTGGTAAGTCCCAGTGTGCGGCTCTCCCCGGTGTCCCACCTCGGGGCTCTGGCTCTCTCTGGTCTCCAGCTTGGAAATCTCCAGCTGCTGTCCAGCTCAGAAGGTTTGGCTCTCCCTGACATCCGCAGCCCAGGGTCTGGCTTGGGCAGCACCGATGGGTGACCAAAGCCACGTGGTGGCTGGAGCAACGCGGCTGGCTGTCCCATGGCCAAAGGGCAGTTTTTTGTCCTGCACTGTGCTGGGACAGAAGGACACACCCTCCTGCTGTCCCCTCTTATGCTGTCCCCCGTGTCCTCAGCCCAGCTGCCTGCGTGCCTGCCAGGGAGGGCTGGCCACTGCTTGCCACTGCCACATTTGCTCATGTGGCCAAGTGCCACTGTGCCACCAGCATGCTCTGGCCTGCAGACAGGTCACCATGGTGTCCCTGTAGCCCTCGTCACCTTGGTGGCCCCACAAATCCCATTACCTTGGTGTCTGCAGACCTCATCACCCTGAGGTCAATGTAGATCTGCTCACACCCCAGTGTCCCTGCAGACCTGCTCGCCTTCGTGTCCCCACAGACCTGCTTGCCTTGATGTGCCCATAGACCCCATCATCTTCATGTCCCCACTGACCTGCTCGCCTTGGTGTGCCCATAGACCCCATCATCTTCATGTCCCCACAGAGCTGCTCGCCTTGGTGTCCCCACAGACCCCATCACCCTGGTGTCCCCACAGACCTGCTTGCCTTGATGTCCCCATAGACCCTGTCACCTCAGTGTCTGTGGAGGTCCCATCACCTCGGTGTCTTTGTAGACCCTGTGACCCAGGTGTCCCATGAGCCCCCAGACCCCATCCTGGTGTCCCCGCAGACCTGCTCGCTTGGTGTCCCCACAGACCCCATCACCTTGGTGTCCTTGCAGTCCCCATCATTGTGGTAGACCCTGTCACCCCAGTGTCCCCACAGATCCCATCACCTTAGTCTCCCCAGAGACCATTCCAGTGTCCCTGCTGACCTTGGTTTCCCTGAAGATGCCATCAGCCCATCACCGGAGCTGTGCTGTTACCCCACCATCGCCCTCTCCCAGCCCCTAAAGCTGGGGCTCCACCCGAGGCTGCCCGCAGGAGCATCCCACGGGACTTCCGTGCCTTGGTTGAAGTAAAGCAGCAACCTGTGATGTTTACAGTGACAAACTCCTCTGTCACCTTGTCCCTCGCCCCCAGGTTTCGTCAGTTTTGACAATCCGACGAGCGCTCAGGCAGCCATTCAGGCCATGAACGGCTTCCAGATCGGCATGAAGAGGCTAAAAGTCCAGCTAAAGCGGCCGAAAGATGCCAGCAGACCCTACTGACCCCTGATCACCCTGGCCCTGCGGAGAGGTACGGGGGGGCTGAGGGGGCTGGCCCTGCTGCACCCCTGCAGTGCCCAGGGGCACCTGGCAGTGGGGCTGGGCTCACCCGAAGCGTCGCCGGTGCTGTGTTTTCTCCAGAAAATGTCCTCGCGCGTGTAGGGGTCTCTGTGCCCGGGGCCGTCTCTGCGTGGTTCAGACGGGGATTCGGGTCCTTCCCTCAGTCTGTCCCTCGCTCCGTCCCCCGGGACATGGGCTCACGGCCCCTTTGCTGTTTCGCAGGTCGGGCGTCCCGTGGTGTCTGACGACTTTCCCCTTCCCCAAGTGCAGTATCCAAACCCGTAACTCTCTTTCTTTGCAACACATCCCGGAGGAGGAAGAGGAGGAGGAGGAGGAAGAAGAGGAGGAGGAGGAGGTGGTGATGGAGGAAATGGCAAAGAGGAGAGCCATTCTGGTCGTAGCTTTTCTTTTCTTTTTCTGATTTTTTTTTTTCCCAAACTGGTCTTGTTTGTTACTTAACGGGAACGAGAGAGCGAGGAAGACAAGGAAGGAGGAGAGTGATGCGGCACCGGGGCTGCGATTGGCTGCCGGCCGCTCGCCAGGACTCACCGAATCCCTCACCGGGAGAAAGGATGACGGCCACGCGCAGCTGGGATACGATCTACCTTTAATTTTTTTTTTTTTAAAGCACTCATTTGCTGCTACCGATTTCCCAGGAGAAACGAGGAAAAGAGGCTCCAAACAGATTCTCAAACCAAAGCCGGTGGGATGGGACCAACCTCGGGCGCTTCACCTGGAGGATGCTTGTTTGGAAAAAGGAGAAATGGCGAGATTTTTCTTTTTCCCCACGTCGGGGGGGGAAAAAAAGAAAAAGATCAAAGGATGTTGGACTTATAGAAGATATATATAAATAAGTATATATATATATATCCCATGGAGCAGGGCGGCGGGACACGCGCTTCCCCCTGCTCGTCACTGGCACAGGGACATAGGATTACTTGTTTCAGAGTCATATCATTCCTTAGAGTTTAGGGACCAAAGGACTATTGCTTTTTTTAAATATATCTATAAATAAATTAATTTAAAAAAAAAACAAAACACACAAAAAAACGAAAACCAGGAAAGAAGGAGAGAAAAAAAAAAAAAAAGAAATTCAGAAGGTTGAGAAAAACCTCGGGTGTTAAAGAAATGAGAGCGTTTCCTAGAGGGCTCGGTTTCGAGGGGCTGATCCGCGGGGCTCAAGGGCTCGGTTTCGGGGGGCCGATTCGCGGCTGGGGATGGGGGGATGCGGG
>Ga0065711_1009967_pt1 | contig 10231 bp, 7 predicted proteins | sample Hoacrofraction12_FD_59098 | JGI IMG/M metagenome (GOLD analysis project Ga0065711, IMG submission 59098) | Hoatzin crop microbial communities from Cojedes, Venezuela - Epithelial fraction 12 v2 (version 2) | ecosystem: Host-associated > Birds > Digestive system > Esophagus > Crop | place...
CTCCGGTACAGCCAGCGCTGCTGACTGACACCAGGGCAGGCACACGGCCACATCCTCCGCCAAGTCACAAACACGGGAGCACTGCCGGGACTTCAAACGCACAGAAAAACGAGATTCACTTACATGGAAAACGAGTGGCTTACACGGACGTATGTGAAAAACCAAATGCTTTAATCCATCTGTCAAGAACAACAGTTCAAATTATTTCATTGGATACATTAATATTGATCCATAATTTACAGTGCTATGGACCATACACAAATTATTGCTGCAGTCAACAGCAGATGAATATCAACATTACAGTACCAAGCATCATAGCAAGAGGCAGTAATTAATGTCACTTTTTCAAGAAATATAGGTATTTATACTATTATCAACATCAGCTTCCCCCCCAGTGCATTTTATGTCAAACAACATAAATGTAAGTGCATTATTTTGTGCTTTGTGCTTTCCTTACGTACCTTCTTTTTGCTTTTACAGGTTGTAGGAGTTAAATATTGCTTTATAGGCCAAAAGCAGTTAAGGAAGAAATACATGGTACTCTGCACGTTCCTGCTTGTTGCATGGCTTTGGCAAAGTGAGATTGGGTAGGTATCCTGTCCACGCGCTCAGGGAAGTCACCGCCGGCCCAGTGCCACACAAGACACCATCATCAGACTGGGCAACAACTTCTGTCCATCTCACTCCACCTAGTTCACGCCACACCCTGCCTCTAACTGCAGTCTCTGTCCTCTGCCACTGATCCCCTGTAAAACGTCACAGCCGGACGTTCCACGATGCGCAAACAGGCAAAGACATCTCCAGTGCGCACCCGCCTGGAGGTCCCCGTCTCCTCGAGACGTCCCCACCACAGCATCCACACGCTTCGGTTCAACGGGTGGGCAAGCTCGGCGGAGGGCCGCAGCCCAAGGGAACACGGGGTGAAGAGCAAGCAGGGCACAGCCGAGCCGTATGTTACCCCAGAGCAACACAACGTACGGGGAACACACAGCACAGCCGCTGGGCCCACAGAGACTTGTATCAAGAAATCCAGCTCTTGATACCACGGCTTTCGTTGAATCCTAACTCATCTCCACACAGCACGCAGCCAAAAGTCGGCAGTCATGGCTGTTGGCGAGTACCAGTGGTTTCACGTAAGCTTGAAAAATACTTATACACCACAGTCTAGACTTCAATTTCTGAATGCCCAGCATGGGCATCAAACCAAAAGCCTGATTCGATATATTCAGTGGTTTCTGTTACTACACTCCAGCGTGCACGCCCTGATTCTGTAGTACGAAGCTGCAGAGCTGTCCCATTTCAATGGGGAAGCCTAACACAGCCCTGCGTTACAGCCACGAGCATTTCACAGCCCTGATTTTCCTTACCTGTCACCGTTATCGAACAGCAGCACCAGCAGCCTGCGCCCGCACGCCCGACTTGGAGCGAACGCCGGCACAGCTGCCCTGCGGGGAACGGGAGACCGGGAGCGCTTCCCTGCCCGAGGACCACGACGGCTGCAGCGCATCCCGCAGGCTCCCGGGTTCTGCCCTGGGCCAGGGCTTCGCTACCCTAGGAAAGACACATTCCTAAAAGCTGTCTGGGGTGGGGGGGAGAGGCATCATTATAATCTAGCTCCAGCTCCTCCTTCAAAAAAAAAAACATTAAAAAAATTAAAAATAAAAAAATAGCGCCACAACCCAGTGGTTGCATCGATGCCAACACCTAGCTCGCTGCTCAAGCAGAAAGGGAGACGGCCGGACATGGCCAGCAACAGCCACAGAAAGAGCGACGTGAACGCAGACCCCGGAGCAGCGCGACGGCAAGCGGTGTCCCCACCGAGCCCCGCGCCCCTCGCCGTCAGCGCCGGGAGCAGCGGTGCCAGGCAGGGAACCCTTCACCAACCCTTCCGTGGGGAAACGTTTGGGTGAACGCTCAGCGGGCCGCGCCGCAGGAGCTCCCGACGTCGTCCTTGGCTGTCCCATCGCCGCCCGGTTCACATTTGACGTCTGAACACTAACTGCTGCGACCGAAGTGTCCTCACCAAGCCCGCCAAACCGGCGCTCCAGTCACCAACCACTTCACTTGCCCTGCGTAATTTCCAGTGTAGCGCAAAGGAGAACGGGAGGCTCTGGTTCGCTGTACGTAGGCACCACGCTGCACTTCAACGCCCCACGAGCCGCCGCCCTAAAGCTCTCTCCTACGCCACACTTCAGTCAGTGCTAGTCGAGGAAGACTACAACTAGAGTTTAAGGCACTTCATTCCGAACGGGATGCGCTCGCCGGCCGCCCGCGAGTCAGCTGTGGGCTGCGATGGAGAAATCCGTTCCACCCGTCTAGCTGGTAACGCCACGCCACCTCTGGAAAACACCTAGGCTTGATAGAACACGAGTATGACTACCGTTATTGCATAGGACTACACTTGAGTAGATAATGCACCCAACTACTTTTACAACATTGTTGCATGTTAAAAATTAATAACATTGTTATCAAGTAACAGTTATTTGCAGATACAGTAATTTACTCTTTTTTTTGTTTGTTTTTTTTGTTTGTTTTTGTTTTTTTTTTTCTTATGTCAGCCCCAGTGCTGAAATAAAACACAAATTACTATAACGGGCATATTAACTACATAGTTATGTTTCCAAGCATATTACTACTTCTTTCTGTATCACTAAAAATAAATATGTAAGTTCAGTTTCTCTACAGAGTTGTTTTATTACCTAATCTAAATTTGTACTCTACCTTAGATGTGTTTAAAAACATTTTCAAAGTGAGACTGTAATATACAAAATATTCTCAAAATCTCTCTTAAAACACAGAACCCTGCATAAAAGCTTCCTTTCAAGTGTTTACAAAGAACGCAGAAAACTTCCAATGAGTTTTAAAAATGTCAAAAAATTGTTGCAATATTAAGAGGCAAAAAATCTTACAAATGAAATACAAATATATGTAAAACAAAAAGTTGAGGGTAACTAAGGAATCCATGCAAATCAAAATAAACTGTACAATGCAATTTAAAAAAAGCCAATTAGATATGTACAACGTAACGTGCCCAGCTGATAAAACGTATCAATTTTTGTTTTGTCCAAAGAGCCTATACCAACTCACAGTGCTCCTGCTCGGTGTACTGCTGGCCAGCCATCAACGCGTGACACACGACAAAATAAAAACCTAAGAGAAAAACTCGAACCATGATCAAAAAGGAAACCCCAAATCAGCTCAGAGTAAAATTAAACGGCACTCTGAGAAAGAGACTCGCATCTCCCTGCCATTTTCAGCAACAGCATTTTATATCACAGTCAGCACAATCACGATGTCTCAACGCCTGTTTTTTTCTCCCCCGTTTGTATTCCGAGTGGAGCGGGGTGGGTATTTTCCCCGAAACACTTGTCATGTAAAAACCAACGTTTGAGGGACACTGTATCTTTAAGGCAGCACTATTCGATTAATACAATTACAAATTGGACTTTTTTTTTTGGTTTCTTTACATTCTTTAACTTTACATTGTGTTTCCAAGTAAATAGGTTGCATTTACAATTCTATGATCCCCCTCCTCCCCCCCAGTAGAAACAGACTCTTCATTTGTAATTCTATTGCTTTGAGTAGATTTGACCAGTTCAAAGTTCTTGGCGAATCCAGTTCACAGATACTGTACATCTACTGTACAATATTTTGGAGGCATTGGTAGTTTTAAAATAGAATATACAAGTTTCTTCACAAAAATTCTAAAAAAAATCCTATATATATAATATATACACTCACGCACACACACCGGGCTACTGATGAAGCACAAGGGAAAAAAACAGAAGAAATCAAAAAATTCTACAAAAGGTAAATTATTTCATCTACTGATCAAGAACCAAAGCAGTTTATGAAAGGTGTGCCGAGCGTATGCTAACAAGCATGATCGGTGTCCTCCATGCTCACACTGCTCCGCCTGCTACTCGTCTTCGATGCTCCAGGGGACACAGAGGAAAGTAGCGGGTCAGTCACTCCCACAGGGGAGAGGGTATCGTCCATCAAGATATCTTCCAGTTTGGATCCCATTTTTGCAGGAACGCTGTAAGTGCCGGTCGGTTCAGTCACATTTCCGAGGTTGTCACTGAAGGTGATGGTACCGTCAGTGAGATCGAGGGTGGTGGTGCAAGACAGGTCTCTGTGGTGCGGCATGATGTCTTGGTTGCAGTTGTCCAGCACAGGTTCTTGTTTGATGACCCTGTTGACCATATCAGGGGAGCAAAGGCCTGTAGACGGAACGAGGGACAGTCCGTGTGCCCGGGCTTGCATCTCAAGTTCCTGAAAAGCAGGATAAGAGACAAATTGAAAATATCTGAAAGCAAAATCTGTCATCTTATGAGCCTGTGTACTGCGACTTGCAGCCTCCTTCTGTTGGTCACAAACCATCTCCTCCCTTCGCAACAGCGACAAGTGCTTGCACCTCGTACACTTCTGCCCTGCAGATCTTTACCTGAACGCTATTGTCTTCAAGAGGGGTGTGAACACCACCACACACAGGTCCTTCACGCTTCTCCTCAGAACCTATTCCAGAGCCAAAACCCAGTGCTCTGAAGAACAGACATGTTTCCCCCTGGGCTCGTTCTCAAACCAGTGCCACAGTAGGCAAGTTTGGCATCACGTCAGGTGAGGAAAGCATTTAAAAGTTGGAAAAAAAAAAAGAAAAATAGCAGAAGCATGTGCTTAGAATTTTTTAAAAAGTCATGTGTGAAGGCATAGCATATCTATGAGATGCCTGTCATTTCCTGCTGAGACACTGGAAGGGACACTTCTCATCCTACAAGTCTGGTACAGCTGAAGTAAAGAGGTCAGCCAACGCTGAGCAACACTGTTCCTGCACTGAAAAGTCATAGGCAAGTCATAGGAAGGCTTTAGACTTCAGACACAGCCAGGATTCTTCGAATCTTCACGAAAAGTTTAAATTCCACCTTCACATTCAATCATACAGACGCACTTGACTGAAGACACATAACAGAAATCACTTTAGTGTCCTTTCTCACATGCAGCAGTAAGAGAGATGTTTTGCTTCTATTTCTGCATTTTATTAGGCAATCACAATCACTGCTGCAATTGTACTGTTTCTGGATATTCCTGTCAGTGAGGCTGATTAACAGCATTTTTTCCGTTTTCAAACTAAGACAACAAGCTTGTAATGGTACACGGCAAGATCAACAGAAAAGGTGGAACAAGGCAGCACTTCTTCCATCAGCTAACGTGCCAAAATCAGGAGTTCCTTATTCTGCGCTTAATCAGAATCAACATAAAAAGGGAAAATTACAGACTTCAGGTTATTTGCTGCCAGATGTATTGCCCATTATTCAAGGGTCTAGTTTTTATGTTGTTTTGATTGAAGGAGCCAGAACAGATGGATAATGCAAAGGAAGATGAGAGATGCTTAGAAAGTGATCTGACTTAGCTTTGCTGTACCACTGCTTGATGCTGCTCTGCAGAAGGGTCACACGCCTTTATCATCTCACTCTCGCAAACAGATTGCTCAACAAAGTACAAAAACTGCGGTGAAGCTCACCCCAGCCTGCTCTATTTTAAAGCCGTTTACTGCCACACTGGACTCTCTGGTATTTCTAGCTTCATTATCTAACTTTGTGGATTAGCTGTGCTGTGGTTTGGGGCTTTGCCTGGCAGAAAACAGACCTGGGGGTGCTGGTCGACATCCAGCTGACCATGAGCCAGCAGCGTGCCCAGGTGGCCAAGGCGGCCAGTGGCATCCTGGCTTGTACCAGGAATGGTGTGGCCACAGGAGCAGGGAGGTGACCGTGCCCCTGTACTCGGCACTGGTGAGGCCGCACCTTGAGTGCTGTGTTCAGCTTTGGGCCCCTCACTCCAAGAAGGACATTGAGGGGCTGGAGCGTGTCCAGAGAAGGGCAGTGAGGCTGGTGAGGGGTCTGGAGAAGAAGTCTGATGAGGAGCAGCTGAGGGAACAGGGGCTGTTCAGTCTGGAGAAGAGGACGCTGAGGGGGGACCTTATTGCTCTCTACAGCTACCTGAAAGGTGGGTGTAGTGAGGTGGGTGTTGGTCTCTTCTGCCATCTAACTAGCAATCGGACAAGAGGCAATGGCCTCAAGTTGCATCAGGGGAGATTTACATTATATATTAAGAAAAATTTCTTCACAGAAGAGCGGTCAGGCATTGGAACAGGCTGCCCAATGAGGTGGTGGAATCACCATTCCTGGATGGTGTAAAAAACGTGTAGATGTGGCACTTCAGGATATGGTTTAGTAGGAATGGTGGTGTTGGGTGAATGGTTGGACTCGATGATCTTAGAGGTCTTTTCCAACCTACGATTCTGATTCTCCCGACGCAGCAGCCAGCCTGGCACACTGCAGCCTGCACGCGGAGTTCAGCTGCTGGCACCGCAGGTGAGCAGCAACACGAAAATATCTGGGATGCACAGACAGGCGTGTTGGAGTGCTCCTTCGCTGTCTCCGTGTTCGCTGTTCTTACACCCAGTTCTAGATATACTTCTTTAATTACCCTTCTATGGAGAGCGGTGGATATCCAGCTATCTTTGCCCAGCTGGAGAAGACAGTTGACAACAAAAGCTGTGGAGGCTGCAAGTCTAAGGTTTCCTATCCAGCTTGAGCTTAAGGCAAAGGAAGTAGAGAAATGGAGTTCTCACCCCTAAATCCCTGTGTAATACAGGCTATTGGGAACCTGGGTGCATCTAACAAGGCAACAACCCATGGAGAAAACATATTTGTGCCACCTACTGCTTCCCAGTACCGAAAAGAACTGTCTTACAGTCCCACAGACCTCGAGGAATGAAGACAACAACCAACTATAGCTCCTCAAAGAAAGCAGCTCAGCATCCATAGCTCTTGGCTGTCTCACTGCAAAAACTCTTGAAGCCCTCATATTTGCTTCTCTGCAACTGCTCTCAGAGAAGTCAGGGCAGCCTGAACATTAAAGAGAGCTGCTGGTCCTCAAGACACCTACAGGGAACTCAAGATACGGTGCTGCAGTGTCTGTCACCAACTCTGCCCTCCCTGCCCACTGTCCCCTGCGAGCAGTGTTTGCCCTCTACCAGAAAGCGGAGGACAGATTCCTGCAGAGCATCAGGGAGAAGAAGAGATCAGATGTAGAAGACTGCAATCTGCAGAGCTTCTCTGACAGACAGGGCCTAGACTGGTCCACACACAATTTAGAACACCCACAAGCAAGACAAAAAGATTTCATTTATTGCCATTCATTCGAAACTACTTCAGAAGAAAAGAAAACAAGCACTGAAGCTACAGGTCAGAAAAACTCCACAAACAAGACAACTAAAGTGAACATCCTCCCAAATAGTTGAACTGAATTTGATCACTATTAATAAATAAATCATATATGAAGCCCCAAATCCTTAGGTCTGGCACCCCCTCAAAAAAACTACCATATAAATCTTTTAGTACAGTTCGCAACTTATGTTGGCCATAGTAGAACAAAAATAGACCAGCCCTAAGTGCTTTACTAGAGGTGTTGTTTGTTTGTTTGTTTGTTTTAAACTAATGTATCCTGGGTTTTTTTCCTGGAAAAATCTCTGCAGATATCTCAGCATTGGTCACCATTAATTAAAATGGTGGTTCCTTCTAATGCACACTCCTACAACCAAGCTTCCGTTACCGTTATTTGCAGTCACGCACTGCGATGTCACGAGCATTTCCAGCTTATTTATCAGCAAACCTGTATTCTGAGCAGCAGGTGCCTGTTGGCATGTTCCAATTTCTTCTGTCTGTTCTCCAGCTCTTTCGTGCGTTGCTGTTCTCTTTGCAGCTTACGGATGTAGTCCACTGACGCTTTTAGAATAGTTCCCTTATTCCAGCGCATATCCCTTGGAAATCAATAAAAAAGGAAGAGTTAGGGCTCTCCACATCGGCAGCTATGATTGCATCTCATATATATGTAACACCTGGCTAATATTTATTCCGAGTTTATGGCTGCAGAAGGCATCTGAGCTGCAGAAGAGGGGGCAGAGCCCAGCTGTTGGGTGGCAGGCAGCAGCCAGCCCCAACCTGGGCGAAGGGCACCGAGCCCAGGCGCTGCCCCAGGGCCAAGCCCCTGCCTTCTGCACCGCTCGGCACCGGCACTGTGCAGGGCAGCTGAAGACCGGGGGCTCCTTTCGTTGCCTTGTGGCAAGGCTGCAAGACACCACCACCACCATACCCACAATCCACTTCTCATACATGGTAGGGCTGCTGTCTCTGGGTGATGCCCGATTTCAGCTGGGGAATTAAAGGACCATATAGGACCTGGTGCTTCTGTGGGAGAAAGACGCAAGGCCCTTCAGCTCCCAAGAAGCAGCAAGCAATAGTCCCGGTGGCACTGCGTCACAGCTGTGTTATGGCACGAAGAGAAGGGCCCAATACAGTAGCATATCCAGGTGCTTTAAACTTTATATATAAACTAAACATACAAATTATTAGATGTATTTATATAATAATATAATATATCATTATATATTAGATATAATATATATTTTTATAATTATATATCTAAAGTAAATATATATAACATACATTATATAATAATATAATATATAGTTATATATAACATACATATATTTATCTATAATATATATATTTATATATACTATAATATATAATCCAAAATACAAATGCTACACTGCAGCCTAAGGGTGATGGTCCTCCAGCCAGGGGTATGTGGCTCCCGTATTGACTCTCCCACATGATTCCTCCCACACTCGCTTCAGCGAGTGGCTGCCTGCATCGTCTTCTCCCTCACATCATCTTACTTTGTTTAAATTAAAAAAACAAAAGTTTACTACAGACTATCAGACCAAAGATCCACCTGTGCTGTGGGTTGACACCGTGCAATATTGCCTTGCCAGCCTTAGCAGAAGCTCAAGCTTCTCTCAGAAGAGTAGCTGTGAGTCGCTCCATCAGCGACCGCCTTAAAATAATGGAAACTCTCCCCAAAAGCATCATGGGGCTTTGATTCACATTTAAGTGAGACTTTCAAGCTCCAGAGCAAGGGGTGTTCCTTGCTATTGAATCAGCATTGGGTAAAGTTAAGACAAGTTAGTAACAGTAAAATTACCTAAAAGATCTACTGGGAAGCTACCACAAACACTGACAAATAATCAGTGAAGAGACACATAGCTACACTCTGTATTTTTCTTTTTTCTTGGAGGGAAGGGGACTATGATGGCTTCCCAGAGGAACTGCCCTCCATTTTCAAGACAGAGGGATTGGTTCTGTCTTGCTGAACTATGACATCTAATAAATTCAAAGAATCTTTTAGCAAGACAAGCAGCCAGGCAGGGAGCTAAGCAGCGAGACTAGACTAAGGTTTCACTTCCCGACAACTCTGCCTCTGGCCAGGCAGTCATTCCCAGCACCAACCCCAGCCCTGCCAAAGCACCGGGTCCTGCCCGATGCGGAGCTGCTGCACAACGGTACGGTGACTGTTTTGTGACAAAGATCATCAAATTTATATAAACTTAGCAAGTTCAAAAAAAAAAAAAAAAGCCATAACAATCTTCAAAAAAATATAATGGCATCTTCAAGCATTTCTATGGCTGGGGAGTGCCAAGATCATGTAAGAACACCCAGGATTTTTTTTTGTAAATTATTTCCTTCCTCTAATTTTTTTTTTTTTTTTTTCTTTTAACACTTCCCTCCCATGGTCTCCTCGGGCACATTGTACTTACGGGTCATTCGACTTGGGTATCAAAGTGCCTAGTTCTTTTATACGATCATTAATATTAAATCTTCTTCTTCGTTCAACTTTAAGAAAAAAACAGCACAAATGTTACAGGTCATATTCACACTTAATTGAAACATCTAAAGTGTTTCATCAAAGATTTCTTTCAGCGCCTTTGAAATGTTCTCCTGAAGCTTAAAATCTAGCGACAGGGTAATTTATTTTGCTCTCCTACACAGGGACACACCAAGACAGAAGTTTCCTGCATTAGCTTTTTTTTTTTTCCCCTGCATTAGCTTTTCATGCTATGGAAAAGGCCTCTGAATAGCTCAAGGCATGAAACTGTTCCTTTTTTTCTAGCAATACAAAGTGTAAAAAGACAATTTAAGGATCCTTTAAGTCATAAGATGCTCATTATTTTTAAGTGTTTTTTCCACCTTGGAAATACGCATTCCCTTCAAAAACTGAATTTATAAAATTGCCACTCCGAGGACATGCACTAATTTTTAAAGTCACAAATTGACCACATATCTAAGATTTCAGATTAATTTAAAAAAAAAAAAAAAAAAAAAAAAAG
>Ga0065711_1009968_pt1 | contig 10231 bp, 14 predicted proteins | sample Hoacrofraction12_FD_59098 | JGI IMG/M metagenome (GOLD analysis project Ga0065711, IMG submission 59098) | Hoatzin crop microbial communities from Cojedes, Venezuela - Epithelial fraction 12 v2 (version 2) | ecosystem: Host-associated > Birds > Digestive system > Esophagus > Crop | place...
GGGGGGGGGTCATCGTGCACCGAAAGGTCCATGTCCTCACTGAAAGGGCCCCCCCCCAGCCAGTCATACAGTTCCCATTCTGCGCAGAAAATCAGCTGCTGGCAATGCGGTTTGCCCTTGCCTGCTCTGAGCGTGGGACGGAGCAAGGCAGCGGTTCTCCTGGGCTCAGCGGAGCGGGTGCGTGCCTTGCCTGGACATGGGGCTTTGTCGTTCTGTTGCAGAGGTGCCAAAAAGAGGAGCAGGTGCTTTGCCTGGTGTTGGTGCCATCATCCTTGGTGGGAGCCCTGCAGTGTAGAGCAAACTGGGAGTCGCTCCAAATGTGGCAGAGACTGATGGGGCTCCACTGCTCAGATGAAATGTGTGGGCACAGCACTGCCGGGCAGCTCAGAGCTGCTGGTCACTTCTTTTTTTAGCATACTTACTGAAAAGGTTTGTCAGAGCCTTTATAATCCCAAACTTCCTTTTGTCCTGATCTCGTTCATGTCTCCCAGCATGACCAAATACCCGGTAACTGCCTCCCCTGTCCCCTTCATTTCCTTTTTGCATCCGTCCAGGTGTTTGACATCCATAGAATCTGTCAGAAAAGTAGTCAAATCCACTCTCGAGGGAGCAAAGAGAAGACTGGCCAGTGCCATATTGTAAGGAGTCGTACACAGCCCGTTAGATGATGCCTTTGTCTCTGATGCTGAGATACGAGCAGTAACTAAAGTACAAAAATTTGTTACTGCATGATCTCCTTTACACAGAAAAAGAACAGAAAATACTACTTCTCCCTTATTGCAGGTAGGAACAGGAATGTTATTGAGCAAGCAGAATAATTTGTTTCTTTGTGATCTGGAAGAGATTTCTCCTTTTTCTCCTTCAACGACAGCTTAAAACTATGTCAATACAAAAAAGTAATCCCAAAGTACTGCTGGATCTGATGCTGGGGACTGACTTTTCACCAGCCCTGCCTGTATGAAACTCCGGGGCAGGAGCTGGCTCTGCCGTTGGTGCCTTTCTTTGCTGCCCGCTGCCAGCAATACTTCAATTCCCTCTGCGTGGTGTTTTAAGGCAGCTGGGATGTGTGAACCGCGCAAGCGTGAGCCTTGGAAAACACGGACGCAGTGAAGGTGGCTAAATAACCAGAGACAGCCCGTGTGGTGGTACTTCTTGTCTTTGAGTTGGCTGGAAACGTGCGTCCCTAGCGATATGACCACTGGTCTGTTTTCTTTCTCTCGCACCCTCCGTGTTGTTTGTGCCCGTCTGTCTGTCTCTTGTCTAGCTCAGGAAGCGCTGCCAGCTGCTGTGCCAAAACTAACCCTGTTACGTATGTTTTTAAGAAGGGCCTGGCACCTTTTTGGGTGAATTGGCCTCTTTTAACTGGAGCTGTACCGCTGTGAGTGACCAAGGACCGTAGCCTGCCCAGCGCCTGTGCTGTTGGCTGGCAGTGGGAGGGGAAGGAGGGGTAGGAACTGGTACCTGCGGCGGTGGGAAGGTTGAACCGGTCTTCTCCAGGGAAGGGCAGTTGGTTCGATGGTCACCAGACACGAGCGTGCGTGAGAAGCTCAGCATGTCGGGTACCTCCCGCTGAGAAGGAGCTCTGAAAAATGCTTGGGAGAAGTCTTCTGCCTCTTGTTTCCTTGGGACTCTGTCCTGGAGTAAAATGCTAGGTGATTCTGGACTAACGAACGTGATACTCGGTCGTCTTCGGCCCGCTGGCTGGGGAGGAGTGTGATGGATGGACTGGGTGTTCAGCGCGGCGCGAGGGTGGGCTCTCTGCTGCAGGGGTGCCTGGGTTTACATGTTGTGAGGTGACAGCCCACACCCAACAAGCCGCTGTCAACTTTTTTTTCAGAGCAGTGGCTCCCTGGATGTTCGGTTTTGTTTGGGTTTTTTTCCCATTTGGGCTCAGTTATAAAGCCTTCCAAAAAATCAGAAGTATTTTTGTATAGCTGCTTCCATGCTAACTTAATCTTCTTATCCCAGTGGACTAAGAAGAATGGGCTGTGCTCTTCTCGCTGGAAGAGGTTTGGAAGACAGCTCTCTGCGTTAGGTTCCCTGTTTCTGAAGAAGTACGGGAGCCTCGGGGCTGTGTGGAGGGGTGGGCCCAGGCGTTGCCAGAAGTTTGGTTGTGTTTATGCCGCAAAATGGCTTCGGATTCGTTTTTTCAGGTTGATCTGCTCCTCTCTGGCATCTGCAGCAGCCTGTCATCTCTTCTGCCATCAGGCTGGAAATCCATGCAGGAAGCAAAGCCCTTGGAAGGCCAAAGTCTTAGCACAGTGCGAGGATGTGTAGGAAGAGGCAGTAAACAGCAATTTATGAAGCGTTTCTGCTTTCTTAGCTTTGGGGATGAGTGTGTCGTATGCTTTTTTTTTTTTCCCATGGACTTTTAAAGAATTCATTCCTGCCTCTCTTTCTGCTTCCTCCCCTATCCGCCTGCCCCATCTTCCTCTTCCATTTCTCCTCTCTCCCTCTCCAAAAGGGATGGCTAAGCTGAGGCGTGCTGCTTTGAAGAAAACCTGAAGTGTTAGTAGATGTGTGCGAAGTCTCAGCCTCGCAGATCTATCTCTGGTTAACGTAACTAAACCTGTGGCAAATGTTTCCCAGCTCAGCATGGGACTTCTGCGTTCCCTGGGGCGGCTGCTGGGTGACAAGGGCCTGATGTTTTGCAGTCCCCGAGAAGGGCGGGATGGAGAGCAGCTGCAGTGAGCTGCCATCCGCTGCCCCTGCTCTGTAAACCGGAGTCCGAGCAAGGCTCCTGCAGCGCAGATTTTGGCATTGCTGCTGGTGTCTGTCAGCAAGAGAGCTGTATACCTGGTGTGGGGTTACACGGTAACTGTGGGCCTGATTCTCCAACGATTGATTGGATTTATGGGCCAGGACCTAGATACCGGTGGGCACAGGTTTGTCCTCCTGCAAACACAGACTTTGCTCGTTCCTTATGTAGCTGACGTGCGTGACTCGATGGGACGTTTCTTTGCAGCAAGCTGGTGACTGCCTCAGTGTTGTGCTGTGTGAATGCAGGAAACGGAGATTTTATTCTTCTACCACAGCTACAAGAGAGACTGAAGAGGGGAAAGATTAAAAACTACTGGGCACCTTCCAGAGGACTTGCCGCTTCGGGAACCACATGGCCTTTTCCTTGCATCCTAGCCCCATCCCTTTCCATGTTTTGGTCCTGAAGTCTCTTTGTTCAGGTCACAGCAGGGACACAACACACCATACCTCACATTTTCTCCACCTTTTCTAGGGCTGACGACACTTTTTCGTGCATCAGTAGATTCCCTGGGACCCTCAGCATCATCACATCTGCACACTTTGGAACTCCTCTGACCCGACTCCCGTTTGTCCCGTGTTTCTCACTTCTGTAGTCTCTTTCTCTCGGGACTGTTGCCGTCTCTCATTCTTCTTCACCAAATACTGTTGGTGGTGGTCATTGCAGGATTCTCCCCATCCCTTTGGGCTCTCCCTCTTCCCTTCTGTTGCCCTTCCTTTGAGCTCCAGCAGTCCACGCACATTGGGTTTTGGTACATCCCTTACGACAACGTCTGTTGCCTCCGAGGGAAGGATGCTGTCCTGCGACCCGGGCAGCACTCCCGCTCCCTCGCTCTTCTTGGTGATGGAGCCGGTGGGGAGGGGAGGGTCTGAGGAGACGGTCGGGGTTGAAGCAATACTGTCATTTTCTTGCTGCCTCTGCTGCCTGGCAGGGTGACTAAAACCATGTTTTTCTGTCTCAGCCACAGAGCAACAACAAAACCAGTATAGTAAGCACTGCAAAAGAAACACCCCCAGTGCAGACGTCCATGGTATCTTCCCCAACTGCTATTTTTTTTTTTTGGTTTAATTTTGATTCTGTTCTCTCCCCTTCTCTCCTTCCCCCCCATCCCGAGTGCTGCTTGTGCTGCTCTGTTTCAGCTTGTGTTTTGGCTTTGTTCTGTCTGTGTTCCTGTGCTGCGGTGGGGCCCGATCACAGCCTCACAGGCTTTGGGGCGGGGGTGCCGAGCAGAGCTGCGGGTGGGTGCGGGGAGCGCAGCTTGCCTGGACTTCCCCTTGTGCCATCCCTGTATAGTTCCCTGTGTCCCGTTCAGCTGTCCCTGCTGGCTTTGGGGAGGCTGCTTTGGAAGAAGAGAGTGGCCAGCTCCATCCGCTCTCCCAACACCTGGGAAATGGCGGGTGGACTTCAGGACACCACAGAAGGAAGGGCAGGGAAAGGGATTTTAGAGGAATCCTTTGACGGCCCCTTTGGCCTGCTCAGTCGTCTGGCTGGTCCTCTGCAGCTCGCTGGGCTGGCATCCTCCGTCTGGGCTGGGCGCAGCGGGCTGCGTCGGGTGCCCTGTGCCTGGGACGTTTCACAGCACAGCTCGGTGCGCTGTGCCTCTGTGCTTGGAAGAGCCGGCAGCAGCGCAGTGGGGGGCGGAGGAGCGTCCATCCCTGCGCTGTCGCAGTCCCCGGTCCTGCACGGGTGACGGCGCTGGGAGGAGATGCTGCGGGATCCTGCAGCCCGGCCCCCATAGCGAAGGGGTGAGCGCAGGAGCTAGTTAGCACCCGTAGGCCTGGTAGCTGCGCTTCGTTGTGTGTCTCTGAAGAGGTGGATTTGGCTTTTTTGGGGAGGGTGCGATTTGACGCTTTTGTTTTGTGCTGCAGGGCAAAGGGCTCTTGGGACAATTCATAATTTTCTGCTTTGTTCGTTATGGTTTTGATACTGAGGGAGCCTTTCCAAATCAGTAATTATTGTTGTTATTGAAATTGGAGCACATTTTAGAGACTTTTAGAAAAATGTGCTTTTTTCACAGCCCCGTTCCCTTCCTCTCTGAGAGGCATTGAGATGGTCCGGCTTATCCCCTTTTTATTACGGAAATTATGAATGTCCCTTTTTTAGGGTAAAACACCCCGCAAACTTTCATAAAAAACCCAGGAGACAAAGGCCCCAGCCCAGTGTTGTCCTTTCCTCTCCCTCTCCAGAAGCACTTTCCAATGATGCTGCCGAGGGGCCGTTGCTTTGGGAATGGTGCAGGCTGGCTGCTCGGCCGCCGTCAGGCGTTGTTGGTGCCAGCCCGGCTCGCTGGAGGCAAATTGGGAATCTGGGGCGATGGCAGGGGAGCCGGGGACTTTGTCTCCTTGCGCCGGTAGCTGTTAGTGCAGCCTCTCTCTTCAGGAAACCCTCTGTGCAGGAAGTGTGTGCGCGCACGCAAGCACACGTGTGCTGTTTGGAGTCTGTGGTTTGGTTTCTTTTTATGTCGGTCACCTTTTCTCCACTTGCTGGGGAGTGAAAAGAAAGGAGAGGATGCTTTAGACCCAGAGTTTAATGATTCTTCCGTCCTTTCCTAGGAGCCTCAAACCACCGTTGTCCATAATGCTACAGATGGCATAAAGGTAAGGGATGGGAGCGTTGCCAGAGGAACCTCTGCTTCTCTCTTGTCGTTCTTCGTCTTTGTGTGTCCAATTTCGATTTCTGCCTTTCCGCCGTCTGATTTGTAGCATGCTCCTGAATACTGCGGGCAGTAGACTGGAAGGGTTGTGTTGTGTGGCTGTGGATCTCTGGAAGAGGCTGAGCAGGGACAGGCGTTCAAATATTACCGTCTCTTTCCTGCTGCGGTGTGTAGTCGCCACTCTCTTTAGTATGTGGGGTGGAAGAGAAGATACAGGCACTTACACGCTTTTTTTTTTTTTTCTTCTTCTGGAAATGGAGATCTGTTCCTCTGAGAGAGCCTAGGAGCCCTCCCTTAGCTTCATATTGGCTATTCTTCTTCCAAACCGAAGCAGCTCCCGTTTGATCTCATTTGACAGAGTTGGGTAATTTCTGTCCTGGTAGAAGTTCTGGGTGGACGGCTTGAACGGCTTGAAAGCGCAAAGGCTGAGCAGAGATGCTGTAAAGTTTTGCTTAATATTTGGCCTGCTTCCATCCAAATCTTCCTCATATCATCCTCTCCCTGCCACCCCTGCCAATGTTTTTGCGCTTTTCCCCACCTTCGCGCACAAACAAGTCAAACCGTTTGCTCATGCCACTGCCTGCTGGTGCCTGGTAACGCTCTGTTCTGCCGTGCAGGGTTCCACAGAGAGCTGCAACACCACGACTGAAGATGAGGATCTGAAAGGTAGGTGTTTGGCCTGTGGTTTCTAACACAGCTGAGTGCAGGCAGGGGATCCTGGAGATTCCATCGAGCTCCCCAGATTTCTGTGCCTGCCTCGGTTCCTAAATTCGCCGTGACGCTGTTGTTCCCGTCACAGTGGGACCGTGCGCTGGGGAACCAGCTGACTTGGCCTCTGTGGTGTACAAACGCTGTTTGCCCTGAGCTAATCTGTTTTTTTGTCTCAGAGCTGGAATTCTTTTTCTTGCAAATATCAGAATGTGTTGATCTCCAGTCCATTTCTAGGCGTGGAAAATCCCTACCAGTCCCTTGAGGTTTGGAGTCTGGCTGTGTTTTTGTGCTTCCCTGTAGGTTACAGGGAGTTGAAACTTCTCTGTTACTGCTTGGTCTCCTTTCTCCCCCCTTTCTGGCAGTCTCTTTAGTGACATGCACACGCTTCCCTCCTTACTTTTTTCTCTTTGGGTCTATTTTTGTTTCTAAGATGAAGAACATTCTCAGCCTGTTGTCTCTGGAAACGATTTTTCGTGTCCTTGACTGAGATATCGGTGGAGGGAGAGGCTGAGAAGACATTTCACACTTTTCAGTGACCGTAGCATAAATATTCTGTGCTTTTAAAACTTTTCAAATGGAGGAGATGCGAATCCCATATCTGCTGGTGGTGTCTGAGCAGCTGTCCTTCTGCTGACCTCCCTAAGGAAGGATGAGCAGACGTTTTCCTGAATGAGCAGGTTTGGGATGGGCAAGTGCAGTTCGCATTCCGAGGCAAATGTGTGAATAGTTCGCATTTTGAGGCAGGGGTGTTCTCATGCTCCCTGTCGTCAGTCTGAGTTATGTATCCAGGGAAGAATGAGTGCCAGCCCTGGGGCGTAGCGGCAATGTCACCTCTGTCAGCTGGGCTGGTTTCTGATGCTTTTCCCGTGGCGTATCGCAAGCTGCTGGCTCCTCTTCTGAGGGGTCACGGGGAGCAGAGACGCATGCCGGTGAGGGAGGGAGCGAGCTCTGCAGCACAGATTGTTTCAGATGAGACCTTCCCTCATTACAGGACAGTATTCTCACTCCCACCTTTTTGCCAAAGAGCAGTCTGTGGTTTAAGAACCTAGCTTTGGGGGAACTGGATGGTTTTGGTAGTGTGGTAATGAAGCTGGTTTATCTAACCTCCGCTGGATGTCTGTCCAGAACAGGTACTTGTCCAGAACCTTGGCTCCTTTGGCAGCTTTTGTTCAGGAGAGGCCCCAGACTTGAGCCACTGGGTCCCATAAGTCAGGGAATAGGAGTGCTGGGAGAAGAGGAAGGCTAGGACTGGAACAGCGGCGGGGGGGAAGGAGGGCAGCTGGCCAGGGCTAAATCTATGAAGAATTGTACAGGACTACGTTGCTGCAGATCAAAACCGAGGGGTTTGTTTTGGCAGAGGTTAGAGAATCTTGTTATGATTTTAATAGAAGGGAGCATTTTAATGGTGATTGGGAGGGAAGGAGCTTGCACAGTAATGGTTTGTACTGTGGCCAGCTCTGGTAATTTTAGCGCTTCAGTTTTAAGCGTAGCAGTGTTCACAGCATTCCTTTTCAACTCCTGCCCCTCCGTGTTTCGAGTTAAGCAAGCACTCAAGCAAAGCTAGATAGACCAAAAGGTTTGAGGTGTGGGAGTTCTCGGCATTCTGCGTCGCCGCGACTCTGGGGAAAGGCGAGTGCTCGTGCAGTTCCTCTGCCAGCTCCTTATCGTCCATAGGCAACAGGCGCCGCAGCTCTGTTCTGCAGCGGTGTAGGAGGCACGGTCTGGATCCAGCAGTGGCCATCGCCTCAGGGATGTGGCGTTTCCACAGTGGTGGGACTAAAGGCAGCGTCCCCCCGTCCCCGTGTCATTCTGAATTGCCCAGCAGGTCCACGCTGTAGAGCTGTCTACTTGGCTTTGCCCTGGAGGATACTCCTGCATGTTTTGTGCCCAGCATTGTGGTTTCTTTAATGTTCTCCTGTTTCCTTTCTCTTTTTTTATTCACTGAACTTGAGTGTTTTGTTTGTGTTTGTGTTTTAATTCCCTGCCATGCTAGCTCCCCCGCTCTCCACCGGGGACGGCAGCTCAGTGCTTGAAGGACGGAGGCACAGTGAGAGCAAAACACAGACTGAGTCCATGCAGTCCCAGCTTTCTCTCTGTTTCTCAGCCAGTAAGTCCAGGGGTGCAGTGCTTCACGGCATCTTTTTCCCACCCCTCCCTCCACCTTTCCCATTTCTCCTTCCCCCAAGATTTTTCTTTCCCTCAACTTCCTTCCAGAACGTTGATTTTTTCATTTCCCGTACTCCAGAATAAAAAGAAATCATCTCCCTTCCTGCAAAATACCCTCCTTTGCACACGGAAAGTTTCCAAACCTTTCCTTCCCCTTTAAAAAAAACAAAAAAAACCACCACACAAAAAAACCCCCAAAAACAACAGAACCGTATCCTAGCTAATTTCGTTCCCTCGCGTTCATCTGGGCGAGACGTGGAGTTCTCTGCAGAGACTCTGCCGTGCGGGGTTTCCTCGGGCGAGGCTCTGCATCTCTGAGTTTTCCTTGTGGTAAATGGGGTCAGAGGAGCAGGTCTGCTCACGGAGGGGATGCGCGAGGCTGAACTCGGTCTCACTTGTTGAGGATGCCTGAGCACCCTGGCCGCGGATGCTGCTCGGGAAGCCCAGCAGGAACGAAAAGCGGTTTCTACAGACTGCTTCAGGGATGCTGCGGGAGGGAGCCTGCGCTGCTGGCAGACCCCTCAGCATTTCTGAATCCATTGTCAGGTGCTCTGACTGAAAATCCTTGGATGACGTTGGCTCCGAGGGGCATTTCTCTGCTGTGAACTTTACCTTGCGTGTGTCTCTTGCTGTCTCAGGTAGCTGGTACTCTGGTTTGTCTGTCAGTTGGGGTACCCTCTGCCTGATCCCTCTGGAACTGGCTGCCTCCGTAGAGGAGCCCATGGCTGAAAAACTCTGAAAATGGATGTGAAAACAGGTAGCAGGCTGGAGAAGGCCTAGGTGGGGTTCCCAGCCTTTCCCCAACGCAGACGTAGCGTGCTGGCTGCCTGACTGTTTGAAGCTATAGGGGAGGATCCTTAGTGTGAGTTGGGAACATCTGGAGTGTCTGGTTCAGTTCAGGTCGGTGTGGGAGGGAAGGAGCAGGCATGCCCTCGTCTCTCTTCCCGTTGTCCTTCCCTGGTTTCCTGCACACAGCACCCATGTCTCATACAATGCAGCGCTCGGAGCCTCTCTGTTAATTGATTCTGAAGTAGCTCCAAGGGTGTCAAACTGCTGGCTGGTGAGGTGCAGTGGGAAAGGTGTTTTGCCCAGCCCGAACGGAAGGGAAATGATCTCTTCTGAAGTCCTTTTTGCTGTGAACTGTCCACCGCTGTTTGGTTTTTAACTCCCTCCTCTTGCTCGCGGCAAGGCGCTGCTTGGTACCCTGAGGAGTGCCTGATGGCTTCTCTGCCAAGCAGGGCAGCACCCCCCACCCCGCTGCCCTCCGAGCTGAGACGTGCGGTGATGTGGATGCCCCGCTCTCTTTCCCTTCCACTCCCGTCTCCCACTCGCCCTGGTGCTGCCCTGTCACCGCTCTGACCAGCGGTCTAGCTCGCCCTCGGACTGCTGTGAGGGGTCCCGTGCCCCGGAGCCCGCCTGGGCCCCGCTGCGCAGTGTCCGGCCGCGGGCCAGAGCCAGGACAGCGGGCAGAGCTTGGCGGGACACGGGCGTCTCTGCGTGCTGGCGGGGGGCTGGGGCTGTGCCTGCGCGTTTCTACTTCTGTGCTGGTTTTTTCGTTTTTGCTTTCTTGGTGTGCGTTTGTCCGTTTGTTTATTGTTTTAACACTTACGTTTGTTTTGCAGCTACGCAGTCTTGCGAAGAGAAGCTTCTTGCCTGGGACAGCCCAGGGCAGACATTGGAGTTAGAGCGCGCTCGGTCGGAGCCTTTGCTAACTCCAGTAGTTCCCTTTGTACTTAACCGTGCACCGTGTAAGTTAGCAGCTGGGTAGCCGTAGCGGAGTAGTGCAACTCGTACTAGTTACTAGTTCTAGATGTAAAGCTCCCCCCCCGCCCCGTTCCTCACTTCTGTGCCTCCCCCCCGGCCCGGTCACGCAGGGGCGGAACGCGCCGGCTGCAGGGAGCGGCGCGGCCGCCGGGGGGCGCCGCAGTGCCGCGGCGCGGGAA
>Ga0065711_1013771_pt1 | contig 10231 bp, 11 predicted proteins | sample Hoacrofraction12_FD_59098 | JGI IMG/M metagenome (GOLD analysis project Ga0065711, IMG submission 59098) | Hoatzin crop microbial communities from Cojedes, Venezuela - Epithelial fraction 12 v2 (version 2) | ecosystem: Host-associated > Birds > Digestive system > Esophagus > Crop | place...
AGCTCAGCCTCCTGTCCTGCAGCTGCCGGTGCCACGGCAGCCCTGCACAGCCACGCACAGCCAGTGCTGGTTCCAGCGGGGAAAAAATACAGCCACAGCCACGGGGACGTCTGCTACAAAACCAGGCAGCTCCCACCCGAATCCTGGCCATGGGAGCCCCAAACTGCGTTTCTCTGTTTCGGCAGGAACCTTCAGTTTGCACACTTACACTGGACCCTGTCCACGTCTTCCCATTCCTGATTCCTTGGCCTGAAAGTGGGGAAGGGGAATGGTTTTTTGTATTTGAAGGGAATATTTCACATTCAAGGGGAAAATCTGCATTCATCTACCCACATTCATTCCCCAGCCCAGGTTTCAAAGCCTCCTGTCAGTCAGCATCATGCTGCCAGGGTGATATCTTTTCAAAGTTACTGATTAGATAGAAGCATTTCAAAGCGTTGTTTTCTCTCTCCCCAATAATCTGGTTTTGCCCATTGGGGTGGATTATATCCATCTTCATGCAGGCGTTGTCCCCCAAACAGCCTCCAATTCCCCACTTCCCCGTGTCCCCCACGGCTTTGGGCTTCCCCAAGGTGCAAAGGAGCTATGTATGGCTGAAGTCCAGCTCTCTGCTGTTCCCTCTGCTTCAGAGCATCTCTGGAAGGGGATCAGCACTCGACCAGGAACAAAGCAGACCTCTGTAGCTGGCATATTGCGGAGGTAAAGCCACGTACCTCTAACCCAGGTTCTGCAGACTTCCAGCAGCTTTGTGCAACCATCCGGCTTGGCCTGGGAGACTGTAGGTAAAGAAAAACAGTGAAGGTCTCTCTCCTTTGGGGCAAGCGCTAAAAACATAAACTATTTTCCATTTTCACTGGAAAATTTTTACTTTTCTTCCAAAATGCAAAAATGTACATTTCGGTTTCTGATGGGGGGAGGGAAAAAGAAAAGGAAAGCAGACATTTCCTGTAAGACTTTTGTTTCCAGAGATGTGGTTGGCCCTGAAAAAGAGTTTCAATTTAAAATTTCCCAGTGGTGCTGCCCCTGCCACGCTCTGCTCCCCACCCGCAGCAGCCAGAGGCAGCAGCCTGGCTCGGCGGGAGCGGAGGGAGCTCTTCTGCACCAGGGATAGGAAGGGAGGGGAGAAGGAGGCGGCAGCAGCCAGGTGGAAGCGATGGAGCAGGAGATGAGAAGGAGTCTTCTTTGAAACACTTTGTGCTCTGCTTGACCTTTTCCATGGGTACAAAGGGCAGAATGTTTGGCGGCATTTGCTTTGTGTGGTTTCACAGTGGAGGTGCTGGGGTGCCCTTCCAGTGTCCCCCACGCTCAGAGCAGCTCACGTTGCTGGTGTGTCTGTGCTCAGAAAAACTCCCAGATCTCCAAGGAAGACCCTCCCCAAATCCCCCCGCTGCTAGCAGCTCTCTTACAGGTTCACTGCCCGAACGAGCAGGACCCGTCGCACCCCACCAATCTCCCATAATCAAGCTGGTCGGGGTGCACCATCGCCTGCTGCTGTCCTTGGCACACCAGAACAGCAGTTTAGGGTCATCTTAGCACTGTTCATCCCAAACAACATAGACATGATGCTGAGACTACACTGGGCTTCCCAGCAAAGCTCTCCTGACCTGGGGAAATGCTGACAGATGCCACTAAACCACATGAGGCCCTTTGCAACGCCCCCCGCAGAGGGACTGTGCGACCCCAGGGCTCTGCACAGCCCTGCACTGCTGCTCCGTGGTGGGCTGCCCGCGGCCGTGGCTTCCCACGGGGTCTCAGAGGGGTCACCCCAAACGGGAGGCAGCTCAGAACGAGCTGCCACAAACACACGAAGCTGCGAGGGCACAGCACGTGAAGGAGAGGAGACGGGGGACTTTAATTTTAGACAGCCTGTAAGAAAGGAGATTAAATGAAGAGTCTGATAACGTTATAAATACCTCCAGGGAAATACCATCAAAGGAGAAAGGGGGATTATTTAAATGATCTGGAAATGGTAAAACAAGGAGTGCTGGGGCCTGAAGCTACAAATGGAAATATTTCAGGCAAGGCATTAAGAAAAACTGTCTTAGAAGCAAGAGTGATTAGGTGCAGAAATCGGCTACCCCAGCAACGAGTCAGGGCCTTATCAGAGGTAGTTAGAGATGGCGTAAGCAAAAACCTGGGAGGAGATGCGGATGTGACCCAGGTGAAGAAGAGGGGTCAGACTAGATGACCTAAAAAAGACAGTTTGGAGCCCCCTCACCCAGGATGCTCCCATCCCTGACACCTCACCATCAGCCTTGGAGCAGAGCACCCCAGCAAAGAGCTGCAGACCCAGAGGCACCCGCAAGCACCAGAGCCGCTCATCCTAAACGTGTGCATTTGCACATTCCCAGGAACTCACATCCCTCCTCCCATCCCATCTTCCAGCCTTTCTCCATTTTTTGCATTCATTTCCCTACCCTATGACCCAGGAAAACAAAGGCTGATGGAGCCATGTGCTGACTTTTCTGATCCAGGATAAAATGCCATATAAAATATTCCAGCCAGCTCGCCACTGTGTAACTTGGCAGAGTAGTGCTAGCAGCTAATGAGTAAAGCTGAAGTTGGCTGTGTAATTAAAAGTGATATATTTTTATATATAAATGATGAGTTTTCCATCCCCAAAGCTGATAAATTTCTCAGGCTAAATTTCTGAAGCTAAGAGCCTTTGTGGCCACTTTTTACACAGCACTATTTTTTTTTCTCTGCTCCCCTCCAAAAAAAATGACCAGTTTTCCCATCTACTTAATGGGCTGTAAATACTTTTCTGCTAAGATGAAAAGTCCATTTGATTTGCATTAAATCTTCATCATTACGAGCTCTCAGCTGCAGCAAGGCCCAGATACTGACACAGAATACCGCGTCTTTTCCTGGAAGCCTCCCCTCAAAGATCCCAAAGGGGGAGAAAAACCAAAAAGGGGCAGTCAAAGGGCGGATGAAAACCCATGGCACACTTGGTATAGAGACACAAATACTTGCTGGCGAGGGTATTGCTAGTCCTGGGGTCTCTTCACAGCCTCTGGGGACAGATGCTGCCCTCTCCCAGAGCACCTTTGCTGCAGGAGTCCCCTGGACCACAGCACCGAGCACCAGGCAGGATCAAGCCACGCCGGCTGGTGCAGCAGGACACACGGGCCATGTGCAAGGTAGGGCTGTCACACAGTTGTTTTAACCCTGGGGAAAGGAGACAACCAAGGAAAAAGAATCTACCACCCCAGGGCAGCCCAGTGGGGACATCCAGGGAGCTGCTGCTGCTGCGCGCCACATTGGGATGTTCTCTGCTTTATAGCAAACACCCGGCTCTCCACTTCCTCCTTGCTCCTCATTTCTTCATAAGGACAGAGGCTTTTGCATAGAAACAGGTTCATTGCTGAGTGTTCAGAATTCAGGCTTTCCTGGTACTTTCTTCTGACCTAGCTTTAACGTCTGAAGTGGAACTGGCCAGATTTGTTCACAACTTCCAACTCTTCTGAATCATTGAAATACATTTTTTTTCAGGCAAGGCTGGGGTCTTTTCAAAATGCTTAATTTCATTAAAACCATTCTGTGTTCCTCAATGCTTTTTACACACTCATAGAGTAGTACAACATCTTCAGTTTATCCTCATGCCCTGGACAAACACGGCAGCCTGGAAACTCTCCAGCTCCCATCCCAACTCCAGCAGAGCCAAGGCCATCCCTGCTGCCAGTTAAGCACTAGCTCAGCTTTGTCCAGGGCTAAACTCACCCACCATCCACGCAGGAGCACGAAGGAGAAGCCCTGAGCTGTGGTCCAGAGCTCTTTGGAGGAAAGACCCTGAAAGCCCCCAGCCTCCTGCACGTGGTCCCTGAGGGCCCCAGACTGCAACACTGCGTGCTCGAGCCAGCACCAGTGCTCGGCTCTGCCCAGGACTTCGAGCTGCGGAGGGCCCAATGGTCCTGCTGTCTTGCTGCCCTTGTGCTCATCCCGCTCACTCTGAACAGCCTGTGACTGCTGGTCACAGCCCGGGATTGATGAGCTTACCCTCACTGCCCTCACGCCGGCTGCTCATCTTGTCAGCTCCTTATCACCACATTGCTGCTCTTCCTCAGCGGGTCTGGATGGGACTCCTGTCCACCCCGTGCAAGTGTAAAGCAAGAGGCATTCACCAGCTTTGGGGCAATATTTTCAGAGAGGTGTGACAAGGATATGGCCTGGGTGGGTTTTTTAGTGATCACTGGTACCCTGCTCTCCCATCTCGATTTGACCTAAAATACTCTAGAAAAATATTCAGCAAATGACTTCATCCTCATGTTTGCAAAGTACTTCCTTCCCTGTATCTTGTCCCAGCATCCTACACCGAGTGTCACCTGCAGACCAGCCCCTTTTGACTGAGGGACATTGAAGTACCCTAAAAACGGTATCTCACATGCAGAGGCGCTAGGTCAGCCCCGAGTGCTGCCATGGAGCGGGATGGAAGGTCCAGCCTCTGCCGCAGCTGTGCCACGTATCTAATATTGCTGCTTCTCACCTCTTCGTCTCAGTCCCACGCCCTGGAGGTGCTCAGCCTGCCGCTGCTTCCTTCGGCATGAGAAGACCTAGCGTTGAGTTCAAGTCCTTTAATTATTTCTCCCCAGCTGCACAGGACCCAGCACCTGCTGCTGTCCCAGGAAGAAGCAGGATTTGAAGCCCCCCGCCCCTCTACTCTTCACCCCAGCACGGACGATGCTGTTTGCAGGACAGCACAACTGTCTCCTTTGAGGCAGAGGGGGGTTTCCCCACCTTTTCATGGAAAACAAACAGCACTGTGGCCTTTAGCTCTGAAACCTCCAGAGAAACAAGTGCTCCCCTGCAGTGATGCCCACCCTGCTTTCTGTAGGTAGGGCCAGTGTGATGGACCCACGGCCTCAAGACCCTGCTCTGCTCTGCAAAGTGCCAGGCCTTGCAAGGGCTCTCCAGCCCCAGAACGCTAGCAGAGGGTCATTCCTACTGTTTTATGAATAGGTAAGCTGGTTCTTCCCAAGGTTACGCACAGCCTGAAGCATGGCTGAGCCCTCAGCAGCTGGGCGTTCTTCTGGGGGCAAAGACACCCACCCCTGAGCCACTGCCATGCCACTGCAGCAGACACAAGCCATCCCTGAGCAGTCTGTCACACCGGGACACGGCGCTGGGCAGAGCCAGCCCCGCCGCACGGCGAGCAGAGCCCCGGCGCGCTGGTGTGCACGGGGACGTCCCTGTCCTGGGCACCTTCAGCCCCGTGGGCAGAGCTCAGCTGTCACCGGACGCTGCCCGCTGCGGTGCTGATCTCCACGCAGCCTGTGAACGACAGGACCATTCACTCATGGCGTTTAAATCCCCACGTTCCCCTGCAGCCCTTGCTGCCTTTTGCAGCCCTGGCCCCCTCCCCACGCGCCAGCACAGTCACTGTCCCAGCCGGGCTGCTGGCCCCAGACCGTTCCCAGCGAGCAGCCAGCCCGGCAGCTGATGTAACTCCGCAATTAGGACAGGGTGAAGTCAGAATTTCGGCTCCAGGCCCACCCGTTGGATATCCTGTTGAGCCCCCCGGGATGGCAGCTCCCCACTCCCCGGGGTGTCCCCGCAGAGCCACAGCCCACTCCTTGCTTTCCACTCCAAACTCCCACTACAAATCAAGAGGGTGACGCTGTCAGCAGCAGGAACATGTTTATGAAGTGGCAACAAGCCCCTTCCAGCTCCACTTTGACTCCTTTCTTGCATCCATTTTTCAATTCGTTAGCTTTCTCATTTCTCCTTTCAGTCTTCTCCTCCCGCTTACAATCCCACTGTCCGGTGAAGAGACCGGCAGCAGCAAGAAGCCGAGTCCCCCACTTACTGCTCGCCCAGGAGGAGCAACTGCTGCCCACTCATGGTACCAGCTCCTTCCAGCGCTGTGCTGGAGAAGAGCTCGTTGAGTTTTGGTGTTAACATCACACCAGGCAGGGACAAGGAAAGACGAACAAAATCACACCAAATGATGACTGGCGTTTTCCTAACGAGGCCAATAACCCCTCCAGGCCGCAGCAGAGCTGCTCAACTGTGTCCCTGCTAAAGGCCAGACAACTGGACTTTGACCAGGTCTCAGATCATACGATTTTTAGAGCCTCTCTGCCCTAGTCCCAGACCAACCATGTCCCCGTGCTCTGTTGTTCTGTCTACATGTGTCACCTACCAGCTGGACGCAATCCCCATCACTGATTGTCATGTCCTTCCAGAGCTCTCCTGGGATCTGCCCGTGCCTGAGCATCAGTGCCCTTCCCAGTGCACTGCAGGACGCCAACATCAGAGAAAAAATATCCCCAGGGACAGTACAGCCCTCAGTGCGAACAGCATCTTCCACTGGGATGGGATAAACGGGAGATGCTCCTGAATCCACGCGTTGGAGGAATCCAGCTGCCGTCTGCACCGCGGTGCTCCACGGGTGCGAATTGTCAGCTCAGGCACTGCTCCGAGGTAAGCCAGGGACGTTCAGTTCACCGACCTGCCCGTCCACACACCAGCGTGCAGACCTGGACCCCAGCCGCCTGCCCATTGCTGCCCTTTCGGCCCTGCTAGGTAGCGGCATCTCTTTTGAACAATAATCCGCCCGTATCCATCCCAGCTTAAGCTTCCCTGAAACACAAACGAGGACAGAAGAAAGTTGATTGCCAGCAGCCACACGCAGGTCTGGAGAGAGCAGTCCTGCCCAGCCCCGAGGCTTCTGATCTGCGCTCTAACGCCGGAACGCACACGCGGGGTCTTGAGCTGCCCTGTCAGCTTCGTGCCAGCTGTCTCCGCGGCAGCCTGTGATCCCGCTAGGTCTCGCTAGCTACGGGTTGACCTGCATCAGTGCTTGAAAGCTGCCCACTTTGCTTTTCTTCTCAGCAAATTACAGAAGATTTAGTACGTTTTGCTGATTTTTGACTGTGATGAAGAGTAAGGTCTCGAACCGGAGCGCTCTCCGTGAACGTGGCGCTGAGCTCAGCACAGGGCTGCTCTCCGGCCAGAAACCCCATCCTGGCTGTCAGCTCTTCCCTTGCAGTTGTATTCAGCGATTCTGTTCTTCTTTGCCTCTTCTGCGCAGGCAGGACATAGAGGCTTCCACAAGCTGTTAAGTTATTGGCAAGCTGTAAACCAAGAGAGGTCACATCGCAGTTGTAAATAATGTGATCCCAATGAATACGTAATCCATGTTATGAACAGGACCATGAGCATTAGCTATTACTTGATAAAGACAGTCTGTGATCACAGTCCTGAAGAGCAGGCACGGGAGAAGACCATCTATGAAGCCTGACCTCCTGCAAACCAGAGCTCAGCGAGTTCCCCCGAGCCCCGGCACTGGAGACGCCAACTCCACTGCTCTGCAGGGACCCACCAGCAGCACCAGCTCTGGACCTCGGCACCTCAAACCCATCACAGGGGTGCAAGAGGCTTCCACCCAGGAGCTCCCAGCCTTGGTCCAGTGCTCAAAGACAAAACAGCATGAGCGAGGAGGTGAGGTGGAGAAGCAGTTGATGCTCACCCTGGAAGGCGCTGGCGGGTGAGCCCCTGGGCTGCCAGCACCGCATCCCCACCCAGCCTTGGGCGCACAAACACTCCCACCGAGGTTATTTGTTGTCTCTGCCATAAAAGCATTTCAATCAAGCCGGGACAGTAAATTCTAGTTTAAATTAAACAACCCCATTTACTCACAATGAAGGCTGTTCACAACCGAAACCCTCTCTCGGACAAGTAGTGCTTCAGAGCACAGATTTGGCTTATAGCGTTTAAAGCAGCTGTCTTCATAAAAGCTAATAAAATACAGTTGGATAATTAAAAGCTTTAATTAAAAATGCAAAGTCCAAATAGTTTCATATTAACAAGGAAACTTGTTTTGACATCTGAAATTGCTGCACAAGCTAAATTCCCATGTATTCTCTCCAGGCTATTTAGAGTTTGCTGCGTAGCTGGAAATGTCTCCTAACTCACTCCAATCACCATGTGTTGCTGGGGATGTGCACCAAAAATTGATGCTGCTTGTTTTACAACTTCACTTTTAATTATCGCAGTCTGAGGCAGCAGTGGGTTTATTTGCATGCCAATCCCTGAATGCAGCCTGGGGATGGAGCAGCTTGGCACTCCGGGAATAAAATACGTAACTCCCGGGCATGGGCTGCCAAGCTAAAATGGGAGTTGAGCAGAGCAACAGAGCCAGCTTCAGGTGGAGGTTTCTCCAGCTCTGTCCTTTGCTGTGGCACTGGGGCAGGGGGCTGTGCAATGCCACCACCGTGAGCCCTGCCTGCGGCTGGGAGCAGCCACTACACGGGTGCTGGGAAATGGATTTCGGTGTGGCTGTGTCAGGGTGAAGGGGGAGCAGAACTGAGGTCCTGGGTACAGGAGCTGCTCTTGCAGCTGGACGTGGGAGCTGGGGTCACGGCTGGTGCCACCTCTGCAACAGCTCAAGATCAGCAAGTGTTGTGGCTGCTCCTCCTTCTGCCTGTGGCAAGGTGAAATGGAAGCACACCTCTCCTCCATGAAACCTTATTTCTGGCAGGACAAGTGCAGGCATGGACACAGCCAGGGGTGTTCCAGCTGTGGGTGCAGCGTGCTGCCAGGACAAAGCAAACTTCAGCCTGCGCAGGGAGGAGAAGCAATGCCCTATCCCGACCCTGGGATTGCTGGAGGCTCCCTGAAGCCTCAGAGCTTCTCACATCTTCATTTCAAAGCCCCCTGAGGCCACGCAGCCAGTGGGCAGCCTCTGCTTCAGCTGCGCTGGACCTTCCACAGCATCAGCTCCTCTTCTGCCGGGGCTGATGCATGGGTGCAATTTACAGCCCCTTCGCTCCCGTTAGTGTCTTGGAGCAAAACACTCTTGTAATGAGTACCGGGGAAATGGCAGTAAATCCATCAGTGCACCCTTAGGATTACAGAACCATAAGGCTTAAAACCAACAGGGGCTGATTTAATTGTGTAATTTGACATTTCTCATAACACAAACCAAAGAGCCTCTCTAAGCAGCAGCTGTTACACACCCATCACCAGCGCAACTTTTCTTTCAGCTACACATCCGCTCATTTACTGGCCTTTGGCAGTAGAGGAGCCGCTCCGGACCTGCTAAGGGGACCTGGATGTTCCTGCCCTCACTGTGGAAATGGGCATCTCCTGCCCAGGGGCCACCGCCCAGCTTCATCTCCGGCCTGCTGGATCATATAGGGCCATTTTAAGGTACACTGACTCTTGACTTGTTGGGTCATAAGAAAGCAGATTTCTTTTTCCATTTCACATATTTTTATAGAGGTTAAATGAGAGTAAGCTTAAAATATTTGGATTTCTACAGCTTTAGTTTGGCCTTATTCAGTGTTTTATTTGTCTTTTTCTCCCCAGGAAAACTTTCAAAAAATAAAATCTGGCTTCTGGCCAACCCTTTGGTGACCACCAGAAGAGCCACGTGCAGATTCCCATGCCTTGGTGCTTTTCCCTTTCCTCCACCCCACTTTTCCACTTCTGTTTTTGTTTTGTACAGAGAGCACAACAAATGTTTATCCATCACAGCCCCAGGGCTGAAAGTACCTGGGATAAAGGCAGTAACTTGGTGCTAACACTGCCCTTGGCCCAGCTGACCAGGCACCCTGAGACCTCGTTGCATCTCTCTGCTAGGTGACCGCTGGCCTATGGTTTCTCCATCCCCTGCCTCAGTTTCCCCACTCGCAGAACAGAGCGACGATGGACTCGCCTCCTCTGCAAAGTGCTTTGTAAAAGCTTCTTTCTCTTCTTCTTCTGGCTCTGCTGACTGCTGGAGGGTGGAAATTTGGAGTTTCTCCGCAGCCCCCGCAGCTCCGCTGATCTGCCGCCTGGGGCTTGACCCACCCCGCTGAAAAGCAACAGTGCGGGCAGGGAATTTTCTGGGCTTCCCACCCACTTGTTTCCCGGCCCTGGGTGCAAGGGGGCTGCAAGGGTCGCTTTGGGTCCCCGAAGGCCATTCTGCAGCTAAACCAGCCCCCGGCGGGATCCTCTCGCCGCGGTCCCCTCCGCTCCCCCCGGGCTCCGGCAGCCGCAGGCGGGACCGGCTGGCCAAGGGGACGGGGAGCACGGGCAGGGTGCAGGGGTGCTGGGGCGGGGGGGACATCACCCAGTGCCAGAGCACCCCCCACCACCCACCCAGGCACCCGCGTGGGGCAGCGGCGGCAGGGCTGCGAGGTGGCCGGGGACCGGGGAGGGGGTCCCCGGGGTGCGGGGGCCGGGGGGCCTCGGGGCCCCGTCCCTGCTGCCGGAGGAGGAGGAGGAGGAGGAGGAGGAGGAGGAG
>Ga0065711_1051790_pt1 | contig 10231 bp, 15 predicted proteins | sample Hoacrofraction12_FD_59098 | JGI IMG/M metagenome (GOLD analysis project Ga0065711, IMG submission 59098) | Hoatzin crop microbial communities from Cojedes, Venezuela - Epithelial fraction 12 v2 (version 2) | ecosystem: Host-associated > Birds > Digestive system > Esophagus > Crop | place...
TTAAAGCGTAATTAACTGTGTTACTGGTTTTTGACTGGGTAATTACGACAGCCCTGCTAAAAAGCTGCCACTGCCGCGGTTCCCGCTCGATTCCCCCGAGTCGCGGCGCTCTCCTTTCGTAATGCAAAATCCGTCTAAAATCTCTTCACGCTGGCGTCGCCTCCCCTCCGGAGCTGAGGCTTGGCCAGGGCTGTGCTCCACGCACAGCTGCCAGCCAACACGTCCCAAGCGCTGACAGCCCGGGACGACCAGCTATCTGCTGAACTTCTGAGGAGGGAACAAGTCTTCTGTCTGAAGAAGAGATTAGGTTTTCTCCCCAGGCTCACGGAATCACCAGAAGCTATCAACAACAGCTCTGACCAACAGGATAAGTCACTCACAGGGCCTGGGAGAGGCACTTCCGAGGTGCTGCACAAGTCGGGCAGCACCCAGCGCCTCACCGCTCCTGCGCCCCACCAGCCACCCGCCCGCTCCAAGCCACTGCCCCAGCTGACGCCAAGGACGCTCCTGACCAAGCCAAGGGCGCTCCTGACCAAGCCAAGGACGCTCCTGACCAAGCCCACCCGCCGCGTCTGGCCGGGCAGCTCCTACCTCCCAGGGACGCTGTGTGCTTCTGTAGCACCCTTTCCCTGCTTCACGGATATTCCTCTCTGCTCTTCAACACTCTGCAACGAGCACATGGGTTTAAACAAAAGTTCTGACTGTGTAAGCGCAACTTCCATTGCTTTAATCTAAACTGTAAGAGCAGTTTACTCTCTCCTACTAATTTACTCAGCATGTGCTATGTTCATACTAAGAAGGGGCTCAAATCACTTTTAACACCTCAATATACACATGAAACTTTGCAACACGCCAGTTACATTAGAAATCTAGAAATATGAGATCCAGGTGAAGCACAAGAAACTTTTACTGGATCATCCAAGTTTCCTGCGGAAATGTTGATGGCTGTACTAAAACCAACTAGAAGCCAGTTAAAAAAAAACACTATATATACTATTTATTAACATGGAATTGAGGTCCATTCTGCCAGCAGAAAAGTACTCCAGGCAACTAAATAAATGTCTATTTCCCACTTCCCTGATTAAGAGGATACCAGGGAAACTGCAGAGGGGATATGGCTGTTTGCTTTGAGGTGGAAGCCCTCTGCTGGTTAACGTAAACTAATTAACACGCTAATCTGAATGTTTTTGTAGATAACAGAACCACAAAGAACAAGACAGGAGAGAGTGGCTAAAGAAGCAGCAGAGAAGACTTGTCAGTAATCTCAGACACTCTTTGACACTTTTTACATACTATTTGACTTACAAAATATGCAATTTAATAGATCTTACTAGGTATTTACAATGATCAAATACTAAAAAGGAATTTTAGAACCCAGTGAGACGCTTGGGCGGACCTGACCATTCCAACACAGAAAAGGTAGTTCATGTGTGCGTTGTAACCAGCTCTCACCATCTGACACGCAAAACACAGGAAACTGTGTCTTCCTACAGATACGAATGCTGTCTGCACACATCTTTTTGTCTTGAGTCTTGTAGGAACCAAGCTAAGAATGTACTGTTTCTGTAAACAATGCATAAATATTGAGCTTCAGAAGAAAGACAGAAGGCTCACTTTTGCATGTGTGTGCATGGGTATAGGATTGCTGTCGTGCTTTTTCAGTCCATTTGTACGTTTGCACGCCTGCTTAGCCTGATCCATGGTAAGTACAGAGGAGTGTGTTGCAACTCTGGACAAAATTTGTAAATTAAACCCAGCCCCGCCACGCCTGGAGGAATGCTGCAATCTCCTCTCTTCCTCACAACAGGCTCTAGGTTAAAAGAAACTCATTTCTAGGCGGAGGATGAGCACAAGGAATGTTGCTGACACACAGAGAGCCAGGAGGAAAGCACAGAGTTTGCGTCTTGGTTACTGTCCTACATTTAATCCATATTTAATCCCAATTAAAACAGCCCTGTTAAAAGCTTGATAAAAATGCAAGAGAAAAGTAAATTTCTAAAATAATGAACATATGGCCTAAGTATGTGTATGCGCTCTCTCTGTACGGAGTGCCTGTGCATGTGCTCGCTCCATATGTACACATCCGCGTATTCAGCAGGAGCACCAACTGTGACCAGCGACAAAATTTTCTCCCCCCACCCCTGCAATTTCCCCTTCTGCCGTATACAGGCCTGAAATCAACCTTGATTCTTTTTTTGCAGCCCTAAAACATTTTATCATTTTTCCCTACCAGTAGCAGTTTCTAGGTGGAAAAAGACCCGAGAATACAGAATAGTAATACGCAGGGTGATTCTGGTAGAGCCTATGGTCCCCCTGGCAGACCCTATATAAAACATCTGACACACAGGAAGGGTTCCTATGCATCAGCTGCCAAAACAAGGTGAGGACAGGAGGGAAAATGAAAGCCCAAATTATCCTCAGTAGAAGAGAAGACAGGATAAATAAGGACATTCACACTAGCAGCAGGAATAATCTGACACTGCCTCTCAGCCACGGGCATGTGAAATAATGAGCCTCAACAGAACAGCTGTTTAGTCGCAGTTAAAAAAACGAGTGTGTCAATTCTTAAATCGTATCTCTTTGCTCACAGCACAGAGAAAACCAAATCAAGGCTTTGCAATCTTCTGTAATTTGCACCACAGCTTCTTGTTTACATATCTAAAGAAAGGTCATCTTCTGGCATACCACTTACTTAGTGAAATACAGGGTGGGAGGGGTAGAAAGTGAAAGAGAAATCACGTGTTATTGAAATTACAGGTGTAGCAAATGTTTATTCATCAGATACTAATCTGTTCAGAGCCCGGCGGGTGTCTCCCACAATACTAGCACCCCCAAATCAACTTCTCCCAAGGAGGAAAGAGTTTAGAAAGCCGACTTACTGACTTCTCGCAGCCAGTGCCAACCACCAATCACTATTTCAGGTGGTTTCATCGAGGCAAAGAAGATTCACACCTTGATAGTCATTTTTAAATGAAGTCGCCCTGACATTTCGCTATTAACCAGTGGACTAAATTACAGGCCTAGTCTTCACCTACGGCTTTTTCCTGCCCACAGGACAATCCACTTGCAATACCCTGCTAGCCTGAAAGGAATTCTAGGCTCCTCATCATGCAGGTTTTTGAAAGCCTTCCTCTTCAGATGCTTAGAAACCGAACATCACCTCCTTCAGCATGACTTCTCCTATGGCCAATGCCAAAATACTGCTCCCATCTATACCATTTTTCCTTCTTTTTACTAAACGAAGTAAAAAGTTGGCACAACCAGCGGCCCATGTGCCAAATCCAGTATTTCATGAGGTCTTTCACCTACTCCTTGTCAGAAACAAGGAACGTGGCTCGAGCTTGGTAACTGAGCTTGCACACTTAGGTGGGAAGAAGTGGAGCAGCAGGAGATCTCCACAAGAACGAGCCCAGCTCCTGGGGCAGCACACCACAACAGCAATATGTCTTTACATCTTTCAGGAGGGGAGGGGTGAGAAAATGAAGTAGGACCCAAAATGGAAGCTAACTCCTTTCTTACTGTATTCACTGTGTAAGCAAAATAAAGGCCATTAGACATAAAAGGAAATGTCAAACTACCGTAAATAAAACACATCCCGAAAGAAAACATTGAACGTATGCTTTAAAAGATAGATTTTTATTGTGAAGAAATCAAAATGCAGATTTAATTGCTGTGTTTTTCACCTAGTTCTGCCTGTAAAATCAAGCCGCTTTCATCAACATGAACCCTACTACACTAAACACAAACAGAAAACAAATAACATTGAGAAATAGGAGATACCTATTATTTCACTTGCAATAAACATTCCTTATTTACAGGCATCTGGCAAACTGCCAGCAGTAGAAACAGATGCCATACAGATATTCCTAAAGAAATACGAGTACAGACACATGGGGTTACATAGAAAATAAATTTATGCAGAAATACTTATTATCTAACCATGTGCTCTATCACATACCGCATTCTTGTTACGCAACCAAGTTTATTCACCCGGAGGACCTGCTGACAAATAAGAAGAATGTTTCATATGTATTTATTCATCAAATAAAAATAACAATGGTTTCTAGATGGGAACTACCACCTTCTTTTGATTCACATGCCTCCCATGCTACCTGTTCTAAACTCATCAAGTTGACAAGATTATCAAGATTGTTTGAAGAGCCAATATTTCTCCGCAGTACTATTTTCTCCTGAAATCGTAAAGTGGAAAACACACTGGCTTTCTCAGCCAGCTTTGGCATAGAAATAATACCATGCTCTGGTTAATTGCTAGCTCTTCTTCCTCCAAGGCATTGTGAGTCATCTCTGCTTTCCACACTGGTGTCTTCCAAACAATTCTGGGTAAAACTGTGCTAGTTCATTCTCACCAAAAACATTGTATGACAGCACAATTACACAGAAGGGATCACATATTAAACAAGTTTTTTTAAAGCATTCCATTAAAAAATGAGCAAGGCAAATATTGCAGTAACTATTAATCAAGTCTAAAAATAAATTAAAACTAACTTCATGAAAGACACCTTGGCATTTGCTGGCATTTAAAGCTTTTCCTTCAAGCAGGAGCACAGCCACAGCAGGATTTGCTCTTCTCATCCAATGGCACGTTTTTCCAAGCTTAGACAAACAGATGTGAGGAGAGGCTTTCAGTCTTTACTTGCAGCCCATATTGTTTTTTCATTACGACAAAGCGTTACTGAGCTTGGCGGTAGAAACCACCCACTTTCAGGAACTCTCAGTGTAGTTAATATTCCTCTGCTTAACAAAAGATGCCTTGATCTAAGGCTGTTTCTACAGGCTGTTGTTACAGCACTTCACCCAACTGACCTTCATTTACGAAGGGCTGCTCTGGTTACAGGATCCTGAGTTATTCTGTTTAGCTTAGGGCCAGCAAAAGGCAACAGACTGACAGCTCTAAAGATCACTCGACCAAAGAAAGAAAAAAAAAAAATCACATCTTGGCTAAAATATGTGGTACCTGCCAGCATCCTGCAGCAACGAATGCGCCATCTTAAAAGACACAATTCAGTTGTCAAGTTAGTATCCTGAGTGGTTTCTCTCAGAAAAAAAATTTGAGGGAAAAAAGTGCCACTTTATATACACTTACAAAACAACTAAGCAAACAGACAAAGCAGCTCCTTTATGGCTCCCGAATTCTGGACTGCTCTAGGGGTCACTGCAAGTATCTCGGGGGGGGAAAACAACAACTTAGGACAGCCTCCAGGAGAGCGCTTGCAGCCCACCCTCCCGGGCAGTCCATGGGATCTACCCTCAGGTGGGGTCATTAGAAAATACCTTTTCTTTTGCTCTCTAGTAAAGCCAGAAAATAAAGTTCCCATCTTTCCCTGCCCTCTGCATGCTTGTTCCTGCGCTGCAACGCACAGTCACTTCGGGGACTGCTGGGACACTGCGACCGCCACCCTTCAGAAGCGCTGGGATTTGATCTAAATCACTGCAGCGAGCCAACTGACAGCCCCAAAACAGCTGTGTCGGCACAACCGAAGGGATGGCAAGCTGAAGGAGGAGGGGGAACACGACCACTGAAAGAACAGAAACTTCTTCAGAAGCAGAGCGCGTCAGGTTAACCAGCTAACTACATCTGTCCAGGGCGTTCTACAAACTCTCCAGTTCTCTGCTGGACAATTCAGGGTATTGATAAGGAAAAGAAGGTTAGAGGAGAGCAGTTTTCCTAGATCCCTACTGAAGTACTTCCAAAAAAATCCCTTTGATTTTCAGACAGAACTTCACGGGAAAATGTTTGCAGGGGCAGGGTGGTTTTGGGGGGGGTCTTTTTTGTTGGTCTGTTTGTTGTTTGTTTTTTTTAAAGCAGTGCTTTATTTTCACTGCATGTGGGAAAACGATGCCTGAAATCCTTGGTAGTTTTCAATGCAGGAAAAAATACCAAAGAAGCTCCATAGTCGGGTGAGGTCAGGGTTGGGCAAAGAGCACTCGGAATACTTGTGTGAATTATGTCACCAAAAAAAATTCAAAACACTTTATAAAAATGTGTGGAAAAGTCATTGCCACAGCCCAAAAGGGATATGGCATTCAGGAAGTTCATTACTGGATGCAGACTTTTCTTTTTTCTTTTTTTTTTTCTTTTTTTTTTATTTGGCAATCAGTTTTGCTATGTTGAAAGTTCTCTGCTGTGCTAAGAAGGTTTCATTACATTCAAAAGCATCTCAGCAACCAGCCAAGACAGGGATCAAGAAAGGGAAACACTGTTGTATTTTCCCCAATTTAGGAGAGGACGAAGCCAAGGCAAATAATTTAAGAGAGCTGTCTTCCGAAGTAAACTTTTCTTTTAGTTCGTGGGTTATTTCTACATTGTCAGCCAACTATAGACATTACAATTTGTTAGGGCAGCCTGTTGAAATTAAGTGGAAATGTATTTCCACCTTAATTCCAGGGAACCTTATTTCCTTTACAAATTTTTAACTCCAGGCCCCCTTGGCAAAGTTGTTGCCTGCTGCTTGGCTTTCAACACTTTTTTTTTTTTGTTTAATGGAAACCTTTACCTTCAGACTTTACTGGAGAAAGCCACTACAAGATAGGGCAGAAAATACATTTCTGTGCCAGAGCAGCTAGCACAGAGGGGAAGGGGGGGGAGGGGAACAAAAAAGGACAAGAAAGGACAAGTCATTCATGCAAGCAGAGGGCAGGACAGGTATCCCTGGCCCTCCAGCCCTGATGGAAGAGAGACGTCAGTGCCTCGCAGCTGAGGTGAGGACACAAGCTCACTTCTCGACCAAAATGCACACACCCCTTCTAGGAAAAACAGCTCAGGATGCAGCCTGAAATAGCCTCCTTGCCTTCAGCACAGGTCCACCAGGCAGACACTCATCCTTTCGGCGCTACCAGCTAGTTTTAAGCTCGGAGAGGGCTGTTGCCTTTGCCTGCCTTCACCAGAGATTCATCTGCAGCTGTTTTACAGGTTCTGCCTGTAAAACTGGGTCTGCTGTCTCCTTGCAGGGTGGCTGGCCTCCTTCCTACCTTCTCTTCTCATCCCACAGCCTGGCCTCCTTCCTACCTTCTCTTCTCATCCCACAGCCTCTCCATAATGACTGCTTTCTTCTCCAGTGATGGACACTGTTAGTCAGAGCCACACGCTGACACATGAGAAAATACCTTTAACCTCATCAAACATTTTCTCCAGTATCATGCCATCTCCATACTATCAGCTTCACAGCACAGTGCAAGTGGGAAACTAAGCTGAGGGAGGCAAGGTAGCACAGAGCAACCCCAGCGCCCGTCTGCATGGGGGTGAGGGGAACACCATGCTTGTGCACCCATTCGCCCCCCCCGTCCCTCCCCCACCTTCCACAGCGCTGCCAATTTCTGCAAAATTCAAGGTGAATCATATTTGTACTGCTTCTTCCCACATCCCAGTTCTTGGGAATCACATATCTGGGCAAGAGTCTCATCTTTTATCTTTAAAGAAAAGAGAACATTTCTAAACTTAATTTGAGGGATGGGGGAAATTCACATAACCCAAACATCATAAAAGTTCAAACCTCACAAGCTATTAAAAAAATCCTTTTTATTTTCATATCTCATTATTTTCTGGGGTAAGCTCAAGATCCTGAATGCTTTGGTTAAACACACTGCTAACAGGTGGAAAGATCTCAGCCAAGTCCTCTGTAATAGAAGCAGTTACACTGCAGGAACGCAGTTAAAAGCAAGATAAGGGATGCTTTCCTGGGGAGGGTGCTGAATGCTTGCACACAATGATTTTAACGTCACTCCTGTCAAGTTAATGCCCCATCAGAGTGGAAGCAAGAAAAATACAGGCTTTTCATTATTGGATAATTGAGTGCACACCCTTAGTAGTGAAAGCAGTTTACTAAGTAATTGCTCACCACCAAGCAGCTAGAACAAGCATCCTAACAAAAATACTGCAAGATCCCAAGTGTCAGAAGAGAAGCAAGAACTGAAGCAGCAACTGTATGAAAAGAAGTAAGAAACCTTTCTATATGGTAAAGACTTTAGCCAGTACAAACCAATAACACACACTCTCCTCCCAGAAAACACACAGCCAAACATAAGCACAAGTGACCAGAACTATTTAGCTCAAAAGCTAATTAATGAAACTTAAAATTATTGTCCTACAATGCTTATTTTATTCAAAGAGTTTGCTGATCTTGATTCTTAAAAACTCTCATCTTTGATTACACTCAGATTTTAATCAAACTTTAAAAAAAACCCCAAATAACCAAAACAACCAACTTCATATTTAAATGCTCTCATTCTGAAAAGGGTAACTTCATTGGGTTTTTTATGCACAAAGTAAGCAACATCTGAGATGACCAGAATGGGACCACCACTGGCATGTCCACCTCCCTCCCTTTCTTCACTAGCTCTCTGTAAAAGAGGTCTCTTTCTGAATCATCTAAAGCTGGGTGTGTATAAAGGTGAGCAGGCGGCTCCGGATGGATGCCTCCACCTAGCCACCAATTACTGTCACAAGATTTATACTTCATCTATTTTCCTCCTCTCCTGTTTCATTTTTCCTGCATGAGTAATGAATTTTGGACAAAAACACAAGACTAAAAATTCAATCACTGCCACTTACTGAAGCCAGTTCACCAGTAAATCAGCTTACCAATTTTTATGTTGCATGGTGTGAAAGATTAAACTGCAAGTTCTTATTGAAAAAAAATCTTGTTTATGTTACCTTATTTTCCTCTAAGAGAGAGCTTACTACTGAGTTTGCAGATCAGCTTCCAAAAAAAGCTGCTTTTATTCTCAGAAAAAGTAAGAAGGGACCAACTCAACACTTAACACTTTGTATCTAAAGATGAAGCATGCCTACCAATTTAGCCAAGTAACCCATATCTGCTATAGACTGACATTTTCTTATTTTGTCCTTTCTTAGAGAAAACTAAGCCAATATATATTAACAAGGGTGAGAAAGAAGAAGCATTAATGACTGACTAGATAAATGAGAGTATACTGAAAATATTTTTATTGAAATTGAATAAACTAAGCCATCAATTGACAGATTTGCCTTGAAAACAAGAGTGGTCAACCCAGATTGCTTTTTCTATGTTTATGATCAAACGAACAGACAGCTGGCAAGAGATATGCAATGCAGAAGAGTCAGTTACTCAAGACGAATCATCATACCTTGGAACTAAATCTTGTTTTAGAACTAGAACTAAATAATAGTCTAGAACATTTACAACAAACATCACATATTTCTGCCACGCAAAAGAAGGCAACGCTGAGAGTGCTGGACAACACAAGAGCTTACTAATGCGCATCTGAAAGAAGAAAAAAAAAAAAACATCAGCAGAATGAGAGCTGATGCTCCTGTCACAAGGATGAAGACCCTCTGCCCACAGGAGAGATGCCACAATTCCGGGATGGAAGAGGGGAGTATTTCCCTCACCCACATAAGGCCTCTGATCTAAAGCTTCTTTGCCTTCAAAGGTTTTACAGGTGTGGGGTATTTGCATATGGGTGGGTTTTTGGGGGCTTTTGTTGTTGTTGCTAGTTTGGGTTGGCTTTTTTTTTGAGAACTCAGCACAGCCTTCTTCATATGATAGAATATGAAAAATTTCTTCCATTTTATTAATCCCTTTCACTGCTCTGAAACACAAATCTTGTGCAAAGAAACACAAGCTATGCACTCTGTAAATCAGTCGCTCCATGGCTGAAGCAGTCTGCTACAGCTACCACCTCCGCTTTATTTATGTTACTGCTTAATGCCCCCTTCTTCTCGATTTATGGCATTTCTGAATCATCAACACAAAAAGACCAAAATAGGGTCCTGGTCATTTGATGGGGCAATCTCAGGAAACTTGGGGATGATATTAAAGAACAGGAACTTTGGCAAACAAGAGAAAAGACACACAGGTAAAAAGAAACTCCATTTAGTAGGATTACATAGTCAAATTGAAAAATGAGTTTTTGATCTGATCCATGGCTTGCTGGCCCTTTGTTAAAGCAGTCACACATACGTTGAATGTCTATTTAAAAGCCGAACACATTCACTAAACCATACTGGAGCTAGAAAACTATTTGGAACTGAGACCATAAAAGGGAGAAACCTATGGAATGTGTTATGTTCATCTAGCAAAGCTGTTCTCTAGCAATCAGCAGATTCAGGCAGCATATATCAATCTTGCTCTTAGACACAATAGAGTCTAGTCTGGAATACAAGAGTAAACTAAGACAAACCATGAAAAAGCTCTCCAGAGATTTCATCCTTTTTTTTTTTTTTTTTTTTTTT
>Ga0065711_1010844_pt1 | contig 10230 bp, 2 predicted proteins | sample Hoacrofraction12_FD_59098 | JGI IMG/M metagenome (GOLD analysis project Ga0065711, IMG submission 59098) | Hoatzin crop microbial communities from Cojedes, Venezuela - Epithelial fraction 12 v2 (version 2) | ecosystem: Host-associated > Birds > Digestive system > Esophagus > Crop | place...
TTTTTTTTTTTTTTTTTTTTTTTTTATTTAAGGCTACTTTGTGGTTGTTACAGTGTGCTCCTGACTCTATTCCTTGTCACAAGTGACTAAAGAGGACTGCCATGCAGGGCCACCACTCTGCCTTTGTGTCTGTAGCTGTGTTTGCACTGGTTATAGCTTTCTGTTTCTATGCACAGCATGTGGAGAGGTGGTATTGCTGCTCCAGCTATTAAACTACAACAGATATCTTACGTCTTTTCAAAGTGCTGCTTGTTTTTTTTTTTTATCATTAGCACTTATTTTCTTCCAGTGCTTTCTCCTTTATTGACTATAAAGAATAGTTTATTCATGTTACATCTTAATTTTGCTGTTAACATGATTGATTGGGAAAATGTTCTTGTAACTAATAAAAAAACGTGTGAGATAGAAAACACAAATGACATGTAAGCTTATTCTATAAGGTTTGCTTAATTGAAGATAAACAAATCTATTATCTTGCAACTATTGTGGCTTGTATATGTAAATGGATTTCTAGCAAGTTCAGCAACAAGACTCAACACCCTGCTTTTGACTTGGCACCAGGTTTTATTTTACTGCATTTTTAAAGATTCTTGAAGGAGTTTCCCTCCTAGTTCTCCTGGTTCCTTGATATATAGACAAGATACCTTATCAGGCTTTTTCAAATTTTTCCACAGACAACTTGGTGATGGTGGAGAATTATAAGTTGTGTTGAAAACACATTTTTTTGTTGTGCGTTTTTGCAGCCTCCTTCACAGCAGACAAGTGATATAGGAGCATCTAGACAGAACAGCAATACAAATATGAATGGTAGTGAGCACAATGCAGACTTCAAATGTTTTTCTTTTTCAATTTCAGAGTATAATCCTGTTCTATGAGACGATTCTTAATTGATAGCACTGATGAGCTTTCTTTTATTGTTATTATTTTCATAAGATGAGAAGCACACAGCATAGGAGAAATGAGTAGCTTGGGATCACAGGAAGGAGTGCAGCTCAAATGTGAAACAGTTGTTGGAGCTAGGCAGGCTCATTCTGCCATAATTACCCCATTGACCCACAAATGAACTTTACTTTTCAAAGAAACTGTTTTGGAATGTTTCCGGGGGAAATTTTGCTGTTGATGTGTGAGCATACAGTGCAAGATGCTAAAGATATATCAAAACTTGTGGCTAAGTATTAGCATAACGATTAATGCAGCTGCCTAGTGCTGCTACACAGTCATTTTGTAGTGCACCATAACTCTTATAGGAGTGCGTTGTGTCCTTCTGAACAGCTCCTGTCCATGGAGTTGTTTGATGCTCAAAGATATTATTTCTGGATTTTTAAAATTCAGTCCTTAGTGAGTATGGAAACTTGGGGGCCTGATCCTGGATAGCCCTTTCTATTAAAGGGGGACTCAACACCTTGTAAATGGGACCAGAAGTTTTTTTTTTTAAAAAAAAAAAAGTGAGGTAGTGGTGTGGGTTTTGGTTTGTTCTATTTGTTTTATTATTCATGTAGCTGAAGACTTCTTTCTCCCACTCCTTTTAAAGGCAGGGACCCAATTGCCTTTGCTGGTCCTTGATCCACAGGCAAGCAGGCAGAGAACTGTCCCACATTAGTCAGCTTCTAAGCCTGACTCTTTCCTTATATCTGTGTGAGTCACTACAAACCAGGACCCCAAGACATGATCGCTTAATCATTTTCTAGTCTGTAAATCTCTCTTAAGAATGGGCTAAATATACTGGAGCATGATTTTTTTTCTATTATCTAGTTCTTATGAAATTCTTAATATTTCTGAAGAGTAGATTTACTGTGGCTACTCAGATTACCATTTTCATGTTATCAATGAAGTCTTTCAAAACATACCCCTGGCAAAAGAATAATCCTGATAATTCAAAGATGAGTTACATTTGATGAATTTAATAAATTATAATATATTAGAATCTAAAATGGTCTAATGGTGGTAGTTAATTAAATGGACAAAATTCTTAATATACTAATGGCCTAATTCAGGAATTAATTGTTCAGCCTTTGCCTTTGTAACAATTCAGATTTCTTCCTTCTTTTACATGGTTTTAATAAGGTAACTGTAGATATTCTTAATGCTTATGCTGGCATATTTTTGTTGAACTGATTTGTAGAATTTATTGTAAATACGAATATTGGTATTAGATTCTATTCTGTGTGGAAGACGACAAAAGGAAAAAGTGTTTTTGCAGACAAATACTCTGCTTCTTCAGGAAAGGCATCTCTTGGGTAACTTTCATTTCAATTCCTTGCCTGAATAATTAAAACACAAACTCGAGACCTTTTTCTCAACACTTCCATCGTCTATTTCTCATTATGCTTCTTGATGAGATTTTTAGGCTTCACAGAACACCGTCTAGGCAGCTAATCCGATGCAGTGCTAAGATCACAGCGCTTCTTGTGTAATTCTTATTAGGTTAATCAAGAAACTTACTGAAGCAGGAGGTTTTTTAAGGCCTGCCAAATTTGAAACCATAGATCAAAGTTCATAACCCTCTGACCCTTTTGCCCTAACTTGCCTCAGCAAAGTCTACATGAATGGCCTTATTGTGAATATGGCAATGTCCAAGAGCCTGTACATTTGCAATTGTTTAGGCTTAGGAGAGGCATTGTGTTGTGACTGATGAAATGCATTTTCTTTCCCTTCTGAAGTGTAAAGGTTTTCACCTCCATTGCCTATACATGTGCTCCGGTGATCACAATAGCAGTTAGGTGATCCTTGTTCCTGTCAGACTGAGCACCCAGTTTTATGACAGAGTGTAATTAAATGGCTCAGAAGCCAACATTAGGAAAACAGCAGTGAAGAACAGGGGAAAATCTTAATTTCCATATGGTCAGCCAAGCAAGAACAACGCCAGCATTGTGATTTGGAGTAGGCAGTTAAGCACTATTAGAGAGATGCCTATTCTTTACATAGTCTGTTGAATGCCACTGCACTTCTTTGATTACCCTTCTTCATGGTCAAAACCTCTTCCTAAACCAAATGCTTTTTGCATGGTGTGACTTATTCAGTGTTATTAATATAATAGCAAGGATTATTTTGAATAATAACACTGAATTTAAGAATGGAAATCAAATAATTTAATTAAACAATGTTTGACCCAGAAAGTCTTAGGGAATTTTAATAAGGTTGCCTTAATAACATTCTGATTTACTACTTCCTTTTTCAGGGGAAATTACAAAAATAGAATCATGGTAGGATTGGAGCTTTCAGAAAGCATAGGGTAGAAATGCTAATTGTGCTTCTAAAGAGGACCTGAAGTTCTTTGGGTAAGTTAAATTGTGTTCCTTTCTTTTTTTAAACTTCCTGAATTGATTTCCCTAAAAAGTAATCAGTGACTCTCTGGATTTAGCAGTTAGCCAGCCAGAAGAGTTACGAGGTTTTTGCAGTTATGTATTCTCTGACGTGACTACACCAGGTCTTGAAGCATTCAAATGTAAAACTGTCATCTTGGTTTTAGATGTGCATGTCATCATTACAGCTACTGTAATGCTGGAATGATCACTTCTCCTGCACCTGATAACACTGCTTCCAGTGCCAGTGGGTATTTGGTTGCTTAGAATGTGAGTGGTGGCTTAGAGATGAGGGTCTGTGTTCCTGCATAGTCAAAAGAATGTGTTTAAAAGTTTGCAGCTTATGCAAAGCAGAAATGAATAGTTGTGTGTGTGAGCAACATACACTGGTTTGTTTGTTTTTTTAAAATACATGTGTCATTGAACTGAAGGCAAACGCTTAGAAACAACGTAACCTTTATTTCAAGAGCAGTTAGCTTGAAAATCAATGCCTGTACAACGGTAAAATGATCAGATATTCCTGAGAACACCCTTACAAACTTTACTCAGCAAAGCATTGGAGTGCGGTACCAGAAACTACAGAAGTTTATTAAAATAAAGCAAGAGATGTTGTTCCTATCACCAATTTATTAATTACTGTTTATTGATTAAAGCAGGATGTTTATTTACAAAGCAAAGCAAACAAAGCAGTTTCAGGCAATTATGGTTCTCTCACCTCTTACAGGAAAACATTTGAAAATCTGACAGGCAGTTTACTGAGTAAGAGTATTTAATTCTTCTCTAATCTTCAGATCTATAAAAAGATCATTGTATCACTGTATTGCCTGCAGGAGGTTCTCAAGATAAATATCCAGTGGCATATTTTGGTACAATCAGGCTGCAGTCTGCTGCCTTTCAAACAGGAAAAGTGAAAGGCAGAAACAATAAAAAGGATATCTTTGAGGAGTCTAAATTTCTTCTACCCAACTCATTCTTGACTACAGTTTGATTTTAAAATGCGTCCTTTTGCCTGCCACAGCCAGATTGGTTTCCTCTCTGTGTATGAAACAGAAGCATCAGTTTTGTTTGATCCTTAGATTCTGAACATTAAGATGCATTATTATTAGATAGGACAAAGTTTATTCCGGTGAATTGCATTAACGAGTGAGCAGTGTGACAGATCTGATATGAGCACATGCTCTGTCAGCTTGGGAAGGAGTGTACGTGCAGAAGAGAATATTGTCATTACACTCAGCAAAATAATGCACAGTATTGCTTTATTTATGGCTTGAAAAAATGACAGAGACAGTTAAATCTTTGTGCCAGTCAAGTCCTGATTTAAAGCTCCACCTGTCAGTATTCAAGGACTCAATTATGTTATGACCTTTCATCTTTTTACTTGTTACAGCACACACAGCACCCAGGCTCCTCTTAATTTTTTTTTTTGCCTTATGCTTTCCTTCTGCTCTTTTCTTTAAATAAAAGCAGAGCAGGGAAAATCTCTTTCCAGCAACTTTATTTTGTTATTTTTATTACATCATTGTCATTTTAACAGTTGTAATTCCACGGGGTTTCTTCCTGGCATATCCTCACTTACCTAGCCAGTAGAGCCAAATGGGATTTATCTATTTACTTCTGGAAACTAAATGGCCTAATGTTCCTCTCTGGTTATCTACCCTTTCAGCTGGTGGGATATATGCTCTGCCTTCTGCCTGCTTAGTGCCCTGTAGATAAATTTGTACAGAATTTCTTTAGCTGTCAGAGTGATGGATGGGCGGTACGGTGGAGCCTGCTCAGCCAGAGCAAGTGGCTGCCTTCGCCATCCATCACTCTTCCTGCTGTCAGCCCCCTGATTAGGACTTCAGAAAAGGTTCAAACTTTGTCTAGGTCACAGTGCCATAGAAAAACAATTAGTTTGTCAAGCATATAGATATTTTAGCATGAGGATATTTGACATCTGAAATGCTGTTGTTATGTATTTGATAAATCAGATTTTTGCTTTGTGCTTAGGGAAGAGCGAGCATGTCGTACGGGGTATCCTTGTAGCTACGATTGTGGATGGTAGGAAAGAGAAGTGCGTGGCAGGTTAGAAAAAAAGAGAATGGAAAAGAAGCATTTGATACTTAAGCACTGGAGGCAGAGGTATGTTTTAAATGGAATGTTAAAAATAGCTCTGACCTTTTAAAGGATTTAGGGTTTTTTCCTACTAGTAATTTTTAGTAACTCTGTCGTTGGGCTTTAGATCATTCTCTGGCTTGATTTGTTGGCTTTTTTGACTCACCAACCCTTTGTGAAATAGAAAAATACCAAACTAGATTGAAGTATTTCTTCTTTCTTGTGTTATATTTCACTAATACTTGTGCTTCTCTGTATGTCATTACATTTCATGCGTTCAGCTGGTAACTTTAGTTTCTCCTCTTAAACACCAGCCAGGATTTTTAATTCAGAACAGCCCCTAACTCTTGCCCATGAACTTCAGGGTTTTTTCTTCCCATTTAGATGTGCTGGGGAGAAGAGACGCGAGATACCTAGGCTGACAATTAATTTAGCTAGCAGTCAAACAGAGGGTTAGCTCCTTGGATGCTGATTGTCCTCTAGTGGTTTTTACTGTTCTGTGAGGGACTTTTCCACAGTTCACTGGGGACGACTTGCAGACATCTCGGCTTCTGCCGGGCACAGTCCAACACGAGTGCTACCAGTTGCTGAACATGTGGCTTCACTCTGGAGGCAGCCGGCTGTTGTGTCGCCTGCTGGAGAGTAACTGAAGTGTGGGGTCATACTGAGAAGGAGAAACAGTTGTGATACAAAGGCGGCTACATCAGTATGAGAAACCTGCTTTTTGTGTATCAGTCACTTCAACAAAAGATAACTGTAGTGGAGCCCAGGTCTGGGGCTGTCAAAGTGGTTACATATGCTCAATACCACCCTTGACTGTACTGTGGAGTAAGGGAACATCAGATCACATGTGCTTTGTAACACTAACATGACAGGCTAACAGCGGTGAGCCACGTGGTAGCTGGAGTAGGATCATATGCACCCAGCTGAGCCTGACACAGCACTGGGGACCTGAAACAGTACACACGTCTGTTCTTCTGTCCCCACAATTATCTTTCAGGAATAGGCATGGTAGCACTGACTGCTTGTAATCTGAACAATCTACTTTTGTTTTCATGTATAAACCAATTAGCTATGAAGTGTTCTGTGGTACTGGAGTATGAACAATATTTTCCAAAAGTAAATTGGCTGTGTTTAGCATTTCAGTGCCTGAAGAAGGTGTTGCAATATCTTGCAAACTAAATGGCCTTGCAAATACCTATAATGTTCTGTGGTTATACCTAAAAACATAGCCTTCATTCTTTGCTACTCATGTGGCATGCTAAAATTCTGTGCACACAAAGTAACTGAGTTCTGGACACACTGAGCAAGCGCAGAAATAACTCACCTCCTTGTTCACCAATATTTCCATTATCTATCAACAGCCACTCTGTGTCAGTCTGAGCAACTGTGGTTGCAGGATTGTTTTCTCAGAAGACTGCTACATATTTATGTTCGAGTGAGAAGGATTTTTGCTTGGAGCTGTTAACAGTGGATTGGCAGGGAAAATAAATCTTTGCTAAATTTGTGTTTTTCACATTTTCAAGTGATCAATTACAGTTATCAAGTTTCTGGATAAACGCAGATTATCTTCAGCTCAGTAAAATTGTAATGTTTCTGCTCCATATGTAGGGCAGAAGCTATTTCTGTGTGGATGCTGTGCAGACAGCCTTCTTGATGGCTGTGAGAAAGATGGCATAGCTAAGGCTATGTTGACATATTTAGAAGGAATTAAGCTCTCTCCAAACATGTGTATTTTAATCATGTGGGGTTTTTTCAGTGTTTCTTTGCACAGTGGAACAAATCAGAAATAGCCTCTGCAGCTGAAGGCAACAGAGGCTCTTGCTTAAGCAACAGTGTGTGTTTCCTAATCCTCTTCCAAACTTTTCTTAGACAACTGTTTGTTACATTATCACGTTCAATCCTGTTCTCCTGCTCTGTGTCTCTCACAATGCATTTAAATCACAAGGTCTCTGTGACATGAACTTTGGCATGGATCTAGAAGTATAATATACAAGTATATTATAAGCTTTATTTATTTTAAGAAAAGAAGAAATTTGGCAGCTGGTTAGGAAAAGATGGAATTTCTGACTACTAGGACAACAGTAAGGGCAGGTTTCTATTGCTAAGCAAGCATATAGATGTATCTGTTAACATGCTCCATAACAAAATACTCTGTCATGTTAATTTGGTACTAGGAGTGTAGGTTACACCTAGGTGGAAGTTTGGGAAGAAATTTAACCTCTTCTTGGTTTATTAAGAGAGTAAATGAGACTACAATTCGAAAATAAATTAGTAAATAAAAATTTCTGGTAGTGGGGAATAGTTAATTTCTTCTTGTTTCTCATACCTAAGAGAAGTTTATGGAAGCAGTAGGCTGACTGAATGACTCTGAACATGGTCCAAGTTGAGTGGCCTTGTTCTAACTTCTCAGCCTTTCAAGAAGAGTGGAGAACCTGGGCTCTGGCAGATGTGCCAAGAGTACAAGAGTATTGTACCTGTTACAGGAGCTGCAAGCCAAGCACCAAGTTGAGAGGTCACAACTTACACAGTAAATATTTAAATGCACATTAAAACAAATGCCTCCCATTTTAAAGCCTTTTAACATCTTATACAATACTTGGATAGGGTAATGATTCTTGTGTGCTTTACTCATCTTGAAAAAATATTGAGTGGAAGTTCAGCTGGCTTCTATTTTATCCTGCTTTGTGTCTGCTTGTTTGCTTCACAGGTGGCTGTGAAATCAGCTTTATGGGGAAACAGGGCTAATATTCTGAATTTCTGCAGGATCATCACCTGGGGCATTATAGTAACGTGGTATGTAGTATGCTTTGTGTTCACATCAGCATTGAAGGAATTTTCCATCTAGTTATGGTGGTCACAAAGCCACATTAGAATAAATACAGTAACTGAGGTCTAATACTGCCAAAGCAAGTAGAATGAGCAGTTTCAAGCAGTAGATGACAGACCGTTGAAGAAGGAAAGAATTTATAAGAGTAGATTTAGGACAGCAGTTTCCAACATAGTAAGTGCAAAACATGTGATGCTTGGTATCTAGAGCCTCGCCTAGTTATCTGTAACAAGACCCTGAAACTGTACAGTTGTAAGCATCAGGTATTTGGCATGTGGAACTGAATTTTCAACCTTAAAATCACCTTAGTGTTTTAAAGTTCAGAGACCACTACTGTCTTGTTCACTCCTTTGTTTTATCAAATACTTGTATACTCAACCTAATATCTAATGGTTAACTTCCTTTTTCAATATCAGTTATTTCTTTTAAGTCTCTGGCCAAGACTGACAGTTCCCAGTACGCTGTCATTAGAAGAGAGATATAAAAGTAATGCAACTGATGTGTCCCCATCTGTACTGAATTTTAGTGACTACGTCAGTTGCTCAAAAGCTTTTCTCTCCAGGGCCCTGGTATGAGCATGACCTTCTATAATGCTAAATATTAAAACAACTGTTTTAAGGCTCATGTTTTAGCTTTAAAAGCAAAGGAACAAAGTTACAGTGGAGGCCAGCTGGCACACTTGCATAGCAATGTGCAAACCTTTTCCCTTTAGACATACCAGAATTTAAATTTGCACTTAAATCACAAGTCAGTATGAATCTAAACCTATCTAAGAACTCATTTATGTGCATCACAAAGCCACCCCACAAACTGGTAAAGTACATTTCACTTGGCAGTCATGTCTCCAGAGATATCCAGGACAGAAATAGCAAGGGTACTGCAGGCCAGATATATGCTGGCAAAGCTACCTATGGTAGAAAACTTCTTCAGCACCTGCCTGCTTATGCAATGCTTGGCTGCCAGCGCCTGTATTAGACTATCACATTTATAATGACTGAAATTGTCCATGTTATTTAGGAATAACAGTGGGTTTTGTTTTATTATTTAACCTGAGCTAAGATTTGAAGTACAATTTAAAGTAAGCAGGAAGATAGGAAAGCACAGCAGGTCTGAGCAGAATCACTGTTTTCAGAAACTTGTTTCTTGGGACAAAAACTTGGAATTGGCTGTGCCTAGGAAAGCACTTGTTCCTCTTTCCGACCATGTGAAGCTCTGTTAAGGTTGGCAGCTTTCTGGGTGTGGAGATCTCCGAATTTAACAACTTACTGTTTCCTCGGTATTTAAAAACCAAAAGAATTGTTAAGCAGCCTCTTTACTTTTGCTTGACCAAGTTAATGTCTGATGGTAATCCTAATGACTTTCAAGTGAACTGTGTGATGTCAGGAATAAATGTGGATTGCTAATTAAAAATTAACTCTGAAGAAAGGCGCTCCGTATGCAACATGAAAACACTGTGATATTCTTCCTTCATGCTAAACAGCTAAAATTTTGCCTGTAATGGGTGCTAAGTCAGTGGCACTGTGGAGAATGTGGAAAAGAATCAGGTTTTACCTAGTGATTTTTTGCTGAACATTAAGCTATCATTGAATACTGCCTTGGATAACTGGTGAGATGGCTAGAGTTTTTTTTATGCATATGGTCTCTCCAGCATGCTGGTGCGCTTTACCTTCTTGAGAGCTAGGAAACACAGCAGGAATTCCTCTTGTTGGCACCACTGGTAATGCGTCCACTGGCAAAAGTATTAATCTATGCTTTGTGGAAGCACTTTAAACAAGCATAGGGTATCTTAGAAACAGAGAAGCCTGCAGCTAGTATTGATTACTGTACCAGTTACATTCCTTTGTTAACCGTGCATGGGAGGTGTTGCAGCCAAGTTGCAATCTTTTAATTCACAGAATCACAGAATAGTAGGGGTTGGAAGGGACCTCTGTGGGTCATCTAGTCCAACCCCCCCGCCGAAGCAGGGTCACCTACAGCAGGCTGCACAGGACCTTGTCCAGGCGG
>Ga0065711_1015059_pt1 | contig 10230 bp, 11 predicted proteins | sample Hoacrofraction12_FD_59098 | JGI IMG/M metagenome (GOLD analysis project Ga0065711, IMG submission 59098) | Hoatzin crop microbial communities from Cojedes, Venezuela - Epithelial fraction 12 v2 (version 2) | ecosystem: Host-associated > Birds > Digestive system > Esophagus > Crop | place...
TCTCCTTCTCTGGAGATATTCCAGCCCCGCCTGGCCGCGGTGCTGTGCAGCCTGCTCTGGGTGACCCTGCTTGGGCAGGGGGTTGGGCTGGGTGACCCCAGAGGTCCCTTCCAACCCCGACCATGCTGGGATTCTGGGATTCTCTGGCTGTTTCAGGCCACGCTCGTGCCCTGCCCATCCGTCTCCCATCCCCGCTGCCCACCCAGGTGCATCGCTTGCCCCGGCCGATCACAAGCCCTCGGCGTCGCCTGCCCGCACCACCCCAGCCGCCTCACCACGGCACCTCGGCCGCCCCGAACGCCCGAGCGCTGCCCGATCCTCTTCCCGCGGGCGCTGCCGTCCCCGGGCAGACCGTCCGCTGCTCCCGACAGTGTTTGCTGATTTAAGCCGGCCCCTCGGGGACTCCGTCTCTGCGCGGAGCGCGAGGATTTACCCACACAGCCCACGCTCACGCTAATAGGATTTGTGCAGCTAAACTCCAAGCCTCCCCGCAAAGCTCATGGCCCCGTTGTTCTCTGAACTCTTTTTCTGCTCCCTGGGTACCTGACCGACAGCCAGCATGGGACGGAGCTGCAGGTGCTCCCCAGCATCCATCCGAGCTTCAAAATGCGGGCGCTGCACCCCAGTTCTTCCTGCAGCCCACGGGATGACGCAGGGGTGAAGAGGCGATGTGTATATGTGTCTTCTCCTCCTCCACTGGGAAGCTGTGATCGTCTTAGCGAGGCTTTCGGGGCTTTTTCTGACCTCTCCCATCGGAAAGATGGGCCAAAAGCCCACGGAGGTGTTCCTCCTTCCTTGCGCTGCTCTGACCTCAGGCTACTGAAAATACGGAGTGAAAAACAGCCCGCAGGGCTGAGAGCTTCTGCACGAGGGACGCTGCGTGGACCTCACAGCGCCAGGCATCTCCGGGAGCCCGGGGACAAGATGAGAATAAAGCACCCAGCAACGCCATTTTTTTCACATTGAAGAAAAACAAATAAATGAACAAATGATTACGGCTCCACCAAACCTCTCAGACGCGGAGGCTCGCTGGGTGCTGCAGGGCTTTCAACAAGCCTGCGGTGGGTGCCCACCCACCCGAGCAGACGGCCTGGGTGGTTTCATGTGCTCGCTGGCTCCGATCCGACCTTGCCCGGACAGAAAACTGGCGGGACCGCGTGGCGACAGCCGGGAAAACCCACCCGAGAGCCCTGCCAGCGGCGAGCGCGCGGAGCTGCTGGGTGCGGGTGGGCACAGGAACGGAAAACCCTACCGGTGCGGCTGGCCCCCCTCGAAGCCAAGCCCGGGGCTGTGCCTGTCCCCCCTCGAAGCCAAGCCCGGGGCTGTGCCTGTCCCCCCTCAAAGCCAAGCCTGGGGCTGTGTCTGTCCCCCACAAAGCCAAGCCCAGGGCTGTGTCTGTCCCCCCCACAAAGCCAAGCCCAGGGCTGTGTCTGTCCCCCCTCAACGCCCAGCGTCGGGCTGTCTGTTGGAGGTGTCCGCTTCCAGTCTTGCCTCATTTTCCGTAAGCCCAGCCCAAAGATGTATCGTGGAGGTTTCCACCCGCAAAAAATGAGGAAGATTTATAGAAAATAAACTTCTTTTGTCCGATGTGCCGGGGTGATGGAAAGCCCCCTCCCGCCCCGATGCCCGCTCCCCGGGAGGGAGCGCAGCCGCCCCGCTCTGGGGCGCAGACACCGCAGCGATGGGTCTTGTCGCGGCTCTGGGCGCGGGAGGTGAACAGATCCGTTGTGTTTTCAAAGGCAAATGTCACTTCAGAGCTGCCTGTCTCTCCAGATCTGGACCGCACCTACTTCACCCATGGTTTATTTTCATTTTATAGCGTGGGGTTTTTTTCTCACAAAGCCTCAGAGGTGGCCTGCGAAAGCTCTGCTTAGCATTTTCCTGACTTGTCACACAGAAAAACATTCCTCATTGCTTCACGTTTTCTGTCCGAAAGAGAGCAAAGCAAGTTTCCGAGCTCATCCCGGACCTCCCTGGGCACCTCTCGGCAGCATCGTCCTCCTCGGCGAGCCGCAAGCAGCCCTCCCGCGCGCAGGGCTGCGGAGGACGGCGGGCACACGCGTTGGCCGAAACAGAGATCGCGTCGGCGAGCTCCGGTGTCTGCGAAGGAAGGTGCCGTTTCTTCTGGAAATACCAACCTCTGGCAATCCCCTCTTCAAAGGGGAACAGAAAGGAGCCTCGGACGGGCTCTGCAGGCTGAGGGTCTGTGCCACCCGGGGAGCGGCAGGCAGAGCCCCGGGCGCGGGGTGCTGCTGCGGGACTTGCCTGGGCACGGCCGGGTTTGCCCAGCCCCGGCCGCTGGCAGCAGCGGGTTACACACCGTGCATCGCCCGGCCCACGGCTCCGAGCAGCTGAGCAGGGCCTAGGAAAATTCGGAGCGGAATTTCCTCAACAGAGCAGAAAAGCGCCCAGAAACGCGCTCGATCTGTTCCGGCGCGGCGAGACGCAGGTGCGGGTGCTGCGGGATTTCTCCCACCAAACACCGGGGAGCCGAGCAGCTCGGTCGCGGGAAACCAGGACAGTTTCTCCAGGAACGGCTTCACAAGCCTGACCAGCAAGAGACGCCATGCCTTGGGACTCGGTACAGTTCTCCAACCAGAAAAAAAACCCACACTGATGCCGTCATCTGACCCCCTGCGAGAGGTTTCCCGTCCCGCACCGCTCACCCAGGTTACGGGTTTGCCCCTGCCCTCGCCCCCGTAGCCAGCAGCGGACGCTTCGCTCACGCACGCAGCCCCGAAAGCAATAAAAAGCTGCCACGAAACAGGGTGTGGCTTAGCTTGACGATTTTCCAGCAGTGACAGCATGGTTTCAGCCCCTGTCAGTACTTCAGGTGTAAAATCCCGCTCTCCGCAGCGCCCGCCGCTGCTCCAGAGGCTGCCGCCGCGCTGCTGCCTCGCACCCTGCTTTATGGCCCAGCAAGGAGCCGCTGTCGCCTTTCGCCGCGGGATCCCGGCGCCGGAGCGGTACGGACCAAGGTCCAGAGGGAACGGGGTCTGCGGGGCCTCTGCGGCGCACGCCGCTCCCTCGGCCTCGCCAAGACCTCGCGGGGCACGACCCGGTGCTGACGAGTCAGGGAGAACATCGACCGGGTGACGGGGGCTTGGCGGTTTGGGGGCTTTTGGGGTTCGAGTAGTCACGGTAGGAACCTCCGAGCTCTGGCGCCGGCTCCCCACCCCTGAAACGCTGTTTGCTGTCGCTGATTTTGCCCCGTCGTGTTCTTTAATGGTGCTGGGGCTGCTTCTCCGCAAAGGTCCTCGCGCCCTGCACCAGGTGCGACCTCCAAGCATCGCTGGAAGTGGTGGGGGGGGTATTTTTCTCATGCCAGCGTACCCCGAGGTGCCCTCCAACGAGCCTTTAACCCGAAAGCTTCAGCGCTGAGGTACCCTAAGAGCACCACTGGAGACGCTTAAGGCAGCTCCGTGGTGGAGGCTCCGCAGACGCCTGATATCCCGGCGTCCGGTGCTAACGAGGTCTCAGCCACCGCAGCCCAAATTTGCTCCGTTTCCAACCAAATCGCGGTACACCCGCCCACATCAAACCAGTGCATCAACAGGAGCCACAATCCAGCTGGGCTGTAATTTAGATCTTTGCACGTGGCTAAAGCACGGTGCGGAGCGAAGAGCGGCGGGGCAGAACCTGTCCGGTAAGAAAGCAGGGGGGTCACTGGAAAGCACTTTCGGGGCTGAACTTCTTCGTAAAGGCTGAGCCACCTCCAGCCGGGAAGCCTGGAGAATTTATCCGTGAGTAAGAGCGACCGACAGATGGATGCATCCCCTGCGTGCTCAGCAGTCTCCAGCTCGGCAGGGCAAGGAAGCGGGGCAGCGGCGGCCCCAGTCTCAGTCAAGGCGCTGGTTTTTCCACCGTCCAACATGCAAAGCCCCTGAACGGGTTTTCTTCGAGCTTCAATGAACACCCCCAGCTTCAGGTTTTTAACGTTGCCGCTGTTTTTATCACGTGAGCGCACGCTAACGGAGCTGCACCGCGTCAGCCTGGGTTTGGGGGAGCAGCAACATCCGTGAGGGCACCGGGCGAGGAATATCCCACGCCAGAGAGTTTTTATTTCAGATGGCGGCCGAGCAACGAATGTGAACGGACGCAGAGCGACTGAGAGCTAGAAACCAGTGCTAACTGTCTGGGAACCTCCTAACTCCCCTCCCAGCTGTGCTTACTAAAATAAAATACAAACTAGACCTTCATAGCAGTTACTGGCAGGCTCCCCTCACCTCTCCGCAGAGATCTGGCAGAGTGAAGTCTCCTGTGAATTGGATTTCATTATTTTCACAAGATGCTACAGACGCCACCACGAAGTATTATCATAAATAATTCAAACGAAGCTAGAAATGATAAAATAAATGAGCAAAGTCCATTTTGAGGAACATTATCTCCCTTTTTGCCCATGTTTTCTTTGCTTAGGCGCTAATTCACAGCTCCAGTCCCTTGCAGCCTGCAAAATAATGAGGCTCTGCATAACAGCGTCTTTCAACGAACCTGAAAACTGGGATAGCAGAAGGGCTTTTTCTGCAGAGGTCACAGAATTCCCTGCCGGCTCATGCTGTTTGAGATGGCTTTTGTAGGTACGAGCCTTGGCGGCGATGACACTCGTGTCCGGCTGCAGAACGCAGCCCAGGTTGGTACTGGTGCAAGTCAGGGCAGGCAGAGCGAGGAGGGACGATTTGCCCCAGCAGCTCTGACCTCTCGGACATTAACTCCAGCACCCTGGCCGAGGGCTGAAGGCGAAGCGCTCCTCGGTGCCCCGAAGCTCGTGGAGGAGAGCGGGGATGCCCCCGACCACCACGCGACCACGCCGTTCCCCTTTGACTCCTGCAGCCCCGATTCCACCCGGGCCTGGGCCAGCGGAGCGTGGGGCTGCCGGGGCTGGGGGTTTCGTTCCTGTCCAGCCCCTTCTCCCGCTCGCCGAATGCCCCGAGGCTCAGAGGTGGTGCCTGGCCAAGGCAGCGGCGTTAGCAGAGTGCGGGGACATTGAGCTGCTTGTGCAACGCCTCGAGTCAAGAGAACAAGATGATCGTCTCCGTTTCCAGCCCGGGGAGCCAGAGCCGCGGCGGCGAAAAGCTGCCACCCCTGATCCTCCCCGCTTTCCCCCCGGGATGTCACCAGCGAGACAGGCTGGCTGAACGCGGCCACGGGCAGCGACGCCGGGGACGGTCACCGTCACGTCCGCCTGCTGGCTCCAGCTCCCGTCCAGCCGAGAGACGGAGAGCAGGGACCGGAGGTTTTAGCGGCGACGCAGCTGTTTCCCGTGGAAACACAGACCGGCTGAGCCGGTGCCTCCGGGATTCCTTGTTGGCTTTCCTGCGTTCGTTCTGCGCAAGGGGAAGCCGTTGCGCTGCGAACAGAGCGGTGGTTCTGCTCCCGCTGGCTTGGCCCAGCCGCCCGGCCGCGGGGCGAGGAGCGAGGAGCGGCTCGGCTGGCCGCCGAGCGCAGCCCACCGAAGCGCCGTCCCGCGGCTCCGCCGGCCGCAGATGGTCGGGTAATTGCTGTTTGCTTTCCCATCGTGTCTTTCTGGGACATGTGTTTCGCGTTCGGGTTTCTCCAGCCTCCCTGGTTTGGTGAATCACACTTCATAAAATCATGGCTACCTAGGGAACGCAAGGCATAACATTTTATTCTTCCCCTGCATATGAATTTTTCACTCGCGCTGCCACGAGCCAGCTCATAAGGCAGAGTCCTCAGTTTTAATCCTTCTTTTGCAATGTGCTTAAGCACACACCTACATTCACCTCTGTCCACGATAACACCTGGGTATGTTTTTAACTCTTGCTCCTGTGATTTTCCGCACTAGTTTAATCCAGGTCTCATTTCCTGAGAAATTTTTCCAAGCTCATCTCAAGAAAAATTCATCATCTCTCTGGTTTTCCTCTTAATCAATAAATTTTGCTAATGGTGCTTATATATTCCTCACCAAAGCACTTTGAAGCCTTGAGGTGAGAGGGGCAATAAGCCATACAGCATGGCGAGCCCCGTTCTCGTGCCCTGCGCGGGGGCTGCGCTCCCTGGCACAGTCGCTCGGTGGGCAATAGCGGCTCATACAAGCAGCGCCGACTTTTCCATAACTAAAATAAAACATAAACTAAACGTTCGTAGCAGTTACGGAGCTGAAAGCCTGCAGACGATTCCCTGAGACACAAATACGGCACTTTTTAATTGCCGTTTCTGCAGGCAGGTAATGAGACGGCGTACGACAGCTCTGCGCTGGCAGACCCCTCGCACCTAGCCCGAGCCCCTCCGGACTCCTTTCCACGGGAAAGGGGAAATATTTCACCCAGCTCCGAATGAGCAAAGCTGATGTTTAAAGGGAAATCTCGAAGGAAGCTGCCTGTGTAACCACAGCTGCGTACCTAAATACTGACAGCCAATTTGCTTTTTTGGTGTAATATAACCCCAAGCCAGTCCGTAGCTCTGCCAGGGATTCATCCGGCCTTCCGTGTGTGCTGGGTTAGCCCCGGACGGGGCGAAGAGGAGGAGGGGGACCACTGAAACCCTCTCTTGCCACCGGAACCGGCGCCGCACGAGCACTTTTCACGCCGAGGCATCGGGCGGGTTGGGACAGCCCAGCTGATTCGGGTCGGGGGAAGCTTTCTTGGTGCCGGCCCGTTTGAGGAGACACCTGGAGAAGGATGGAACCGCAGACAGGAGCCAGGTAAAGGCGTGCTCGCAGGGGTCCTGAGCCCACGGGCTGCGGTCGAGCCCGCTCCGCAGCCACGGAGGCGGTTGGGAAGGGTGGGGGCTGGCGATCCTTCCCCTCGCAGATGTCCCACGCTCTTCCCCGCAGCCAAGTCCTTCCCTGAGGCCCAGCCGGGGAACCAGTGGCTGCAGGATCCTCCGGACCGCTGCCAGCTGGAGCTTTCGGCGCGCGAGCTTACTCGCTTCCAGCCTGTTGCTGAAGCTCCCGCGCCCGTTTGCAGGCTGCCCGCGCAACGGGGGCTTTCCCTGGGCGGCGGGGAGGTTTGCAGGCACCACGGTGGGAGCGCACGAAGCTCTCGGCACGGTGTTTCCCGGGGTGCGCTGCTTCCCGACCCGTGCCAGGAAGGGCTGCCAACAGCCTCCCGCGGACGCCGGAGCTCCGGGCTTCCTCCCTCAGTCCCCGCAGCGCTGCCGGGGGGTTTGTTCCTCTTCTGAGATTTTTCTCTGGCTTTTTATAACTTAGCACCGCCGTTCCTGAAGGTCGAAAGAGTTCTGGGTGTTGCTCCAGGGGTGCTGAGCGCGAACACCCCTTCTCCCAGCCTGGGGTGCTGATCCGCAGCGCTGCCGGGGGGTTTGTTCCTTTTCTGAGATTTTTCTCTGGCTTTTTATAACTTAGCACCGCTGTTCGTGAAGGTCGAAAGAGCTCTGGGTGTTGCTGCGGGGGTGCTGAGCGCGAACGCCCCTTCTCCCAGCTTGGGGTGCTGATCCGCAGCGATGCTGGGGGGTTTGTTCCTCATCTGAGATTTTTCTCTGGCTTTTCATAACTTAGCACCGCTGTTCGTGAAGGTCAAAAGAGCTCTGGGTGTTGCTGCGGGGGTGCTGAGCGCGAACACCCCTTCCTCCAGCCTGGGGTGCTGATCTGCAGCGATGCTGGGGGGTTTGTTCCTCATCTGAGATTTTTCTCTGGCTTTTCATAACTTAGCACCGCTGTTCGTGAAGGTCAAAAGAGCTCTGGGTGTTGCTGCGGTGGTGCTGAGCGCGAACACCCCTTCTCCCAGCCTGGGGTGCTGATCTGCAGCGATGCTGGGCTCTTCCCCCCCTCTCCGCTGTTACGTTCCCGCAGGGAAAAATCAAGGTTTTACTCCTGAAACTAGGAGCCAAGAAATGCAAAGGTCCTTTTCCCCTGGTATCCCCGCGTTTCGTGGTGAAATCCTCTTTTCCCTTCCCTTTTAGCGCTGGTTCGGCGGTGCAGGTCTCTCCCACCCCAATACCTGTTAAGATGAGGGGTGCAAGGGGAGGAAAAGCTGGCCCTGCATCTCTGCTGCCCTGGCCCGTGCTGGAGCTGCCCCAGCTCGTCCCACAGCTGTGGGGCTTTGCAGCCTCCTGCCGACAGGGACCACCCCAGCAAGGCGCTGCCCAGGCACGGGGACGGCGACAGCGGGTCCCTGCTCTGCTGCTCCTCAGAGCTGCCCTGCCTGGTGCCCCTTTCCCCAAAACCAGGCCAGAAGCTGGGGTAGGAAGATCTCACGCCGGGGTTTTGGTGGTTTTGTTCTTTCTGGTTGATGAGGGAAGGGAAAAACCAAACCCCGCGCCTCGCCTGTGCCTCTACACCGTTGGGTTGAAGAGCCGCAGGCGCGCAGCCATATTGTTCTGTAATCAGCTTTATACCTCCCCCCCCGCCCCGTCCCTTTGCAAAAGGGACAAGGAAAGGCCCCACTTCAGAAGAAATTACTTTCTCCAACGGGATGGAGCTCTGCAGACGGCTTTGCCGTGCTTCCCACGCCTGCACAGCCCTAGAGCACACAGTCCTCCATCCTCAACCCGTCCCCGCTCCAGATGTTCTCCTGCTCCGAACACCTGGAAGAGGGGAGGTGGCCTCACCTCCGCCTTCACCACGAAGCAGCTGTTCCATGCCTGATATTTATCGTTGAACTTCAGCGTTCATTTTGTCCAAGTGCTTGCCTCCCGAGTGCTGTGAAGCTGCGGGTTTGCTGCTGGTTTGCTGGAGCTGCAGCGTGGCTTCAGCGAAGTCCAGCTTGGACCGGGCACGGTGGCAGGAACGGGTTGGGGGCTATTAAAGAACCACTAATTGCAATGGGGGGGTTCTTTCACATGCCCTGTTTCTTCGTGAAGCGCAAGAGTTCAATGTGTGTGTGTGAGGGAGGTGTATCACACTTCTGCTGTTATCCCACAAAACCAGCCGCGGAGCAGCGAGGATTTCAGGAACCGCCCCGGCAGCCAGCAAGCCGTCGGCCAGGATCGAGGTCTCCGTGCCCCGAACTCAACCTCCCGGGCAGCTTCTCCTCTTCTGGGGAGAGGACACCTCCGCCCCGCTGCGCCATTTGATGCCTGCTACGGGCAGGCTTTCTTCTGGGGGGGTTTGTCTGCGCCCGTGGGTGAAGGCTGTATCTCCAGACAGCCCGGGTCGGGCGCGCGTGGGGTTTTCGTGCGTGGGTGGCTCCGCGCAGGGGGAGGTTTTCGGCAGCGGGTTTGCAGCGGTGCTCGCAGGGGCTCCGGTCCTCTTCCCGTACGAAACCAGCCCTGAGCAACCCCGCTGAGGTGTTCTGTCCACACAGCGAACACCGCAGCAGCACCGCGCAGTTCCTGGGACTTCATAATTTCCAGCCTCTCCATTTTCCTGCTCCCAACACCAGTGCTGTTCAGCGACGGAGTCCCAGGCGGCAGATTTCTGAAGCCCCTCGAACCCATCTAACGACCAGCGCGTGCGTCCCGTATCACGCTCCAACCTACCTCGCCCCGGTGCTCAGCAGTGCTTCAGTTCCCTTCCCGCTGGCTGGGGCTCACAGCGGAGGGGAGGACCCTACTGAAAATGTCACTTTTTGGGGGCACTTTGGCAGCGATACGAGCTGCCTTTGCTCTCCAGGCAGGGAGCGTGGGCGTGCAGCTCTGCTCCGAGCAGAGAGGCAACGCTTTGCGGCTCGCGGCGATGCTCGGCTGGGTCGAACGGCGTCCGTGGAAGCCTCACCCGAAGGGGCACTTCCACGTCGCAGCCCCGAGGGAAGCAGCGAGGTGGGGTAGTGCAAGGGTGTTTTTAACGGCAGTTGATAACCCCGAAGGCAAGAGACGGAGAGCAAGGGTGAGCATGCAGCACTGAGCAGGCTGTCGTGCTTTTTGCCGCAAACCTGCTTATTTGAAATAATAAAAAAAAGTATAGTCCTGCACGGGGCTGCATCTTATACCCCCCCAAGTGCAGGCTTCAGTGAGTGACCAGAGAGTGTGACAGCATCGTCACAACGGTCACAGCCCCCCGGGACGGTCTCCTCAGCGAAATCCGGGAGGCTTCCCTATTTTTCCACCTCTTATGTTCTGCTGGGTACGTAACGCGCTTGCCAGCGTCTCGTTTGATCACGATCTGGTGGTGTGGGTGCAAGAGGAGATTCACAGAATCACAGAATAGTAGGGGTTGGAAGGGACCTCTGTGGGTCACCCAGCCCAATCCCCTGCCCAAGCAGGGTCACCCAGAGCAGGCTGCACAGGACCTTGTCCAGGCAGGGCTGGAATATCTCCAGAGAAGGAGACTCCACAGCCTCCCTGGGCAGCCTGGGCCAGGGCTCCGGCACCCTC
>Ga0065711_1051791_pt1 | contig 10230 bp, 4 predicted proteins | sample Hoacrofraction12_FD_59098 | JGI IMG/M metagenome (GOLD analysis project Ga0065711, IMG submission 59098) | Hoatzin crop microbial communities from Cojedes, Venezuela - Epithelial fraction 12 v2 (version 2) | ecosystem: Host-associated > Birds > Digestive system > Esophagus > Crop | place...
TTCCTGTTTCCCTCTGTTTGCTGTTCTGTTAAACTGCCCTTATCCCGACCCACCAGTTTCTGCCTCTTTCTTTTCATTCTCCTCCGCATGCCGGTGGGGGGAGGGGCGGCTGCGTGGCGCTTTTGTTGCCGGCGGCAGCCGAAACCAAAACAAGGTGTTAACTGGAATCCAGTCACATATTGCCACCTCCCACCAGACTCCAGGGCGGTGCAGAGAGAGGTGATAACTGCAGCGTTTCCTAAGGACTTTATCTCTTAATTTTGATAGCTTTTGATGGGGAACTTTAGACTTTGCCACAGTGTGCGTTTTGAAGAAGATAAGGAAAATTGTTCAAACTTTTCCACATTGCCCTACATACCCACTTTCCTCGTTATCAGTGGAAGTGGTGGTGTGACCTTCTGGCCCGTCCCTCTCCACTGGAGAGATTGCTTTCACCTGCAAACTGAGCAGAGGGCACATTGCCCTCTGCCCGCACCCCTTGCACTCCCCATCTCCTCTACCTCTATGGACTGAAAACAAGGTAGATGCTGAAAAAAAATCTTTTTGCATTTCAGACCTTGTGTGTGATTTTTACCTTACACCATCAGAATGCAGAGTTCTCACAATATCTTCTAAGCAATTACAGTGTAAGTTATCAGCTCACATGAAGAGTGGCAGACATTGTGTAAGGTAGAGCTGCTATGACGATAACAAGCAAGGCCACATAGAATTCAATTACAGAATACTGGAAGAGCTCAGAGACTCAATTCATTGGTGTTCTTCTATCCTCCAAATCAGTGTTTGAGAGCCATCCTTAGGGATTATGATATGTATGAGAGACATTAACAATAACATCTCGGGCCCTCTGATATTGGCAGCAAGAGGAGGTAGGTATTTTCACTCCTTTCTCTTGGCTTCATTCTTTCTCTTCCTGACACCCTTGCCGTGGCAGTGCTGCACCTCATACTGCGAGATTTAGAATAGCAAATACAGTTTCTCCTATGCTGCTTAAGAAATGCTAAGTAAGGAACTGCTCATGTACATGACAAAGAAGAGCAAAATAAACATTCTCCTGACAATGACACTGTTTGTTCAATGAAGAACTGTAAAAATAAAAGTATTGTATAATTTTATATTCAAATGTTCAATAAGGAGGATTATCGGATGAGGAAACAAGAAATCTTGAGTAAGTAAAAATGAACATCATGGTCTAACCTTCCTCTAAGTATGATTGTATTGAAATCAACTGATTTTGCCAGAATTAATTTGATTGTATGGCCCAAACAGAGAAATGCAAAGCATGTAACAGCACGTAATGATCTGACAGTACTTTCTTTAAAGCTAACAAAAATAGTAAATAATTTGCAATAGCAATGCTGCATTAGCTCATTATTTAGCTCAGTAATTTGCCAAGAATTTGACAAGGATGGAGAGTAGAATGAGATGTCAGGGCCCCATGAATGCTAAAGGAAAATTATTGTAGCCTAAATGAAAATAATTTATTTATGTTTATAGCAGACTTGAAGGCAGAAGGACTCCCAGGGGTAAGAAGGGGATAGTAATGATGGGGCTCAGGCACAAATGGCAGTCGTGGTTGTCCTCTTGTGGAAATGGTATGGAAAGTTCATCTTGAAGAATTAATACACTTGTCAGTGGCCTGAAAGGCCAGGAGGGGCATGGATGAGTGCAGAAGCTGATCCAGATACTTAAAGAAGGCCCCGGCTCCTGCTGGCACTCAGGCAGTCAGTTTTGCTGTTGGCGGATCAGCAGTTGACCTGAACTAAAAAGTCCTTGTCTGATCTTGTGCTTTGAAAGTGTAGATAAGATATTTTAAACAAAGTCCATTTCTGTTCTTTTCATTGCATGATCATTCTGATTTTAGCAAAAACAAGAAATATTTAAGAGTAGCACGGGCTGAGTAAGCTCCTCTAGTCTGAAGGGAATTTTCTGTTTTTTTCTGAGGAAGGCACTGAAATATGGACAGTTTTTTGAATCTGCCCTCTTCTTGCTTCCCTTCCCCCTTCACTCTTGAAAGGTATCAGCTTTTGTATGGAAACTACTTGCAATACACATGCAGCTGATTACAGAAGATGGGAATTGCAATAGGTGCGGGCATTTAGCATTGTGCATTGTGATGCAGAGACAGCTGAACTAGCTCTTTTTGAACCACTTATGTACCAGAAACTGTCTTCTTGATGCTCTGCTTGAGCTAAAAGTAAAGGCACTTTAGACCCAGTTGTGACGTTACCACTTCTCAGATTAAGTGGAGCACCTGATTGCGGGAGTGCTTCTAGTCCACCTCATTGCAAAATAAAACAGGGTCACTGATGCTTGTCAAAGGTAATGAACAGAGCTGTTACAGAAATGGATGCATGACTGCATTCAAGCAGGCCAAGTGCAAAGTCCTGCACCTGGGTCAGGGTATTCCCCAATATCAGTACAAAGTAGGTGATGATTTGATTGAGAACAGCCCTGCAGAGAATTTGAGGGTACTGGTGGTTGTAAAACTGAACATGAGGTGGCAATGTGCACTTGCAGCCTGCAAAGCCAAGTGTACCCTGGGCTGCATCAAAAGCAGCGTGGCCAGTAGGTCGAGGGAGGGGATTCTGCCCCCTCTGCTCTGCTCTGGTGAGACCCCATCTGGAGTCCTGCGTCCAGCTCTGGAGCCCTCTGCACAGGACAGACATGGACCTGTTGGTGCAGGGCCAGAGGAGTCCACAAAAAGGATCAGAGGGCTGGAACACCTCTCCTAGGAGGAAAGGCCAAGCAACTTGGGCCTGTTCAGCCAAGGGAAGAAAAGGCTCTGGGGAGACCTTACTGTGGCTTTTCAATATATAAAGAGGGCATGGAGAGAGACTTTTTACCAGGCTCTGTAGTGACAGAACAAAGGGCAATGTTTTCAAACTGACAGAGTGTAGATTTAGGTTAGACATACAGAAGATATTTTTTACGATGAGGGTTGTATTGAGACACTGGAGGAGGCTGGCCAGAGAAGTTGTGGATGCCACCTCTCTGGAACTGTTAAAAGTCAGGCTGGGGCTTTGAGCAACCTAACTGAGTGCAAGATGTCCCTGCCCATGGTAAGGGGATTGGACTAGCTGATCTCTGAAGGTCCTTTCTAGCCCAAACCGTTTTATGATTCTATGATTTTATACTGTGCCCTCACATTTACTGTTTTTTGGCTAAGTTATCCAAACTCAACAACTGTGCTAAGGTACCTACTTTTGGTTGCTGAACTGGTGCGAAGAAAGTTGTCCGGGTATTTCCATACAGTATTCTGCATGGACACATCTCAGGTTTAGCTCATAAGGGTCTGAACACACGAAAAGACAACAATATGATACTAATAACTGTCCTTTTTAGTTAGCTAGTGTACTGATTTTGGTAAGGTCTGAAATGGGTCCTATATGAATATTTGTAATAGGACTATGATTCTGAAATAGCAAAAAAATATGCTTTCATTGCACAACAAATAAATATATCCTTCTCTGATAGTTAAAAAAAAAGAACACTAAAGGGTGTTTCCTTACATATGAAATTCCATAATTCATGTGCTATAGTGCAACATTACTGATTTATGATGGAATCAAAGCATCCAGTATCACATAATAGATTAGAAACTCTTTGACAGACAGAGAGATGAGATTAGTGCAGGGAATAGTATTATGACCCTTAGTATTTAAGCTCTTGTCACTATTTTAAAAGTGGTTACATTCGACATTAATTGAATTTGTCAGATCAAAATAAGAGTATCAGCAAATAGACAGAAGAAAATTAAACTGCAAGGAGACTTAAAGAAGTCACAATAGTATGGTGCAAGAACATGACATACATTTGTGTAAAATAACATTACAAATTAGAGGATGGATACCCTGAAACCAGCAGGGAACATGTGGAGATAGAAGTCACACACACACCCCCTAAATACAAGACAGGTGTTCTGGATCATATGCAGAACATGGGAGGAAACAGTATAGCTGTCATAGCACTGATGAGTCAGTACATAGAACAAATCATGAACTTTTGGTTCTATTACACAGGAAAGATTGGAGAAACTGAGAAAAGATAAAAATGTCAAGAAAAATGCATTGAGACACAGTAAGTCAGACTTCTGATATAATGTATTCAAAAAAAAACTCAAGTGATGTGAGCCCTTACTTCCCTTTAGGACAGAGACAAGGGTCAAATGCAGATCTTGATTCAGCAAAACACTTTATTTTCAATGTGTGCTTAAGCAGAGCTCTTTTCTTTGGGCATTGACTTTTTCTCCAAATTACTGGGGAAATATGGAATTTAAGCATTCAGGACAATTTTCACACTGAAAGACCATGCTAAATTACAACCTATTAAGAGGCCGAAAAACAGTCAAGTGAAGGAAATCTTCATGCAATTGGAGTTGTATTAAATAACTGACACAAGGGAAATGCTAGTTACCTTGTTTGCTTTATTTATCTTTGGTGTAAATAATGACTCAAAATGAAAGCCCTTTCACCTTAAAACATGTTGTAATGCTTCTTGGACTTGAAGGGATCTAAATCCCTAGGCGAGAGCCAAACAAATGGAAAAACTGCTCTACCACCAGTCCTTCCACCTGCATTTGGTTCATTGAAAATTCTTCAGAAACAGAGAATTTTTCTTCTAATTCTATTAAAAAAAATGGCTGCCTTTCACCTTCGTTTATTCACCTTCATTTTCTTTCATCTTCTGATTTTTTTTTAACACAGTGGATATGCTCAGGATGGCTGTGGAGTTGGTAAGGTTTGGCTTCTGCACTATAGTTATGAGGAGTTGCTAACTCTATAGCCTGAGAGTTTCATACTGGGGAACAAGAATGTTTCAAACTTTGCTACTGTGTTTGCACAGTCCTGAGGGCTATCTAGCAGGAAGGAAAATGCAGCTTGTGGAATCAAAATAATGTAATAGTTTCCACCTATACAAGCAATTAACAGCAATAAAATATTTGCTGTTGGGAGAAATATCAACAGATCTTTCCTCAGTGTTGGAACTTATGAAAACATTCATGTGTGGAGATGGAATTAAGAACTAATAATTAATGACCTCAGCTGAATACAGAGGCTGAGATTGGCAGATCTGGAGTGCATAGCACAGCTCAGAGGGACCAGTTCTAAATCACCTCCTTTGCCATGCTTTTCCTCCTGGCTGTGTGAAATGATGTTTGATAAGTTTCTGAAGGCTTCTCTAACCTGTGCTGACTGTGCGCTTCCCAAAGGGGTCTTCTGACACAGCCCAATATTCCAGACTACATCCCGTATTTGTTGCCTCAGCACTCTTACCTTGGCTATATTAATCTACACTTCACTGCAATCCTTTGCAAAGGATTTCCTTCTAGGGCCTTGAATCTGGTGATAGCTACTTTATCATTGTGGAAAATCTGACACTGGCTTTCTGCAAATACTCAAGATTATGAGCCAATGACTATGGATAGTTTATCTTTGAGTTTAAAGGTTATGGAGAGGTATCCCCTGGTGAGCTACAAAACCAGCTTTTTCAACTTATAATCACAAAAGTGACGTGTACTGATTTGGTCCTTAAGAAACTTACTGTTTACTAAGATCCTGGAAATCTAACAGGAAAAGCTGCAAACGTCAGCCTCATGAGTAGCCTTCTTGCTTTTACAGGTGAAAAAGGGAAAATCATCTCAAACTGCATATTCAAAGGTGCAAAATAAATTTGAATTAATTCTTAATGATTATGTGAAGATTATTTTGGTGAGCTTGAAACAAGCTGAATTTTTCTTCACATCACTGTTTTGTCCACCTTTTTTTCATCAGACTTTCAGTGGTTTCGTAGGTTATCACAACATTTGGAGATCAAGAGTAGCAGGACTAAACGTTTTTGAGTCTTAAACATAGTTTCTTCCTAGGTAATTTGGAAACTTCAACATGGATTTGTAGATGCTGCAGTGCTTCAGACTCAGCTCCTCCTAAAGACTTCCATGCCTAGCTTTTACTGAGGTTCACAGAAGCCTGACTAACTTGGGTGATAGGCAGTGAGAAAACAGTTCTCCCTGAACTGCAACGAAGTTCAGGCTCCCAACTTATTTAATCCAATCTTAATGCCATTTCCAATGGAGCAACTGCTGTATGAAGGCATGGTACTGTATTGCAGGAATGATAAAAAAATGAGACTTCTGCTGCTTGGGTTTGGTAGCTGCTGCCTCTCTCTGAAGTCAACAAGATACTATAGCAGCTAGACATGAACAGGTAACGTTCTGTATAAAGCACTTAGGTACTTTGGAGATATTTTACCAAATATGAACAGGCAGATCTCAAAAATAAATAAACCCAGTCTTACTGCGAAATTAACAGCTTTTGCAAACTGGTTTGAGTGATTGCATTCTGGCAGGCTGATGAACCTTGTTTACCTCCTCTAGTTTCAAGGACTTCTTGCTGCCTATTCTCTTATTGCCAGGAGTTCAAACATTGAGGAAGAACCCCTTGTTCTGGGTGCTGCTTTCCAAAATTCTTGTTGGACTGCACACAACAAAAATATTTGACCATAGGTGAAAAAAAATATCCCTGAATAGCAATTATGAACAATTATTTCGCTTTTTGAAATGTTTTGGTTGTGTGTTTGTTTGTTTCCTCTCTCTTTTTAGACACTCAGTAATAATGTGTTAAACTCAATCAAATTATTTTAGAAAACATAATAAACATTAAGTGTGTATCAAAGCCATCTGCAAGTTCTGTGCACTGCACAGAGGAACAGTGGGATTTGTCTATACATATTCAACACTGGAGTTTGTTCTCTTTCTGAGTTTTGCATTAGCAACCCAAACACACAACCCAGGTCAAGAATGTGCTTAAATAAAGGAGAAGACCAGCATGAGAGTTTTAGAGACAGAGCATTTTGGAAATCCCATGAAACCTCCCTAACATCTTTGGCATTTAAATCCCGGTGAACAGCTATCCTCCTTTTCAGACCTATACCTCAGCTGTTTTGTGGGATACAACAGAGGTGCCATGATGACAGAGGAGTCATGAGCTGATCACACTCATAGCTCAGACTGAATACACTGAAATACAATGTAAAATTCTTGCTGTTTTATATGTAAAGAGCACAGTTGCCATACAGTGTTACTAGGACCCAAATCCACTAGGACAAAAAGAAAATTCCTGGGGGGCAACATGGCTCAGCCTCTTAAAAGATGCAAGTACTGCCAGCACTGCTTGGGTCAAGCACTGCTGGTCCTGATTGCTAATTTTTTGAAAAAAAACATGTGTATAATCCCTTTCTGAAACTTATTTTGTTTTCATGCACACTCTGTACATTTATAGGTAATACCACAAGTTTGCTCAGAAGGGCTTTAGCCCTGATGCAGAACAGGAGGTGGAAGAAAATAGACCAGAGTATTGCTGCTTCAGTGAACCTTTCTTTCTTCATTCCTCTGCAGAGTCTTTCCCCAGAAAGAAGCATGGAGAGTACTGAAGTACTTGTTTTTAAATGTTACATGACAGATGGGTTTCTGTGTTTGAAATAAGCCTTCCTCAAAACTCTGAGACTCAATGCCTGAGGTGTTTTACCTTCACATGCAAAGAAGAAATTCCTGCTCCAAAGAACGTGTAATTGAAGAAAAAATAAATTTAAAAGACTGAATTTGGGCAAAAAAGAATCCCTATAAGAGGTACCAACAGGAACATAATGTAAAAAAAAGTTTGCATATTTTCACACATAGATTATTAAAGGAAACCTGACTATTTTCAGGGGAGGCTTCACCTCAGGTAACTCTACGTGAGACCTGAAGCATTTCAGAATTGTAGTGGATGCTGAGGAAGGGAGGCAGTCCTGTCCAGTCCTTAACACAGGTGCAACCAGCTGTGTCTGGCAGCATCTGTCTACCTGTCTGTCTGTCTGCTATGACAGGAACTTTAATCTTTGGACTTGATGATCTTAGAAGTCTTTTCCAACCTGCAGTTCTATGATTCTATGATCTTAGTCTTATAGTGTCACCTCACATTAGGCTTTACTTCATGCTTACTATGACCTGTTACTGCTTGAATGATGTAGATTGCAATACTTCTGTTGACACGCCCTCAGGGTTGGAAAGGTCCACAATTCTCTTTTCAGAGCATGACTTCACAGCTGTTAAAATGTGTTTTCCACATTGTTTTGTTTCATAGGTTCTATAAATTAAAATGACTCCACCAACATTTTCTTGTTATATGACTAATTGCTGGTTTCCTTGGGTATGCCTGTCTGTTAACCTCTGGATAATCCAACTGCTATGTCCAAACAGTTCTCTACAATAGTCTAAATACTTTGGCATATCCAGTGCTACAGAAACATGCTGCAGCAAGAAAAATCGACGACAGTTGACTACAGTTCAGCCCACAGACCCTCACAGGTACTAACAGTTTATTGACATGTCATAATATTGCAGTGTAAGAAACAAAATCCTTTAACTTCTTAAGTGGTAAATATTACAATAGACTGAATATGAAAAGCATCACTTGCAGGACTCTCAAATATGAGCAAGGTTATTCCATGACAGATCATCTGCGCATATGTGGCAAAAATGCTGCATATCTAAAAAGCATTCATGAGTGTGATCCTTTCACCAGTCTTAACTGTGTTCTACCACCACCAAAAGTTGAGATGCAGGAAGAAGCTATTAGCAGTCAGAGCTTTTTCTGCTACTTGTCGTGCATGTTAACACAGTGAAAGACATGCTTGAGCTGGCAGTGACAGTGCAATTGAACACATAGCAAGAGACATGCCCTTCACTTTGCTGACATGCACTCAGAGTACTTTGGAGTGTCACTCAGTAGAAGTAATTTCTGTCCTTGAGCATTCCCAGGGAAGGGCCGTGTTTCTCACCCAGCACCTGTGCTGCTCTCCAGGCTCCAGCTCCTGATTATCACAACATAAGCAGCAGTCACAGCTCTGGTCTTTGCCTGTGCTGGAACTACACTGAGAGATGAAAAACATTTTCAATTCATATGAGTAATGAGCATTACAAATTAGACTCAGATCAATTATTAAATGAAGGTGATTATGAAATATTAAAAGGAAGCTATTATACATAATGTACTTGTCACAGATTAAAAATCGACATTCATGTAATATCCTTCTCTGCCTGATAATGTGTTTGGATATTTAACATATTTAAAAGGAGCGCAAAAAGTAAAGATAAGTGGGAGGGAGGTGCATCTATTAAAAAAAGACCTGGACTTGTTAATGACTTCTGCAAAAGGGAGTTTTCTTCAGTCTCAGATATAGTTTATCTCTGATCTATGGTGAGGACATGCAGGACACGTCATCTCAGGCCTGGGTACTGCTGTCATTATTACTGTCTTTGAAGACAGTACTTTATTGTCCACGTTTGGGGAGAAGAAGAATTTTGATTTAATGTCTAGTCCTGTCACTTTTGTGGAAGTCCTGGTGAGTACAGAGTCTTTTTGTACTAACAAAATGAAGTTGCTGGTCGGCTGGGGATTTGTCATGACAGAAAGTACAAGCAGTAGAGTCACTTGTTCCCTGAGCTTCTTCTAAAGCCTTGCTGTGCTGAGATATTTTGCATTGCTTCTGATGAGTCAGTGGTGCAGCTGTCTCTCTGTGCTTGATGTGCTGAGGGTGTGATGCTGTTACAAAACCTCATTAAATTCAACTCAGAGTTAGAGATGATTGAAAAAAAGAGAAATCATTGATAGAGCAGTTCTCACATCAGAAAATACTGGTTCCATGGAAACGAGACATTCTGGGGAGATTTGTTTGTCCTTGTCAGGACAAGTAAGCTGGTCAAAAGTTAGAATGCCTGGTTCTCCTTGAGCCCCCCTGTGCTTCCTGACTCCTCAGGCAGTGAGTCAATCTCTGACTTACACGATGCTGAAACCCCACCTGCCTTCTGGGCTGGGGGTGTCCTGTCCTCAAAGCTGGTGTGCAGTTTTCCCAGCATGCCAGCACCGAGGAGGACATGCCAGCTTCTGGGTCCTGATGGAGGAGCCCGGGAGGTGTCACCAGGGAGAAGGGGCAGGTGGACAAGAGACAATGGGGGATGAGGTCCCACAGAATCACAGAATCACAGAATAGTAGGGGTTGGAAGGGACCTCTGTGGGTCATCTAGGCCAACCCTCCTGCCGAAGCAGGGTCATCTACAGCAAACTTCACAGGACCTTGTCCAGGCGGGTCTTGAATATCTCCAGAGAAGGAGACTCCACAACCTCCCTGGGCAGCCTGTTCCAGTGCTCCGTCACCCTCAGAGGGAAGAAGTTCTTCCTCATGTTCAGCCGG